>Ga0207690_10002205_pt1 | contig 11882 bp, 4 predicted proteins | sample KBSC23metaG_FD_184315 | JGI IMG/M metagenome (GOLD analysis project Ga0207690, IMG submission 184315) | Corn rhizosphere microbial communities from Kellogg Biological Station, Michigan, USA - KBS C2-3 metaG (SPAdes) (version 2) | ecosystem: Host-associated > Plants > Roots > Rhizosphere > Soil ...
GATCGTCACCGGTGGCTCGGCGCCCTACGCGATAGCTTGGGATAACGGTGCAACGAGCTCGGGCCTTTTCAATCTTTCAGCCGGTTCTTACAACGTGACCGTTACGGATTTTAACGGCTGCTCCGCGGTCGACGGTGTCACCATCACGGGGACATCCTCACCCACACTAATGGCCTCTGCGACGAACGCAACTTGCGGCCTTGCAAACGGCACCGCGTCCGTAGCGGTGACGAACGGCACGCCGGCTTATCAATACAATTGGAGCAACGGCAGCACAACCCAAAACATTGCATCTCTCTCGCCAAACACTTACTCGCTGACTCTGACCGATGCGGCGGGATGCACAGCCGTCGAGGCAGTGACCGTCAACGCGGTCAGTGCTCCCGCCGTAAGCGTCAACGTCGTCAGCACATCATGCGGTTTATCAAACGGAAGTGCCGATGCAGTGACTAGCGGCGGTGTCGGTCCATTCAACCTCATCTGGTCCAACGGCACTACGTCTCAAACACTTTCGAATCTATCGACCGGTACTTATTCCATCACCGTACAGGATGCGAACAACTGCACAACAACCGCTTCCGCAACCGTCAACAACAGCACTGCACCGACCGCAACCACCACGTCCACAGACGCTTCCTGCAATTTGCAAAACGGCTCGGTGAACCTGAACGTCAGCGGCGGCACTCCGGCATACGCGTTCGTTTGGAGCAACGGCGCCACCGCGGAAGATTTGTCCGCCGTCGGTGCCGGCGTGCTGGACGTGACCGTCACGGACGCTGCGGGTTGCACAACGGTAGCCACGGCAACGGTTAATAGTCAGAACGGACCGTCCGTCACCATCACGATCGGTGACGCGTTATGCGAATTGAGCAACGGTCACGTCGATATTACCACCGCTGGCGGCGCGTTGCCATACGCGTATTTGTGGAACGACGGCACAACCACCGAAGACCTGACCAATGTCCCTGCGAACGTCTACACCGCAACCGTAACGGACGCAAACGGCTGCACCATGAGCGCGTCCGCTACCGTCGCAAATCAGGCCGGACCCGCGCTGACCGAAACCCACACCGTTGCAGCCTGCGGACAAGGCAACGGTTCCATCGACCTGGTGGTTAACGGTGGCGCGGCTCCGTATCAATTCGTTTGGAGCAACGCAGCCACAACCGAAGACCTGAACGGCCTCGCAACCGGCGCATACAACGTGACCGTCACGGATGGTAACACGTGCAGCGCAACGCAAACCGTCATCGTAACCGGCACCACCAACCCGACGATCGTTGCAAACGCCACGCAACCGACATGCGGCCTGAACAACGGTGCGATTGACGTCGCCGTCAGCAACGGTGTTTTACCCTATACTTTCCTTTGGAGCAACACCTCAACGAGCGAAGACGTCGGACCACTTGGTAGTGGAACGTACAACGTAACCGTTACGGACGACACCGGTTGCACCGCGATCGCATCCGCAACGCTCAACTCAAGCACCGCTCCCTCTGCCGCAGCCACAACAACCGACGCATCATGCAATCAGGCCAACGGTACCGTAACGCTTACTGTTAACGACGGGACACCCGCCTACACCTTTGCCTGGAGCAGCGGCGCCACGTCGCAAAACCTGTCCGGTGTTTCGACCGGCAATTACGTTGTTACCGTCACCGACAACGTCGGCTGTACAACCACGGTTGCGGCTTCCGTAGGCAATCAAAACGGACCGACTGTTTCAACAGCGATAATTTCAGATGCGAGTTGCGGGGCGACCAACGGATCCGTGACCATCGCCGTCACGGACGGAACCCCGCCTTACACATACAGTTGGTCAAACGCCGCAACGTCGCAGAACCTGAACGGGGTCGGTGCTGGAGGCTATTCCATAACAGTAAGCGATGCGAACGGATGCATTGCAATCGCAAACGCTACGGTCACCGACATTGGTGGACCAAACGTAGTCCTTAGCGTTGCGAACGCCGAGTGCGGTACCAGCAACGGCTTCGTCACGGCGACGGTTACGAACGGCACTGCGCCTTACTCGTACGACTGGACCAACGGCGCAACCACGCAGAATATTTCAAACCTCACAGCCGCATCGTATTCCGTAACGGTCACGGACAACAGCGGTTGCTCCACGATTCAAACCGCCGTTGTCGACGGCAGCACACTACCAATTCTGAGTGTCACAACAGTCAGTGCTACCTGCGGGCTTTCGAACGGTTCTGTCGATTTGAACGTCACCAACGGAACGACGCCGTACCAATACGCATGGACAGGCGGTGCCACATCACAAGACCTTTCCTCGCTTTCCGGCAATACGTACGACGTGACGGTCACGGACAATTCAGGTTGCACCGCCACCACAAGCGCAACCGTTGGGACGAGCACGCCACCCACCCTGATTGCAAACGTTACGAACGAAACATGCGGCTCCGGCAACGGCGCCGTCGCGTTAACCGTTAACGACGGCACGCCAGCGTTTACTTACAACTGGTCCAGCGGAACAACGATTCAGAATCCTAACAACCTCTCTGCCGGTTCTTACGTTGTTACCGTCACGGACTTACTCGGATGCACGACAACAACCGGCGTCTCCGTGAACAACATAGCTGGTCCCAACGTATCGGCGTCAGCAACCGACGCGGCCTGCGGCCAAGCCAACGGCAGTGCCACCCTCGTCGTCGCGAACGGCGCTGCGCCTTATCAATTCAGCTGGAGCAACAACGCCACCACGCAAGACCTCACCGGCGTGGCCGCCGGCGTCTACGACGTCACGGTCACGGACGCGAACAACTGCACCGCAACGGCCGGCGCAACGGTGGGCAACCTCAACGGTCCGGTCATTGGCGCGCCGGTTATAATAGACGCGACATGCGGCAGTGCAAACGGTTCGGTGACGTTGACGGTCAGCGGCGGTGCAACGCCGTACGCGTTCGTCTGGTCGAACACCGCGACAACCCAAAACATCACAGGCGTTACCGCAAACACCTACTCGGTGACCGTAACGGACGCAGCGGGTTGCAGCGCGGCAACCACGGCCTTGGTCAACAACACCGCCGGACCCGCGGCAACCGCCGTCGCAACGGACGCGGCGTGCGGCGCGGCAAACGGCTCGGTGGATGTGAGCGTGACCGGCGGAACGCAGCCATATTCTTTCAGCTGGGACAACGGACAAACCACCGAAGACCTCGCCGCGCTCAGCGCCGGCAGCTACGCCGTCACTGTTGCCGATGCCAACGGCTGCACCGCGACGCTCACCGCCGACGTGGGTACGCTTAACGGGCCCAACGTTGTCGTCAACATAACCCAACCGTCCTGCGGCAACGACAACGGCTCCATCGATCTGACGACTACCGGCGGCGCAACGCCGTACCACTACAACTGGAGCAGCGGCGCGACCGACGAAGATTTGGACAACCTCGGTGTCGGTACCTACGACGTCACCGTCACGGACGCGAACAATTGTTCGGCAACCGAAAACGCGGTGTTGACAAACGCAGCAGCACTGGGCGTTTCGCTCGTCGCCACAAACACAACCTGCGGAGCAAACAACGGCAGTGTTACCTCGACGGTCTCAGGCGGTACGGCACCGTTCAATTATAGTTGGAGCAACGGCGCGACGACACAAAACTTATCCAACGTCGCGAGCGGTTCCTACGCCGCGACCGTTACCGACGCGAACAACTGCAGCGCATCGGCAACGGCGACCGTCGACCCGAGCATCGGGCTGACGCTGCAAACCAACTGGACCAACGCCGCGTGCGGACAAACCAACGGCGCCGTCGACCTCACCGTCACCAACGGCACCGCGCCTTACGCGTACCTGTGGAACGGCGGTGGCACCGACGAAGATTTGACCAACGTCTCCGCCGGCAATTACAACGTCACCGTGACCGACGCCGCCGGCTGCACCGCGTCGGCCGACGAATCCGTGGGCAACGTCGGCGGACCGACCGCGACCCAAACGGCCGTTCAACCGACCTGCGGCTCGGGCAACGGCGCCGTCGACGTGACGGTGTCGGGCGGGGCAGCGCCGTTCGCTTACAATTGGAGCAACGCCGGAACGGATCAGGACCTCGTCGACCTCGCGTCGGGCACTTACCAATTAACCGTCACGGATAACAACGGTTGCATCGCCAGCCTCAGCGTCACGCTCAACCCCAGCACCGCGCCGGGCGTTTCCGTCGCAACCACCAACCCGTCGTGCGGCGCGGCGAACGGCTCGGTGGACGTTTCGATCCTCGACGGTGTTCAGCCTTACGGCTTTGTTTGGAGCAACGGCGCAACCACCGAAGACCTTAACGGACTCGACGCCGGCGTCTTCGACATAACGGTCACGGACAACGTCGGTTGCAGCACAACGGCTTCTGCAACGTTGGTGAATTCCAACGCACCGACCGTCACGATCGTGGCAACGGACGAAAGCTGCGCGGGTAACGACGGATCGCTGGACCTCACGGTCAACGGAACGGCGCCTTACCAATTCGCATGGAGCAACAGCGCCACCGACGAAGATCTTCCTGGATTAACGCAAGGCACGTATTACGTCACCGTCACGGACGCGAACAACTGCACGGCGTCGTCGGGCGGAACGGTCGCGTTGGTGTGCGGCATTTCGATTTCGTTGGATCCCACAGCCGCGCCTTGCGGCAGCGACACCGGCTCCGTCGATCTGACCGTCACCGGCGGCGCGCAGCCGTTGCAATATTATTGGAGCAACGGCGCGACGACCGAAGACTTGACCGGCGTGGCCGCGGGTGCTTACACCGTCACCGTGACGGACGCCGTGGACGCGGTGGTCATCGACAGCGTCGTCGTCACCGGCAGCACGCCACCAACCCTCACCACCGCAACCACCGACGCAACCTGCGGACAAACAAACGGCACTATCGACCTCGCCGTTGCCGATGGCACACCGGCGTACGTTTACGCGTGGGACAACGGCGCTACGACCGAAGACCTATTGGGTCTGGCAAGCGGAACGTACGACGTGACCGTCACGGACGCCAACGGATGCACCGCCGCGACGTCTGCAAGCGTTAGCGGACAAACGGCGCCGGCTCTAACGGACGTCGTCACCAACACCTCGTGCGGACAAAGCAACGGCGGCGTCGACGCAACCACGACCGGTGGCGCGCAACCCTACACGTACCATTGGAGCAACAACGCCACGAGCGAAGACCTGACGAACCTCGCGGCCGGTGTGTACGGGGTGACCGTAACCGATGCCAACGGTTGCACGGCGTCGGCGAGCATTCCGGTCAATTCTTCGATGGGTGTCAACTTCACCGCCGTCATCGCCAACGCGAGTTGCGGTAACCAAAACGGCGCGGTGAACGTGAGCGTGACAACGGGCACCGTTCCGTTCGCGTACGCGTGGGACAACGGCGCGACGACCGAAGACCTTTCCAACGTAGCGGCCGGAACCTACAACGTGACGGTCACCGGCGGCAACGGCTGCTCCAACACGCACACTTATACCGTGGGCGGCAGCGCCGCTCCGACGCTGGCCGCAACGGCGGCCAACACCGCCTGCGGCAACGCCAACGCTTCGGTGGATTTAACCGTCAGCGGCGGTGCGGCGCCTTACGCCTATTCGTGGAACAACGCGGCAACAACCCAAGACTTGTCCAACCTCGACGCCGGCACGTACCTCGTCACCGTGACCGACAACGCGGGTTGTACCGCGACGGCGTCTTACGACGTCGCTGCGTCATCCGGCGTCAGTCTTGCCGTGCAAGCCACCAGCGCCGGTTGCGGCGCGTCCGACGGTTCTGTTGATCTGACCGTCAATGGCGGCACGATTCCGTTTGCATTTATCTGGAGCAACAACGCCACCACCGAAGACATAACGACGCTGGCCGCCGGCACGTACGACGTGACGGTCACGGACGTGAACAACTGCACCGCTGCGATATCCGCCAACGTCTCCAACACCAACGCTCCAGCCGTCACCTTCGCCGTTACCGGTGCGACGTGCGGGTTGAGTAACGGCGCCATCGACATCGACGTTACCGGCGGTGCGCAACCTTATTCGTTCGCTTGGAGCAACGCGACCACCGACGAAGACCCGAACGCCTTGGCGGCCGCAACGTACACCGTGACGGTGACGGACAACAACGGCTGCATCGCGTTGCAGAGCATCGACGTCGGCGGCACGACGGCACCGGCTCTTTCCAGCACCGGCACGCAACCGACTTGCGGAATCGCCAACGGCGCGATCGACCTTTCGGTGACGAGCGGTTCGGTACCGTACGCGTTTGCGTGGAGCAACAACGCGAGTAACGAAGACTTGACCGGCCTCGCCGGAGGAACATACGACGTCACCGTCACGGACAACGCGGGTTGCACCGCTCAGGCGACCGTCGTTCTTACCAACGGCGTTGCACTGACGTTGTCGTACGAAGTGACGGACGCTGTGTGCGGACTTGCAAACGGCGCCGTCGACGTGACGATTCTGACGGGCTCACCGGCTTATCAATACGACTGGAATAACGCGGCGACGACGGAAGACCTCGTTGACATTCTTGCCGGTTCTTACAACCTGACCGTGACCGATGCTGCCGGTTGCACGGCCGCTGCCGCTGTCGACGTGGCCAACATGCCGTGCGCGCCGTCCGTCAGCCTGGTGGGAATCAACGCGAGCTGTGCGCAAAACAACGGCGGCGTTGACGTCACCGTCAGCGGCGGCTTGTCGCCGTTCACGTACGCGTGGAGCAACGGTGCCACGACGCAAGACCTTTCGAACGTTGGAGCCGGAACTTACAGCGTCACCATCACGGATGCCAACGGCAACGACGAAGTGTATTCCCAAAACGTAACGGCCTCGCCGGCGGTAACGGCTTCCGCGACGGCACAAAGTTCCACGTGCGGACAAAGCGACGGCGGTGTGACGTTGACTGTCAACACCGGCACGGCGCCTTATGCTTACCTGTGGAGCAATGCGGCAACGACGCAAAACTTGGCGAACGTTCCAGCGGGTTCGTACGACGTGACCGTTACCGACGCGAACAATTGCACCACCACGGCCGCGGCGACGGTCTCGAACATAAACGGACCGGCCGCAACCGCGCTCGTCGCCAACGCAACTTGCAGCCAGGCGAACGGACAAGTCGCGTTGACGGTGAACGGCGGCGCGTTGCCGTACGCGTTCAGCTGGAGCAACGGCAGCACGAACGAAGATTTGACCAATTTACCCGCTGGCGTTTACGACGTGACCGTGACCGACGCCAACGGTTGCAGCGCGGCGGCCTCCGCGACGGTCAACGACTTGGCCGGCCCGACGTTGGCTTACACGTCCACCGACGAAGCGTGCAGCCAATCCGACGGCTCGATCGCGCTTTCGACCAACGGCGGCACCGCACCCATAACGTACACGTGGAGCAACGGCGCCTCGGGCGTTTCGCTCAACGGCTTGATGGCCGGCAATTACGCCGTCACCGTTTCGGACGCGAACGGTTGCTCCACAACGCAAAGCATCGACATCGGTTTCACCGCACCGCCAACGTTGGCCTACAGCAGCACGCCGACAACTTGTAACGCCGCCAACGGTTCCGTCGATCTGACGGCGAGCGGCGGGGCCGCGCCGTACGGCTTCAACTGGACCAACGGTTCAACGGACGAAGACCCGTCGCAACTGACAGCAGGCACTTACACCGTCACCGCGACGGACGCCAACGGATGCACCGCCGCGACCACGGTCGACGTGCAAGGCATCGCTCCGGGCACCGTCGGCGTGAGCGGCGTGGAGGATTCCGTTTGCGCGGGGTCGACGTTCACGGTGACGGCCTTCGGCGCGAGCGCGTACCAATGGGCCCCGCTGACGGGGCTGAGCTGCGCCACCTGCGATCAGGTGGACGTCACGCCGCTTGCAAACACGACCTATTTTCTCTCCGGCACGGATCCGAACGGTTGCACCGACACGCTTTCCTTCACCGTGGCGGCGATGCCGTACGCCAACGAACTCTCGGTGCACGAGGCCTACGTCGGTTGCAACCCGTACGCCGTGGAACTGGAATGCGACCCCCAGAACGCCGTCGACGTGCAATGGTGGTTCAGCAACAACACATCGGCCGACGGGGCCAACGCGACGCTCGCCTTCAACACCGGCGTGTACGACGCGGTGCTCGTGACCGTCTCGCCGTTCGGTTGCAACGACACGCTCTTCCTCGATTCCTACGTGACCGTGACGGACCCGCCGTCGGCGTACTTCACGGTCGACAGCGGCCTCGTCACCGACCCGACCGTTCCGCCCGTCACCTTCGACTTCACCAACTTGTCCGTCGGCGCCGTCGCCTACGACTGGTCCTTCGGCGACAACACCGGCGACACCGCCACCAACCCGACGCACACGTTCCCGCAACCCGGCTGGTACAACGTGACGCTGGTAGCCCTGAGCGAAGCGGGCTGCGCCGACACGGCCTACCGGCGGATGGAAGTGGAAACGCCCCGCAACGTGTTCGTCCCCAACACCTTCACGCCCAACGGCGACGGCCAGAACGACGGCTTCACGGTGTACGGCGACGGCATCCGCCGCTTCCACCTCTGGGTGTACGACCGCTGGGGCGAAAAAGTCTTCGACACGGCCGACGGCATCACCACCTGGGACGGCACCTTCAAAGGAAAACCGCTGTCCACGGCCGTCTTCGTTTACATCGCCGACATCGAGCTCCTCGACGGCACCTCCACCAAACGAACCGGCGACATCACCCTGATCCGGTAACGGAATCAGGAAGTACCGACCTGTCCAACGCGGAACTCCATGGCTATCCTCATGTACTTTTTCAATTCCGCGTTGACGTCGTCTTTGTTCACCAGGCGGCAATAGTGATTGAATTGGTTTGCACCCGGTACGCTGCCGATGCGGTAAAAACACTCGTTGTCTTCGTAAGGCTGTTCGAACGGAAACATCACGTCCACGAAATTTTTACCAAGCCGCATCACGTAAGCAAAGCGAACACCGTTGGTCAGACTGATCATGCTTTTGGTGGGATGCACTTGAAACTCGCCGATGTCGCGGTACGCTTCGATGAAATGCCAAAACAAATCCGATGTCGCCTGCGACTTGCCGTTGAGAAAACTGTCGAGCGTTCGGTCGTTGCAGGAGTGAACCTGATTCGTTCGGTTAAACGTCAGTTGGCAAGCCGGACACGTCCACATCGCGGTAAATTAATGTCAATCGTCGGAAAATAAAAAGCCCTTCGCCGTTGGACGAAAGGCCATTGAAATTGCTGACGGTTATCGAACGGAAGTCCGCGTGGCGGCTGCGGCCGCGTCGTTGGTAACGGTAAAGTTGATCACGACGACGTGTTGAATTTCTGCTTCGCGATGACGGTCGCCGTTATGGTGCTGGCAACCGCCTTGCATGTTTCCGCCGTTCGGGCCACCGCGATGTTCTTCCGTCGTCGCGATGACGGCGCGGTCCGTGCCGGTGTAATCTTTCGTTGGCGTGTATCGGTAGACGTCGTTACCGGAAGCGTCTTTGCCAAGATCGCTTAGGCTCGCGTGCAACGGTTGTGCGGTAACGCGGTACGGGTCGTCGGTGGTGTTGGCCGGCAAGGTAAACGTGTAGCTTTCGTTCATGCGCATCGTTTCGCTCACGGTTTGGGTGACCGTCTGACCGTGCGGTTGTTCGGCTTTCTTACAGGACTGGAATGCTACGGCGATGACAGCGACCGCAAGCAGGGTGAATATGTTTTTCATGCCGGTGTGATGATGTTTTTGAGTGAAGGTTTAAACGGCCGTTATAAATATCATTCCGCCATGACGCGTTCAACCGACAAATGAGACGAAGGGCCGCGCATCGGCGACGAGCGTCGCAAAGGCCTCAAAAAAAGCGGCGCAAATGCGCCGCTCAAACAAATCATTCTTTTTCTTTCTTCAGTCAGTTGCTCAACTCGGCTTTGAGGTGATCGATCACTTTCACTTCCACCGGATCAACCTTGCGCAACTCGGCCAAATGGTACGACACCCAGTCGCCGAGGTGAATGAGGTACAGCGAACGTTCGATCTCGTTGTCTCCTTTCGACATCACTTCGATCACCGTTTTGGTGTATTGCTGGATCACGCCTTTGGCAATGTTGAAACGTGCGACGTTGCGTTCGAAATCGGTTTCGTTGCGCAGCAACACCACGGCCCACTTGCCTTTCGTGCGCCACCCCACCAACTCGTTGTGATTCATCTCCGGTATCACGTGGTGCCATGCCAACGTTTTGGAATTCTCGTTAAGTTGCTGGCGCCAGCGGATGGCCACGGCTTCCTGATTCGCGTTGGCGTAAATCACCGGTATCTTTTTGTTCAACTTTTTCGCGGTGCGCAATGCTTCCTTCTGAATCTTTTTCGACTCGCGGTTGATCAACGCGATGGCGCCGTTGATGCCGACTTCGAAACCCAAATCAATGTAACGGTAGTAATAGAGAACGTACAGTTGCTGGATGAACGAATAAGCAAGGCATGCGCGAGGCGGCATACCGCTGGGAATCAGAATGACGTCGAGACCGGCTTTGCGCGCAATGCGTTCCAACGAGCCGCCGGCGGTGATGCAGACGATCTTGGCCATGCGGTTCATGCCGTCGCTGAGCGACGAAAGCGTTTCTTCCGTGTTGCCGGAATACGAACAAACGATGAGGAGCGTGTGCTCGTTGACGAATTCGGGTAAATGGTAATCCTTGCAAATGGTCATCGGCACCTTCAATTTGCCGCGCGTGAGTTCTTCCACCAGATTGCCGCCGATACCGGACCCACCCAATCCCGCGACCACGACGTTGCGAATGTCATGATGTTGCGGCGTGAGATCCGCGCGGCGGCCGATCGTCATGCCTTCGGTCAGTTGCTCCGTAAAGGAGGCGATTAACTTATCCATGGGTATACATATTTTGTTTGAAAGTTAACGCAAAACTAACCCCATGTCAACCGTCGGAACAAAAGAATTGGGCGCGAACGGAGAAACCGCCGCAAAAAATTACCTCCTGAGCAAAGGCTACAAGGTGTTGGAAACGAATTGGCGGCACAAGCGGTGGGAAATAGACATCGTGGCGGAGCGGCACAACGAAATAATTTTTGTCGAAGTGAAAACACGCACCGGTAATTTTTTCGGGGAACCCGAGATGGCCGTCAACAAATCCAAGCAACAATTTTTAGGACAAGCCGCCTCGGAATACATGCATCAGAAACGCCTTGGTGGCGACGTCCGGTTTGACATCGTGTCGGTCACAGTGACTTCCGGCGGCAACGAAATCCATCACGTCGAAGACGCATTTTTTCCCAGAGCCTGACGTTGGTTAAAATTTATCCGACGGCGTCGCGTCTGTACGTCAAACTCAACCCACCTTATGAAAACCATCGGCATACTCGGCACAGGCATCGTCGGTCGGACCGTCGGAAAAAAACTCGCGCAACTCGGCTACAACGTCACGCTCGGCTCGCGCAGCGCGGACAACGAAAAAGCAAAACAATGGATCGCCGACGTTGGCGGCACCGCGAAGTCCGGAACCTTCGCCGAAGCGGCGCGACACGCCGACGCGGTTTTCGTTTGCACCAAAGGCGACGGCACCGTCGACGCCGTCAAAGCCGCCGGTGACCTCTCGGGAAAACTCGTCATCGACCTCACCAACCCGCTGGACTCTTCCAAAGGCATGCCGCCTCCGCTCATTTCCCAATACAGCAACACGCATTCCCTCGGCGAAGCCGTGCAGGCCGCAGTTCCCAACGCCAGAGTGGTGAAGACGCTGAACATCGTGAATTGCGAAGTGATGGTGGATCCCAAAAAATCAGGCGGAGATCCCACGATGCTTTTATGCGGCGACGACGACGGTGCTAAAGCCGAAGCCACCAACCTGTTGAAAGAATTCGGTTGGAACGACGTGCTCGATCTGGGAGACATCACCGGCGCA
>Ga0207690_10002206_pt1 | contig 11877 bp, 8 predicted proteins | sample KBSC23metaG_FD_184315 | JGI IMG/M metagenome (GOLD analysis project Ga0207690, IMG submission 184315) | Corn rhizosphere microbial communities from Kellogg Biological Station, Michigan, USA - KBS C2-3 metaG (SPAdes) (version 2) | ecosystem: Host-associated > Plants > Roots > Rhizosphere > Soil ...
TTGCGACTTGATACTAACTTTACCTTATGAAAGACGGTATAAGGCAAAAGAAAGTTGCGGGGGTGATCCAAGAAGCGTTGACGCAAATTTTTCAAAAGATAGGGCTCGGCGTGATGGACGGCGGTTTGATGTCTATCTCGAGCGTGGAGATGACGCCGGACCTGAGCGTGGCGCGCGTGCGGCTGTCGTTCTTCAACGTGCCGGACCCGCAACAAGCCATCGATAAAATGCAGGTGAAAGGAAGCGACATCCGCGGACAACTCGGAAATAAGATTCGCAACCAAGTCCGCATCATTCCGCACCTCGAGTTTTTCCGCGACGACTCGCTCGACGAAGTGTTCAAGCTCGAAGAGCTGTTGAAAAAAATCAAAGAGTAGTCAACCGGTATTAAAGCGTAACGATTGGCACGCAGGCTCGGTCTCATTTTCCTTTTCGCGCGGCGTTACCTCGTTGCCAAAAAATCCACCCAAGCCATCAACGTCATTTCGTGGATCGCTGTCGGCGGCATTTCCATCGGCACGTTCGCGTTGTTGTTGATCCTGTCGGTGTTCAACGGGTTTGCGGGTTTGGTGTTGTCGTTGTACAACCAGTTCACGCCGGACGTCGTGATTGAATCGGCGGAAGGAAAGTCGTTCGCGATGGACAGCTCGTTGTTGCTCGCGTTGGACAAAGAAGAAAACGTGAGAGCCGTTGCGCAAGTGATCGAAGACAACGTGCTCTTGCGTTACGGCAGCAACCAATGTCTGGCAAGACTCAAAGGCATCACGGACAATTACACGCAGGTGAGCGACATCGCGGAGGCGAAATTTCACGGTGAGTATTTGCTCGAAGACGAAAAAAAGCACCCGTTCATTTACATGGGAGCCGGCGTGGAGCAGCAACTGCAAATCAATTACGATGACCCGTTCGGTTTCGTGGCGGTGTATTACCCGAAGAAAAACGCGAAGCCCTCGGTGGACCCGCAAACCGCGTTCAACGTGATGCAGGTGAAGCCGTCCGGTTCGTTCGCCATTCAACAGGAATTCGACACGCGGTACGCGTTCGTGCCGCTGGACGTGATGCAACAACTGACCGGTAACGACGTTCGCGTGAGCTCGATGGAATTGTCGTTGATCGAACCGAACCAAGCAACGCAAACCATCAAACGGTTGAAACAAAAACTCGGCAACGCTTACAAGTTGAGCAACCGCTACCAGCAAAACGCCGTGTTGTACAAAGTCATGCAAAGCGAACGTTGGGCGGTGTTTGCCATTCTGGGTTTCGTGTTGCTCATCGCGTCGTTCAACATCATAGGCGCCGTGGCGATGCTCGTGATCGAAAAGCGCAAAGACATCGGCGTGCTCAAAGTGCTCGGGTTCGACAACGGCATGATCCGCGGGGTGTTCTTCGCCGAAGGCTGGTTACTTGCGTTGGTTGGTTACGTGATCGGAACGGTGCTGGCGGTGGTTGTGTGTTCGTTACAACAAACCTTCGGCTTCGTTAAACTCGGCGGCGGCTCGTTTGTCGTTGATGCGTATCCGGTGCAGATGCAACCGGTTGATTTTGTGGCGGTGTTCGGACTGGTGATGCTCATTGGCTTGGTGGCGTCGTGGTTGCCGTCGAAACGAGCGTCGGCGGAGCAATTGCGGTTGGCTTAACCAGTTGAGAGTTGAGAATGGAGAGTTGAAAGTGTAGTGCAACGCTGTGGGTGTCAGTCTGAGCCTGTCGAAGACTGATTACAATGGAGCTTTATCAAGGTCACACTTCGACAGGCTCAGTGTGACACAGACGTTGCTTGAAGCAGGTAGCTTCTAGTTTTTTTGGTTCTTGTAAGCCAGCGCGGTTTCGGTGATGAATTCTTTTGCCGGTTTGAAGTCGTAGCCGATTGCTTTTTTTATTTTCTCGTTGCTGTAACGGTACGTGCCGTTGACGGTTCGCGCCGTCTCGCGCGTTAGCAGCGGCGCGACGCCGAACGTTTTGTGCAACAACGACGATGCGAGCCAACTTAAGTTCGTGACGAAACGCGACAACGGGATGGTTGGTGACTTGACGTCCAACGCCTTGGTGGTTAACGTCAGGAAATCTTTGTACGATACGTTCTCGCTCGATACGACGTAACGTTCGTTTGCAAAGTCGTTGTTCATCAGTTGGATCATGCAATTGACCACGTCGTCGACCGACACGAAGCCGTTCACACCGCGCGGGTAGAACGGCATGCCGTTGCGCGCCGAGCGGAAAAGCCGCGGCGTGCCTTGCGTCCAGTTGCCCGAACCGATGATGACGGACGGGTTGACAATAACCGCCGGCAGCCCTTCCTGCGTTCCGCGCCAGACTTCGCGCTCCGCGAGGTATTTGCTTTGCGCGTACACGCTGTTGTCTTTGCCGTTGGTCCACTCGGAATTTTCGTCGATGAGTTGGTCGCGGTTGCTGCGTCCCAACGCGGCGATGGAACTGACGTGCAATAACTTTTTCACGTTCGCCGCTAAGGCGGCGTTCACGACGTTGGCGGTGCCGGTGACGTTTACGTTCATCATCGACTGGTGGTGCCGCGCGTCGAAGCTCACCAAGGCGGCGCAATGATAAACCCGCTCGACGCCTTGCATCGCTTCTTCCAACGACACAACGTCGAGCACATCGCCTTGCACCCATTCGACGTTGGGCAACGCTAAGTTTTTAGGAACGCGAGGCAAGTCTCTTGCTATCGCACGAACGGTTTCGTTGGCAGCGTTGAGTTGTTGCAACAAACGCGAACCTAAAAAACCGGTAGCACCCGTGACCAATATCACCGCGGCAAATTAGGAAGTCGAACGCGGAGTCGAAATGTTGTCATTCCGACCAACGGGAGGAATTGAGCGCAAGCGCGCAAGGGATAGGAACGGTTTAGTCCCGACCGCTTCGGTCGGGACCGGAGCGAAGCGGAGTCGTGGATAGCCCGACCACGAAGGGGATGCGCCAACACACCCCTGCGTTCTCGCGTTGCGAAAACGCTTTCCCCTCTCAAGAAGGGAAGTTCGGGAAACGCCTTGGGTGGATAGAACGTAAGAGATTCCTCCGTTGGTCGGAATGACAATAGGCTTTGACCGGCTGCGAATAAGGTTGATGAAGTAGGGACAATAAAAAAGCGACAACTCGTGTCGCTTTTCTATGAAATAGAATGCTGAAATTGCATCCTATCACACCCCCTTTCCTGCTCTCTTTAAGAAAACATCCGTGCCACGGGTGCTAGACAGGCGAGAAATACCGTTGGCTTAGGCAAAAACGCGGTTCGTGAAAGGAATTTGTTGGCATTTAATTCCCCACATTACGATTTCGGCTTCACAGTTTTGAGCCGTCGCTCCACAATTTGTGTCCGACGGCGGTATTGCAGAGGCAAGCTTGTTGTAGTCTCAGCCGTAATAAAAACACATTAACCATGAAAGACGAAAGAGAAGACAAGATGCGCGGTACCGACCATAAAGGACTCGAATCCGGACTGAAAGCAATGGGAAAAGACGCGCAAGGCTCTGCCGAACGCGCCGGTGATAAAATGGAACGCGGCGCCGACCGTTTGGGTCGCGACGTGAGAGATTCAGCGGACCGAACCGGCGAACGCCTCGGACGCGGAGCCGACAATTTGAAAGACGACGCGAAAGACTTGGGACGTCGCGCCGGCGACGCTGCCGAAAGAACGGGTGATAAATTGGAACGCGGTGCGGATCGGTTGGGACGGGACATCAAAGACACAGCCCGTCGCGCCGGCGACAGCTTGGAACGCGGAGCGGATAACCTGAAAGACGATGTGAAAAAAGCAGGAGACAAACTGGAACGCGGCGGCGATCGTCTTCAAGATAAATCCCGCGATTGGAATTATTGATCAAGCCAACCTGTAAAGCATCAGTGCTTTACATCTGATTGGTAAATTTTTAAGGGAGCTTTTAGCTCCCTTTTTTTGTGCTCGGTTGTGACGCTTGCGCTTTCAGTTTCAGTTGAACGTTCCGCCTTCGGATTGCCGGAGGTCTTCGTCTTCCCAACTCAGATATGCTTGCAAATATTTGGAGCAACGCTCGGACGCTTTTTCAATTTCCTCTTCGGTCGTTGCTTCGAACAAGGTCGTCGGCGTGATGCGCCATGTTTCTTGGTAACCGTCCAACGTTTTGAACTCAACCGTCAAATCTTCTTCTTCCGGTGCTTCGTCTTCGTCCATCACTTCGCACAGCCACAGCGAACGCGGTTGTTTCGTGTGGAGCAAATAAATGTCGCTGTCGGTCACGGGTTCTTCGCACAACATCACCTCCGGCATTTCTTCGTCGTCTTCGTGTTTGACCGCGGCGTTGAGACTTATGTCCACATCCAAAGCGAGGCAAAGGGAAAGAACTTGGTCAAGGGTGGGGGAACCGTCGCCGGTCATCAATTTATTGATCGTGTCGTTGTCCAAACCGGTTTCCTTGGAAACGGTGGCTACGGACAAGCCGCGCTCTTCCATGGCGCGTTGCAAATAGCCGAACAGTTCGCGTCGGGCTTTGGTGATTGGTTCGTTGTTCATTAAAAAGGATGGAAAAAAGATGGAACGTGTTGAGGATGAATCGAATTCCGCAAAGGTCGGTCGATTCGGTCGGCAATGATAGCAAAGAAGATAAGAAGAACGGAAAAGGGTAAAAAAGAAAAGCGGCTTCGTTTGAAGCCGCTTTCTATGATTGAAGTGCTTATTGCATTTCAATCACACCCCCTTTCCTGCTTATTCTATTTAAACTTCCGTGCCACGACTTTTAGAAACGGGTTGGTGGATTGAAACCAATCAGAGAACGTCCAGCGATTTCTTGGTGCTCAGGTAAATCTCGCCGCCGATGGAATCTTCTTTCGCGCCGGTCACGGACGACAACACGTTGATTTCATGACGCACGCGGAGAACTCCCATCAACGCAATCACCAACGCTTCTTTAAATTTAACGGTCGTGGAATCCGGCACCACCACCTGCACCGGCACGTTGTGCGCGATGCGCTCGATGAGCAGTTTGTTGAACGCGCCGCCGCCGGTCACCAGCATCCGATCGCTCGGGTTGCGTTGGATGCCTTCGCGATCCATGAGCACGTTGAGGTCTTTAGCGATTTGTTGGGCAATGTGTTCAACAGCGGTCCTCAATTTGTCCTCGATGGGGATTCTGAATTTCTTGAATAACGGCATGAACACCTTGGTGATCCAACCGCCGCCGAGCGACTTCGGGTATTGCTTTTCGTAATACCATTGGTTTGTCATCTCGTTGAGCAAATCTTCGTGGATGCGTCCTTCGCGCGCCACGCCGCCGTCTTTGTCGTAATCCAAATCGATTTCACCCGCCAACGAATTGAGAACGGAGTTCGCGCCGCTGATGTCGAAGCCGATCATGCGACCGTCGTCGAGCTTCGCGCTGACGTTGGCGATGCCGCCGAGGTTGAGGCAATACTTGAAATTGGGAAACAACACCTTGTCACCGATCGGCACGATGGGAGTTCCTTGTCCGCCAAGTGCCACGTCCACCGTCCTGAAATTGCAGACCACCGGTAACCCGCTTTCCGCCGCGATCGCCGCGCCATCGCCGATCTGACTCGTCATTTGGTTTTCGGGTTGGTGGAAAATCGTTTGTCCATGCGACGACACAAAATCCACCTGTCCTTGCAACCCATGGTCTTCCACGAACTTCTTGATGACGTCGCCGAGGTAATGACCGAAGTAGGTATCGGTTTTCAAATAGGTAACGGCGTTTTGCAACACAAGGCTTTGCAAACGCAGACGCCATTTTTGCGGAAACGGCATGCACTCCGCCACTTCGAATTTATAGTTCCACTGTCCGTTGTCTTCGGTCAAATGGACGTAAGCCAGATCAACGCCGTCGAGGGAACTTCCGGACATAAGCCCGATCACTTTATACGTCTTCATACATCACTCGTTTATATTTCTCAAGCATCGCCGGCACTTATACTGACAGCGATATACAACCTCAAAGTTAACCCAAGAGATTGTTTTTAAATAAATGTGCCTCGGTCGGTTTTGCGTTTAACGCAACAGCGTCAGGTTGCCGTCTTCCTGCAACACGTCCCCGTCAAAGGTTTCGGCTCGTATGACGTAAACGAACACGCCGATGCCTTGCGCTTCCCCTTTGTAGGTTCCGTTCCACGGCTCGCCGTGCCAGTCTTCGAGGTTGTACACTTTCTCCCCCCAACGGTTGTAAATGTCGACGGATAATATTTTGCGAATCCCCTTGGTGAAGAATTGGAAGTAGTCGTTAAAGCCGTCAGAGTTCGGAGAGAACGCGTTGGGCACGTAGAGGTAATGGTCATGCGTGACAAGCAAAATCACCGAAGCCGTATCGTAGCAACCGTTCTGCGCGTATCCCGTCACGGTGTAGGTTGTGCTGTTTAATGGAAACGCCAACGGGTTGTAAATGCTGTCATGATTCAAATTGTAAGGCGGCGTCCAAACGTAATTTATTGCGCCGCTCGCGTACAACTGCACCGTGTCGCCTTGGTTGATGGTGCGGGATTCGACGGTTTGCACGTTGGGTATGGGAAGGGTAATAACGGTAACGGTATCGACATCGAAACAAGAACCGATGTAAGAATAAACGTAGTACGTGCTGTTGTCCTGCGGTGTGACGAAGTACGCGTCGCGTGAACTCTTGTAATGAATCTGGTCTTCAGGTGCCCAATGATAATAGACACCACCGCTGGCGTTCAGCCGAACAGGTTGTCCGGCGCAAACCGTCGTGTCGGGCCAAGCCGTTGCGATCACGGTGTCGACGACTTGAATGATCACGGAATCTGTAGAAAGGCAATTGTATTCGTTCGACACCTGCACGGTATAAGTGGTGGTGACGTCCGGCTGTGCCATCGGTTTCTGAACGTTCGTTTGGCTTAGCTCGTAGTTCGGTGACCATGCGTAGGTAATGCCCGGCGTCGTGAACAACCGGACCGAATCGATGTCGCAAATCATCGTGTCGGGGCCACTTGTCAGTTGCGGCGACGGGTTGATGACGACGGTCGCGGTTTGATTGGCGCTGCACCCGAGGTTTGTTTTTACTTTCAACGAAACGTTGTAGGTGCCGGTGCTGGTGTAAACATGCGTTGGTGTTGGACCACTGCCGGTTGTGCCGTCGCCAAAGGTCCAGTTCCATTCGGAGAGTTCGCCGTCCAGTGCCTGCGAGGAATCGGCGAATTGAAACGACGAATTCGCACAGCCCTGAAGATTTCCGGTTTTGATGTTGGCCACCAGGCCGTAATGCAGGCGAATGACCTTGTAAGCCGTGTCGCTGCAAAACGTTCCCGGGTTGGACACAAGGCGCACGACGTAAGTTCCGGTGTCGGGATACGTGTAAGCGGTGTTTTTCTCAACGCTCGTGTCGGCCGACGTGGTCGGATCTCCAAAATTCCAAACGCGGTTGATTTCGCCGATGCTGAGGTTGTCAAAAACGATGTGAAGATCTCCGCACACGATGATCGTGTCAGCCGGCAAGGTGGACGTTTCGGTGGTCGCTTTGAATTTTGCTTCCACCACGGGTTGACACTCCACCACGTTGAACTGAAAATCACGCCGGTTCTCACCGATCAGCACGCCGTCCCGGTACTCCTTCACGCACACGCCGACCACGAACTGACCCACGGCGTCCGGCTCTGCGTATAACATGCCGGTCTGCGGGTCGATGTGCATGGCGGGATTGCCACCGAGCATGTTGCTTTCGCTGTAAGGCGGTTTAAAGGTGATGAAATCGTAGGGCGGTGGTCCGGCGGGAATGGGCTGCGGCTGGCCGGCCGTGGCCCCTTCGTAAGGGGTGCAGAGTTCGTACACCAGCGAGTCCCCGTCCGGATCCACGGCGGAGTGATCGAACACCAATGGGTGGTTGGCACAAATGGAAATGGGCGGATAATTTTTGAAATAAGGACTGCTGTTGTCGCCGCTGGCCACGGCCGACGGCCGGATGGTGGCGACGTACGTGGTGCCCACGTCGGCGGGGGTCCAGATGTTGAGGATGGTCGCGTTGCGGCAACACCGTTGGTAAACGATTTGTAAGCCGGAGGCCGGGATGTTGTCAAACGTGACGGTGGCGGTGTAAATGGCCTGCTCCACGCACACGTCCGGCGGCGCGGTGAGGCAGGGATCGTCCAGCGTGATGGGTAGGTGAACGCTGCCTGGAAATGGAATGCTGATGGTCTGAACGAGCGAGGTGCCGTTGTACACGCCTAAAAAAAGGGGATCGTCGTAAGGCGCGCCGTTCACCGTGTAACAATCGCGGAACACCTTTACCGTGATCAGGTACGTGTTACCGCCGATGTGTTTGTAATAAAGTTCGCCGCCGATGATGTGCCAGGCCGATGCGCGTTCGCAAAAGCAGGCGAGCACAACCAACAGACCAACGAAGCATTTAAGGTAGCAGCGCATTACGGTTAATCAATACAGGGACAACGGCCCGGTCGTTAGGGTTTAATAAAGATAAAAAACATTGAACCGGTTGCATGCTTTTGGTAACTTGCAGACAGGAGATTGTTGCATTTTCATGACGGGCTAACGTCAGGAAAATCCCAGGCGTATGTTTTAAACCACGCATTATTCAGTTGACGATGTGCCGGCTTGCCATAACGATTCTTGTTCTCGGGGCTGTTGCGGGATCCGTTTTCAACCAGGCGGCAGCGCAATTCGTGCCCATGGAGGACTGCGCGGCCGCCACGGTGTTGTCAAATTTCAGCACGATCACGGTTCCCGGCGGCACGTACAACAGCGGCAACGTGTCGGAAGCGGGATCGTGCATGTTCTCGGGGGAAACCCATTCGCGCTGGTTCGTCTTCACCGTTACCCAGGCCGGCGTCTTCAATTTCACCGTTACGCCCAGTCCCGCCGCGGATTTCGACTGGACATTTTACGACATCACCAGCTCGGCCACGCTTTGCAACATCGCGACGGCTACGCAGTTGTCATGCAATTACGCCGGCACCACCAACCCGACCGGCATCGGTTGTGCCGACGCAAACACCTGCAACGCATCGTTGAATGTGCAGCCCTGTCACACGTATGCCATTCTGGTCAACCGTTACACCAGCGGATCCACGTCCGGTTTCACGCTTTCGTTTCCTGGCACCACGGCCCAGATCGGCACGGCCGGAAGCGGTTCGGTCTCGTTCACCAACACCCCCGTTTGCGTCGGCCAGGCCTCCACCTTCACGCCATCCGTGACGAGCGGCTACAATTACATGTGGGATTTTGGTGGCGGCGTGACCAGCACACAGCAGTCACCGTCGCAAACGTTTTCCGCACCCGGCAACTATCCCGTCACGCTGACCATCAACGCCATCAACCCCACCGGCTGCAACGACAACGCGACCGTTACGCAAAACGTGTTCGTTTCCCTGCCGCCGTCCATCTCCGTCAGCCCGACCTCGTCCAACACATGCCCCGGTCAATCGGTCGCGTTGACGGCCACGTCCGGGGCTTCCAATCCGACGTTTGCCTGGAGTCCGGTCACGGCTTTGTCCGCGACAACCGGCTCGTCCGTAACCGCCACCCCCATCGGCAGCACCACGTACACCGTCACGGTCACCAACGCCACCGGCTGCACGGCGCAGGCAACGGCCGCCGTCAACGTCGGCACCAATTTCAGCATCAGCGCGTCGGCTTCGCAAACAACCATTTGCCCCAACGGCACCAGCGATTTGTCCGCCTCCGGTGCGGCGTCGTATTCATGGCAACCCGCAGCCGGCCTTGACGTTACCGCGGGTGCAAACGTGGTGGCCACCCCGACGGTTACCACCAGCTACATCGTCACGGGTCAGGACAACTCGGGCTGCAGCGACACCGCCCTGGTGGTTGTCAACGTGAACACTCCGCCCAACGTGAACGTAACGCCGTCGAACGACACGTTATGCAACGGACAGTCCGTCGGTCTCACGGCCGGCGGTGCGGTCACGTACGCATGGTCACCGGCAACGTCGTTGAACAACAGCACGGGAGCAACGGTGAGTGCCACCCCGACGAGCGATGTCACCTATACCGTAACGGGATCGGATGCAATCGGCTGCACGGCAGAGCAGACTGCTACCGTCGTGGTCATTTCGAATCCAACGGTCACCGTCAGTCCTCTGTCGCCCGACATTTGTGTTGGCGACAACGTTTCGCTGACGGCAACCGGTGCCGGCGGGTATGTCTGGACACCGGCCACCGGACTCGATGTTTCCAACGGTACGACGGTCACGGCCTCTCCGACCGCCACCACGACGTACACGGTCACCGGTACGGTTGCAAACGCATGCACGGCCTCCGGCAGCGTCATCGTCAATGTCAATTACCCGCCGACCGTCATTGTCGATCCCCCCAACGCTTCCGTTTGCAACGGTGCTTCGGAAACATTAACCGCAAGCGGCGCAAATTCATACGCTTGGTCTCCTGCGACGGGCCTCGACAATTCCACCGGAGCCACGGTTCACGCAAGCCCGACCCAAAACACAACTTACACCGTGTCGGGAACGAGTGCTGCCGGGTGCACCGCGGAGTCAACGGTTGAGGTGGTCGTCAACACGCCGGTTCAGGTAATCGCATCGGCCAACGACAGCACCGTGTGCCCAGGGACGGCCGTGACGCTCACCGGAACAGGGGTGGATCAATACGTTTGGCAACCCGGTAACGGTAACTCGGATACGTTCAATCCCACGCCGATTGCCACCACGACTTACACGGTTACCGGTACGGACCTCAACGGATGCACCACGCAGGCCGCGGTGGCGATAACGGTTAACGCGGTTGCTCCAGTCACGGCTTCCAACACCAGCGGTTTGATTTGTGTGGGTGATTCCGCCGTCCTCGTGGCCAACGGTTCGACCGATTATTCCTGGCAACCTTCGATCGCGTTGAGCGATTCATTGGGCACGACTGTACATGCGTCTCCCGATGCGAACACGACCTACACTGTCACCACTTCCGATGCCAACGGTTGCACCAACGCCGATACGGTAGCGGTGAACGTCGATCCGTTGCCGGTGGCGTCGCTGTCGTACTCGCCTGTTTCCGGCTGTGTGCCGCTTGACGTTTCTTTTGCGAACACATCCGCGAATTCAGCGGAGACCGTTTGGAATTTTGGAGACGCGACGCAATCGAACCTTGATTCCGCAACTCATTCTTACGAGGTCGGCGCTTATTTGCCGTCGCTGATCATCACCAACGCGGCGGGTTGCAGCGACACGGCTTACGCAGACGATTCGATTCGCGTTTATCCGTTGCCCGACGCGTTGTTCAGTGTGTCGCCGGACACAGGCGTGAAGGTGCCGTTCATGCAGGGGATGTTTTCGTTCACCAACCTTTCCCAGAACGCCGTCGGTTACGCTTGGGAATTTGGCGACGGCGAAACGTCTCAGGATGAAAACCCTCAACACCGCTTCGCAATCCCCGGCCGCTTCAACGCCGTGCTGGTGGTAACGTCGGAGCACGGTTGCGGCGACTCCTACGGGTTGGGCCCCTTGGTGGTCGAAGGCCTGCCGCCGGTGTTTGTTCCCAACACGTTCACGCCGAACGGCGACGGCAGCAACGACGCGTTCAACGTTTTTGGAGTCGGCGTCACCAACTTCCGCATGGAAATATTCGACCGCTGGGGAACGCAGATGTTTTCAACCAACGACATGGCGAAAGGCTGGGACGGAACTTACAAAGGCAAGGGAGCCAACAGCGGCGTTTACGTGTACAACATCAATCTCGACACGATGGACGGCGAGCACCATTTCCTTTGGGGAGACGTGACGTTGCTGCGTTAGCAACGGCCTCCTGGTAAAGCGGTCCGTTCGCTTTTACTTCAACCCCAATTCCTTTTTCAGCCTTGTGTCGATGTCGCTCGGTGCGTTGAGCATCACGTCGCGGCCCGCGTTGTTTTTCGGGAACGCGATGAAGTCGCGGATGTAATCGAGGTTGGC
>Ga0207690_10002210_pt1 | contig 11862 bp, 11 predicted proteins | sample KBSC23metaG_FD_184315 | JGI IMG/M metagenome (GOLD analysis project Ga0207690, IMG submission 184315) | Corn rhizosphere microbial communities from Kellogg Biological Station, Michigan, USA - KBS C2-3 metaG (SPAdes) (version 2) | ecosystem: Host-associated > Plants > Roots > Rhizosphere > Soil ...
GACGGCGACGCGGCGGCTGCGGCGGCGCGAACCTTCCACGCCGTCGCCCTCCGAGCAGCTGGCCGCAACGGCAGGCCTCGCCGCGACGGGAGCGGCCGCAGGCTTCTGCTCTTCCATTGCAGGACGAATCGCTCTTCCGAAGATCGCCCGCTTCCTGATCTGAGAGAGCCGCTCGTTCGTATTGCCCGATGTCGGATGCATGGCTCCGCTCCCGTGATTGTCCTAGTTGATGAATCGAGCGCCGGCGCGGCCTTCGCTCGTCCAGCAAATCTCGGCCTGCATTACGCCACGCTTGATCACCCTCAGTTCGAAGGTCTCGCCCGGCTTGAACTTGTCGGCCGAGCGAATCTGGCATCCGCCATATGATAGGTTAGCCACCGTAACGTCCGAGTCGCGGCTCGGACTCAGCGCGAATCCGCGCATTGCTACCGGCCGGCGTTCGTCGCGCGGAACGAATATCTTCATGGCTACTTGCCCCATTTTCCTACCCTCAGTTGTTTGGGAGAATGGCGCCGACTACCATTGGCTGAAGCGTAGCGCCTCCACGCCGATGGGGCTGTCCCAAAAGCGAACGCCCAGCCGTTCGAGGCATTTGGAAATTCTAAACACTTCTGGATCGACACTTGCAGCGAGCGCCAAAGCTTCGTGGGGACGGCGAATGTCGATTCACTCCAAGGTTGGAACCGACCGCACCACCGAACATCGGCGCGTTCTGATCTCGGGTCTGCTCGTGACTCCAGCGGGCGATCGGCGCGTGATGATCCGCGATATCTCGCCGAGTGGCGCGCAAGTGACCTCAAGGGAGAAGATCCCGAATGGCTGCGACGCTATTTTGAAGCGCGGGCCTCTGTTCGTCGCGGCTCGTGTCGCCTCAGTTAACGGTGACGAAGCGTCCCTCCATTTCTATCGTGAGCTCTCGGATGACGAGATCGAGCGGGCTTTGATGGCCACCGCGCTCGGCGGTGGTTCGTAACCGACCGCAACCTGCCGCGTGAAATGGTGACGTGGTTGATGGTCAGGAAACCATTTCCTGACTATTCACTCTGACAATGTTCCGTCAGCCGCGCCTGCCGATTCTGATAGCGCTCGCCTGCGTGCTCTTCCTGCGCGCGCTGGTTCCGGCCGGGTGGATGCCCGTGCCCAGCGGTGGTGCATTCGCGATTCAGCCGTGCCCGGCCGCGACCCCGGAACCGCTGGCGCATGCGGCCGGTCACCACCATGGCAAGCACGACTCATCTCATCGGTTTGCCGGGCACAACGGCGACTGCGCGTTCGCGCCGCTGCTGACAGCATTCGCCGCGATCGACGCATCGGGGCCGTTGCCGGTACCAGTCGTCTCGGCTTCGCTGCCCATCGGGATATTCAGCCCACCGGCCCTCAAGACCGGCCCTCCAGCCCTTCCGCCTCCCGCCACAGGACCGCCCGCACTCGCCTGATTTCGACCTTTTTTCGAAGTCCACTCAGGTGATTTGTCATGGCAATCATGGATGCTGCCCTCGAGGCGCCGCCGATCGTCGTCGTTGGGACGCGCGCGGCGGAACAGAATGTTCCGAACACCAAGGAGAGCGTCGATGCGGCGCGGCTCCGCGAAAGCGTCAACGTCCGCAATACCGAAGATGCGCTGCGCTATTTCCCCAGCCTCTTCGTGCGCAAGCGTCACATCGGCGATACACAGGCCCCGCTGGCGGCACGGACCTCGGGCGTCGGCGCCAGCGCGCGCAGCTTGATCTATGCCGACGGCGTGCTGCTGTCGGCGCTGATCGGCAACAACAATAGTTTCGCTTCGCCCCGCTGGGGCATGGTCGCGCCGGAAGAGATCGAGAAGGTCGACGTCCTCTACGGGCCTTTCTCGGCCGAATATCCGGGCAACTCGATTGGCGCGGTGGTCAACATCAAGACGCGCATGCCCGACAAGTTCGAGGCTTCAGCTGCCGCGGCCGGCAACCTGCAGCATTTCTCCCAATACGGCACGAAAGGTGACTACCCGGCCTATCAGCTTGCCGGCACCATCGGTGACAGGATCGGACCGTTCAGCTGGTTCCTTTCGGCCAATCATGTCGACAGCAAGAGCCAGCCGCTCGCTTATGTGACCGTCGCGCGGCCATTAGCGACGTCGACGAACGGTACGCCTGTCAGCGGCGCTGTTCCGGACCTGAACCGTCTCGGTCAGCCGATCTACGTCCTCGGAGCCGGCGGATACGAACACCAGGTTCAGGACAATCTAAAGCTGAAGCTCGCCCTCGACCTGAGGCCGTCGCTTCGCCTGACGTGGCGAACCGGCCTGTTTCTCAACGACACCGAAAGCCACGCCGAGACCTATCTCCGCGGCGCTGACACCACTAAGATCTACTCCGGCTTGGTGAACATCGACGGCCGCACCGTGACAATGCCCGCCAGCTTGTTCTCCAACCAAGTCTATCGTTTCGACGAACGGCATTGGATGCACGCGGCTACCTTGGAGCAGAGAGGCGATAAGCTCAGCTGGTCGCTGATTGGCTCGCTCTACGATTATGGCAAGGACGAGCAGCGCATCCCTTCGACCGTGCTTCCGACAGCGCAATCCGGCGGCGCCGGGTCGATCGTTCGAATGAACGGCACTGGCTGGCGAACACTCGACCTCAAAGCTGCGAGCGACGTCCTGCCCGGCCAGGATCTTAGCGCCGGTGCGCATTACGACGGCTTCACGCTCAAGAACCGCCGCTTTGCCACCGCCGACTGGATTAATGGCGAGGCGGGCGGACTCACCCAGGAGGCGAGAGGACAGACGCGCACGCTGGCGGTGTGGGCACAGGACCAGGTGGCCATCGCGCCCACCCTCCAGCTCACCTTCGGCACCCGCTATGAATGGTGGAAGGCCTATGACGGCCGCAATTTCTCCACTTCGCCCGCGCTCGACGTGAGCCAGCCGAGCCGGACTGCACAAGGTTTGTCGCCGAAAGCCTCGATCCGCTGGCAGCCCGCGTCCAAATGGACGCTAGCTCTGTCCGGCGGACGAGCACTGCGTTTCCCGACGGTCAGTGAGCTTTACCAGGCAATCTCGACCGGGCCGACGATCACCGTGCCCAACCCGAACCTGAAGCCGGAGAATGCGATTTCGGCCGAGCTCGCCGTGGAGAGAAAAATCCCAGATGGCCACATACGGCTGTCCTTATTCCACGAGACCATCAAGGATGCGCTCATCTCACAGTCGGCGCCGCTGGTCGCAGGGTCGACCACGCTGTTCAATTATGTCCAGAACGTCGACCGCGTGCGCACCAATGGGATCGAGCTGGTCGTCGACAAGCGCAACCTTCTGCCGCGATTCGACTTGTCCGGAAGCTTCACGCTAGCCGATCCGAAGACGGTCTCGGACCCGATCTTCCGGGCCGCCGAGGGCAAGCTGATCCCGCAGGTGCCGCGCCGCAAGGCGACGCTGGTGGCGACGTGGCGACCGACCGATCGCCTCTCGCTGACCGCCGCGGCGCGTTACTCGAGCCGTTCGTTCGGCACGATCGACAACAGTGATGTGATCGGCCACACCTACCAGGGCTTCGAAGGCTATTTCGTCGCCGATGCGCGGGCACTTTATCGCCTCTCACCGCACGTCGATGTGGCGTTGGGTGTCGAGAACCTCACCGACAAGCGCTATTTCCTCTTCCACCCGTTCCCCGGCCGCACACTCACGGCCGAGCTGGATTGGCACTTATGAGGGGGTTCGCCATGCGTTTGCCCATCCTTATCCTCGCCCTCGCGGTGGCCGTGCCGGCGACAGCGCACGTGAGTGTCTGGCCAAAGGAAAGTGTCCAAGGCGAGCGCGAGAAATACGAAATCCGCGTCCCTAACGAGAAGCAGGTCGACACGATTGCGCTCGAAGTCCGGTTCCCTTCTGGTTTGAAGGTGACCTCCTTCGAACAGAAGCCGGGCTGGAACACCGAGCCTTTGCGCGACCCGTCAGGAGCAATCATCGGCGCGCGCTGGACCGGCAGGCTCCCGCCCCAGCAGTTCACCGAGTTCGGGCTGCTCGCGGTCAATCCGGCGACCGGCAGCCAGCTCCTATGGAGTGCAACGCAGGTCTATGCCGACGGCACGAAAGTCGAATGGTCGGGCGAGCCCGGCTCGAAGGCGCCGGCACCGCGAGTCACACTGAAACCGGCGGTTCGGCCCTCGAAATAGCGGACGGTCCCGGTCTCCGTTTCGGCGTGCGTCTGGCCCAAAAGGCGTAGGTCGCCAGGCTGCCGAGCAGGAAAAGGGCAAGGCCAGAGACGGTCATCAGCAACTTGGTCGCAAGGCCGCCGGCCTTGGCCGCATGGATCGGGTAAAGCTTTTCGGTGATCGCGGTCGTCCGATTGCCGCGGAGGGGGTCCTCGATCGAGCGCAGCGCACCCGTCCGCGCGTCGAACGCCAGCTGCGTCCTGCCATTGGGCGTCCACTCCGCCGGCTGCCGCATGCGGACGAGGATCGGTCGGCCCGGCTTGGCAGGGAAGCTGATCCGGCGCAGTTCGGCATTCGGGAAGCGCTGCTTCGCGCGCTCCAGAATCGCTTGTGCCGACGCATCGTGCGCGGTCTCGGAGACGGAAACCTTCGGTCGCATCTCCCGGCCGACAATCGCTGCTCGAAGCGGATTAAACACCATCAGCACGCCGGTGCCGAGCGACAGCAGCAGAAGCGGCGCAACCAGGATTCCCAAGTCCCGGTGCTGTGCAACAATCGGGCCCGGCGCCATCCGCTTGGGCCACAGGCGCACGCGGAAAGTGCTCCTGCTTCGCCACCACAGCAGGGTTCCAGTGATGACGAACAGCAGGCCGGCAATCGCGGCGATCCCCGTCACAGTCTCGCCCGTTTCGCCGGCGAACAAATGGTGGTGAAGGTCGAACAGCCAAAGCTCAGGCCGCTCCCATTGTGTCCTCCATTGGTCGACGACCTGACCCGCCTGGGTGACATACGCGCCGCTGCCGTCCGAATAGGTCAGCTGGTGCAGCCCTATTTCGTCATTCGCAAAGCTCACGCGTGAAAGCTTGCCCTGCGCTTCGGCGCGATCGACGATGGCACCGATGACGGCTGTGTTTTCCACGACCCGGTCGTGGGCGCCTGGCAGGCCGATCCACGCGCCTTCCCAGAGGAGGATCGCGCCGGTGAGGCCGAGGATCGCAAGCAGCAATCCCAGGAATGCGCCGGTCCAGCGATGGATCGCAGACAGAAGCTTCACGCCGCGCTCAGAACTCGCTCGCGACGCCGAGCGTGACCGTGCGCCGCTGTTCCCGCGGTGCCCGCGGTGTCCGCTCGTGCGGACGCGCGTTGGACGCCAGAAAGCAACGCAACTCCGATCAATAGACCCGCTCGCACTCATTCCTCCCTGTGGGAGCCGAGCGCGTATCGCTAATGCGAACGAGTAGCAATAGCGGAAGTTGGATTAGTGACTCGTCGCCAGACGCCCCACCGGCTCGCCGCGACCGTCTTCCTCATCCGCAAAGCGCGTGCGCCGGTGCAGCCAAGGATGCAGGAAAAGCACGGGGATCTTCAGCATCAGCAGCTCTGAATGGATGTAGCGGTCGATCGCGCGTTCCCACCATTTGTCCTTGCGCACGCGATGCGCTTCCAGCCAGCCCTCGTACGGCGCCCAGTGGCTTGGCTCATCCTGCTCGATGATGCGGAAGATCTTCACCAGCTGACGGTCGCTGAGCACGAAGCTGTTCTTGAGCAGGATCTCGACCTGGCGGTAGCCCCGCCGCTCGGTCAGCGAGATCACCCGGCAAAGCCGCCCGAAGAGGGCATCGCTATTGACCACCGCCATCTGGTCGAGGTCGTCGATCCGTGAGCGGAACATGATCCCGACGAAGCGATCGATGTGCCCGCAGGCGCGATCTACCGCATAAGGCATGGTTCCGCGCCGCTCGAACCAGCGGCGGAACATTACATAGTGCTTGTGTTCGTCGGCGCGGTGCTTCTCGATCTTGTCGATCAGCGCCTTGTCTTCCGGCCAGCGCTTCTTCACCGCCGCGAGCAAATCGTCGATCGCCGTATAGCCGCGATGCTCGTTGTAGATGTAGATCGACCCCAGCAGGTCGAGGTAACGCTCACGGACCCACGCACCCATGACGCTTTGGTTACGCTCAGCGCGACCTTAGTTCAATCGAGCGCGGCTCGTAGCGCTTTGCCGAGGTCCTGCTTGCGATAGGGTTTGCTCAGCAGCGGCGCGTCCGGCCGCGAATGATTGGCCGAGGCGGCAAGCTCGGTATAGCCCGAGGTAAAAAGTACCTTGAGATCCGGCTCAGCCTGCCGCAGCTCGTCCGCGAGATCGTAGCCAGTAATTCCCCCGGGCATGACGACGTCGGTCAGAAGCAGATCGAACCGAGCACCGTCGCGCACCAGCTTGAGCGCGGCTGGGCCGCTTTCCGCCTCGATGGTTTGGTAGCCGAGGTCGCGAAGCTGGCGGATCACGGCTTTGCGGACATTCGGATTGTCATCGACGACCAGGATCATTTCGTTGCCCGTCGGCGTGGTCACGGCGGCGCGCTGCGCAGGCTGGGCGTTCTGCGGTTCCGCGCGCGGCAGATAGAGCTTGATCGTGGTCCCGTGGCCGACCTCGCTATAGATCTTGATGTGCCCGCCTGACTGCTTCACCCAGCCGAACACCTGGCTGAGCCCAAGGCCGGTGCCGTGACCTTCCTGCTTGGTGGTGAAGAAGGGCTCGAAGGCCCTCCCAGCGACTTCCGGCGGCATTCCGGTGCCAGTGTCGCTTACCGCCAGCAGCACATAATCGCCGGGCGCTACCTCGACATTGTGGGCCGCATAATCTTCGTCGAGCGTCACGTTCTGGGTTTCGATGGTGAGCGTTCCGCCATGCGGCATGGCGTCGCGGGCGTTGATGGCGAGGTTGATGATCGCGTCGTCCACCTGGGTCGGGTCGACGATTGCCGGCCACAGGTGGCTTGCCGGCTTGATCCTCACCTTCACATTTTCGCCGAGCGATCGCTGGAGCAGGCCCAGAATGTTCTGCAGCCGGACGTCGAGGTCGACCGGCTCGGGATCGAGATGCTGCATGCGCGCGAACGCGAGCAATCGCCGGACGAGTTCCGCACCCCGGTCTGCCGCGCCCATGAGGTCGTCGACCATTTCGATGCATTCAGGGTCCTCCATTCGGTCGCGGAGCACTTCCGAATTGCCGTGAATGATCGCGAGGAGATTGTTGAAGTCGTGTGCAACGCCGCCGGTGAGATGGCCGATCGCATCCATGCGCTGTAGCTGCCGGATTTGTTGTTCGCGGGTTTTCGCCTCGCTGACGTCGCGGACGATGGCGAGGATCAGCCCCAGCCCGCCGGACGCGTTCATGATTGGAACCACACGCGTCTCGACCGTCCGCACGCCTTGCGCGGTGGTCAGCTTGCGGTCGGTGAAGGTTCGCGGTTTGCCCGACTCCGCGACCGCCTTGTTGGTTTGCACGACGATGTCGGCTTCATCGGGCGGGAAGATGTCGCGCTCGGTTCGGCCGATGACTTCGCTCCGGTCGCGACCCAGAAGCCTTTCGCCCGCGGCATTGACGAGAAGATAGCGGAAGGCATCGCCGCTCGGCTCTTTCAGCAGGATCATGTCGGGGAGGTTTTCGACGACGGCGTTCAGCAGGTCGCTTGCCCGTTTGACCTGCGAAGTGCGCTCTTGGACGCGGTCTTCGAGCTCGAGATTGAGTGCGCGCAATTCTTCTTCGAGCCGGCGCTGCCGATTGAGCTCGCCGCTGCGAATTGCGAACAGCCAGCCGATAATCCCCAGGCACATGAGGACGCCGGCCGCTAGAGCGATGCTTGTGACCCGGGCCTGCCGCTCGGCCCACTGCCGGTCCGCTCGATAGGTTTGCTGCACGTCGGAAAGGATCGTCGAGACATCGGCCCGAAGCCGGTCCATGAGCCGCATTCCGTCGAGCAGGTTGCGGCGTGTCGCGTGGGGGTCATGACGTTCGGCGACGAGTTGCTCCGACGACGCGATCCGCACGTCGGCCAGGCGGTAGAGACCTTCCAGTTCCTGCCTCAGCCGTCGATCCTGGGCGAGCGATCGCAGGCGCGTCCGGTCGGCATGAACCGCCGCGATTCCACGCTTCTGGCGTTGCAGATGACGTTCGTCATCGCCGCTCAGCGCATAACCGCGGCTGCCGGTCTCGACATCCTTGAGGTCGGACAGGAAGCGATTGATTTCGACGATCAGCGTTAGGCTGTTTTGGACACTAGCGCCGGCGGCGATCAGCCGCTGGATGCTGAAGAAGGCAAGCAGGCTGACTGCGGCGATGATCGCGAAGGCGGCCCAAAGAAGGGTCTTCTGTCGAGCCGGCGATGGCGGCTTGTTCAATAACGAGCCGGCCGCAGTATCGGAGTGAATCGCTGCATTGCTCACGTCGGGTCCTTGAAACGGACGCGCAAATTCCGACCGAGCAATTTGATGCGCGCAAGCATCAACAACAAATGCGCATCGTTAACTGACTTTTGTTTATCGGAAAGTTGTGAATGCGTCCATCGACCACAGGTTTCGCGGCAGCTTGCTTGTGCCAAAATGGCACGGCCGGAGGTCAGTCCGCCGAGGATCGAACCTCCTGAGGCTCACTCAACGATGTCGGAGATGTTCTCAGACTGTTCGGCTCGAGCCTGGCGGATCAGATGCCGGCCACCCAGCGTCAGTCCCACGCCAACCGCGATCGGCGGACCGCCGAACAGGGCGACGAGCGGCAACATACTGAGGCCGCTGCCAAACTCGCCGGGACTGAACAGCACAACGAGCGAGCACAGCCCACTGGCCCCCGCGATCAGGATTCCGACTGCGAGCAGGATTCCCCCAAAAAGCTGCTTCATACCCTGTCGCTCCCCGCCAATGCCCGATGCCGCGCCAGCACCCCCGCGCCCTCGGCGCCGTCGCGATAGAAAGTATTGTACGTGTCGAACGGAATGATCTGCCCCGTCGGCGTCACGAAATGCACGCAGCTGCGCTTCACCGTGCCCAAGTCGAAATTGTAGCGGTCGAGGAACTGCAGGATCACCACGCGGAAGCTGTTCGCGTAGCTCAATTCCTCCGGCACCATCGCCTGCGGGAGACAGCACAGCAGCCCCGCGAGCTTCTCCTCCGTATTCGCCTGCGCCGTCGCCAGCGACAGCAGGTCCATGATCTTGGCCTTGAGCTCCGGATAGGCCTCGTAGCTGATCGTGTTCGGGCCATTGAGGATCAGCTCGCGCGGAAGCAGCCGGGTCAGCGGCGTCACCTCCTCGCCCTGCCGAAGCGCATAGCCGATCGAAATCTGGTCGGGGTTGCAGGGCAAAGGGATCATGTCCTCGGTCGTGAACACGCCCGACTTGCCGACCTCGCGCCGGATTTGCGTCAGCAGCATGCGGTTGGAATTACCGTCGAAGCCCTCGTTGCGCCCCGCGTCCTGCACCGGCTGGAACGTCACCCCGCGCACGCACTTCCACGTCAGCGCGTGCCGCACGATGTCGGCGATCTCCTGATCGTTCACGCCGCGCTTCACCACCGCGACCAGGGTCGCCGACAGCCCGATCCGCTCCAGCGCCTCCAGCGCCTGCCGCCTAATCCGGCTCAGCTTCGCCCCGCGCAGCTCCACCAGCGCATCGTCGTTCAGTGAATCGAACTGGAGATACACTTCCAGCCGCGGCGCATAGCTGGCCAGCCGCTCGACGAACGCCGCATCCTGCGCGATCCGCACCCCGTTAGTGTTGATCATCACGTGCCGGATCGGTCGCCGCTTCACCGCGTCGAGGATGGCGAAGAAATTGGGATGGATTGTCGGCTCGCCGCCCGACAGCTGCACCAGGTCCGGCTCGCCCTCGCTCTCCACCAAGGCGTCGAGCATGCGCTCGATCTCGCCCAGCGGCCGATGCGACCCATGCACATCCGTCGCATTCGCGAAGCACACCGGACAGGCGAGGTTGCACGCCTCGTTGATCTCGATGATCGCCAAGCAGCTGTGCTGCTCATGGTCCGGGCACAGGCCGCAATCGAACGGGCATCCCGCCTCAGTCCGGGTCTGCGCGGTCAGCGGCCGGTCGCCCGGCTTGATCCACAATTTCTGCTGACGCCAGTACTCCAGATCGTCGCTGATCAGCGTCTTCTGCACGCCATGCTCGCGGCAGCGCTTCAGATAATAGACGCACTCATCCTCGATGATGACCTTCGCCGGAACTAGCTCCAGGCAGGTCTCGCACAGGCTCGTCGTCTGGCCGTGGAACAGATAGTGCGCGGCCTTGCGCTGCGGGGCCTCAGCCGGCGGGGCTGAGCTCTCCTGCGCGGTCTCGGCGCCACCAGAATAGTCCATATGCGATCAGCCCCAGCATCAACAGATGGAAGACATTCAGCGGACCGAGCACCGCCGGATACGGCTTGAAGAATTCCCACCCGAAACGCTGGGCAGCATAGAAGATTATCATTGCGTGGAAAGCATGGTCGCGCGCCCAGCGGTCTCCCCTCACACGCGCGCGCAGATAGACGGTGGTGAACGCCGCCATCGCCAGCGATTCATACAGCTGCACCGGATGGCGTCCGATCCCGTCGCCCAGGTCCACCGCCCACGGCACGTTCGCCGGAATGCCATAGGTATAATCCGGCAGCCCCGCGAAGAAACAGCCGAGCCGCCCGATCACGATACCCACGCAAATCGGCAGCACGAACGCCCCGCCCGTCGACCCGCGCACCCCATGCGCCGCCTTCCACAACTCCACCGCTACGATCCCGCCCGCGAGCGCCCCCGCAATGCTGTGCGACGGCGCAGGGAGCGGGCCGATCATCGAATTGCCCGACCCGAACACCCACGCGCCGATCACGGCGCCGATGGCGAGCGTCACGAAATAGCTAGGCTCCGCAACCCGCGAGAGCCGCAGCGTCTCCTCCGGCCACCGCCGAGCCTGCCACCGAGCTCCGAGCGCTACCCCGACCCAAGCCGCCGCATCGAAGGCGTAGTGGACGAAGGGGTCGGTGGGGACGTGGATCATGCGGCGCCTGTTGTCCGGCACCGAACGAGCGTCGACAATAGCTCGAATGCATCCATCAACCTTCCCTAGAGGAGCGCCGCCTCTGCGGGACTGATGGCTAGCAGATAGGCAATCTCTTCGATCGTTATGTCCGGCCGCTCATTTCGCAGATCATCGGCTGTCCATACGAGTGAGGGTGAGCGCGGATCCGAGAATGTCCAAGGCTGGCTCAGCGTCCTGCCGAGTTTAAGGACCCGCTCGTACGTAATGAAATCGTCTGGCCAACCGCCGCCATTCAATATGTCGTCGGCCTCTGATGGCTGAAGGCGTTTCAAATAGTAATTGTCGTAAATGCGCTCGTCCTGAGCGATCATCCAGTGCTCGCGGCACACGTTACACTTTGAGATATACAGCCACCAAAGCTTGCCACCGTATTCTTTGATGCGCTCAAGCGTTGCGAAAGTCCGCTCATCGAGCCCATCACCGCCCATCGGGACGACGCCAAGGTCGCGGACAGACATGCATTCACACTGCTTTGTTGGCTCAAGTTTTGCGGCAAGGGCCTTGCGAAGCTTCCACACCTCGTCTCGGTTTCCGTAGTTGGCTGAAGCAAGGCTCCAATGCAGGTCTTCCCCCAGCGTGCCTTCAAGATCATTCTGGCTCAGGAACCATTTTTCAAAGTCGAGCGCTACGCGGTCGCCCCGGGCGAAAGCCCAGAGTTCGGAGAGTTGGTCTTCCGTCATCGGAGTTGATTACGCGCCCACTCGGATTGCCTGCAATGGGAGGAAGCCGGTCTTCGGTACGTCCCACCTGTTGCCGCCGCGTCAATCCACAGGAAAAATCGCCTTAACCATATTTTCCCCGCTTGCATCCAATCGTGGTTGAGGCACAATAGATAGTAGCGAACGAGGGGGAACACTCAACAACT
>Ga0207690_10002212_pt1 | contig 11854 bp, 9 predicted proteins | sample KBSC23metaG_FD_184315 | JGI IMG/M metagenome (GOLD analysis project Ga0207690, IMG submission 184315) | Corn rhizosphere microbial communities from Kellogg Biological Station, Michigan, USA - KBS C2-3 metaG (SPAdes) (version 2) | ecosystem: Host-associated > Plants > Roots > Rhizosphere > Soil ...
TTTAAGCGATTCGGTGAGGTCATAAGCTGGAGCGACCGCGGATTTAACAGATTTCGCGGATTTTTTTGCTACGGATTTTTGGGGCTTGGATTCAGGCTCGGCTTCGATCTCGGATTTTGCGGCCTGCATCGGCTCGATTTTGACTTCGGCGCGGACGATGGGGAAGAGCGCGTAGGTGCGGGTGCCTTCCGGCAGCGCGAGGAGTGCGGCGACGATCTCGTCTACGGTGTCGTGCTTGACGATGCCTCCGCAGTGCAGGCAGGTGACGGTGCCGCAGCGGGCGTAGAGGAGGCGGAGGTAGTCGTAGATTTCGGTTGCGGTGGCGACGGTGGAGCGCGGGTTGCGCGTCTGGTTCTTCTGCTTGATGGCGATGGCGGGGGCGAGGCCGTCCATGTGGTCCACGTCGGGCTTTTCGATGCGTTCGAGGAACTGGCGGGCGTAGGCGGAGAGCGACTCGACGTAGCGGCGCTGGCCTTCGGCGTAGACGGTGTCGAAGGCGAGGGAGGATTTGCCGGAGCCGGAGACTCCGCTGACGACCGTGAGGGCGTTGTGCGGGATGTCCACGTCGATGCCCTTGAGGTTGTGCGTGCGGGCGCCGCGGATGGTGATCTGGTTCTGCTCGGGCTTTGGGGTGGGCTTCTGGGTGCTCATGGCCAAACTTCTATTTTCAGGCATGAGGGGGATGGAAGGCGAATTAATCTCGAAGGGGGCGGGGTTGCCCAAAGTGGGTGGCGGATGCCATGCTCAAGGGATGAAGCGGATGATTTGGCTCTATACGGTTTTAGGTGCGGTGCTGGTTTGCGGGCTGGCAGCCTTCGCGCAGGAGCGGGGCATCTGGCGTGCGGTGAGCAATACGGCTATGTCGATTACCGGGGACGTGGTGTTTTCTCCGGACAAGATCACGATGAACTTTACGAGCTATACGATTGCCAGGATTCGTGATCTGAAGACGGAAGAGGTGCAGGCGGTTTTCGATCCGGAGCAGACTGGTGGGAGCGGGAGTCTGTACCGACTGAATGTGCCGGCGGCGAAGCGGTTTCTCCACAAGAACACGCTGTGCGGGGCTGAAGACACGGAGTGGATGGCGACGTATGTGGCGGGGAAGTCGTTGCAGATTGCGTTCTTCTCGGGGATGAAGCCGCCTGCGTTGACGATTGATGAGATCAATAGCGCGACGAATTTGTGTGGGACGTTTTCTTACGTGCGGTAGTCAGGGGAAGAGGCGCTTCCAATCCTGCGAGCCGTGGAGTATGCGAAGAACCAGGATGCCTGAGGCAGACACGCTGTAGATGATGAGTCATCTTCCGAAAGGGAGGGTGAGCGGGAAACGCCTGACCTCGGGCAGGCGAGGAGAACGCATCGCGCAGAGCGTGCCCGCTTTGGGGAATTGGGCGAGCATCGCTGTTGTGTCGCGGATGGAATCGAGAAACCTGTCCGCAACCGCTGGGGATGCGTCGCGGCAGAGCGCAGTCCACCGATTTTCAATCTCGCGGAGTGCTGCGGGAGAAAAGAGATTGCCGGAATTTACGATGCGAGCTTCGCCTTTCGATGGAGGTTCCGGCGAAGCGCTTCCCACTTTTCAGGAGTCATTGGGATAGGGGTTCCTGAGTCAAGACCTTCGAGGCAGAGGCGCTCAAACTCCGCCTTTGCGCCTTCCACGTCTCCGGATGCAAGGAGCGCATCGACCGTGTGACCCGGCAGGCGAATGTCTCCGGGAAGTTCGATGTCTCCAGTGGGAGAGTAGGTTGCGCGTTTGGGTCTGATCGCCATCGGATGCTCCTGCTTAAGGATGGACTGGAGGGTGGTGATAGTGCAAGCGGATTCTGGTGTGTCAGTTTTCTGGCTGCGGGCGGAAGATTTCGATGAGGAGCAGGCAGGCTCCGATGACGATGCAGGAGTCGGCTATGTTGAAGTCGGGCCAGTGGTAGTGGATGATGTGGACTTCGAGGAAGTCGACGACGACGGAGTAGACCACGCGGTCGTAGAGATTTCCGATGGCTCCGCCGAGGATGAGGGCGAGGGCTACGCCGGTGATCGAGAGTTGGCGGCCTATGCGCCAGAGCAGCGCGCCTACGATGATGACGGCGATGATCGAGAAGGCGATGAGCGAGTCGCGGACGGCGACGGGGGAGAGCGAGTCGGCGAAGAGCGAAAAGGCCGCGCCCGTGTTGAGGACGTGCGTGAGGCGGAAGACGCGGGGGATGACGACGATACCGTAGCCGGGGCGGACGTGGTGCATGATCCAGAGCTTCGAGAGACGGTCGAGCAGGATGACGAGCGCGGTGATGAGCAGGAGGATGGGGCGTTTGTCGCGGGTGTTTTGCGGGTCTGCGGTGCTGGTGGTGGTCATTGAGTGCGTCTCTTCGGAATCTATGTGCCGGGCTTTCAGCCCTCTGGTGTCTTACTTGTCCGCACCTGGGGCTGCGCCCCAGGCTGGTATGAGTCGGGCCTTTGGCCCTTGTGTTTGTGCCTGTGCTTTAGGCTGTGGTCTCCGTGGGCTTCTAGGCTGAGTACGGGGCGAAGTTGATGGCGGCTAGGGCTTCGGCGCAGCGCAGGCAGACGGTGGGGTATTTGGCTTCTTGGCCTACGTCGGAGGTGTAGCGCCAGCAGCGTTCGCATTTCAAGTCGCTGGATGCTTCAGCGTCGATGGTCTCGGCTTCGCCGAAATTTACATCGACCACCGACACGTTAAACAACTCAGGCAAGGCTGAGCCGTACTTTTGTAAAACAGACTCCAAGGCCGGTTCCTTCCCCCTAACCAGTGTGATCGTAACCGTGGCTTCAAGTGACTTACCGATTGCCTTCGCCGCGCGGCGGGTTTCGAGTGTCCATAGGACCAAGGCACGAATTGCCAGCAGATGCTTCCAATCCGCCTCAATTTCTGTTGTATCGCCGAGAGCAATGTTGGAAATGGAAGGGAAGAGGGCCAAGTGAACGCTGAGTTCGCGACCTTCGATTTTTGGCAACAATGCCCAGACTTCGTCGGCGGTGAAGCTGAGGATGGGTGCGATTAATCTCGTCAAGACTTCGGCGATGCGCCAGAGGGCGGTTTGGGCGCTGCGGCGGGCGGGGTGGTTGGGGGCGAAGGTGTAGAGGCGGTCTTTTAATACGTCGAGATAAAGGGCGCTGAGGTCTGTGTTCGTGAATTCGTTTAAGGCGTGGTAGGCACGGTGGAATTCGAACTCTTCGTAGGCTTTGAGGATTTTTGTGGTGACTTCGGCGAGGCGCGCGAGGATGTACTGGTCCAGCGGCTCCAGCTTGCTGAAGTCTGCTACCGCGTTGGTGGCGGGGTCGAAGTCGTGGAGGTTGCCGAGGAGGAAGCGGAGGGTGTTGCGCAGCTTGCGGTAGTTGTCGCTGACGCGCTGCATGAGGTTTTCGCTGGCGGCTACGTCTTCGCGGAAGTCCACCGAGGCGACCCAGAGGCGGACGATCTCGCCGCCGAGACGTTTGGCGATGTCTACGGGATCGACGCCGTTGCCGAGTGATTTCGAGAAGGCGCGGCCTTGCTCGTCGAGCGTCCAGCCGCTGGTGGCGACCATCTTGTAGGGGGCGATGCCGCGCATTCCTACCGAGCAGAGCAGGGAAGAGTGGAACCAGCCGCGGTGCTGGTCGCCGCCTTCGGTGTAGAGGTCGGCGGGGTAGCGGAGTTCGTCGGGCTCTTGTTCAAGGACGGCGTGCCAGCTTGCTCCCGACTCGAACCAGACGTCGAGGATGTCCATCTCTTTGCGGAACTCTTCGTGGCCGCAGGGGCACTTCGTGCTCTTGGGCAGAAGCGCGGGGGCTTCGTGGATGTACCAGGCGTCGGCTCCTTCTTTGTGGAAGAGCTCGACGATGCTCTTGTTGATGGCCTTGTCGTTGAGCGGAGTGCCGCACTTTTCGCAGAGGAAGACGGCGATGGGTACTCCCCAGATGCGCTGGCGCGAGATGCACCAGTCGGGGCGGGTGGCGATCATGTTGGAGATGCGCTCTTCGCCCCAGGCTGGGTCCCACTTTACTTTTTTGATCTCGTCGAGGGCGCGGTCGCGGAAGGTTTCGGTGTTCGTGCCCGACAGATCAGACCGCAGGTCCTTCGACTCCGCGGCTTCGCCGCTCCGCTCAGGATGACAATTATTTTCTGATTCGGTGGGCATGCGGGTTTTCATGCGGATGAACCACTGCTCGGTGGCGCGGACGATGACGGGGTTGTGGCAGCGCCAGCAGTGCGGGTAGGAGTGCTGGAACTCGGTGGCGCTGAGGAGTGCGCCCTTTTCGCGGAGAACATCGATGATGGTGGGGTTGGATTTGAAGACGGTCTGGTCTTCGTAGGGCTGGGGGGTGTGGCCTCCGTGCTGCGCGGTGTGGCGATGGCGGCCAGCGTTGTCTACATATTGGACTTCGGGCAGGTTGTAGCGCTTACCGGTGTAGAAGTCGTCTACGCCATGCGCGGGGGCGGTGTGGACGGCCCCGGTGCCTTGTTCGGCGGTGACGTAGGGGGCGACGACGCCGAGGACCTGGCGGTCGAGGAAGGGATGCTGGAAGGTCGAGTGTTCGAGCGCGGAACCCTTGAAGCGGGCGATCTCGGTGGCGTCGAGCTTGCAGGCTTCGGCGGTCTGTTTGGCGAGGTCGGCGAGGACGATGTAGATCGTTCCGGCGCCGGAACCCACGTCCGAAGTTCCGGACGTGGGGCACCCGGATTCGTTGCACTTCAGGGCGACGTAGTCGAGGTCCGGGTTGAAGGCTACGGCGAGGGATGCGGGGAGCGTCCACGGGGTGGTGGTCCAGATGATGGTGTAGACCTGTGAGGCTTCGTTCCCCACCTTAGCCGACGATGAAGCCGTCGGCGAAGATGGGGCACCCAATTCCGGGGCGATGGCTCCGGGGTCGCTGGTGAGTTTGTAGCGGACGTAGACGCTGGGGCTGGTGTGCTGCTCGTACTCGACTTCGGCTTCGGCGAGAGCGGTGCGGTCGTGGATGCACCAGTAGACGGGCTTGAGGCCCTTGTAGACGAAGCCTTTCTCGAAGAAGTCGTAGAAGGTTTCTGCGATGGCGGCTTCGTATTTGAAGGACATCGTCAGGTAGGGGTCGTTCCAGCGGCCGAAGACGCCGATGCGCTCGAACTGGCTGCGCTGAAGGTCTACGTATTTCTGCGCATACTCGCGGCAGGCGCGGCGGACGGCGATGGGGTCCATCTCGAGCTTTTTGCGGCCGAGCTGCTCGTCTACTTTGATCTCGATGGGAAGGCCGTGGCAGTCCCAGCCGGGGACGTAGGGGGCGTCGAAGCCGGCCATGGTCTTGGTCTTGACGACGAAGTCCTTGATGCACTTGTTGAGGGCATGGCCGAGGTGGATAGCCCCATTGGCGTAGGGGGGGCCGTCGTGGAGGACGTATTTGGGGCGACCTGCGCTGGCGCGGCGGATCTGGGCGTAGAGGTCCTGCTTCTGCCATGATTCCAGACGGATAGGCTCGTTGACGGGCAGGTTTGCCTTCATGGCGAAGGCTGTCTGGGGCAGATTGAGGGTTGATTTCAGAGCTTTGGCTGGCTCTGGCGCGGGCTTCTGGTCGGGTGTTTCCGGCATTCGTTCCTCTTGGTTTCTGTTAGGCGGAGGCGGAGATGGGTCTGAACTTCTATTGTAGCCGGGGGACGGAAGTGACGGACGTAACGCGGGTGAGACATTCCGGGGGTAAAGTGCGTCCAATCTTGCAAGCGGAGGACGCTGAATGTTTGTAGAATGGTTACGGAGCCACGTGACGTGCGCTGACGCAGGATGAAACCGGCAGGAGACCGGGGACGTTAACAAGTTGTGAGTGAGTGCGCACGATTTCGATAGGGTGGACAGGCCGCGGCCAGGCTCCACCGAGGCGAGCAGTTTATGGCGAACATTACGGTGACACCTCCAGAGACGGAACCGGACAAGCCGGCTCCTGCGCTTCGTTCGGCCAATGAGCCTCATCTGGCTGAAGAGACCGACGGCTCGATGTGGGTGTCGTTGATCTCGAATATTCGAGATGCGTTCCGCAGGCCGGAGGCGCCGCTGCATCTTGATTCGCGTCCGGCGGACAATGACCTGATCATTCGCGAGCAAGGCGTCTGGGCATCGCTGTGGAGCAGTGTGCGGGACGTGTTCTTTCCCGAGAAGCTGCCTCCGCTAGTGCTGGAGTCGAAGCCCATTGCCGTGGTGGACCGGATGAAAGTGAAGCGCGACCCGGTCTCGACTGCGATTGCGGTGGTGGTTCACGGGCTGATTATCCTGCTGATTGCGTTTCTGCTGGCCAAGAAGGTGAAGTTTTCCGCTCCGGTGAAGGCTGAGGCGGTGACGGACGTTTCGATTCCGCCGATGGCGCCGATGAAGGCGAAGTCGATGGGCGGCGGTGGCGGACAGCGCGGGCCGACGCCGGTATCGAAGGGCTCGCCGCCGAAGTTTGCCGATCAGCAGATTGTTCCGCCGAAGGTCCCGCCGCTACAGCCGCCGAAGATTCAGATTCAGCCGACGGTCGAGGTGCAGAAGGACGTTCACATGGCCAGCAATATGCCGAACTTCGGGCTGCCGAACTCGCCGCTGCCGGGTGTTTCGATGGGCAACGGAAGCGGGACCGGTCTCGGCTCGGGTAGTGGTTCGGGCATTGGGCCGGGTTCGGGCGGAAACATTGGCGGCGGGCCGAGGCATATTGGCGGAGGCGTCTCGGCACCTGTGCTGATCTACTCGGTCGAGCCGGAGTTCTCCGAAGAGGCGCGCAAGGCGAAGGTCGCGGGCAACGTGCTGGTGGACCTGTGGGTCGATACCAATGGACTGCCGAGTCATGTGCATGTGATTCGCGGCGTGGGCATGGGGCTGGATGAGAACGCTGTCGCTGCGGTGAAGCAGTACAGGTTCAAGCCGGCGATGGAAAATGGCAAACCGGTACTGGTGGAGCTGACTGTTGAGGTGAACTTCCAGATTTTCTGAAGGCAGGGTGTAGGGAATAGGGTGTAGGGAGTAGCAACACGAATCCACAGCGTCGTGCAAGAAGAGGTCCCTCCAGCGAGGGACCTCTTCTTGTTTTCTACACCCTATTCCCTACACCCTACACCTTGCTATGCGGGTTGGAGCGATGGGTTGATGCGTCGATCCGGGGTGGTGGGGCCGCGCATGACGCGCGACTCGGCAGCAGGCTGGAATTTGAAGCGGTCCACCTGCTGTTCGAGCGCGGCGGCGGTGGAGCGGAGCGATTCGACGCCTGCGGCGGTGGTGGCCATCTCGGTCAGGTTTTCGTGGCTGAGCGAGTGGATGGAGTCGAGGCTGGAACTGGACTGGTCGGCGGCGACGGCCTGTTGCGAGGCGGCGATGGCGATTTGGGCGATCATGCGATCGACGCGCTCGGCCATGCCGATGATCTTTTCGAGCGCCTCGCCTGCCTGATTGGTGGTGACGACGCCCTTCTGGACGGTTTCGGTACCACTCTCCATGCTGGCGATGGCGGTGCGGGTGCGGTCCTGAATACCCTGAATCATGCTGGCGATCTCGCCGGTGGCCTGGGCGGTGGATTCGGCGAGGCGGCGGACTTCTCCGGCGACGACAGCGAAGCCGCGTCCCTGGTCGCCTGCGCGGGCCGCTTCGATGGCAGCGTTGAGGGCGAGCAGGTTGGTCTTGCGGGCGATCTCGTCGATGACGGTGACGATCTGCGAGATCTTGCGCGAGTCTTCGCCGAGCAGGCCAACGGTGGATGAGGTGTCGCTGACGGCGGTGGCGATGGAGTGCATGTTGCCGAGCACTTCCTTGACGATGGAGCCGCCGTCGCGCGCGGTTTCCGCGGCGTCGCGTGCGGTCTCGGCGGCGGACTGGGTGTGGCGCGAGACCTCGGCGATGGAGGCGGACATCTCCTGCATGGCGGTGGCGGCCTGCTGGGTCTGCTGGCTCTGCTGGTCGATGCGGCGGTGCATCTGGTCGCTGGCCGAGCGCATGGACTGCGCGCTGCCGGTGAGCGATCCCGCCGTACTGACGACGGTGCCGATGATGCCGCTGAGGCTGGTCTGCATCTTCTCCATGGCGGCGGCGAGCGTGCCGATCTGGTCGCGGCTGTTGAGGTCGAGCGCCTGGCCGGTGAGGTCGCCTGCGGCGATGGCGTCGGCGCGCTCGGCGACCATGCTGATGGCCTTGGTGATGCGGCGAGCGAGCAGGAACGAGACCAGGCCGCCGACGATGGCGCCGAGGATGGTTGCAATCCAGAGCGTGTAGAGCGTGGCGCGGTTGGCGCTGCGCAGTTGCACAAGCGCCTGATTGGTCTGGACGCGCTGCGACTGCGCCATGTCGGAGATGGTGGAGTGGATGTTGCGATCGAGCGGGAGGATCTGGTTTTGCAGCGTGTCGTAGGCCTGCGCGGTGCCCTGTGAGGTCTTGGTTTCGTTGAGCGCCTCGACCTTGTCTTCAAGCGGCTTCAGAGCGGCCATGCCGGATTCGATGGAGGCAAGGCGTGGGCCGTCGGCGCCGAGGTCGAAGTGCATGGAGCCCTGGTGCAGTGTTTCGAGCGCGGCTTCGGCCTGGTCGAACTGCTGTTTGCGCGCCGAGCGATAGGCGGCGGACGCGGCGGGATCGAGCCCGAAGAGAATGTAGGACTCGAGCCCGCTGATGGTGCTGGTGAGGTGCGAATCGACGTTGTTGCTGCCCATGAGCAGCGGGATACGGTTGTTGTTGATGACATTGGAGAGATTGTCGGCCTCCTCGATGCGAACGTGGGCCGTGAAGGCGCTGAGAAGCATGGCTACGATGAGGAAGCCGGTGCTGAGGCCGAGTTTGGATTCAAGTTTCATGGTTTTCCTTACCTTCGCGGTGGTTGGAGTGAGGACAGGATTATGGCCCGGGCCTTCAGCCCTTTAAATTTGGTGTCCCATTACCCTGGGGCTGCGCCCCAGGCTGGTATAAAACGCGCCTTTGGCGCTTGTTTTTGCGGACTGATGATTTTGTGTCGCTTCTACTGCCCGTCCATGTCGAAGTTGACGTCGATCTCGGAGACGGTGGGTTCTGGGTTTGGGGCGAAGTGCCAGCGTTTGACGGCCTCCTCGGCGGCGGGCGCGAGCAGCGCGTGGCCGGATTCGACCTTGGTGCTGGAGACGTTGCCGTTGGCATCGACCGAGACGAGCAGCACAACGCGGCCGCCGATGTGCATACGTCGGGCAAGCTCCGGATAGACCGGCGCAACGCGGCTGACGATTGCGCGATGAACATTGACGGCGTGTGCAGTGCCGGCAGTGAGCGCCAGACTGCCTAAAGCAAGAAGTGTGGAAGACTTACGGATTCGTTTAGCCAAAGGAACCTCCATGGGATAGAGGTTGTATCGGCTGGGGTGATGCGGGCTTTAGCGATGGAGCAGCGCAGGTGCGGCCACTTCGGCGAAGGTGAGGTATTCGGCGGTGCTCGCGGTGCGCTGCTTCCAGTCGAGGAAGAGTTTGCCGTAGCTGTCGGTCGTGCAGGAAGTGTGATCCACGCCAAGCCTGACGAGGGTGTCGTCGATCCACGCGGGCGGACCTTCGAGTTCGGCGAAGGTGCCGATGGGGGTCTCGTCGAGAACGAGATGGGCGGTTACTTCGGTGCTGACGGGATAGGACCACTCAGTGCGGAACTTCTCGTAGACGAAGACAGGGACGTAGCCGAGGCTACGAAAGATCTCAGCGAGCGCGGGGCCATCGGCGACGATGGTCTCGGTTTCGATGCGGACCTTGTAACGTGCGGCGGCGTCGGTTGCTTCGTCAACGGGCTGGCGCTTGTGCGTGACCGTGCAGAGCGCGCCATACTGGCGGATGCGGAGGATCTCGCGGCGGGCGCGGAGGTCGCGGGTGGGTGTGTCGTAGAGCGTGTTGTGCTCGAAGGTGCGCGGCGTGTCGAGGTGAAAGCCGAGCTGGGTCAGGCGGGATTCGAGAGAAGAAGGGTCGGTCACGGGGAACTTGAGTTCGATCTCGGCTGCCTGCATAGGTCGAGTATACGGCGATCAGGGATCAGGGATCAGATGCGCTTAGTAGGATAGAGGTGATGCTAATCAAGACAGAGCGGCTGGAAGGTGGGCTGGGTGTGCTGCGCGCAGCGGAGTTGCTGCGCCGGGGCGGCACGGTGGCGTTTCCTACTGAGACGGTCTATGGACTGGGCGCGAATGCACTGGATGCTGCTGCCGTGGCACGGATCTTTACCGCGAAGGAGCGGCCGGCCTGGGACCCGGTGATTGTGCATGTCGGTGATCAAGAGAGGGTTCGAGAAGTTGCTGAAGTTTCAGCGAAGGCTGAGGCGCTGATGGCGGCGTTCTGGCCGGGGCCCCTGACGTTGCTGCTGCCGCGCACGAAGGCCGTGCCGGATTCGGTGACGGCGGGAAGGCCGCTGGTGGGAGTGAGGATGCCTGCGCATCCTGTGGCTCTGGAGTTGATTTTGACAGCAGGCGTGCCGGTGGCTGCACCGAGCGCGAACCGCTTTGGCCGGACGAGTCCTACGACAGCCGCGCATGTGTTGGAGGATCTGGATGGACGAATTGATGCGGTGCTTGATGGAGGTGCGACTGCGGTGGGAGTTGAGTCCACGGTGCTCGATGTGGAACAGATGCTCATCTATCGGCCGGGAGCGGTGACGGCGGAGATGATTCGCTCCGTGGCGGGCGACGTGCGAATGTTTGTGGGGAGCAGCTCGGTTGCGGCTCCCGAGAGCCTGCCTTCGCCGGGCGTGGGGATACGGCACTATGCTCCGCGCGCGCGGCTGGTGCTGGTCGAGAGCGAGGACGCTCTGCGAGCGAAGGTTGTTGCGTTGATGGACGCCGGTGAGAAGGTGGGCGTGATGCTGCCCGATGGATGGGGCGCTGGGCGACAGGCGCGGGAGTTTCCGTGGGGATTGTGGGATGATCCGGCGTCGTTGGCGCGGCGGCTGTTTGCAGGGCTGCGGGCGCTCGATGAAGCGGGGGTGGGGGTGATTGTGTGTCCTGTGCCTGCCGCCGGTGGTTTGGGCGATGCTTTGCGCGACCGGCTGGCGAAGGCTGCGCGGGTGAAGTAGCGTTGCCGTGGCGGCAGAGAAGCAGATTCCTCCGCTGCGCTGCGGAATGGAAATGCAAAAGGCTGCGGAATGGAAATGCAAAAGTAGGGGCAGCTTGTGGACGGGTCAGCGGGCGGCGAGGGTGAGCTGGCCGGCGTAGGCGTCGAGCGAGAGGGAACGGAGCAGGTTGCGGCGCATTCCGCTCTGGACCTGATCGAGGCCGCGCGAGGCCTGCTCGATCCACTCGAACGTGAGCGCCTGGCTCAGGCGTTCAAGCTCAGGGCGGATGTCGGTGTTGCGCAGAAGCTCCGGCGTCCCGGCCTGGAGCAGCAGCAAATCTTCGAGCAGCAGCGAGAGCGTGCGGAGCAGCGCGGAGGTCTTCTGCTGGCCTTCGGCTCCGGCACGGTAGGTCTCGGTCATTTTGAAGAGCGCGGTGTGGTCGGGCTCGGAGACGGCGTTGCGGATGAGCAGCATGGCGTCGGCGCGGGCGGCGATGTAGGCTTCGAGGTCGAAGCTGAGCGCGCGGCCTGCCGCTCCCTGGGCCAGACGCGCGATGAGGTTGCGCTGTTTGGGGTTGATGTCGGGACGGCGATCCGTCAGCAGCATCTCGATCTCTTCGACGGGCAGCGCGCCGAGACGAACCATCGCACAGCGCGAGCGGATGGTCGGCAGAAGCTCGCCGGGATTTTCCGCGAGGATGAAGATGTGGACGGTGGCGGGCGGCTCTTCGAGCACCTTGAGCAGCGAGTTGGCCGCTTCCTTCATAAAGCTGGCCGCCGTGACGATGAAGATTTTTTTAGGTGCTTCGCTGGGCAGGTAGTTGGCGCTGTGGATGAGCGAGCGCACCTGGCCGAGTTTGATAAGAAGCTGCGGCGGGTCGGGCGGGATGATGAGCA
>Ga0207690_10002214_pt1 | contig 11851 bp, 8 predicted proteins | sample KBSC23metaG_FD_184315 | JGI IMG/M metagenome (GOLD analysis project Ga0207690, IMG submission 184315) | Corn rhizosphere microbial communities from Kellogg Biological Station, Michigan, USA - KBS C2-3 metaG (SPAdes) (version 2) | ecosystem: Host-associated > Plants > Roots > Rhizosphere > Soil ...
TACGAGAAGAAGATCTCGTCGATGAAGGACCTGCTGCCGCTGCTGGAGCAGATTGCCCGCACCGCGAAGCCGCTCCTCATCATCGCTGAGGACGTGGACGGCGAGGCGCTCGCTACCCTGGTGGTCAACAAGCTGCGCGGCACGCTGAACGTCGCTGCCGTCAAGGCCCCCGGCTTCGGCGACCGCCGCAAGGCCATGCTGCAGGACATCGCTGTGCTGACCGGCGGCAAGGCCATCACCGAGGACCTCGGCATCAAGCTCGAAGGCGTGAAGATCGAGGACCTGGGCACGGCCAAGCGCGTGACCATCGACAAGGACAACACCACCATCGTCGATGGCGGCGGAGAAGACAACGACATCGCGGGCCGGGTCAAGGAGATTCGCGCTCAGGTCGAGAAGACGACCTCCGACTACGACCGCGAGAAGCTGCAGGAGCGGCTGGCCAAGCTGGTTGGCGGCGTTGCCGTCATCAAGGTGGGCGCTGCGACCGAGACCGAGATGAAGGAGAAGAAGGCTCGTGTCGAGGACGCCATGCACGCAACCCGCGCGGCGGTCGAGGAAGGCATCGTCCCCGGCGGCGGCGTGGCGCTGGTACGTTGCGCGAAGGCTGTGGACGAGGTCATCAAGGGCCTCGAAGGCGACGAGAAGATCGGCGCGTCCATCATCCGTCGCGCGATTGAAGAGCCGCTGCGCATGATCGTCTCGAACGCGGGCGAAGAGGGCGCGGTCGTCATCGGCAAGATCCACGAATCGAAGGAGCACAACTTCGGCTACAACGCCGGAACGGGCGTCTACGAGGACCTGGTGAAGGCCGGCGTCATCGACCCGACGAAGGTCACGCGCACTGCGCTGCAGAACGCCGCCTCCATCGCCGGACTGATGCTCACCACCGAAGCGATGATCTCCGAAATCCCGGAGAAGAAGGAAGCCCCGGGCGGCGGCCACAACCACGGCGGCGGTATGGACGGCATGTACTAAACCGCTGCTTTCAATCAACGCTGGTGAAACCCCGGAGCGTGCGCTTCGGGGTTTCCCTTTTTGATGCGGCGCACGATTGCCCTGAGCCTTTCGTGGCGATAACGGCGGCAAAGACTTAAACTGAAGACCACGCGGATGCGGGCACGGGGCATCGCGCGGCTGTTGACGCCTTCGCCATGAGCCTGGAGACAGACGACCTTTCGCTCGCCAAACGCAAGCTGGCGATTCACGACGCAGCGATGATTGCGGGGCTGTCGTTGGCGACGGTGCTGCTCTTCATGGCGACGCTATTTCTATTTCGCTCGTTCGAGTCGCATCGCAATGAGCTGGCCATTCGCTGGTCCAGTCGCGGACGTGTGGCGCTGGCCGATGGGCGTCCTGAGCAGGCAATCGGCGCGCTGCGCACCGCGCTCACCTACGCGCCAAGCGATCGAGAATATGAACTGCTGCTGGCCGAGGCTCTGGACAAGGCGGGTCACACGGACGAGTCGTACAACTACTTTCTCGGCCTGTGGACCGCGCAGCCGGGCGACGGTGCGATCAATCTATGGTTGGCGCGGCTGGAGGCAAAGAAAGGCGAGAGCGCAGCGGCTGCCAAATACTACCGCGCATCGATCTATGGCACGTGGAACGGCGATGGCGCGGCGCGAAGACGCGATGTTCGGCTGGAGCTGGCACGGTATCTGCTCGGTCGCAAGGATGACGATGCAGCGCGCACGGAACTGCTCGTCGCAGGTGGAAACAATCCAGGCGACCCAGCGTTGGAGATGACGCTGGGCGGAATGCTGGAGCAGGCGAACGATCCTGTCGATGCGCTTGCGTATTACCAAAAAGTGATTGCTGCACAGCCGAAGAATGCGATAGCGCTGGCCGCCGCTGGAAGGCTGAAGTTCACCGCGGCGCAGTTCAAGGAGGCGCGCAGGCTGCTGGAGCGCGCGGATCGCGCATTCGATGACGCAAATGCAAAGGAGCCAGAAGATCTGGCCGAACTACTGAAGAACACAGACCGCGCGCTCGCCATCACTCCATCCAAGACACTGCCTGGGCGAGAGCGCGCCGCGCGCACAGTCTCTGCGCGCGAGACGGCGCGGAAGCGGTTTGCGGATTGCAGCCTGCAGGTAGCGCAATCCGGCGGCTCGCCCGCTTCGCTTCAGGTCCTGAGCACGGCATGGGCCGCCAAAGCGGCCAGTGCAGGCGAGCGAACGCTGCTGCGCAATCCTGACGCAGAGGACGCGACCATCAAGCTGATCTTCGACACCGAGTTGCAGACCATGCAGGCGTGCGGCCCCCCGAGAGGCGATGATGCGCTGCTGCTGCTGCTGGCACAATCACCGAACGCGCTGGATGAATGAGAGGAAGATGGACACAGAGCCAGTCATAGCGAAGGAGGCAAAGACGGGAGCCAGATGGCCCGGCCTGGCGGAAGCCGCGAAGATTGCTCCGGGGCGCGAGGAGCGGCTGTTTCTGCTGCTCTCCATCTTCATCGGCGTCATCTCGGGTCTGCTGGTGGTCGCGTTCCGCATGGCGATTGAGTGGCTGCACGTGCTGCTGCTGGGGTCGTCGCCCGCGCCGGGCCAGCACCGGCTGCTCATCATGCCCGTGCTGGCGGGGCTGGTGATCGCCGTGCTGACGCGCTACCTCTTTCCCAATGTGCGGGGCAGCGGCATCAACCAGACCAAAGCCGCGTTCTACATACACAACGGATACATCTCGTCGCGCACGGTCATCGGCAAGTTTCTGCTTTCGGCGCTGGCGATTGGTAGCGGACACTCGCTGGGGCCGGAGGACCCTTCGTTGCAGATTGGCGCAGGCGTGGCTTCGTTCATCAGCCGCAAGGTGGGCATGTCGAAGGCGAAGCTGCGCATCTTTGCGCCGGTGGGCGCGGCTGCGGGTCTGGCGGCGGCGTTCAACGCGCCAATCTCTGCGATTCTGTTTGTCATTGAAGAGGTCATCGGCCAGTGGAGCGCGGCGGTGCTCGGTTCCATCGTGCTCTCCGCTGTATCGAGCGTCGTGGTGGCGCGCTGGTTCTGGGGTACGGAGCCGATGTTCCGCATTCCCGCGGTGAACCTCCGTGACCCGCGCGAGCTGATCGCGTATGCCGTGCTCGGCGTTGTCGGAGGGTTCGCTTCCCTGCTCTTCGCGCGCGCTCTCGGCTATCTGCGGCCCTGGTTACGCAGGCAGCCCACATGGTCGCAACTGGGACAGCCTGCGCTCGCAGGGCTGATGGTTGGCGCGATCGGCTACTTCGGCTTTCCTCAGGTGATGGGCGCGGGGTATGAGGCCATCGACCAGGCCATGCACTCGCAGTTTGCGTGGAAGATGCTGCTCGTACTGGCGCTCTTTAAAATTCTTGCCACCACACTCTCATTTTCCAGCGGCACGCCGGGCGGCATGTTCGCGCCTACGCTGTTTGTCGGGGCCATGCTCGGCGCAGGCGTGGGCGCATTCGAGAAGATTTACTTCCCGCACGTCACCGGCTCGCTGGGCTCGTATGCTCTCGTAGGAATGGGTGTTTTGTTCGCCGGATTTCTGCGTGCGCCGCTGACCTCGGTCTTCATGGTGGTGGAGGTGAGCGGCAATTATTCCATTGTCATTCCTGTGATCGTTGCGAACACGATCGCTTATCTGATTGGCCGCACACTTCAGCCGGTCCCTATCTTCGAGATGATGACGCACCAGGACGGGCTCTATCTACCTTCGATGGAGGAGCAGCGCGAAGAGAGCAACCTGCATCTCGAAGACGCAATGCGCCCTGTGGACGTGCCTGTGCTGCAGGCCGCGGGCACGGTTGAAGACGCCGCGCGCGAGCTGACGGCACACGGCGGCCTGAAGGATGTTCCTGTGGCGCTGGTGCGCTATCAGAGCGGCCTTTGGTATGCAGCGAAACGCGAAGAGCTGGCCGCAATCTTTGCAAACCCCACAGGAAAAGAAGAACAGCAGATCGCCGGGCATTCGCTGGGCGAGCAATTTGGCGCCGAGCGGACACCGTTATTGTTTCCCGACCTGCCCCTGGACAGTGTGCTGCCCTATTTTGACCGATGGCCTCTGCTGCCTGTCTCCAATCGTGCCGTGCGCGGAGCGGTGGAAGGCGTGGTCTCGCTCGACGATGTTCTGAATCGCTACCGGCGCAGGTAGTGCTGTTCCTCGGCCACGAACAGGAATAGTATTTTTCTGAATCGTTTCAGAGCCAAATACTTTTGCCAACGAGAGGAAGAGGATGAGACTGTCGCGGAGAGAGTTTTCAAGACTGGGCGCTTATGGTTTGGCGGCGCAGATGCTGCCTGCCCGCGCGCAGGAGAGCGGAAGAAAAATCGGCTACTGCGTCATCGGCATCGGGAGAATCGCGGATCACTTTCTGCGCGGAGTGCAGCAGAGTTCCTACGCAAAGATTACCGGATTCGTAAGCGGCCACCGCGACAAGGCCGAGCGGTTCGCCGCACAGTACGGCGTGCCCACAAGCTCCATCTACAACTACGAAGACATGGACCGCATACGCGACAACAAGGAGATCGACGCCGTCTACGTCGCGCTGCCCAACAACATGCATGCCGAGTACACCATCCGCTCGGCCAAAGCGGGCAAGCATGTGCTGTGCGAAAAGCCGATGTCCACCACGGTGAGCGATGCGGAAGCGATGATCGCCGCGTGCAAAGCTGCCAACGTGAAATTGATGATCGCCTACCGGCTGCACTACGAGCCGCTGAACCTGAAGGCTATTCAGTTGATCCGAGACGGTGCGCTGGGTCAGGTGCAGAGCATCAACGGCGCGTTCAGCTTCAACTGCGGCGCGGGCGAGTGGCGCCTGACGAAGAAGTACGGCGGCGGCGGCTCGCTTTTCGATGTCGGCATCTACGTTTTGAATGCAAGCCGCTATCTGACGGGCGAAGAACCAGTGAAGTTTACCGGCGTCACCTCGACCATCACCCACGATGGCCGCTTCAACGAGGTCGATGAAAATGTCTCGTGGACGCTCAGGTTTCCTTCAGGCATTCTGGCGACCGGCAGCAGCACCTATGGCGCAACCATGCCGGGATACTTCAGAGTATTTGGCACGAAGGGCTGGCTAGGCATGGACCCGGCGTACAACTACGACGGGTTGCGACTCCGTGCGAGTTACTCCGAAGCAAAAGGTAGGCCGCGCACTGAGTTGGACGAGGCAAACCCGGAGCGCGACCCGAAGCAGTTTGCACGCGAAGCAGATCATCTGGCCGAGTGCATCCTTCGCAATCAGACGCCGACCAGTCCGGGCGAAGAGGGCCTGCGCGACATGCGTTACATCCAGGCCATCTACAAATCGACCGGGGTCGAGGTGGGCTGAGCCGTCCGTAGAAACAGATACTCAGATGGCGAGGAACACATAGCGGATCTCCGAATAAATCCGGGTTTTGAAAGTGAGCGACTTCACAGGCTGCGGAAAAACTGCGCTTTGTGCTTTTCGGTGGGAGCGCAGGGCTTTAGCCCTGCGGAAAATTCCACCAAATCCAAGGGGCTTTAGCCACGGGCCTTTCTGCAAACGCTGCCGGACGCATTTCTTCCGCAGCCTGTTTAGCTTTGAATCCTCGCAGATTCCTGACGCAGTGATACCCTGCTGTGCATGACGATGAAATGGATGGCGGCTCTGGTTGCAGGAGGAATGCTCGTTCCAGTGGGTCTGGCTCAAAAAGATGTACACGCTTTGCAAAAGGAACTCAAGGGGAAGCAACTGGTCCTGAGGAACTATGCCGCTGTTCCGATTGCATCGTATACGTGGAACAACGGTGCGCTCGTTGCTGAGCCCGTTACCGTGCATACGTTCGGAGTGTTTACGACGAAGTCAGTGAAGCTCAACGGGGGCACGCTCATCTTCGAGGGCAAGCGGGCGACCATGGTCCGCAACACCAAAACCAATGCGCGAGAGCTGGGCAGCCAGACGCCCATGACGCTTGCGGTGGATTTGCATGGAGCCGTTCCATCGACTGTGGTTCCGGAATTGCAGAACATGATGTTTTTTCCTGATGTACAAGCCGCGCTCGCTGGACTGCCTACGCAGATAGCAGGAACGCTGGACATCAGCTCCTATTCATCGACTCCATGCAAGTGCAGATGGATATTCAATGGGGGCAAGTGGTTGCAGGTGGATGCTTCATCGCCGCGATTTGTTGATGCAAAGATACTCTTCAGTACAGAACCCTCCTTCAGTATGGCGGCAAGACAAGAGAAGATTTCCGGCAACGTGCCAATGCTTGTCTATGCTTCCGAAACTGGCCACGTGGGCGACATTTGGCTTGCAAGCACTGCGGGGTACGGATTGGATGAAGAGGCGGAAAAGACAGTGCAACACTATGTCTTCAAGCCAGCCATCTACGATGGGAAACCAGTAGAGACAATGCTCAATGTGGAGATTAACTTCCAGGTGTTCTGAAGCTCAGTCGCCGCCGAAGCGAATCTTCAAGCCGGTACGAATCGTAAACGGCAGGCTCGGGTAGCCGATGGGGCCGATGTGTTGCAGGCTGAGCAGATTGTCGAGCTGCGTATACGCCGTAATGTGACCCGTAAGCGTGTAGAGCGCGTTGATGTCGAGTTTGGCGTAGCCGGAGTCGAGGTTGCGGTTGGGAAGCAGCAGCGTGTTGCCTCCGTTGAAATCGTTGTAGAGCTGGAAGGTCGAGTCGTCGCTGCGGCTGGCAAGCGCGCCTTTGAACGCCGCTGAAAATCTCGCGCGCGTGTACTGCACAGCGAAGAAGCCGGTCTGCGGCGGGCGGCGGAATGGGCGGCTGCCGACCAGCGGCGAGAGCGCGCCGATGGCGATGCCGGGGATGTTCGGGTTCGTCGTAGGCGTGCCGTTGTTGGCCCCGACCGCATCGCTGGCAAAAGATTGCAGCACGATGGGCGCGAGGTAGGTGTAGCCGCCGCGCACAAAGAGATGCGTGAAGGGCTGGTACTGCGCTTCCAGTTCCATGCCCTGAGCGCGGAAGGCGAGCGAGTTCAACGCCGCGCCGAAGAGCTGATTGGCGATGCTGGGTGGGATGCCGAAGGACTTCGTCAGGCTGGTCGAATCGACGACCTCGATCTGGTGGCTGAACTCGTTGTGAAAGTACCCCGCCTTGACGATGAGCTTCTGGCCGAGGATGTTCTGATCTACGCCAAGGTCCCAGGTGCGCGACCGTTCTTCGCTGATGGGCGCGACGTGGTAAGCGCCGATCGCGTCCTGATTGCCGCTCTGCTGAAGCTCCGTGTACAGGCTGGAGAACTCCGACGCAAGCGAAGGCTCCTGCACGCCAGTGGCGAAGCTGGCGCGCAGGTGCGTGCCGCGAAATTTCCTCGGCCCCGGACGCACCGGCACGTAGGCGAGCCCAATGCGAGGCGTGCCCGCAATGCCGTAGAGATGGTTCTTTTCGACCGCTCCGCCAAGCGAGTAGAAGACGCGATTCCTGATGTCGCCCTGAAACTGAAGCGTGTACTGAAAGTTCGGCCGGTCGATCTTTTCATCTTCAAACACAGCCGGATCGACAAAGCGGCCGCGCTCATCCTCATAGCGAAAGCCGAACAGCGCGGTGATGCGATGCGGAAACGCATAGTCGGACTGATAGTAAAACTCGTCGCGGTTGGAGACGGTATCTTCCTGCGGGAAGAAAAACGCAGCGCGTCCGGTGGCGCTGTAGCCATTGGCCCCGCGAATCGTAACGGTGTTGCCGTAGTAGGTCGTGTAACTCACGCCATCGAACTCGCTGGTGACAGGCTCGCCGACGGGCGCAAACTGCCGCACCTGCTCACGCTTGCGCGCAATGCCGTAGCGGGCCAGGTTGTGCCACTTCCCTGCCGCAAGATTTTCGATGGTGAGGCCGGAGTAGAAGTCCTGATCGCTCTGCTTGCCCGAGGCCGCAATGCCGTAGAAGCCGTAAGCATTCGGCAGTCCGGTGGCGGAGTTCGCATAGCGCAATGTAAACCGCGCCTGCGTGTTTGTCGTGAGGTTGTAGCCGATGTTGGTCGCGCTGGTGGCGATGTGGAACTGATCGCGCGCGAGCGAGTTCGATGTGTCGAAGCGGCTGAAGGCTGCGTAGTAGTCGAGCTTCGCATGCGCGCCGGAGAGCGCGGCTTCATTGCGATACGTGCGAAAGTTGCCCGCGTCGCCCGAGTAGTTGACGACAGGCCGAAGCGAGCTTCCGCGCGGCGTGCTCAGATTGACCACCGAAGCTGCCGCATCGGAGCCATACAGCGCCGAATTTGGCCCGCGATAGAGTTCGAGCCCGCTGATCCCCGTCGTCGAAATCGTGCCGTAGTCGAACTGCCCGCCGGGGTCTTCAGCGGCGATGCCGTCGATCAGCACTTTGTTCGCATCAGAATCTCCCCCGCGCACAAACAGCGAGGCCACGCCGCCGTACTGGCCAGTCTGCACCACCACGTTTCCCGGAGACTGGCGCAGGTCGTTGACGATGCCCACCTGCGTGGCCAGGTCCGACATCGGAATCAGCGTAACCGCCGCGCTCGCCTGCTGAATCGGCGTCGAAATGCCGGTGGCAGTCACAGTCACTTGCTCCGTCACCGACGCGGCTTCCAGCACAATGTTCCGCGTCACCACGTCGATGCGCCCGCCGTAAAAATCTCGGCTGATGTTCGGGGCGAACGTAGTCGCCGCGGTGAGCAGAATAAAGCGCCCCTGCGCCGTGCTGCGGATTTCGTAGCTGCCATCCACGCCCGAGACGCCGATGGCGATGGCCTGCGTACCCTGAACGAGCCTGACCTGCGCTCCGATGACGGCAGCGCCGAGCGGGTCGGTGACGACGCCGCGCACGATGACCGCGCGCGCGGGGAGGGTCAGGGCGAAGACCAGAAGCATTGCAAACGGAATGAGCAGCGGCCGGATGCGAAGGTCGAATGACATGGGTGCTTCCATCATAACGACCGTCCTTGCAGAACATCCCTCAGGGGATGAGGATGAGTTTACCCGTGGTCTTGCGCGATTCGAGGTCGCGGTGCGCCCGGGCTGCTTCGGCAAGAGGATACGTGTGCTCGATGCGCAGCTTGAGCGACCCGTCGGCGACGCTGCCGAAGACATCGCGTGCGCGTTCTTCCAGATCGTGGCGCGTGGCGATGTAGTCCTTCAGCGTGGGCCGCGTGATATAGAGCGAGCCGAACAGCGAAAGTTTGATCAGATCAAATGGCGGAACCGCACCGCTCGATCCGCCGAAGAGCACCATCGTGCCGCGCGGACGCAGCACTTCAAGAGACTTGTCGAAGGTCGTCTTGCCCACCGAATCGTAAACCGCGTGCAGGCCTGGGCCGTTGACGAGCTTCTTCACCTTTGCGGCAAAGTCCTCATGCGTGTAGAGGATGACCTCATCGGCCCCTGCGGCGCGGACCAGCGCCTCCTTCTGCGCAGTCGAAACTGTAGTAAAGACGCGCGCGCCGCGTGCCTTGGCCATCTGGATGAGCAGCAGCCCGGTGCCTCCCGCGCCTGCGTGGATCAGCACCTCATCGCCGCTCTCGATGGGATAAGCCGAGTGCGAGAGATAGTGCGCCGTCATGCCCTGTAGAATGGCCGCCGCAGCCTCGGTGGCCGTAACGCCTTCGGGGATGCGGACCAGCCGGTTCGCAGGAGCCACGGCAAACTGCGCGTAGGTGCCCGGAATCCCGCACCACGCTACGCGGTCCCCCACGTTCACGCCGCCTGCGCCTGGCCCAAGTGCCGTCACCGTGCCCGCCGCCTCCTGACCAGGCGTGTACGGCAGGTGCGCCGGATACCGGCCCTCACGAAAATACGTGTCGATAAAGTTGACGCCCGAGGCTTCGATGCGCACCAGCGCCTCGCCCGCCCCAAGCGACGGCATCGGAACTTCCTGCAGCGTGAGCACGTCGGGCGCGCCTGTCGTGAGCATTTGAATGGCTTGCATAAAATGGCCTTCCCTGCCTGAGATTCTCCGACTGGCCAATGGTTGCCTGAGCGCACAACATGCAGGCCGGGCAGACCATCGTACCCGCGACGGCCTGCATGCCGCCAATCAGCCGGCGATGTCGTGGAGCGTGGCCACCGGCCCGTTCTTCTTCACCGACTCGATGCCGTTGTCGCGCGCCGCTGTCGAGTTGTACATCTCGCTCCTGCCGATCGTCTCGTGGTTCTTTGCCTTCAGCGCGAAGTACGGCTTGCCGGAGGAAGACTCCTTGCGCTCGAACTGCTCGTCGTGTGGAGAATTTGCCTTCACCGACTCGATGCCGTTCAGCGCGGCTTCCTTCGTCTTATAGAGTTCGCTGGTCAGAATGACCTCGCCATTTGCCGCCTTCAGGTTGAATATGAACTGATCGTGTGCTGCCGCCTTCAATTCGTAATGTGCTGCCATTGTCCCTCCACGGTTGGTCGAACGGATTTGACGTACACCGCCGGGCGAGGGCGAACGCGCCTCTCCGGGATGCTCAACACTTTACCTGAAGAATTCCTGTCCGCGTCTATCAAATGAGAAATAGAATGGCCCCATCGATTTTTTGGGCAGGCAGGGCGGCCCTCGATGCAACTGGCAACACTGGCTCTGAGGTATGGAGGATGCAGTGAAACAGACGAGGAGAATCGCTCGAAGTGCGTGGATCGCCGTATCGTTGGCGGCGCTCGCGCTCGGCGCGGTAGCTTGCCGCGCGCACAAGGCAGATAGCGCACCCTCGGGAGCTGCCCAGCCGGGCACAGTGGACAATCAGGAGGCCTCCGCAAAAAAGTTGGCCGGAGCGGGCATGTCGATTGTCAGGGCGTGCGCCAGAGAGCCGTTTGCCAACGCCAGCAAAGGACTGACCGTATCGGCAACAGGTCTGAATGAAGATGTCTTCGACCTCAGAGACCCGAACACCTACCGGGCCATCCCCTTTAATCTCAACGAGGCGCTGCGGCTGCAGGATCTTTTGCTCAAGGAGACCAACGCGCCGGGTCACGTAAGCTATTCAGCCCAGCAGACCGCGTGCATCCGGCAGTTCGCCGCACAGTTCAAGTCGCTCACCGACCCGCTGGTCCAGGCCGATGCCGAACAGAAGCAGCTCGATGTTTCAGCCTTCGACAAGGCATCGCGCGAAGCGGAACAGGAGACAGAGCAGCAGATCGACCAGGAACGGAAAGCAATAACGCCGGCAAACTCTGGCCGGCAGTAGATACCTCTGCTCGATACCGGCGCACTCTCCAATACACGGCATTCGGGCGTTATCCTTGGTCATGCTCACTCGCGCCCTGCTCCTTACCTTTGCGCTCTCCTGCGGCCTTGCTGCGCAACAAGACCCGGAATGGACTGCGCCGCAGACCCCCTTTCACATCATCGGAAATATCTACTACGTCGGCAGCAAGGGCTTGGCTTCGTACCTGATTGTCACTCCCAAGGGAGACATTCTCATCAACAGCGATCTCAAAACATCCCCCGCACAGATTCGCAATAGTGTCGAGCAACTCGGCTTTCACTTCAAGGACATCAAAATTCTGCTCATCAGCCATGCGCACTTCGATCACGACGCAGGCAGCGCCGAAATCATCCGGAAGACCGGCGCGAAATACATGGTGATGGCCGCCGATGTTCCGGTAGTGGAGTCAGGTGGACGCAAAGACTTTGCCTACGGCAACTCAGCGGACGAATGGTACCCTCCGGCAAAGGTAGACCGCGTGCTGCATGATGGGGACGAAGCACGGCTCGGCGACACGGTGCTCGTCGCACACCTGACGCCCGGACACACCAAGGGCTGCACCACGTGGACAATGAAGGTGACGGACGGTGGCAAGACATACAACGTCGTCATCGTCGGCAGCCCGAATGTCAACCCGGGACCCGGCTACAAGCTGGTGGACAATAAGCAGTATCCGCAGATAGCCCAGGACTACGAGAAGACGTTTCGCGTACTCAAGTCACTTCCCTGCGATGTCTTTCTGGGCGCGCAC
>Ga0207690_10002216_pt1 | contig 11849 bp, 8 predicted proteins | sample KBSC23metaG_FD_184315 | JGI IMG/M metagenome (GOLD analysis project Ga0207690, IMG submission 184315) | Corn rhizosphere microbial communities from Kellogg Biological Station, Michigan, USA - KBS C2-3 metaG (SPAdes) (version 2) | ecosystem: Host-associated > Plants > Roots > Rhizosphere > Soil ...
CGCGATGGGACGCTGGTTCTGGGAAATCGATCGGGTGCTCCTGCTGCTGATCGCGGTGCTGATCGGGATTGGGTTGATCGCCGTCGCCGCAGCCTCGCCCGCCGCTGGCGCTCGTCTCTCCGGCGGCAACGTCCATTTCGCCGACCTCTACTATTTCTACCGGCAGATCGCGTGGATCGGGATCGGCGTTCCGGTAATGATCGCAATCTCGATGATGCCGAAGGAGCGGGCTCGGCGGCTGTCGCTGTTCGGCGCGGGGTTTTTCCTCATCCTCCTGATCTTCGTTCCGATCATCGGCCCGCAGGTGAACGGCGCCCGCCGCTGGATCAATATCGGCGTCGGCCAGCTTCAGCCCAGCGAGTTCCTGAAGCCCTTCTATGTCGTGTCCATGGCGTGGCTCTTGAGCCTTCGCGAGAGCGACAAGTCGCTCCCGGTGTTCGCGCTGTCGGTGCTCCCGGTCGGCATCGTCGCGTACCTGCTGATGAAGCAGCCCGATTTCGGTTCGACGATCATCTTCGTTGCCGTGTGGATCGCGATGCTGGCGCTTGCCGGCCTGTCGCTCCGGATGCTCGGAATCCTCGGCGTTGCGGGCCTGGCGGGGATCGTCCTCGCCTACTTCTTCTATGACGTCGCCACCCAGCGCATCAACGAGTTCCTGTTCAACAGCGGCGACAATTTCCAGGTCGAAAATGCGATGCGGACCTTGACCGCGGGCGGGCTTTTCGGAGTCGGCCCCGGCGCCGGAACGCACAAGTTCGGGCTTCCCGAGCCGCACACCGACTACATCTTCTCTGTGGTCGGCGAGGAGTTCGGGTTGATCGCCTGCCTTGCGATCGCACTCCTTTATCTCACCATCGTCGCCCGCGTGCTGGTCAAGCTTCTGGATGAGGATTCGCCGTTCACCATCCTCGCCGCGGCCGGCCTCGTGATCCAGTTCGGCCTCCAGGCGCTGATCAATATGCTGGTCAACGTGCAGCTGGCGCCATCGAAGGGAATGACGCTGCCCTTCATAAGCTACGGCGGAAGCTCGATGCTGGCGCTGTCGATCGGCATGGGATTGCTTCTCGCCTTCACCCGCCGCAATCCGTATCTGACCCGCTCGCCCTACGTGGTGAAGTGGAGCGGAGAAACGGTCGAGGCATGAACTTCGTATTGGCTGCCGGCGGAACGGGCGGGCACATGGTGCCGGCGCACGCGCTCGCGGCCGAACTCAAGGCGCGGGGCCACGGCGTCCTGCTGATCACCGACGCGCGCGGGGCCAAGTTCCCGGGATTGTTCGAGGAAGTGCCGGTCCACATCCTGCCGGCGGGAAGGCTCGGCGGTGGTCCGATCGGTTTGTTGAAGGCTGTTCGCTCGGTGATTGCAGGCCGCGCTGAAGCCAAAGCCATTTATCGCGATCACCGGCCCGATGCGGTGGTAGGCTTTGGCGGCTATCCGGCCTTTCCCTCGCTGTTGGCGGCGAATTCGGCGGGAATTCCGGCCGTTCTTCACGAACAGAATGCGGTGCTCGGCCGGGTCAACCGGCTGCTGGCCGGGAGCGCTACTGCCATTGCCACCGCCTACGCGCACATTGAGCGGCTAAAGTCTCGGTATCGCGACAAGGTGACCCTCGTGGGCAATCCGGTGCGGGAAACGATCGCCCGTCTGGGCGAAATGCCGTTCCCCCCATTCGACGACATCTCACCGCTGAAAATCCTTGTTACGGGTGGCTCCCAAGGCGCGACGATTCTCGGAGAAGTCGTTCCGTCGGGCCTGGGAATGCTGGACCGGTCGCTTCGGCTTCGGCTTCAGGTTGTGCAACAGTGCCGGCCCGATGACATCGAAGCCATTCGAGCTCGATATGCTGATCTCAAAATCCCGGCCGAGCTTCTCACCTATATCGAGGATATGCCGTCGAAGCTCGCCGACGCCCACCTGGTGATCGGCCGGGCGGGGGCATCGACCATTGCGGAGCTGACCGCCGCTGGCCGTCCAGCGATCCTGATCCCGTTCCCGTCAGCGACGGACGATCACCAGACCGCCAACGGCCGCGAGATGGAACGGGCCGGCGGTGCCCGGGTGATCCCGCAGCCGGATTTCACGCCGGAGGTTCTGGCGCGTCAGATCGAGGCGATTGCAGGCGACCCGGAGGCTCTGGGCAACGCGGCCGCCCGTTCGCTCTCGGTTGGCCGCCCGCACGCCGCGCGCGATCTCGCCGATCTGATGGAGCGGGTCGGCGGCGGCCTTGCGCCGCTTGCGGTGGGCCCGGTTCGCAAGACCGCCAAGGCGGGCACACTTCCCGCCAACGGAGTGCCCGCATGAAGGCTATGGGTACGGACATCGGCACCATCCATTTCGTCGGTATCGGCGGCATCGGTATGTCTGGAATCGCCGAAGTGATGCACCAGCTCGGCTATAAGGTGCAGGGGTCTGACATCGCTGATAGCTATGTCGTCGATGGGCTCCGCAAAGCGGGAATTCCGGTCACCATCGGCCAGAAGGCGGAAAACCTCGGGGATGCTGCCGTCGTAGTGATTTCCTCGGCGGTCAGCCGCGGCAATCCGGAGGTGGAAGCGGCGGTCGAGCGGCGCCTCCCGATCGTCAAGCGCGCTGAAATGCTCGCCGAACTGATGCGGATGCAGAAGACGATTGCGGTCGCCGGCACCCACGGCAAGACGACGACGACCTCGATGATTGCGGCGATGCTCGATTCGGGAGGCATGGATCCGACCGTTATCAACGGCGGGATCATCAACGGCTACGGATCGAACGCACGGCTCGGCAAGAGCGACTGGTGGGTGATCGAGGCCGACGAAAGCGACGGCAGCTTCCTTCGCCTGGACGGCACGATCGCCGTCGTCACCAACATCGATCCCGAGCATCTCGAACATTACGGCAGCTTCGACGAGGTCAAGAAATCGTACTGCGAGTTTATTGAGAACGTCCCGTTCTACGGCCTCGCAGTGCTGTGCATCGACCACCCCGAAGTGCAGGCGCTGATCGGCCGGATCCGTGACCGGCGGATCGTGACGTACGGGTTTTCCGCGCTTGCCGATTTGCGGGCGGAGAATGTTGCGCCGGATGGCGGCGGAAGCAGGTTCGATGCGGTGGTTCTCGAGCGCGATGGGTCGCGCCGGTCGATCCAGGGCATCCGGCTGCCGATCCCCGGACGCCATAATGTCCAGAATGCGCTGGCCGCGATCGCGGCGGCGATAGAGCTGGGAATCCCCGACGAAAAGATCGCTGCAGGGTTCGATCGCTTCCAGGGCGTGAAGCGCCGCTTCACGAAGGTGGGCGAGATCGACGGCGCATGGATCATCGACGATTACGCCCATCATCCGGTGGAAATCCGCGCGGTGCTTGCGGCCGCTCGCGAAAGCGCTGCCTCGATATCCGGCACCGGGGACGGAGCCGGTGGCGGCCGGGTGATCGCGGTGATGCAGCCGCACCGCTACACGCGCCTGCAGTCGTTGATGGAGGATTTCCAGAGCGCCTTCAACGATGCCGATATCGTCTTCGTCGCGCCGGTCTACGCGGCCGGCGAGCAGCCGATCGACGGTGTCAGTTCGGACGCGTTAGTCGAGGGTCTTCGCGCCCACGGCCACCGGATGGTCAAGGGCGTCGCCGATCCCGCCGATCTCGCCCAGTCGCTTCGCGACGTGGCGGCTGAAGAGGACATCGTCATCTGCATGGGCGCCGGCGACATCACCAAATGGGCAGCCGGGCTGGCGGATGGAATTCGCACAGCGAGGGCGAGCAAATGAGCGGTGTCGCTGTGATGCCCAAGGTTCGCGGCAAGCTCACTCCAAACGCGCCGCTCGCGCCTTTGGTCTGGTTCAAGAGCGGTGGGACCGCCGAATGGCTGGTCGAACCGGCGGATGAAGAGGACCTCAGCCATTTCCTCCGCGAGCTCGATCCGCAGGTGCCGGTGATGGCGCTCGGGCTTGGGTCCAACCTCATCGTCCGTGACGGCGGAGTTCCAGGAGTCGTGGTCCGCCTCGGCAAAGCCTTCGCCAAAATCGAGCAACTCGATGCGGTGACTCTGCGCTGCGGCGGGGGCGCCAGCGGCATTCTCGTCTCCTCGACCGCTCGCGACGCAGGCATTGCAGGCCTCGAATTCCTCCGCGGAATCCCGGGGACGGTCGGCGGCTTCGTCCGGATGAACGGCGGCGCCTATGGCCGCGAGGTCAAGGACATCCTCGTCTCGGCGCGGATCATGCTGCGCTCCGGCGACATCGAGGAATGGCCGCTCGAGAAGCTCGGCTACACCTACCGCCACAGCGGACTGCCAGAGGGCGCGGTCGTCATCGAGGCAACTCTTCGCGGCGTGCCCGGCGATCCCAAGGCGATCGGCGCGGAGATGGATTCGATCGCCCGAGCCCGCGAGGAATCGCAGCCGCTTCGGAGCCGTACTGGCGGGTCGACCTTCAAGAACCCGCCGGGTCACAAGGCGTGGGTTCTGATCGACGCCGCTGGCTGCCGCGGATTCCGCATCGGCGATGCGCAAGTTTCGGAAAAGCATTGCAATTTCCTGCTCAATTTGGGCAACGCCCGAAGCTCCGAGATCGAGGAGCTGGGGGAAGAGGTGCGCCGCCGGGTTAAGGACAAAACGGGCATCCAGCTTGAATGGGAAATCCAGCGCGTGGGACGTGGCGAATGAACCGCGACCTCCACATCGTCGTGCTGATGGGCGGCTGGTCGGCCGAGCGCGAGGTTTCGCTGATGAGCGGACGTGGCGTTGCCGAAGCGCTCCGCGGCAACGGCTGGACCAGGGTCACGGAGCTCGAGATGGAGCGCGACGTGGCCCAGCGGCTGGCGGAGCTCAAGCCCGACGTCGTCTTCAACGCGCTCCACGGAACGCCCGGCGAAGATGGCAGCGTCCAGGGCATGATGGACCTGATGGGCCTCAAATACACCCACAGCGGCCTGGAAACGTCTGTCATCGCCATCGACAAGGAGCTGACGAAGCTGGTGCTGGTGCCGCACGGAATCCGGATGCCCGAAGGCCGCATCGTCGAGAGCGAAAGCCTGTTCCGCGAGGATCCGATCGCCCGCCCCTATGTCGTCAAACCGGTCAATGAAGGCTCGTCGGTGGGTGTCGCCATCGTGACCGACGACGGCAACTACGGTTCCCCGATCGGACGCGGGGTCGAGGGGCCGTGGCGCCATTTCGATCGTCTTCTCGCCGAGCCGTTCATCCGCGGCCGCGAACTCACCGTCGCGATCCTCGGCGACCAGGCGCTGGGCGTCACCGAGCTCAAGCCTGTCGCCGGCTTCTACGACTACGACGCCAAATACACTGAAGGCCTGACCGAGCACGTTTGCCCGGCCGAGATTCCCGACGAAATCGCGCGGTCGATGATGGACATGGCGCTGAAGGCACACCGGCTGCTCGGCTGCCGCGGCGCCTCGCGCTCCGATTTCCGCTGGGATGATGAGCGCGGGGAGGCGGGGGTGCATCTGCTCGAGGTGAATACCCAGCCGGGCATGACACCGCTCAGCCTCGTTCCAGAGCAGGCCAAGCAGCGCGGGATATCCTATGCCGGACTCGTCGAGACGCTCATCGCGGAGGCACTGAAGTGACGGCCGCTCGCGTCAGGCGCGGCACCACGCCCCGGCACCGTACCGCGCCGAAAGTCGCCGTCCCTAAAAAGATCGCGAAGAGGCTTCCGGTCGATCAGGCGCGGGCGAACCGATTGGCGGGAATCGCCTTTGGCCTGTTTCTCACAATCATTGCCGCAGTCACCATCGTCGCGCTCGGGCTCCCCCAGAAGCTGTGGACCGCAACAGGTGAGGCGATCGGCCGCGCCGGCTTCACCGTCAAGCGCGTCGACGTTGTCGGAATCCATCACATGGACAGCGCTCCGGTCTACCAGATCGCGCTCAATCAGCGATCGATGGCGATGCCGCTGGTCAACGTCTCCGAGATTCGCTCGAAGCTGTTGCAATATGGCTGGATCCAGGATGCGCGCGTCTCGCGGCGCTTCCCCGACACGTTGGTGATCGACGTCGTCGAACGGAAGCCGGCGGCGCTTTGGCAGGACAATGGGCAGCTGGCCCTGATCGACTCCGATGGCACGGTCATCGATCATGTGCCGGTCGACAAGATGCCGGACCTGCCGCTGCTGATCGGAGCGGGCGCGAACCAGCGCGAGCGCGAGCTCAATGCCTTGATGACTGCAGCGCCGAGCCTGAAGCCGCAGCTGGTTTCGGCCACCTGGGTGGGGGGCCGTCGCTGGGATCTCAATTTCCAGACCGGCGAGACGGTCGCGCTTCCGGAGGGCGAGGACGCAGCCAGGGACGCTCTCGCCAAGTTCGCCGAGCAGGACAAGGCGAGCGGGCTTCTGGGGCGCGGCTTCGTCCGGTTCGATTTCCGCATTCCGGGCGAGATGATCGTCCGCACACGGCAGGCGATTGCACCGGTAACTCCGGCGCCGCCGGGCGCGGCTGCCGCTCCACCGGCAGCGCCTGCTCCCGCTGCGGCGCCCGAGCCGTCCGCTCCGGCAACCGTTCAGGATTGAAGACCAATTGGCCGAATCCGACGACCAGCTTCTGATCGCCGCGCTCGATATCGGCTCCTCGAAGGTCAGCGCCCTGATCGCGACCCGTGACGGGGGAGGCAACCTTCGTGTGCTCGGCACCGGTCAGCGGGAGAGCAGGGGCGTCAAGCGCGGCTTCATCGTCGACGTTGAAGCGAGCGAATATGCGGTGCGCGAAGCCGTCGAACTCGCCGAGCGAATGTCCGGAGTCACCATCGACGACGTGTGGGCGAGCTATGGGGCGGGCGGGCTCGTTAGCGATGTCGCCAATGTCGAGGTCGAGCTCGGCGGCCACCAGATCGAACCCTCCGACATCGATCAGCTGATGATAGCGGGCCGGAGCGCGATCGACCGCGGCGGCAAAGTCATCCTTCATGCGCATCCAGCGCTCTACACGATTGATGGCGCAGAGGGAGTTCAGCAGCCGATTGGCCTCCACGCCGACCGGCTCGGAGTCGATATCCACGTCATCGCCGCCGATCCAGCTCCCCTTCGCAATATCGATTATGTGATCCGCACCGCGCACCTTGGCGTGAAGGCGATCGTTGCCTCGCCAGTTGCCGCTGCGCTGGCCTGCCTCACAGAGGACGAGCGCGACCTTGGTGTTGCCTTGGTCGAGCTGGGCGCCGGCGTCACCAATGTTTCGCTTCATGCCGGCGGGATGCTGGTGGGGCTACGCTCGATCCCGCTCGGTGCACGCGACATCACCGACGACATCGCCGCAGCTTTCGGCGTCGAGCGGCGCGACGCCGAGCGGCTCAAATGCTTCTACGGCTCGGCGATGACTAGCCCGCGCGACAATAACGAGATGATCGACGCCAATCAGATCGGCGCGGAAAAAGGGGCAGAGCCGGTCCGGATCACCCGCGCTCAGCTGATGACGGTGATCCGGCACCGGGTCGAGGAGCTGACGAACGAGATCGACAAGGCCCTGAAGGACCTCGGTTTCACTGGCCCGATCGGGCGGCCGGTGGTGCTGACCGGGGGCGGCGCCGAGCTCAAGAACATCGCAGATTACATGCAGGGCGTGCTCGGCCGCACGGTCCGCATCGGCCGGCCGCGTACCCTCGCCGGTTTGCCGGACGCCCATAGCGGCACTGCATTCGCAACGCTTGTGGGATTGGCGGCGCTTGCCAATTCGCAGAAGGGCGATATTCGCGATCTCGCGCTCGGAACCATTACGCAGAAGAAGCCGGCCAAAGGCTTGGTGGGCCGTCTGATCAATGCGATGAAAGGCGGCTATTAGCCCGCAAGTGCTCGTGATACGCTGCCAATAGAGGGGAGCGGCCGTGGTCACGATCGTAGCACCAGCTCAACGAAACCGCGCAATTCGAGCGTTGGTATTCCTGCTCGGAACAGCAGTTTTCCTGAATTACGTCGATCGCGGCGCGATCGGGATCGCAGCGCCACTGATGAAATCGGAGCTTCGGCTCTCCGACGAGGCGTATGGCCTCGCATTTTCAGCGTTCTTCTGGATCTACGCACCGGTCCAATTCTTCGCAGGTTGGCTCTGCGATCGCTTTTCCGTCTATAAACTCATGGCGGCCGGTATTCTTCTTTGGGCCGTGAGCACCGTTTTGATGGGAATCACCGGAGGCTTTGCGTCTCTTCTGATCCTCCGCGTGATGCTCGGCGTCGGCGAAAGCATCTCCTTTCCAGGCAGCTCGAAAATCATTGCCCGGCATGTCCCTCCCGAACGCCGCGGGGCGGCAAACGCGGCAGTCGCGGCTGGGCTTGCATTCGGCCCGGCGGCCGGAACGCTCGCGGGCGGACTGATCCTCGCTCAGTGGGGCTGGCGTTCCATCTTCTTCGGTTTCGGGGTGGCGACTCTCCTCTGGCTGCTACCGTGGCGGGCGACTGTGCGTTTACTGCCGACGACAGGACATTCTGACAGCGGCGCAGACATCCAACTCCGTCCACTCCTCAGGAAATGGCCGATCTGGTCGATGTCGATCGTCCATGCGCTCGGTAATTATTGTTTCTATTTCCTGCTTGCGTGGCTGCCGCTGTTCCTGACCAAGTCGCGCGGCTTTTCGATCCCGGAGATGACGTTCCTCGCGACGCTTGGCTATGCCACCCAAGGCGTATGCGCGATGAGCTTCGGGCATTTCTCCGACTGGTGGACTCGCTCCGGCCGCTCAGAGGCAGTCTGCCGCCGGTGGATGATGGTCGCGAGCCAGACGCTGGCTGCAGTCGCAATTCTGGGGTTGGCGTTCGCGCATGGTCCGGTCGAAATCGGAGCGCTGCTGTGTCTGGCGGGGGCCGCATCGGCATCGCTTTCGCTGAACCTTTACGCGGTGGCGCAGATGTTCGCCGGCCCGCGTGCCTCCGGAACCTGGGTCGGGGTTCAGAACGCAGCCGGGAATCTCTCCGGAATTATCGGGCCGGTCCTCACCGGCTTTGTGGTTCAGCGTGCCGGATATGAAAGCGCCTTCTATCTCACCGCGGCTGTCGCTGGCGCAGGGGCCATATGGTGGGTTGTCGGCGTTCCTGAAATCGAGGAGGTCAGGCTCGACTGATCACGGAGCCGCAGTGGGGCGAACAGAACCGCCAACGCCGTGCAGACGATTGGCCAGGCGGGCACGGTGTAGCGGATCAGGGAAAGCTCCACGATAGCCGTGCCAAGGAAGAGGGCGTGGAAGACCAGCCCCATCGCCGCCAGCGCGATGGCATTGCGATCGGAAAGGCCCGCTCGCCACCGGCGAATGAGAGCCGCGAGGCACGCCAACCCGATAAAAGCCGTTGCCCCGTAAAGCACGCGCCCCAGCAACAGCAGGAGGGGCGAGCTGTTGGTTCCGAAGCGGCCGATCGTCACGTGCGCTAACGGCGGGGCGACATGCAGTTCAGCGGCGGCCCGCTGAAGCGCCCGTGCGTCGGACGGGAGCAGCGGCACTGACGCGATCGGAATGGCGGGATTGGCAGTCAGGAACCGGTCCACCCTTGCCCCCTCGGCACCGACATGGGGCGACGCCTGCGTCGCGAGGTCCCAGTAATTGCCGAGCACGCTTCGGGCGTAGCAAAGCGGGTTTGCTTCGACCCTTTCACGTGCCACGCGGCTGACAATCGGATCGGTTTGCCATCCAGCTTCGAAATTATGCATGCGCCCCAGCGCCGGAATGACCGAATCGAAGCGCAGCGGAGCGCTGTAGAGGTGTTGCAGGGCGATTCCGACATCGGCCGGCGCACTCTCCAGATACTGCCTCACCCCGGCTGAATCGCGGTCCACGAACGCCGCATCCGCATCGCCCGGAGCGGGGGCACCATCGCAGAACAGGGTGTGCTGAAGTATGCCGCGCGCCATAGGGCTCGTGGCTACGGGTGAGCCGTGAACCAGAAGCAACGCAAGCGGGGTGAGCAGATAGGCTCCCAACCCGATCGGAATGAGCGATGCGACGGCGGACCCCCGCTGCCGCCGCGATTTCAGCAGGAGGGCTGCTATCGCGCTACCAGCAAACAGCACCATCAGCGACGGCCGGACCAACATTCCCGCGGCAGCGATCAACGCAAGCAGCAAGTAGGCCCACGGCGAAGGGCGCCTAATCAGGCGCAGCAGCTGGGCGCACCACAGTGCGACCGAGGCCGTCGCGAGCGCCTCGGTCATCAGCTCCGCCGAGAACCGCCACAGGTCCGGAGAGGTGAGGAGGAGGACCTGGAAAACCAGCGAGAGCCAGGGCCGGCCAAAAAGCACGTGAAAGCTCCGCCCGAGCAGGAATAGCGACAGCGCAAGCAGGCCCATCTGCACCGGCACCGCTGCTGCGGCATGCCCGGCCAGCAGCTTCACCAGCCACAGGAAAGCGGGATAGCCGACGGTGCGCGATGGATCGAAATAAAGGTAGGATGGCGTGTCCGGATTAAGCGGACTGACACCCCTTGTTGCCCACAGCGCGATACCGAGCGCCACTGCGCAAAGGGCCGCTTGCACCCACGGAATTGTATCCCGCGCCGGTGCAGCATCGGAGCCGATCGGCTGCTGCCACTCGGGGCGAAGATCGCCTGCCCCGCCCGGGATCAGCGAATTGCGCGGCGCGAAGGCAATGCCCAATTCTAGAAGCCCCAATTAAGAATGGCGGTCCAGCGGCTGATGCTTGGCCGATCCTGTCAGTTCGATGAATGGCGTCGGAGGTTCAACGCACCTGCACTGTCCTCGTCAGCGGGAGGTTCGCCGAGGAATCGCCGACCATCAGCCGCACCGGCTCACGCTCGACCACGAAGCTCTGCGATTGCACGTTCCAATAGGCCAGCTGTTCGGCCTTCAGCGTCATCGTGACCGTTTTCGTCTGCCCCGGGTCCACATGCACGCGCTTGAACCCGGCGAGCTTCAGCGCCGGCCGTTCCACCTTCGAGGCCAGGTAATGGACGTAGAGCTGCGGCACGGCGTCGCCGGCTCGCTTGCCGTTATTGGTTACGTCGACGCTGACGATGATATTTCCGGCGCGGGACAGGGAAGGGCTGCTCGTACGAAGATTGCCCATCCGGAAGCTCGTGTAGCTGAGGCCGTAACCGAACGGATAAAGCGGCTTTCCCTTGAAATACATGTACGTCCGGCCGTGGCGGATGTCGTAATCCATCATCGGCGGCAGCTGGTCCATCGAAGCTGGCCAGGTGACGATCGTGTGTCCGCCCGGGTTGTAGTCCCCGAACAAAGCCTCGGCGATAGCCCAGCCCTCGTCCTCAGACGAATGCGCCAACTGCAGGATCGCGGGCACATGCGCCTCTGACCAATTGATCGTGAAGGGGAAGCTGGAGACCAGCACCATCACGGTGCGCGGATTGGCGGCCATCACCTGTTTCACCAGCTCTTCCTGCGCCAGCGTCAGAGTCTCCCGGTCGCGGCCTTCGCGCCCGTCGCCGGGGTCGGCGCAGGGCTTGGTTCCGTTGTCGGTCCAGTCGTGCGCCATATTCGGCCCGCAGGTCGGGTCGTTGCCGACGACCACGATGGCGACGTCCGACTCCTTCGCGGCCTGAACTGCCGCGTCGGCCGAATTGTCCGCCGCATAGTTGACCGTAACCCTCGGTCCGACCGCAGCCTTGATCCCCTGCAGCGGCGTGATCGCGTGCGGCGGAATGCCTCCGTACCAATCCCAATGGACGCTGTCGGCGAGCGGCCCAATGACCGCGATTGATTTGAGCGCGCCCTTGTCGAGCGGCAGCGCGGCACCGGCATTCTTGAGCAGCACCAGGCTCTCCAGCGACATTTTTCGCGAGATCGCCTGATCCTGCTCGCCGTCCCATGGCGGGGTGCCGCCGTGCACCTTCGAATAGGGCACCAGCGCCGGCGGATCGAGCAGCCCCAGCTTGGCCGTGATCCGGAATTTACGGCGAAGCGCCTCG
>Ga0207690_10002224_pt1 | contig 11831 bp, 14 predicted proteins | sample KBSC23metaG_FD_184315 | JGI IMG/M metagenome (GOLD analysis project Ga0207690, IMG submission 184315) | Corn rhizosphere microbial communities from Kellogg Biological Station, Michigan, USA - KBS C2-3 metaG (SPAdes) (version 2) | ecosystem: Host-associated > Plants > Roots > Rhizosphere > Soil ...
CCGACCGACGCAGGTCTAGCTTTCATGACGCAATGCGAGCTGCGCCTGTCGCCAGAAAGCTAGACCTGCGTCGGTCGGTATCACGCCGCTAGAGGTGCGTTGCAGCAGGCGCGTCGCCAGTTCGCTTTCGAGTCGGCTGATCTGCTGGCTGAGCGCCGACGTGACCACGCCCAGTTCCAGCGCGGCCTTGCCCATGCTTCCGTGCTCGACAACGGCCAGGAAGTATCGAAGCTGTCTGAGTTCCATGGGGAGTCCGTGATCGCGAGGAGACCCAAATTCTCGCAGGTTCCATCTATCGCGCTGCCGTTGGACAAAGCATATTCGCTGCCTGGCTCGTCGCGAATTGAATTAGCCAGAGGCTCTTCCCGCTGTCGTTCTCTTCGATGAGGCATGTCCAGAAAACTTCAGCGTCTCACGCCATGGTCCGTCACCCTAGGCACACCAATTAGGGCGATATGCCCATGAATTCGCGGTTATTTCGTCAAGCCGAATCACTGGCGTCGACACAACAAGTGGGAAAACGCTGAAGAATCAGTGGCGTAAGTTTCATGTATCGCGTCTCCCGACACGTTGCAGGAAGGCCGCAGCGCTCCCCATACGGCGCGTTCAGCGCTCGCTCGTCCCCCGCATCAAACCGTCATGCCGCCATCCACGACGATGCATTCGCCGTTGGTGTAGCTCGCCGCATCGGACACCAGATAGAGCACCGTGCCAGCCATCTCGCGCGGCTCGGCATGGCGGCGCAGCGGGATCTCGCTGATCCAGCGGTCGTAGGTCGCCTTGTCTTCAAAGAGTGCGCCTGCGAACTTGGTCTTCGTCAGGCCCGGCAGCAGCGCGTTGACGCGGATGCCGAACGGCCCGCATTCCTTGGCGAACGCGCGCGTCATGTGTGCCACGGCGGCCTTGGTGATGGAGTAGATGCCCTGTTTGTCGCCAGGGTGCAGCGCGTTGACCGACGCGGTATTGACGATCGCACCGCCGCCCTGCGCCTTCATCATCTTGCCGGCCTCGACCGACATGAAGAAGTAGCCGCGAACGTTCACTTCCACGGTCTTCTCATAGGCAGCCAGATCGGTGTCGAGGATGTGGCCAAAGTGCGGATTGGCAGCCGCGTTGTTGATGAGGATATCGAGCCGGCCGTGCGTGCGGCGGATGGTGTCGAACGTGGCCGCAATGTCTTCCATCCGGCCGACGTGGCAAGCCAGCGCTTCAGCCTTGCCGCCGGCTGCCCGGATGCTTTCGGCAACGGCTTCGCAGTCGGCCAGCTTGCGACTGGACACGATCACGTGCGCGCCCTGTTCAGCGAGCAGTCTGGCGATCTCTTCCCCAATGCCGCGGCTGGCGCCCGTCACCAGGGCGATCTTTCCGGTCAGGTCGAACAGGTTCGTGCTCATGGTGTGCTCCTCCAATGGTTGTGTGTTTTGAGTGTGTGTTCGGGCATTCACCCGTAAGTCTGGAAACTGCGGCGTTCGGGATCATCCAGATGCGGGATGCCATTGAAGGTGGCCAACTGGAACGATTCAGCGTTGAAGAAGTACTGCGAGACGCTGCTGTTGCGGATCTGCAGATTGAGCGCGATGGCGCTCGTTGGCGGGGCCGCCAACACCTGTTGCGCAGTCACGGAGATGGGGCCGCCCGAACTGACCGCGAGAACGCGCTCCCCGCCGCCGGCCTGGATGGCAGCGCGCGCATCGGCCACGCGCTGTTGGAACGCCGCCCACGTTTCGGGCAGCGGCCCGCGAATCTTGTCGTCGGACCACAGATGCAGCACCTGCTTGAGCGCACGGTAGTGGTCCCGCATCGACCCGGACGCCAATTGCGTCAGCTCCGGAAAGTCTTCACCCAGCGCGGCAAATAGGCTCTGGAAGTCGTATTCGTTCAGGCCGGCATGTTGCTCGACTGCCATACCCCCGATGCCCATGCCGCGCAGGATGCCGTCGACGGTCTGCTCATGGCGGCGCAAGGTGCCGCAGATGACGCGATCGAAGACGATGTCCTGCTGCGCGAAATATTCACCGAGCCAGACGCTTTGCTGCTCGCCGCGTTCGGAGAGCCGGTCGTAGTCCGCCGCGCCGAACGATGCCTGTCCGTGCCGTACGAGATAGAGCGCCGCCATCGTCTGTTCGCCAAATCAAAAGGGGACCAGATTAGCGGTGAGCCAATTATTTGTGAAATTTATTCTTTGAATGACCAGTAATGCAGCGTGTGAATAGTTGGGTGCCTGAGGCATGACTCGGCGCCACGAACAAGTTGCGGTTGACACCCGTGCCCTCAACGCAACATGGCCGCGCCGGCCAGGGCCGATTGTGTGTGTAATGGCTGTTTTGCCACTCTGTTACCAAGGTCCCGCATGAAACCCTCCCGCTTTGCCGCCGTTGCCCTTGGGGCGCTGCTGTTGTGTGCCGCACGTCTGTCTTGCGCTGCCGATGCCAACCCCAAGGTCCTGTCCGCCGCCGAGGGCTACCGTGGCGACGCGCTGCAACTGCTTGAACGCCTCGTCAACATCGACTCGGGCACGGGCACGGAAGCCGGGCTCAGCCAGATCGGCACCATCGTCGCTGACGAACTGCGCAAGACCGGCGCGCACGTGGAGACGGTGTCTGCCGCACCGGCGGTGGGCAACAACATCCTCGCCACGTGGAAGGGCACGGGCAAGACGCGCATCCTGCTGATGGCCCACATGGACACCGTCTTCAAGGACGGCACCGCCCGCGCCAAGCCGTTTTACATCAAGGACAAGCGCGCCTACGGCCCCGGCGTGATGGATGACAAGGGCGGTGTCGTTGCCGGGCTGTATGCGATGAAGATCCTGCAGCAGCTCGATTTCAAGCAATACGGGCAGGTCACGCTGCTGCTCAACACCAATGAGGAAACCGGCTCCAAGGGCACGCGCGCGCTGATCGAGCGTGAGGCCAAGCAGCACGACGTCACCCTCAACCTGGAGCCGGGGCGACCTGCCGATGGCCTGGTCGTGTGGCGCAAAGGCAGCGGCACGGCTGAGGTGGACGTGAAGGGCAAGGCGGCACACGCCGGCGTCGCACCTGAATCGGGCCGCAACGCCGCCACCGAACTAGCGCATCAGACGCTGCAGCTCGGCAAGCTGGGCGACAGCGGCAAGCAGACCACCTTCAACGTCACCGTGCTGAAGGCGGGCGATGCAACCAACGTCATCCCCGACCATGCAACCGCATACGCCGATGTGCGTGTGGCTGTGCCGGAAGAATTCGACCGAGTTGAACGCGACATGGCGCGCGTGTCGGCCAAGAAGCTGATCGCCGATACGGAAGTGAAGACCTCGCTGGTGCGCGGCTTCCCTCCGATGCCACGCAATGCCGCGTCGGACCAACTCGCGGCCAAGGCCCAGGCCATCTACGGCGAGATCGGGCGCAAGCTCACGCTGGAAGGCAGCGGCGGCGCGGCGGATTCCAGCCTGTCCGCCGGTGTCGGCACGCCCACGCTCGACGGGTTTGGCATTGTCGGCGGCGGTATTCATACGCCAGAGGAATACGCGGAAGTGGAAAGCGTGGTGCCGCGGCTCTACCTGCTGTCGCGCATGATCATGGAGCTTGCCGCGAACAAGTAAGCGCTGGGTCGGACAAGCGCGGAAGAACGCGGGTGACAGACATGCGCTGTCGCCCGTGTTGTTTTTGCACCTGGCTCGGCACTAGGACGGAAGCGGTGAAAGCGTGCCCAGCCAAGCCACCAGTGCCAGGATCAGTGTGGCAGCGCAGGCTTCCGCACGCAGGCTGTTACGCAGCGCTTTGACTGCCCCAGCGTAGTCACCCGCATCACCCGCGCTGACAGCGGCGGCAAGCCGCGGGCTCAACCGATAGCGATTGCCGGCTGCCAACCCGAGCATCAACGCAAACAGCGTCAGTTTGCCCAGCAGCAGCCACCCATACGGCGTGGTGAAGAGCGTGTCGATTGTCAGGCCGACGACGAACAGGTAGTTGATCACGCCGGTCGCAATCAGCATCCCCACAATGCACGTGCCGATGGGAGCAAAGCCACTGGCGGCACGGCTGAGCGTCCGCACCGTCTCCGCCGAACTGACCTGTCTGGCAGACGACAGCAGCACGAACGCGACCAGCGCGCCCACCCACATGCCTGCGGCCAGCAGGTGCGCAATATCGGCAGCCAGATGGAGCGTTCCGCGCAGTCCATCGTCCATGGCGCCGTGTCCGGCCCACGCGAGTGTTGCCAGGGCGATGGCCCCAAGTAGGGCCAGCCCGATCCGCCGGCGAGTGGGATGTTGGCGCCACGCCATCACAATGACGAGGCAAGCGGCGAGCACGGCCACGCGCACCATCCATGCCGAGCCGACTGCGGTGCCCGTCAGGAGCATGCTGAAGATGTGGGCTGTCAGCTGGGTGTAGCCGGTGGCGCCGGTCATCGATTCAGCCATCGCCACGATGTCCCACATCGACAGCACAAGGCCTGCCACGACCGATGCCCCGGCCGCGCCGTCGTACAACCGCGAGAGGGCTGAAGACCGGCTGGCCGGGCCAAGTGCGTACAGGCTGAAGAGCGGCACGCCAAAGAGGACCATCAAATCCAGATGGAGCGCAAAGTGCAGGGCGACGCTCAGCCAGTCCTCGGGCATCGCGCTACTTCACCTGGAACGAAAGGTTGCCACTCACGCGGTGCGTGTCCGCAGCCACGACATGCCAATCGACGCGATATGCCCCGGGCATGAGCGGCTGCGTGGGCGACACGGTCAGCGTTCGTCCGTCGCCGCTGGTTGCGACCTTGGCGGCGACGTTTGTCGGGCCGGACGCGGCCGTCATGGCCAAGGTGACATCGCAGAACTGGGCGACGAGCTTTTCTGAGAAATGCAGCACGATCTGCGCAGGGGCTGGGCCCACCGATTTGTCGGCGGGGTTTGTCGAGAGCAACTTCGGGTGGGCCAGCGCCAGCGAGGTGACTAGGGCCGCAGCGGCGGCCACACAGACTTTGGCCGCGCGGGAAGGGGTGAGCGTGTGCATGCGAGTTCCTGTGGAATCTTGGGGACTGACAGTTAGCGTAACGCATTGTTCTGCGCCCCCAGCGTTCGCGGGCTTGGGGGCGCTCGGGAATGTGTGTCTGGCAACGCAAGCGCGGGCTAGACGTAAACGACCACATGCCGCAGCCCGCGTCGCCCGGCCGATGTGCTATCGTCGCCGCCACGAAAATTTCACAAATACCGGGTATGCACGACGTCGTCATCAGCGGCACGGGCCTGTGGGTCGCGCCGGAGATCATCACCAACGAGGAACTGGTCGCCTCGTATAACGCTTACGCTCAGCGCTACAACGCGGAGCACGCAGCGGCCATTGCTGCGGGTGAGCGGGCGCCGCTGTCGGAATCGTCGGCGGAGTTCATCGAGAAGGCGTCGGGCATCCGCCAGCGTTACGTGATCGACAAGGCCGGCGTGCTGGACCCGGCGCGCATGCGTCCGCACCTGACGCAGCGCCCGGACGATGCGTTGTCCTTGCAAGCAGAGATTGGCGTGGCGGCCGCGCGCGATGCACTGGCCGCCGCCGGTCGCGATGCCGCCGATGTCGACATGCTGCTTTGCGCGACATCCAACTTCCAGCGCCCGTATCCGGCCCTGGGCGTTGAAATCCAGAACGGCATCGGTGCGGGCGGTTATGCATTCGACATGAACGTCGCGTGTTCGTCGGCCACGTTCGGGCTGGAGCAGGCCGTCAACGCCGTGCGCAGCGGCACCGCGCGCGCCGCGCTGGTGGTAAGCCCCGAGATCACCTCCGGCCACCTGGATTGGAAAGACCGCGACTGCCACTTCATCTTCGGCGATGTGTGCACGGCCGTGTTGGTCGAGCGCGCGGAAGATACGCGTTCTCCCGATGCCTGGCGCGTGCTCGGCACCAAGTGCGCGACCAGTTTCTCCAACAACATCCGCAACAACGCCGGCTACCTTTCGCGCAGCGAAGACCGCAACCCGGACGACCGCGACCAGCTCTTCCGCCAGGAAGGCCGCAAGGTCTTCAAGGAAGTCTGCCCGATGGCCGCCGAGCATATCGGCGGACACTTGCAGCAGTTGGGCCATGTCCCGGCCGATGTGCGCCGCTTCTGGCTGCACCAGGCCAACCTGGCGATGAACCAGCTGATCGGGAAGCGCCTGCTTGGGCACGATGCGTCGGCCGATGAGGCACCGGTCATTCTGGATGAGTTCGCCAATACCGCATCGGCCGGTTCCATCATCGCGTTCCACCGCCATCGTGCCGATCTGAAGTCGGGCGACCTGGGCATGATCTGCTCGTTCGGTGCGGGCTATTCGATCGGCAGTGTGGCGGTCCAGAAACAGTAGGCAGCCAGTGGGCGGCGCTCAGGTCTTGGCCGGCAGCGTCGCCCGGAAGAAGTCCAGCGCACGGCGCACGGCCTGCGCATGCACACCATCACGGTCCACCCCCGGGTTGTCTTGGCAGAGCCAGGGCGGCAGATGCGCTGCCGCGCCCGGCAAGCAGGAATCAATGAACGTGTAGTGCGAAGCGCCCGGCACCAGTAACAGATCTGCCTTGGGCAGCAGCCCAGCGATACGGCGCACGTTGGTTTCCACGGGGACCGTGACATCGGCATCACCGGCCATCAGCGAGATGGGGAGTGTGATATTGCCGAGCGAGGTCTCGTCCATCGCCATGCCCAGCGCTGGCGCGATGGCGAAGACCGCCTTGATGCGCACATCGCGGTAGGACGCGCTCGAGCGGGCAAGCGAGGCTTCTGTTTGAGGCGTCTTCGACGCGTTGGGCTGTGGGCCGGTCTCTACGCGGCGCATCTCCGGTGGGTGGCAGATCGCATCGGCCTGCTGCGAGCCACAGAACGCCATGAGCGCCGGCACGTTGGTCCGCGCGCCTGCCAGCTCCAGCACCGTATAGCCCCCCAACGAAAACCCTACCGCGCCGATCCGTTCGCGGTCGACATGCGAACCGAGCGTTGCATCGGCGAGCACCCCGTCGATGACTTCGCTCGCATCCGTTGCGCGTTCCCACCAGAGCATGAAGCCGTCGTGCGTGAGCGGCTCCAGCGCGTTGTTGCCGGGGTGGTTCGCGCCCGCAACGATGTAGCCTTGCGTGGCCAATGCGGCGGCCAGCCAGTCGAGGCTATCTGCGGTGCCGCCTGTGCCGTGTGAGAGCACCAGCAGCGGATACCGTGCTTGTGCTGATGCCAGCGGTGCATTGCCGGCAGAGGGGTGCCCGCGAAAGAGCGGCCGGCTTGGCTCACCGAGGTCGTGCGGCGTTTCAGGAACGGCAGCATCCACCGGATACCAGATGTTGGTGACGAGCGCTTCGGTGCGTGCGCCACGCCAGTGCCGTTCGACTTGCGGACGGAACACGCGGGAGGTCTCGCCCACGTGGTAGGGCGCGGTGGGCTCGGCCGCGCAGGCGGCGCCCACGACAAAGGCCGCCAGTGCGGCGGCAAGGCAACGACGCAGCATCTTCACTCCTTAGAGATCGGGATCATCAGATCGGTCACACAGGCGCGCGGCAGACGGTGCCGCGCGGGGCTGCCGGGGTTGCGATAGAGCTCAAGCGCTGGCCGGTCGTCCGGCACGAAGCCGTAGCTCGGGAGACAGCCGCCGTACAGCGCCTGCATGGTCGGCGCGATCAGCGCGTAGGGGCCGATCAGCCGGTGGGAAGCGTAGAGTCCGCCTTCGATGCGCATCGGCTGCAAGCGGCCGGTGATGGCGCGCGGTGCGTCGAGGATGATGCCGGCAAAGTACTCGAACGAACCCGGTGTTTCCGGATCGCCATAGCAGATGCCGATACGGTCGGGTGCATCGGCGGATGTAGCGTCGATGCCCAGCGTCTGCCACAGCGTGATGAAGGTCTGGCGGATGGTTGCAACCGGGCCTTCGTGGCGCAGACACAGCGCGTTCAGCGGCGGCTGCTCGATCAGCTCGATGGGCGGCAGGCCCGTGGCATTAGTGGTTGGAATGTTCAGCGCTTGCTGTCGCGTTTGGAATGCGCGTGGGCTGACGCCGGTGAATTCACGGAAGGCGCGGGCAAAAGCTTGCGGGCTGCCATAACCAACGTTGAGCGCGACATCCGTGACGGAATCTTCGGCCCCGCTCAGGCGCCGGGCAGCCTGCGCCAGCCGTACGCGCTGGACGGTTTCGAACACGCCCTCACCCGTGAGCGCGCGGTAGATGCGGTGGAAATGAAACGGCGACAGGTGCGCGACTGCCGCCAGGCTCTGCACCGTGTGCGGGGCGGCAGGGTCGGCCAGGATCGCCTCGATCACGCGGGCGATGCGGCGGTGATAGTCGTGTTCCGTGCGGGGTTTCATGCGGCAAAGCATAGTCGCCCGGCGGGCTGCGCGCGGTGCAGCGATTGCGCAAATGTGCGCGCGTGGCGCGCGTATGCGGGCTATCGCCCCGCCGTGGCCCGCAGGGTGGAGGCAAATGTCCGCAGCGCCTTCTTTGCCACCGGATCGGCCACGCGCGAGTGCAGCACCACGCTGCGCGGGGGCAGGGCAGGCAGGCCGAGCGATTCGCCCACGTCGATGGTGCCAGCCGGCGCCACACGACGGCTGAGCGCCGCCACGGCCAAGCCAGCCGCAACCGCTGCGCCGATGGTGCCCACGCCGCCGCCGACAAAGACCTCTTGCCACGCGATGCCCGCCGCATCCAGCGCGGTCACGGCCATCTCGCGCACGCGGCAGGGCTCAGCCTGCGTGGCGAGATAGAGCGGTTCTCCGGCACGGTGTTCAAAGTCGGGTGCGGCCATCCAGCCGAACGGCTCTTCCATGAGGACTTCGCCATCAGTGCGGCGCGTGTCGTGGCGCAGCACCACGGCGGCGTCCAGCGCGCCGCGCTCGAACTCCTCCAGCACTTCGTATGAACTGGCGATGCGGATCTCCAGCGTCAGCGTGGGTTCTGCTCGGCCCATCTGACGCAGCAGACGCGGCAGTTCTGTGCCGACGATGTGGTGGCTCATGCCGACCGACAGCCGCCGCCGCTCGACGCCGAACGAGCCGAGCGCGCCTTCGTGCGCGGCCACCAGTTCGCGTGCCGGCGCCAGGAATGCCGCGCCATCCTGCGACAGCCGCACCAGCCGTGGCGTGCGTTCCAGCAGGCGGCGCCCCAACACATCTTCCAGTCGTTTGATCTTCAGGCTGACGGCCGATTGCGTGGATTCCATCGCCTCGGCCGCGCGCGTGAAGCTCTTCAGGTCGGCGGTCAGCACGAAGGCCTGAACGGCCTCCAAGTCGAGCATCTTCATATTCAATCATTGAAATATAGAATGACTGAAATATCTTAGGATGTCTTTTTGCAATGAACAAGTCGAGGCATGATGTGGTCATCCCACCACCCAGCCAAGGAGTTCACCATGCCTCTCGTTCAAGTGTCATTGCGTCGCGGCAAGTCAGCCGCGTATCACCAAGCCATCTTTGATGGTGTCTATCGCGCCATGCGCGAGACCTTCAACGTGCCGGAAGACGATCGCTTCATGGCGATCACCGAACACGACGCCAGCACCTTCAGCGTGAGCCCCACGTACTTCGGCATCGCCCGCAGTGACGATGCGATCCTCCTCCAGCTCACCGTCAGCAACACGCGCACGCGCGAGCAGAAGCAGGCGCTCTATCGCCGCATCGTCGAGGTACTGCACGAGAGCCCCGGTGTGCGTCCCGAAGATGTGTTTATCAACCTGGTGGAAGTGCTGCCCGAGAACTGGTCATTCGGTCACGGCATTGCGCAGTACGTGGCAGACAAGAGCTGAGGCGTGTCATGACCGCGCGCCAGATTCTGCTCGCCTATGTGGCCGGCGTGCTGTGGGGCATGGCACTCGTCATCGGCGCGGCGGTCACGCTGGCGACCGTCGCGCGCGATGTGCTGCGGGTGCTTAGTCCTTGAGCGAATTGCCCAGCGCATCCAGCAGGAACTGCGAGCCGCGCTCACGCGATCCGGCATCGTCGTAGCCGTCAAGGAACGCGCCTTGTTCTGTCATGACAAGGCGCGTGCCGTTACCTTCGGGCCGCAACTCCAGCGTGGCGAGCGAAGCGGAAATCTTGCGCTCGTCCAGGTGCATCACATATGAATAGACGACGCGCTCGTCGGGAATGACGTCGTGGTACGTGGCTTCGAAGCTGGAGACGACACCGCTGTCCCACCGGCCCTTGACGACTTCACGGCCGCCGGGGCGCGCGTCCATTTCGCGCACAAGGAGGGTGTAGCCGTTGCCGCCGGCAAACCACTTGGCCTTGGCGGCTGGGTCGGTCAACGCCTTGAACACGCGCGAGCGCGGTGCGTCGTATGTGCGCTCCACGGTGAATGTGGCATGCACGACCGAACGTTGGATGCCATCGGCCAGCGGCACGCGCGCGGCTTCGCGCTCCAGCTTGTCCAGGGTTTGCTTCCAGCCTTCGGGCGCACCCTTGATCATCATCTCGGCAATCGGCGCGAGCGGCGTGTGGGTCTGCGTGACTTCCATGCGCGTGCCACCGCAGTCTTCGGCAAAGGTCACGACGGTGTGAGCGTTCATCAGCGGGCGGTTGTCGCCATCCACCACGTTCATGTCGATCACCAAGCGCGCATTCGGCACGATCTCGACAAAGTGGCCGCGCGACCAGTGGTCTTGCCCTTCGGGCGAGCGCATGCACACGTCAAACTTGCCGCCCACGCGAAACTCGACCGTCGCATCCGGCACCGTGAAGTGCGTCGGGCAGAACCAGCGCTTGATGTGGTCGGCGGTGCTCCATGCCTTGAAGACCCAGTCGCGGGATACGGGGAAGGTGCGTGAGATCACGAGCGGGCGCAGGGTGCCGGTGGGGTTGACTGCGGGGCTATCAATGGTCGTCATCATGCGGGTCTCCTTGGGTTTTGAGGGTTTCCAGATACGCGCCCAAGCGGTCGAAGTGCTGCTCCCACTCCAGGCGTCGTTGGTTGATCCACTGCTCGGCGAGGCTCAGCGCCTCGGGTTCGATACGGCACGTACGTACGCGGCCCACCTTTTCCGATCGCACGAGACCGGAGTTTTCCAGCACGGACAGGTGCTGCATGACCGCCGGCAACGAGATGTCGAGCGGCTGTGCGAGCTCGCTCACAGAAGCCGGCCCACGCACGAGCTGGACTAGCATCGCGCGCCGGTTGCCGTCTGCCAGCGCCTGGAAGGCGAGGTCGAGGGAGGTGTCATGGTTAAGCATGTTGTTAACTATAGCGAGTCTAAATAGTTAAGCAAGTACTTTATCTTTTAGGTGTTGACGCCCCGATTTACTTCGCATACGAAGTAAAAACTTCGCACGCGAACTAAATCGACACGATGGACAGCACGCCCCAAACCATTCCCGCTACAGACGGCTACCCGCTGGGCGCCACATTCTGGGCGGCCACCGGCACGCCGCAGGGCGTGGTCGTCATGCACCCGGCGACGGGCGTGCCGCAGCGCATCTATCAAGCCTTTGCGCAATTCCTGGCCGAGCGCGGCTTCCATGCCATCACGTACGACTACCGCGGCATCGGCGCATCCCGGCCGAAATCCTTGCGCAGGTTTGCGGCCCGCATGCGCGATTGGATGCTGCTCGATGCCGAAGGCGTGACGCGCTGGGCGCGGGCGCGTTATCCGGAACTGCCGCAACTGGCGGTGGGGCACTCGGTGGGTGGCCACGCCATCGGCATGTGCAGCGCGGGTTGGGGTTTGGCGGGCGCGGCGCTGGTGGCCTGCCATACCGGCAACTCGCGCTTTATTCGCCAGCGTGGCGAGCGTTGGCGTGTTGAGTTGGTCTTGCGTGTGATCGGCCCGACGGTTGCGCGGCTGATCGGCTATATGCCCAGCAGGCGCATCGGCCTGGGCGAAGATCTGCCGGGCGGCGTCGCCATCGAATGGGGCGCG
>Ga0207690_10002225_pt1 | contig 11829 bp, 9 predicted proteins | sample KBSC23metaG_FD_184315 | JGI IMG/M metagenome (GOLD analysis project Ga0207690, IMG submission 184315) | Corn rhizosphere microbial communities from Kellogg Biological Station, Michigan, USA - KBS C2-3 metaG (SPAdes) (version 2) | ecosystem: Host-associated > Plants > Roots > Rhizosphere > Soil ...
GACCTGCGTCTATCCCGTCCTCTCCAAATGGGCCGGCGACTTCCGCAAGCTCGGCGGCGAGCAGGTCAATTACCAGTCGATCGGCTCGGGCGGCGGCATCGCCCAGATCAAGGCCGGTACCGTCGATTTCGGCGCCACGGACAAGCCGCTCACCCACCAGGAGCTCGCCGCCGCCGGCCTCGCCCAGTTCCCGGTGGTGATCGGCGGCATCGTCCCCGTCGTGAACATACCGGGCGTCGCGCCGGGCCAGCTCAAGCTTTCCGGGCCGCTGATGGCCGGCATCTTCCTCGGCGACGTCAAGCGCTGGGACGATCCGCAGATCCGCAAGCTCAATCCGGGCCTGAAGCTCCCCGCCGCCCAGATCAGCGTCGTCCACCGCTCGGACAGCTCCGGCACCACCTTCAACATGACCCATTTCTTCAGCCAGGTGAGCAACATCTGGCGGATGAAGGCCGGCGAAGGCACGTCGGTGCAATGGCCGACCGGCATCGGCGGCAAGGGCAATGAAGGCGTCGCCGCCTACGTCAACCGCGTGCCCAATTCGATCGGCTACGTGGAGTACGCCTACGTGATTCAGAACAAGATGAAGTACGCGGTGATGCAGAATTCGGCCGGCCGTTTCGTCGCCCCCAATGCCCGCTCGTTCCAGGCCGCCGCGGCGTCGGCGGACTGGTCGCACGCGCAGGATTTCTACCTGGTGATGACCAACGCGCCGGGGGCGAATTCCTACCCGATCACCGCCACCACCTTCGTCCTCATGTACAAGCAGCCGAAGAATCCCCAGCGCACCCAGCAGGCGCTCAAATTCTTCCGCTGGTCGCTCGAAAAGGGTCAGGCCCAGGCCGCGGCGCTCGATTACGTCCCGCTGCCGGCGCCGCTGGTGAAGCGGGTCGAGGCCTATATGGCGCAGACCATCAAATAGGCGTGGCTCAGGGGAAGGCGGACGGCTTCTGCCCTTCGTCTTCCCCGTGTTCCCATGCACCTTGCCGCCGCCTTGAAACTAGGGCAGCTTCGCGGGCGAAGGGAGAATGGCCGATGACGAAGCTTCTTCTTGCAGGCCTCCTCGCCGCGGCCGGCGTCGCCACGATCGCGTCGGCCTCCACGCCGCGGCACAAGAATGACGATCCCAACAAGGTGATCTGCCAGACGCGGGCCCCGATCGGCTCGCGCCTCGCCACCGTCAAGGAATGCCATACGGCGGCGGAATGGGACGAGATGCGCCGCCAGGAGCGGCTCGGGCTGAACCGCAAGCAGGGCAATGGCGACGCCGGCTGCAATTTCAACGGTGCCGGCGATCCCGCCTGCGGCATCCGCAACGGCGGCAAGGATACGCCCTGGTAGGAGGTTTGGGCCGGCCTCGCCCGGCCCCCTAGAAGCCCTGCTCGATGCCGACGGTCAGCGCCCGGCCGCGGCCGCGCGTCGTCCACCCGCCTTCGAGCGCCGAAGCGTCGCGCGTGACGGTGCGCGTCCCGCCGGCGTTGGTGAGGTCCAGCCGCAGGTCCGCCGGCCGCTCGAGGAGCCGGACGCGGTAGACGGCGGCGAGGCCGAAGACGGCGAAAGAAGGCGCCCGCGCCGCGTTAGGCGCCGTGCCGCTGGCCACTGCCCCACTGGACGCGACCGCATCGGCCGATAGCGTCAGCTCGTCGAGCCGCCAGGTGAAGCCGCCGGACGCGGCCAGCGGGCGGTCCTCGCCGAGGCGCAGCCAGCGGTCGCCGGCGGCCGCGACCGGGCCGGGAGGGAGCAACCCGGGACTCGCAAGGATCGACCGCCCCCGCGCCTGCGAGAAAGCAAGGTTCGCCCACGCAGTTACCGGTCCGCGCACGAAGGTGCCGGAGAGTTCGAGCCCGCGCAGTTCGGCCCGCCGGAATCCGAAGGCCGCGGCCGCCGCCTCGCCGGGCGTCTCGCGCGTCGCGATGAAGTTGCGCGCCGACCGCAGATAGGCGTCGGCGCCGAACGTGAATGCCCCGATTTTGCGCTGGATGCCGGCATCGACATAATCGTCCCGCTCCTCCGGCGAGGCGGCGGCCCCCGCCTCGCCGAGCGGCGCGGCCGCGGCGTAGCGGGCGTAGCCGACATGGGCGCTGAGGCCCTGCGACGGAGCCCAGACGATGCTTGCCCGCGGCTCGACGGCGGCGCGCCTGGCCGCGCCCCGCAGCCGTTCGAGCCGGACACCTGGGTTGAAGGTGACATTCGGGGCGATCTTCCATTCGTCCTGGAGATAGACGCTGGAGGCGGTGCGCTGCTGGCCGGTATCGCGCTGCACGTCGCGCTCGCGGACCGAGACCCGGCTCACGAAGATTCCGCCGCGAAGGACGTGTGCGGAGCCGAGCTGCTGGGCCGCGTCGATCTGCGTTCCAAACGACGTGCGCCGCTCCCGTGTCGCAACGCCGAACCGCGCCGCATCGACGGCATCGCCGGCGAACAGCGACGCCTGGAGCGTCAGCCCACCCGAACTGTGCTGGAAGCTCCCCACCGCATAGGCATCGTCGCTCGCGGTGGTTCCCGCCGGGATTGCGGTGGCGCCGATGGCATGCCGCTCGCGCGACCCGCCGAGGATCAGCGAGACCCGGTCGCTGTCGCTCAGCACATGGTCGGCGAACAGCAGCCCCTCGAAGCCGCGGCGGACGTCGTTCGTCTTATTGCCCGCCGCGTCGGCGATGCCGATCCGCTCGCGCTCGTAACTCCCCGAAGCGAAGAGGTTTATTCCTCCGACGGCGCCGGCCCATTCCCCGGCGGGCTCGACGAGGCCGTCGGTGCCGGCGAACATCTCGAGCTGCCCGCCATGCTGGTAGACGCCGCTCTTGGTGGTGACGCTGATGACGCCGCCGGGCGCGAAGCCGAACTGGGCGGGCAAGGTGCCGGTCATCACCCGCACCGTCTCCGCCAGCCGCGCGCTGAGATGCTCCGCCGGGTCCGAGGTCGCCTCCGGCACGATCACGTCGTTGATCCGGACCTGCGTGTGCCGTGAGCCGCGGATGGCGAGGCTGCTCCCCACCGGCACCGCGCCCGGCGTCTGCGCGAGGATCGCCGCGACGCTCCCCGTCTCGCCGCCGGGCCGGTTCTCGACCGCCTCGTTTGTCAGGGAATAGACGGTCGCGCCCAGTGCTGCGTCGACGCCGGTGCGCGCGGCGTCGAGCCGGTGCGCCGTCACCACGATCGGATTGGCAGGATCGACGCGGCCTTCGTCGTCATCGTCGTCCGCGTCTCTCGGCTTGGGGGAAGCGGCGCGGCGCTCCTGCTTCGGAGGGTGCACGGCCTCATCGCCGGCGGGCGGCGGCTGCAGGAGCGTGGCGGCAAGCAAAGCGAACATGGCTGCGGCAATGCAGGCGGCGCGACCTGACTGCAAGCGCCGGCGCCCGCCGCTCGACGGCAATACACCAGCACGATAGAATCAGCCGGCGCGACGCGTGCGCGCGGCCGAATGTCTTCAACGGCGCACGGGAGCCGGACATGATGACGATGCTCGCCTCGATGCTGCTCCTGATGGAGCCGCCGCGGCCCTCACCGCCCGCCGAGGAGCTGGCCGCCGCGATTGCGCTTTGGGACAAGGCGCCTTCCGCCGCGACGCAACGGGACGAAGCCGTAACGGACGCGCTGGACCATCTCACCCGTGCGACGCTGGACTATGGGCGCGTACCCAGGCCGGCGTCGCGCAAGGACGGGGAGGCATGGATCGCCAAGTTCGATACCCTCATGGCCTCCTATCGCGCACGCCTGCCTGCCGACCGGAGGCCGCTCGACCGCGAGGCGATCGCCTGCGCCGCGACCCCAATGGCTTGGTCGCTGAGCCTCGATGAGCTGCGGCAGGTCGACCGCTTCTTGGCGACCGAGGCGGGGGCGAAATTCTGGTCTCTGGGGTTCGGCCGCGCCGACGCCCTCATCGGGTGCTACGAGTTCGTCCTTCGCGAGAAGGTGGTGCGGACGGACGAGGATTTGCTGAGCGTCGGCGTCAAGCCGCCGGAGCGGCCAAAGCCATCCCCAGTCTTCTTCGACTGATCCGCTCGCTCCAGTCGCCATGCAGCGCTGTGCGAGGGCAGGTGGCGATGCTGGGGGAAAATGGCGCGCCCGGAAGGATTCGAACCTCCGGCCCTCAGATTCGTAGTCTGATGCTCTATCCAGCTGAGCTACGGGCGCTTGGGAGTGGGCGACATAGGGGCAAGGCGGACGGCGCGCAAGCCCGTTGCGGGCGCCTCTCCCGGGGGATAGGGCGAAGGGGATGTTCCGGCGCAAGCATGCACAGCTGATCTTCCTCGCCTTGCCCGCGCTCGCCGCGGGCTGTGCGTCGAACGAGGGCGATTTCCCCTCGCTCGCGCAGCGGCCGGCGGAGCGGGAATTTGCCGCCGAGCAGATGGCGCCGCCCAAGGTCCGGCCGCCGCTTCCCGCCGACGCGTCCGTCGGCTCGCGGACCGAAAGCTTCATCGCCGCCGCCCGCGCCGCCGAGGACGCCTTCACCGGCGCCTACGAGACCGCCGCCGCCGCCACCGCCAAGGCCGGCGCGCCGGGCTCCGACAGCTGGGTGATCGCGCAGCAGGCGGTGTCGCGCGCGGTCGCCGCCCAGGCGCCGCTCGCCCGCGTCTCCGGCGAACTCGACGATTATGCCGCCACCCGCGCCCGCGAGACGCCCCTCGCCCCCGCCGACGTCGAGCGCCTCCACGCCGCGACGGCGGAGATCGAGCGCATCGCCGCCGACCAGGCCGCCCGCATCCGGCGGCTCGAAGCCTCGCTCAACCGCTAGCGTATATCCCACCGACGCCGGAACGCCTGCTGGGGATACCGTCACTAGAAAAACCGTTCGGGCTGAGCTTGTCGAAGCCCTGTCCTTCTCTTCTTCAGCGGAAGGCAAGGGAGGGCTTCGACAGGCTCAGCCCGAACGGGTGGGGGGGGTGAAATCCCAACGAAGGTATGCTCGGGTTGCGCCCGCCGTTCAGCCGAGCGCGGTGCGATGGGCCTTCGCCAGCTCGACATAATGAAATACCCCGGCAAGGTTCGCGGCCTGCTCCGCTTCGCTGAGGTCGCGCAGGTAGCGGGCGGGGCGGCCGGCCCAGAGCTGGCCGGCGGGAATGCGCTTGCCGGGGGTGAGCATCGCGCCGGCCGCGAGCATGCCGCCGCTCTCGATCTCGCAGCCGTCCATGACGATCGCGCCCAGGCCGACGAAGGCGCGGTCGTGGAGGATGCAGCCGTGGACCATGGCGAGGTGGCCGATCAGCACCTCCTCGCCGATGATCGTCGGGTGGCCCGCCTCCGCGCCCGGATGCGGCGAATCGACGTGGATCACCGAGCCGTCCTGGATGTTGGTGCGCGCGCCGATGCGGATGCGGTTGACGTCGCCCCGGAGCACGCAATTGTACCAGATGCTCGCCTCGGCGCCGATCTCGATGTCCCCGATCAGCACCGCTCCGGGCGCGACGAAGGCCCTGGCATCGATGCGCGGCGCTGCGCCCCGGAACGGTATCAGCTTCATCTCGCCCCCTTCACCACGTCCGCTCACCGCGCCGGGAGCCAGCTGCGCCAGCCTTCGAGGATGGGGAGGATGCTGGCATGGTCGTCGGTCCAGCCGGCGAAGCCCGGACGCGGGCGCAGCGTCACCCAGTTGCGGCGGTCGGCGCCGCTGGCATCCTCGAGCCGCTGCAGCGCCTTGGGGTCCGGGGACATCGCGATCCAGATCGAGATGCTCATATTGTGGACCACTTCCTCGATGCTCGGCTCATACTGGAAGCCCGCTGCCGCCCAGCCGTCGGCCTTGGCACCGGCCGCCAGCACCGGAGCGAGGTTCAGATAACGGTTCGAGATGTGGACAAGGAGCAGCCCGTTCGGCGCCAACGCGCGGCGGTAGACGGCGAGCGCCTCGCGGGTGAGGAGGTGCATCGGCACCGCGTCCGAGGAGAAGGCGTCGACGGCGAGGATGTCGAGCCGGTGCGCGGGCTCGCGCGACAGGCTGATGCGGGCGTCGCCGAGCACGATCTTCGCCTGGGGCGCGCAGCCCTTGAGGAAGGTGAAGCGGGTCTTCGCGATCCGCACCATCGCCGGGTCGATCTCGAACACCCGCCAGTCTTCGCTCGGCAGGGCGTAGCAGGTCAGCGTCCCCGCCCCGAGCCCGACCACGCCGATGCGGGCGTTGGCGCCGTAGAGGACGGGCGCCGAGGCCATGGCGTGGCCGACGCCGGAGCCGCGGGCGTAATAAGAGGTGGGGACCAGGGCCTCGCCCGGCAGTGCGCTCTGGACGCCGTGGAGGGTGGTGCCGTGGGTGAGGATCCGCGCCGGCGGAAAGGCGCGGTTGTTGACCGTGTAGATGCCGAAATAGGAGCGGGTGCGCAGGCCGCGCTCCGATTGGTAGAGCTTCTGCCAGCCGCCATAGCTCAGCATGAGCGCGAGAAAGGCGAGCGCGAAAGGCAGGCGCCGGCCAATGAACAGCAAGGCGAGGAGCGCGATAGCGACGCTGAAGATCGCCGCCCAATGGGTGTCGATCCAGTCCGCCACCCGCATGTCGCCCGCGTAGGAGAGGCCGAACGCCACGGCGAGCAGGCCCCATCCCACCGCCCGCGGCATCCGCTCGATCGCCGGGAACAAAGCCCGCTGCGGCACCAGCAAGGCGGCGGCGAGCATCAGGATCGGATGCTCATAGGCCCAATCGTAGAGGATCGGCGCCAGGATCGCGCAGAAGATGCCGCCAACCATGCCGCCGGCGGCCATGGCGAGGTAGAAGCCCGTCAGGCGGTCCGGCGCCGGCCGCAGCCGGTAGAGCGCGGTGTGCAGCGCAATCGCCGTCACCAGCAGCACGCCGAGGCCGATGGTGGCATTGAACAGGGGCTGCGCCGCCCCCTCGCTGAAGGCGAAGCCGCCGCCGATCAGCAGCACGATCGGCGCTACCCGGGTGAAGCCGTTCGCCGCCCGCCGCCGGTCCGCAAAGGCGATGGCGAAACTGAGGAGGTAGAGGCCGAGCGGCACCACCCACAGCATCGGCACGGCGACGACGTCGGTGGTGAGATGGGTCGTCGTCGACAGCATCAGCCCCGACGGCACCGCGGCATAGCCCATCCACAAGAGGATGCGGCGCAGCGGCGGCGCCAGCGTCGTCGGCCGGTGCCGCTCCTCGACAGCATGGGCGGGAATGGTGAGCGCGCAGAGGCCGACGAGGAGGACCAGCAGGGCGTAGCCGGCGGTCCATAAGAGGCTCTGCTGCCTGAGCGTCAGCAGCGGCTCAACCAGCAGGGGATAGGAGAGGAGGCCCGCGAAGCTGCCGAGGTTCGACGCGGCATAGAGCGCGTAGGGCTCGCCGCGCGCACTCTCCAGCGCATACCAGCGCTGCATCAGCGGCGCCTGGGCCGAGACGATGAAGAACAAGGGCCCGATCGACAGCAACAGGAACCACGGCGCCCAGACGGCCGGCGAGACGCCTTCGGGCAGGGTCTCGGCGAGGAGGCCGATGGGGAGCCACAAGGCCGCCAGCGCGAACAGGCCGATGTGGATGCCGGCCTGAAGCCGCGGGCGCACCCGGGTGACGAGGTGGGCATAGGCATAGCCGGCGAGCAGCAGCGCCTGGAACACGACCATCGCGCTGTTCCAGACGGCGGGCGCGCCACCGAGGCGGGGCAGCGCCATCCGCGCCACCATCGGCTGGACGAGGAAGAGGAGGAACGAGCCGGTGACGATGGTCGCGACGAACAAGGGCTTGGCAGCGCGTTCGAACAGCCCCCGCTCCGCAACCACCGCCTCGCTCATGCGCCCTGCTCCCCCAGCAATGAAACCGCGTTGCGCTCCAGCGCCGCCAGCGTCTCGTCGACATGCTCCAGATGCGTGCGGAACGACAGGATCGCGCAGCGCAGGTACGAAGCGCCGCCGATGCGGGTGCCGCTGAGGAACACCCTCCCCTCCTCCTGGATGCGGCGGAGGAGAGCGTCGTTGAACGCGTCCGCGTCACCGCGCTCGGGCAAATAGCGGAAGGCGACCACCGAAAGGTCCGGCGCCGGCCCCGCGTCCCAACTCGCCATCGTGGAGAGCCGCGCGTGGAAATAGCGGGCGAGGCCGATCTTCTCCGACTGCGCGGCGCGGAAGGCGGCGACGCCGGCGAGCTGCAGGGGCAGCCACAGCCTCAGCCCCCTGAAATGCCGCGTCAGCTCCGGCGACATATCGGCGGGCGACGGGCCGACCGAGCTCTCGCCGAGCGGCTGGAGATAGTCCGCCGTGGCGCTGAACGCGTCCGACAGGAGCTGGCCGTCGCGCACCAGCACCGCGCCCGTGCCGTAGGGGAGGAACATCGTCTTGTGCGGGTCGAGCGCCAGGCTGTCCGCCCGCTCGATGCCGGCGAGCCGCGCGCGCCCCTCCGGGCACAGCATGAACAATCCGCCATAGGCACCGTCGACGTGCAGCCAAGCCCCGTGGCGGGCGCAGAGATCGGCAATCTCCGGCAGCGGGTCGACCGCGCCTGTGTCCACCGTCCCGGCCGAGGCGACGACCAGCCACGGCCGCACCCCGTCGGCCCGGTCGCGGTCCAGCGCCTCCGCCAGCGCCTCGATGCGCATGCGGTGGCTCTCGTCGGTCGCGATGCGCCGGTGCGGCGCCCGCCCGCGGCCCGCGATGTGCAGCGCCTTGTCGACGCAATGGTGGACGAACTCGGTCGAATAGACCGCGCCGCCGCCGTCGGGATCGCGCGCCTCCCGCGCCGCGACGATGGCGACGAGGTTGGCAATGCTCCCCCCGGAGGTCAAAGTTCCCGCCGCCGCGGCCGGGAAGCCGACCACCTCCGCAAGCCAGCCGGTCAGCGCATTCTCCATCCGCACCGCGCCGGGCGCGGCGGAGGCGAAACCGGCATATTTGTTCGATGCGGCGGCGAGGAAATCGCCCATCGCCGCGTGGAACAGCCCGCCGCCCGGTATGTAGCCCATGAAGCGCGGCGATGCGGTGGTGATCCCCGGCGCGTCGACGCATTCGGCGAGGTAGCCGAGCGCCTCCTCCGGCGTCCTCGCGTCCTCGCCGAATTCGGGCACGAGCCGCTGCGCGAACACTTCGTCGCGGCTGCGGTAGGACTGCCCCTCCGCCAGTCCGGTCCAGAAGCCCTGCGCGTGCTCCACGGCCCGCGCCATCAGCGCCTCGCGCGCTTCCTCACCTGGCTCGAGCGGCGCCGCAGCGGCCCGCAGCGCCTCGAGCGCAGCCCGCGCCTCGTCCATCAGCGCGCGAGCAGCCGGGCCGCGTGCGGCGCGTGGTAGGTCAGGACCCCCGAGCAGCCGGCGCGGCGGAAGGCGGTCAGCGTCTCCAGCACGAGAGCGTCGCGCTCCCCGGCACCCGCCGCGACCGACGCCTCGATCATCGCATATTCGCCCGACACCTGGTAGGCGAAGACCGGCACTTCGAACCGCTCCTTCACCCGCCGGACGATGTCGAGATAGGGCAGGCCCGGCTTCACCATCACCGTGTCGGCGCCCTCCGCCAGGTCCATCGCCACCTCGCGCAGCGCCTCCTCGGCATTGGCATAATCCATCTGGTAGCTCTTCTTGTCGCCCTTCAGCAGCCCGCGCGACCCCACCGCATCGCGGAACGGGCCGTAGAAAGCCGAGGCATATTTGGCGGCATAGGCCATGATCTGGACGTTGTGATGGCCGCGCTGCTCGAGCGCGTGCCGGATCGCGCCGACCCGCCCGTCCATCATGTCCGACGGCGCGACGATGTCCGCCCCGGCTTCCGCCTGCACCAGAGCCTGCTCGACGAGGATGGCGGAGGTCACGTCGTTCATCACATAGCCGCGCGCGTCGACGATCCCGTCATGGCCGTGCGCCGTATAGGGATCGAGCGCCACGTCGGTGAGGATCCCCACTTCCGGCACCGCCGCCTTCACCGCCCGGATGGCGCGGCAGATGAGGTTGTCCGGGTTGAGCGCCTCGCCCGCATCCTCGGTGCGAAGCTCGCGCGGCGTGTTCGGGAACAGCGCGATGCAGGGAATGCCGAGCTCCCGCGCTTCCTCGGCCCGCGCAACGATCCCGTCGACCGACCAGCGCGACACGCCGGGCAGGCTGGCGATCGGCTCCTCCACCCCCTCCCCTTCGGCGATGAACAGGGGCCAGATGAGGTTCGACGGCGTCAGTACCGTCTCGGCGACCATCGCCCGGCTCCAGGCGGCAGCGCGGGTGCGGCGGAGGCGGGCGGCGGGGAAGGCTGCGGACATGAAGCGGGCTTAGCGCGCGCTCCGGCGTTCGGGAAGCGGCGGCGGCAAGCAGCTTCCTTGTTTCGCCTGCGTATCGGTGGCATTCTCCCGGCAGCGGAACACGGCCCATGCGCCGACGCCGGCGTCTCGGCCCTGCTCCTCGAACGGGGGAGAACGACCATGAAACTGCGCCTTGCCGCCCTGCTGCTCGCGACGAGCTTCGCCGCGGGCACCGCCGCCCAGGCCTTGCCCAACCCGATCCTCTACATGACCGGCAGCGAGGCCTATACGGCCGGCGGCAAGAACTGGATCCGCCACAAATACGACGTGATGAACAAGGCGCAATATCCGGACGCCATGTTCGCCCAGGCCCCGGCGCTGCCGCCGTGCGGGCTCAACACCAAGAGCGCCCGCAGCTGGATCGACATCTACGACAGCAATGGCAAGCGGCTCTACGGCTTCTGCGCGCTCGGCAAGGCGTCGGACCTCGGCAGCATCTGGTTCGCGACCGAGGAAGGCACGGTGCCGCCGAGCTACATCTACATCGAGATCAACGACCGCCAGACCAATACCAAGTACAAGTCGAACCTGGCGGACACGACGCTCTAACCACTAGCCCGCCGGGTTGAGCCTGCCGCCCGGCTCGGCGTCGGCCAGCGCCTCCTCGATACACTCGTCCTCGCCGACCGGCGCGGGGCGGCCGCCGATCTGCATCCGGCTCTTCCGCCAGCCGCCGTGCAGGTAGAAGGCGATGCCCAGCGCCATGTTCGAGAAGGAGCTGACCGGGAAGCTGATCCACAAGGCGTCCGCGCTCAGCCAGCGATAGGCGCCGAGCGCGAAGCCAAGCCGCACCGGCACCAGGCCGATGAACAGGATGAGCAGCGGGCCGATCACCGAGCCGTTGGCGCGCACCGTCCCGAACAGGACGAGGGTTACCCCGAACATCAGGAAGCTCCAGGTGGCGAGCAGCTGGATGTGGCGCGCGATGGGGAGGGCCGGGCTGTTGCCGCCGAGGAACAAAGCGAGCGCCGGACGGTCGGCGATGGCGAGGAGGATGACGAGGCCCGCGGTGATCGCCAGCGCGAACATCACGCCCGAGCGGGTGATGGCGCTGACCCGCTCCCACTTGCCCGCGCCGATATTCTGCGCGGCCATCGCGCTGACCGCCGCGCCCAGCGCCATCGCCGGCATCTGGAGATAGGTCCACAGCTGCATCGCCACGCCGAACGCCGCCGTCGTCGCCACGCCCTCGCGGTTGACGAGCCCTACCAGAGCCAGCGCCGAGGCGGAGATGACGATCATCTGCAGGCCCATCGGAAGGCCCTTGACCAGGATCGTCTTCAAGATCGCCGGATCTGGCTTGAGGTACGCAAGCTCCTTCCCCCGCAGCCGCAGCGGCAGGTCGCGCACGTACATGTAGATGAGGAGGCCGGCGAGGCTGGCATAATTGGCGATCACCGTAGCGGTCGCCGAGCCGGCGATGCCGAGCTTCGGCGCCGGCCCGAGCCCCAAAATGAACACCGGGTTCAAGCCGCTGTCGAGCACCACCGCCAGGATCATGAACCATAAAGGCGTCATCGCATCGCCCGCGCCCCGCATGGCCATCATCAGCATGATGAGGATCAGCGAGGAGGGAATGGCGATGAAGATCACCCGCAGATAGGCCAGCGCCAGCGGCGCCGCGCCGGCGGGCG
>Ga0207690_10002229_pt1 | contig 11822 bp, 9 predicted proteins | sample KBSC23metaG_FD_184315 | JGI IMG/M metagenome (GOLD analysis project Ga0207690, IMG submission 184315) | Corn rhizosphere microbial communities from Kellogg Biological Station, Michigan, USA - KBS C2-3 metaG (SPAdes) (version 2) | ecosystem: Host-associated > Plants > Roots > Rhizosphere > Soil ...
GCCGGTCGAGGCGTGCGAGCGATGCTGAGGAACGCATGATGGATCGTCTTTTCGACTTGGCGCGGCAGGCCGCGCAATTGGAACAGGCCTGGCGGTCGAAGCGGCTGGCGCGCGTCGGCGACGCCAGCCTCAAGCTGATGCGCATGGATGCGCAAGCCTATCCGGACGAAGTGCATGCGTACGCCGAGGGCCTGCTGGTGCTCGACGGCGAAATGCACCTGAACGTGGCGGGCGAGGCAGTCGCGGTGAGTGCGGGCCAGCTCTACATGGTGCCGGCCGGCGTATCCCACGCGGTTCGGCCGGGCAGCCACGGAACCCTGTTGATCATCGACGCTTGAACGGCGCTCAGTGCAGCCGGGTGAGCTGCAGCACCTGCGGGTCGTCGGCATGGTCCAGCAGCAGGCGCCGCACACGGCCTTGCCAGGTCTGCGCGAAGGCCGCGCGCTGCTCCGCCGTGGCGGCGGGGTGGAGTGCGCCGACCATCAGTTCGCGCAGGTTCGGCGCCGCCGGCACCGTGGCCAGGTCCAGTTCCACCGCCACGGCAGCGCCGTTGTCGCGGCGCCTGAACTGCACCGCGCCGGCACTCGAGGAAGTCGAGAAACCCAACAGCGACTGCCGTACGAAGCGGCCGCCGATGCCGTGGAAGCCGTTGCCGGTCGCGGCGCCGGTGACCAGGGTCAGTACCTGGGCGATGACGCCGGTGACGCCTTCGTCTTCGGCCGCCGGCATGCGCACCGCGACGCCACCGCGCTCGGCCGGCTCGTCCGGATACAGCGCGCGCAGCGCCGTGCGCGCCATCAGCCAGGCACCGGCCACGGTAGGACAGGAATGTCCGGCCAGGCGCACCGCATCAAGGTAGGAATATTCCAGCAAGCCGTTTTCGGCGGCGCCGAGGAAGGCCGCCAGCGGATCGCGCATGCGGATGCGCGGCGCCTGGTCGTAGAACGCGGGGTAATTCATGCGCCGGGGCCGCTCACTCGACCGGCAGGCCGGTGATGCCGAAGTCGATCACCACCGCGTCGGCATCGCGCTGGCGATAGGTCACCGTGAGGTGGTCGCCGAGGCGCTCGCGCAACTGGGCGATCAGCGGGATCGGATCATGGTCGTTGACGAAGCGCATCGTCTCGCCCGAGCGCAGCACGCCGATCGCCCCGAAGATGGCCGAGTGGCGGAAACGCCTCGCCACGCCGCGCGCGTCGAAGAGGTGCACGTTCTGTTCGGAAGCGATATCGATGGACATGGTGCGGGCTCGCGGGAAAGGTAGCCCAAACATACGCCGCGCCGTGCGGCCGGCCACTGATCTGGATCAGGGCGGTGGCAATGACGACTCGGCCGGGTGCCGGCGGAACGCTAGAACTTGTACGCGCGATGGATCGCCACGACGCCGTTGGTGAGGTTGCGCACCTCGACGCGGCCGAAGCCGGCGCGTTCCATCATGCCTTTCAGGGTTTCCTGATCGGGATGCTTGCGGATCGACTCGGCCAGGTACTGGTAGCTGCCGGCGTCGCCGGCGAACAGCTGGCCCAGCTTCGGCAGCACCTTGAACGAGTGGAAGTCGTAGAGCTTGCCGAACAGTTCGTTCCGCACTTTCGAGAACTCCAGCACCAGCGCGCGGCCGCCGGGCTTCAGCACGCGGCAGATGTCGGCCAGCGCCTTGTCCTTGTCGGTGACGTTGCGCAGGCCGAACGCCATGGTCACCGCGTCGAAGCTGTTGTCCGGGAACGGCAACGCCTCGGCGTTGAGCTGGGCCCAGCGCAGGCCGGAGACCAGGCCGCGGTCGGTGAGGCGGTCGCGGCCGACGCCGAGCATCGCCGCGTTGATGTCGCCGACCACCACCTCGCCCTCGTCGCCGACCACCGGTTTCATCAGCGCGGCGATGTCGCCGGTGCCGCCGGCCAGGTCCAGCACGCGGTCGCCGCGGCGCACGCCGCTGACCGCCACGAAGTGGCGCTTCCACAGCCGGTGGATGCCGAACGACATCAGGTCGTTCATCAGGTCGTAGCTGCGCGCGACCGAGGTGAATACCTGGCCGACCAGCTTCTGCTTGTCGCCCACCGGCACGTCGCGGAAGCCGAAGTGGGTGACTGGGGCCGGGGTGACTGGAGCCGAAGTGGTTTTGGGCTGCTCGTTGTTCATGGGCGCATGCTACAGGATGGGTCCGGCGAGCCGGGTCAGTCGGGGGTCTTGGCGGCGCCGTCCGATGCGGCCGGATGTTGGTGCAGATGGTGTTCGGCGGCGACGTGGCGTTCGTGCAGTGCGGCGTCGTCGCTGTCGGCGGGGACGTGGTCGGGCGTGGCGGGGTCTTCGTGGACTTCGTTCGCGCCCGCTTCCTTGTCGTTGCCGCCGGGAGTGATCTTCAGGATCGAATGGCGCACCTCGCGCGACAGGATCACCCGCGCGTCGCGCACCATCCCCTCCAGCGCGCTGTCGTAGTCGAGCTTGCCGGCATCGTCGGTCCACACGATGCGGCGCTCGCGCAGCTTCTGGATGAATCCGCGGAACAGCGCCTTGTCGAAGAACTCCGGCGCGGACAGTTCGTTGAGCAGGGAGAGCCGCTGCGCGGTGAGCGTGCACGCGTTCTCGAGCTCGGCGCCGGTCATCGTGTGCGGGCCGTTCTTGGCCAGCGCGGCGATGGTGATGTAGTAGCGCTCGAACGCCTGGATCAGGCTGCGCGCGATCACCTTGAGCTGGAAGGCGCCGTCGTCCTGGCCGGGGCTGCGCTCCAGCACGCGGCCGTCGTTGGAGGATTCGAGCAGGCCGCGGCGCACGAAGAAGTCGATGGTGGCCTGCAGTTGCGCGGCGAAACCGTCGGTGTCCCACGGCAGGAACAGTTCGCCCTGGATGAACGGGTAGATGATCCGGCCCAGCCGCAGGATCGAGGAGCGCGACATGCGGCGGTTGTTGAGGAAGCAGCACGACACCCAGGCGGCGGTGGCGGTGAGGTGCAGCACGTTGTTGCGGAAGTAGCTGAGCAGCACCGCGCGCTCGCCGGTGGCGGTGAGCACGTCGCCCAGCGGGTGCTGCACGCGCTGGATCCAGCCCATCTGCTCGCCGTAGGCGATGATCGCGGCCGGGTTCATCGGCGTCAGCGTGACCCGGTCCGAATACGGCAGCTCCTCCAGCATCGTCTTGCTCAGCTCGAGCTGGGTCAGCAGGTCGCTCTCGGCCATCGCGTGCTTCGGCGTGGCCAGCAGGGCCAGCGCCAGCAGGTTGATCGGGTTGACGTCGGCGGCGCGGTTGATGTTGATCTGGATCTGCTCGGCGAGGCGGTCGGTGACCGCGCCCAGCCATTCCGGCTTCGCCTCGGGATCCGCGCCGGCGGCGCGCCAGTCGTCGCTGGCCGCATCCAGCAGCGGGGTCAGCTCGATCGGCTCGCCGAAGTTCAGCGCCACGTGGCCGTAGCGCTGGCGCAGCACCTTCAGGCCGCGCACCAGGCCGATCAGGGATTCCTTCTCCTTCGGCTGCCCGCTGAGTTCGCCGGCATACGAGGCGCCCTCCATCAGCTTCTCGTAACCGATGTAGACCGGCTGGAACAGCACCGGCCGGCGCGGTGCGCGCAGGAACGCGCGCACCGTCATCGCCAGCATGCCGGCACGCGGCGCCAGCAGGCGGCCGGTGCGCGAGCGACCGCCTTCGATGAAGTACTCCATCGGCACGCCGCGGTCGATCAGCTGCGCCACGTACTCGTTGAACACCACCGAGTACAACGCGTTGCCCTTGAAGCTGCGGCGCAGGAAGAACGCGCCGCCGCGGCGCAGGATCGGCCCGATCACCGGCAGGTTGAGGTTCACGCCCGCCGCGATGTGCGGCACCACCACGCCGGACACGTGCAGCTGGTAGCTCATCAGCAGGTAGTCGGCGTGGCTGCGGTGGCAGGGCACGTAGATCACTTCATGGCCGGGCGCGGCGGCGCGGGCCTTGTCGAAGTGGTGCATCGAGATGCCGTCGTACAGCTTGTTCCAGAAGTTGCCGAGCAGGAACGAGGCCGAGCGCACCACCGGGTGCGAGTAGTCGGCGGCGATCTCCAGCGCCAGCTGGTGCGCCTTGCGCCAGGCCTTGGCGTGGCTGATCTTTTCCTTGGTGGCGCTGGCGGCGATCGCCGCGCGCACCGGCTCGGCATTCAGCACCGCATCGACCACGGTGCGCCTGTGCGACAGGTCGGGTCCGATCACCGCGGCGCGGATGCGGTGGAAGTGGGTGCGCAGCACCCGCGCCACCTTGCGCGCGAAGCGTTCCGGGGTGATCCCGCCGGATTCGTCCAGCGTCTGCCGCAGCGACACCGGCGTGGAGAAATGCACCACCGTGTCGCGCCCGTTCAACAGCAGCGCCAGCATCCGGCGGAAGCGGCCCACCATCACCCAGTTTTCCGAGAACAGCACGCGGAACCAGCCGCTGTCGCGGCTCGGTGCGCGGCCCACGTAGATCGACACCGGCACGATCTGGATGTCGCGTTCGGGCATGCCTTCCAGCGAGTGCACCAGTTGCCGCATCGGTTCGTTCGGGTTGCGCTTGCGGTTGCGGCCGAGCAGCCTGCCGTCGCGCCGGGCCAGCGCGAACACCGAACGCCGCCGGCGGGTACCGGCCAGCGGCTGCATCGGGTTGGGCAGGCCGGCTTCGCGACAGGCGCGCTGCAGGATCAACGCATCGGAAAAGCCGTCGCGCTCGATCACGTAGCAGACCGGCACGCCGGCCTGCAGCAGGGAGGTGGGTTCCGCCGGGTCGCGGCGGATGCGCACCCATGGCTGCAGCAACTGGCCGGCCAGGTTGAACCACCAGGGGGCGCGTTGGCGGGCAGGAGAGTCCGCGATGGTAGTCATTTGCATCCGTCTATTCTAACGGCTGCGTCGCTCAGTCTTTCGTTACGGCGCTGCCGGCGCTGGCGGGCGCACTGGCGGTGGCCGCCTGCTGCAGCTGCTGGTGCGACTGGCGCGCGTTCTGCAACAGGTCCTCGCTGTACCAGCGGCCGTTCTCCTGTATCAGTTTCGACTCGGTCGACAGCGGCTTGCCGAGCAGGGTGTAGTCGATCCTCACCACGGCGTGGCCGTTGCTGCTGGACACGGGGGTGAGCTTGACCGAGTTCAGCGTGTCGTCCACCGACAGGCCATAGATCGCCAGCAACTGCTTGAGGCCGCCATAGGCGGTGGCGTACTTGCCCATGGTGGTGTCGAAATCCATCGTGCGCATCTGCTCGGGACTCTTCAGGTCCAGCTTGCGTGCCGTCGCCACCGCCACGCCGACCGCCTGCTTCGCCCTGGCCTGGTCGAACCACGGTGTCTGCCGGGCCCACGGCAGGAGCACGTCGAGCACGCCGCCCGCCTGGGTCTTCTGCGCCTCGCTGAGGGTCCGGCTCTGCGCGACGGCGCTCTTCAGCATGGCGTCGCCGACGCTGATCAGCACGGGTAGCTGGTCCTTGTACTGCTGCTCCATCGCCGCCAGCTTCGGTTGCAGTTCGGCGTACAGCTTGTTCTCCGCTTCCGGTCCGGTGAGCTTTTGCATCGCCTCGTTGAAGCGGGCGCGATCCTCGGCGCTGATCGGCTGCGCATCCCGCTGCTGGAGTTGCCAGTCGGCGCGCATGTTGGCGTAGTCGGCCGGCGGCAGCGCATGCTTCCACAGGCCGTTGAAGTCGCCGGCCTTGAGCAGGTCGACCGAGGCCTGCAGCGCCGCCTCCGGCGTGCTGCCGCCCGGTTGCGCGGAATCGTCCTTGCCGTGGCAGGCGCCCAGCAGCAATGCAGCGAACAACGGCAGCAGCGCGTGGCGGAAGAGGGAAGGGAGGCGCATCGGCGAACTCTCGCGGTGGGTGGTGGCGGAAGAGGGCGCGCCACGAGCGGGGGTGATCGCGCAGGGTAAGGGTCGCGGCGGCATCGAAACAAGGGCGAGGCGCAAGTTTTCGCGATGTCATAAAAGAAAACCCCGCGGGCACGGGGCCTCGCGGGGAAATCCGGCAGAGCCGGAAGGGAAATGGCCTTGCCTGCAAAGGTTTGGGTCAGCAGGTGTTGGCAGGCGAAATATTACTTGCTCGTTAAAGCTAAGGCAATGCTTTTGTTTTATTGTGTAATTTATTGTTTTATATAGAAATATATCATTGAAGACGCAACGCCTCGACCTTCTGCCGGCGCCGTTGTTCGGGCGCGGCGCTCCAGTCGTTGTTGAACAGCGCCGGCTCCCAGGAGCCGTAGGTGGGGTTGGGCAGCACGAACCAGCGCGTGCCGATCCACGGCAGGTAGTCGGCGACAGCCTTGCGGCGGCCGTCGGCGGTATTGGCGAGGATGTCGACGAAATCGCCGATCTGGTCGCCGAACTGCATCAGCACGCGGTAGTGCCGCGCGACCAGCTGGCGGCGGCACCCCTTCTCGCTGCCGGCCTGCTCGCAGCCGTCTACCACGGTGCCGAGGCCCAGGAACGATTGCGGACCGCTGACCGGGAACCCGGCCTTGCGCAGGTTCGCCAGGGTGGCCTGGTCCAGATCCTTGGCGCGGTTGGAGATGTAGACCACCGCGATGCCGTGCTTCGCGGCGAACTGGGTGAACTCGACCGCGCCGGGCAGCGCGCGGGCGTTTTCCTCCCGGCACCAGGCCGCCCAGTCGGCCTCGTTGTATTCGTGGTTGCCCTGCACCATGCGCGCGGCGAACGGCGAGTTGTCCAGCACGGTCTCGTCGATGTCCAGGATCACCGCCGGCTTCAGGCCGCGCAGCGGCGTGGTGCGGTCGCCCTTGCCCAGCGCGTCCCAATGCCGGTCGTGCAGTGCGGCCAGCAGGCGTGCCTGGGCGTCGCGGTAGGTCTGCAGGTAGATCAGGTCGTGCTCGATCGCGGTCTGGCTCCACGCCACGGCATTGAGGTTGTCGTTGGCGGCAACGGCGGCCGGCGTCGTCGGTGCGGTCGCCACGGCCGGCGCTACGGCCACCGGTTGACGCGGCGTGGTGGCACAGCCGGCCAGCAGGGCGAGCGCGAGCAGGGTCGTGGGCAGGCGGAATGACATCGGGAAATCCTTGGACAAGACGAAGCGAACAGTGAACGGAGTTTACGACAGCCCCGTGGCAGGGCTGGCAGCAAGCGCGGGCTGCTGACAGACTGGCGGCCCGCACCCACGGCTTCATCCCGCATGGATTCTCCCTTGCCCGCGCTGCGCGAGCCTTCGCCGGCCATCCGTTACGCGAGTTACCTGCTGACGGCCGCGGCCCTCCTGCTGATCGTCGAGATCCACCTGCTGCCGGCGCTGCTGGCCGGCCTGCTGGTGTTCGAGCTGGTGCAGGCGATGGTTCCGCTGCTGGGCCGGCGCATTTCCGGCGACCGCGCGCGGGTGGTGGTGGTGGCCGTGCTGGGCGCGGTCGTGGTGGGCTTGCTGATCCTGCTGATCCTGGGCGCGATCAGCCTGTTCCACAGCGAGATCGGCAATCCCCAGCTGCTGTGGCAGCAGCAGCTGATGCCGCTGGTGGAGAAGGCGCGCCAGCAGCTGCCGCCGATCCTGGTGAACAACCTGCCCGACAGCGTCGACGACCTGCGCGTGGGCGCGATCGAGCTGGCGCGCAAGCATGCGGCCACCCTGCAGCTGGCCGGCAAGGGCGCGGTGCGGGTGTTCGTGCACATCATCATCGGCCTGGTGCTGGGCGCGATCGTGGCGCTCAGCCGGACCCGTCCGGCGCACCAGATGGGCCCGCTGGCGGGGGCACTCAGCCTGCGCTGCCGGCGCCTGGCCGAGGCGTTCCACAACATCGTGTTCGCGCAGATCAAGATTTCGCTGATCAACACCTTGTTCACCGCGATCTTCCTGCTCGGCGTGCTGCCGCTGATGGGCATCCACGTGCCGCTGGCCAAGACGCTGGTGGTGGTGACCTTCGTGGTCGGCCTGCTGCCGGTGATCGGCAACCTGATCTCCAACACCGCGATCGCCATCGCGGGGTTGTCGGTCTCGCTGGGCGTGGGCATCGCCGCGCTGGTGTTCCTGATCCTGATCCACAAGCTCGAGTACTTCCTCAACGCGCGCATCGTGGGCACCCAGATCCGTGCCCGCGCGTGGGAGCTGCTGGTCGCCATGCTGCTGATGGAAGCCGCGTTCGGCCTGCCCGGCGTGATCGCCGCGCCGATCTACTACGCGTACCTGAAAAGCGAGCTGGAAGCCGAGCAGCTGCTGTAACGGCCGCTCGCGGGCTGTGCCGGGTTCCGTCGCGAAAGCTTGCTTCGCAACGGCGCCTATGCTGCACTCGGGAACCATCGCCATCGTGGCGCAAGGGGCGAAAATCCGGCATGCGTCTGCGCCATATCGAACTGTTTCACGCCGTGCTGACCACCGGTAGCCTGACCGGTGCGGCCGACCTTCTGAACATTTCGCAGCCAGCCGCCAGCAAGGCCTTGCAGCATGCCGAGCACCAGCTCGGCTTCGCCTTGTTCAGCCGCGTGCGCGGGCGCCTGCAGCCGACCCAGGAAGCGCTGCTGCTGCGCCATCGCGTCGAGAAGATCATCCAGGACCTGCACGACCTGCAGCGCCTCACCGCGAACATCGGCCGCGCGGAAAGCTATCCGTTGCGGGTGACGTGCACGCCGACGCTGGCGCAGGCGCTGGTGCCCGACGCGACCACCCTGTTGCGCAAGGCTTTCCCGGGCACGACCGCGGAACTGTTCACCCAGCACTCGGCGGAAATGTGCGAGTCGCTGATGCTCCACGAAGCCGACATCGGCCTCACGCTGCAGGACGCCGGCCACCCGGGGTTGCGCCAGGAGCCTCTATGCCACGGACAGGTCATGGTCATCGCTCCGCCCGGCTGGTGGTCGCCGGCGGAACTGGCGCAGCCGTTGCCGGTCGCCGCGCTGGCCGGCCAGCCGATGATCGGCATCGCCATGCAGGACGCGCTGGGCCGCATGCTGCAGAGCCACCTGACGCAAGTGGTGCCGGCGCCGCAAACCTCGGTCTGGGTACAGACCTATCAGCTGGCGTATTCCCTCGTCGCGCAAGGCGAGGGCCTGGCCCTGGTCGATCCTTTCACGGCATCGCGAGGCAGTGGGGAAACCGTGCAGACGCGTCCGCTGAAGCTGCAGTTGGACATTGTGCTGTATGCGGTCTACCGCGTGGACAGCCCGCTGAATCCGGTGCAGAAGCGTTTCCTCGACCTGGTGCGCCAGCTTGCCCAGCAGATGCTGGCAACGGCCTGAGGCGAAGGCGTCGCGCCCCGTTCACGACTGAAGCGTCCACAACCTTCAGTTATGCCAAGTGCCCGTCTTTTCATTGGTGGCTTTCGCATGCCCGTGCCTATGCTCAACCCCGTGCTGCGAAGGGTGAGCGAATGTCCGAGCGAAACGCGCCGCGACCATGTGCAGAGTCAGCCTGCGGGGCAAGACCGTACCGCAGCGTCTTTCAGCCATGCCGGCCCGTTCTCCCGGTGACGGTAGCCACGCAGGACGGTGACGCCGCGATCGCCAGCGGGGACTGGTTCGCGGTCGAGGCAGGCTTCAGGAACATCTACAGGGGTACATCCGCCGACGGGCAGAGCCATGTGAGCGCCTTGGCCTGCGGCGGTCTTGTTGCGGCAAAACACTTGGGGGGAATTTCATGAACAAGCGTCCCGGTCGGATCACGTCGACCTCGCTGGCTGCTGCGATACTGCTTGCACTCACCCACACCGCGGCGGCGCAGAATGCGAGCCCGCCCGCGACACCGGCCGATGCAGCGGCCAAGACATCGGCCGAGGCACAGACCAGGGTGAAGAACCTGGGCCCGGTGGTGGTGACCGGTACGCGCGCCGGCAACCGCACGGAAAGTTCGTCGCTGACGCCGATCGACGTGATCTCCGCCGACGTGCTGAAACAGACCGGCACGATCGACCTGACCCAGGCGCTCGAACGCGCCATTCCCTCGCTGAACTTCCCGTTTGCGCCCGCGTCGGACACCTTCGCGTTCCAGCGGCCGTTCGAACTGCGTGGCCTGTCGCCGGACCAGGTGCTGGTGCTGGTGGACGGCAAGCGCTGGCATCCAGGCGCGCTGGTGTTGAGCCTGGGCCAGATCGGCCAGGGTTCGCAGGGCATCGATCTCAACACGATCCCGCTGTCGGCGATCGACCACATCGAAGTGCTGCGTGACGGCGCCTCCGCGCAATACGGCTCCGACGCGCTTTCCGGCGTGGTCAACATCATCCTGAAAAAAGGTGCCAAGGGCGGCGACGTGCAGCTCAGCGGCGGCCAGTTCTCCGCCGGCGATGGCCGGCAATGGCAGGGCGCGGCGAATTTCGGCATTCCGCTGGGTGGCGAAAGCGGCTGGCTGCGCATCACCGCCGAAAACAGCAACCAGAGCCCGAGCAACCGAGCCGGCGTGGACCGTCGCCCCGGGCTGGCCCAGCTCGGCGTGAAGTTCCACTACGGGACGGTGGCGTTCAGAAACCAGAACCTGTTCCTCAACACGCAGTACGACATCAGCCCCGGCGTGCAGTTCTACGCGTTCGGCCACTACGGGCGCCGCGTCGGCGAGCCGCGCGGTTTCTACCGCTATGGCAGCAACACGCCTTATCCGAACAACCCGCTGATCGGCATGGTCTATCCCGACGGCTTCCTGCCGCGCGAGCATGGCGTCTCCACGGATACCTCGCTGGTCGCCGGGTTGCGCGGCACCTGGAATGACTGGCGCTGGGACATCAGCGGCAACTATGGCGGCAACCGCGTTTCCTACAGCACGCAAAACTCCACCAACTACGCGATGCTGAATGACTTCGGCAGCAGCCCGACCAGTTTCCACGACGGCATCCTGACCGCGAAACAGCAGACGTTCGACATCGACATCTCCAGGGAGATCTCGTTCGGCTGGCTGCCCAATCCGCTGACGCTGTCCTTCGGCACGCAATGGCTGCGCCAGAGTTACGACGTGACGGCTGGCGACTTCGGTTCGTACTATGTGGGCACGTCCGGTGTCCGCGGCGGCGCGCAGGGCTTTGCCGGCTGGGGTCCGCAGGACGCCATTTCGGTGGACCGGCACGACGTCGCCGAGTACCTGCAACTGGAAGGCAACCTGACCGAGCGGTTCGGCTTCTCCGCCGCCGTGCGCCACGAGGACTATTCGGACTTCGGCACCACCACCTCCGCTGCCTTGTCCGGTCGCTTCGACTTCACCGACTCGTTCGCCCTGCGCGGCAGCGCCTCGACCGGCTTCCGCGCACCGGGACTCGGCCAGCAGCACTACTCGGAAACCACCTCGGCCGCCTACGGCACCGGCAATTCGCTGGGCCTGCCGCCGGGCATCTACCTGCGCGGACTGGTGCCAGTGGACAACCCGCTGGCGCGGTTGCTCGGCAGCGAGCCGCTGAAGGCGGAGAAGTCGCGCAACTTCACCGCGGGCGTGGTGTGGAATCCGACCAACGAACTCAACATGTCGTTCGATGCCTACCAGATCACCGTGACCAACCGCATCGCCTTGTCCAGTTCGCTCTCGCTGTCGACGCCGGCGGTCAAGGACTACCTGGCGGCCAACGGCGTCACCAACCTGCAGTACAGCGGCCTTTCCTACTTCACCAATGCCGGCACCGTGCGCACGCAGGGTGCCGATGTGGTGACCAGTTATCGCAGCGATTTCGGCGACAACGGCAACCTGCTGTCGACGCTCAGCTACGGCTACCACAAGAACAAGGTCACCGACGTCAAGCCGAACCCGGCCGTGCTGGACTCGCTGGGCGTGATCTTCCAGCGCCTCAACCGTAGCGCGATCAAGGGCCTGCTTGCGGACACCGCGCCGCGCAGCAAGCTGATCCTCAACGAGACCTACAACATCGGCCCCTGGGCCTTCAACGGAACACTGACCCGCTACGGCCGGATCACCTCGTACGGCTCGACCAGCTACCTGGACGACA
>Ga0207690_10002231_pt1 | contig 11820 bp, 12 predicted proteins | sample KBSC23metaG_FD_184315 | JGI IMG/M metagenome (GOLD analysis project Ga0207690, IMG submission 184315) | Corn rhizosphere microbial communities from Kellogg Biological Station, Michigan, USA - KBS C2-3 metaG (SPAdes) (version 2) | ecosystem: Host-associated > Plants > Roots > Rhizosphere > Soil ...
CCGCAGCAGCTGCAGGAACTGCAGCGGCGCCAGGACCAGCCCCACGGGCTCGGTCAGCTCAAAGTCGAGCGCGTCAGCGCAGATCGGCTCGACGGGAAGGTCAGCGGCGCGCTCCGCTAGCTCCAAGATCAGCTCGTGGTTGCGGTCGAGTGCGATCACCCTGTGTCCGCGCCGGGCCAGATGCAGCGCCACGCGCCCGGTCCCGCAGCCGAGCTCCAGCACGGGCCCGCCGCAGCGCTCCGTCAGCTCATCCCAAAGCGACAAATCGGCGTCGTAGCTGCCGCACTCAACGTCGTGCCAGATCACTGCCGGCTCGCTCATCGCCAGAACTCCTTCGCCAGGCCGCGGTCGGCGAGCAACTTGCGCAACTCCAGCAGGGCGGTGTAGGTGGGGAGGGCGAACAGGCGGCCTTGGGCACCCTGGACGGCGTCGTCGAGGGAGCGCGCGATTCCCGGCACCACCTCGATCGCCTTCTCGGGCCAGCCTGCGTACTTCAGCCGCAGCGCCATCTCCGGCGCCCGGGTGCCACTGCAGACGACGCGCCGGACGCCGCCGGCGAGCAGCTCGAAGTCGGCATCCCAGATCCAGGAGACGTCGCGGCCGTCGGCGATGCGGTCGTTGAGGGCGACCCAGAGGTCGATCTCGCCGCCCTCGCGGCTCTCCAATAGCAGCGTCCGCAACACCTCGTTGGCGCCGGCCGGGTTCTTGATCAGCAGGATCGAGACCGGAGTGCCGCCAACGTCGATCGTCTCCACTCGGCCGAAGGCGGCGCGCATCTCGCCCAACGCGGCGCCAATCCGCTCCGGCGCCACGCCCAGGTTCAGGCCCGCGGTCACTGCGGCGAGCGCGTTGTAGACGTTGTAGAGGCCGGGCAGCGGCAGCTCGAAGCGGATCTCACCCTCAGGGGTACGCAACGTCACCCGTGAGCCGTTCATCCCCCGCAGCTCGATCGCGGTCGCCGCCACCTCCGGCTGCGGCCGCTCGGCCCCGCAGTTGGGGCAGGAGTAGTGGCCGAGGTGGCCAACGAAGGCGCGCGCGTAGGTATACGGATGACCGCAGCGGCGGCAGTGCTTGGCGTCGAAGGCGTGCTGGAGCTCCGGCAGCGCTTGCGAGGAATCCTCGATTCCGAAGTAGAGGACGCCGTCGCGCCTGGTGCCCTCAGGGTTGCGGCCGAGGTCGGCGATCAGCGGGTCGTCGGCGTTGAGGGCGAACCCGGTGCGGCCGCTGCGCTCGGCCACCGTCTTCGCCCAGTCGTCGGCCAGCATCTCCATCTCGCCGTAGCGGTCGAGCTGGTCGCGGAAGAGGTTGCCGAGCACGATCAGCGAGGGGTCGAGCTGCTCGGCTACCTGCGGCAGCCAGGCCTCGTCGACCTCAAACAACCCCTCGTGGCCCTTCTGCTCGAGCAGCGCCGTCGCCACGCCCCAAGTCATGTTGGAGCCGGCGCGGTTGTGGACCGGGTGGCGTCCGTCGGCGGCGAGCAGCGCCGCGATCATCCCCGCGGTCGTCGTCTTGCCGTTAGTGGCGCTGACGATCGTCGTGCCGCGATCGAGGCCGGCGCCGAGACGGGCGATCGCCTCCGGCTCCATCCGCAGCAGCACCCGTCCCGGCAGCGTCGTACCGCCGCCGCGGCCGCTGGCCCGGCTGGCGGCGCCAATCGCCCGCGAGAGCGCCACTTTGGCGCCGAAGAGGGGGGAGTTGCCGTTCGCCGTCATCAGCTCGACCCACTGCCGTCGGGGACGAGGATCGAGAGGCAGCGCGGCAGCACCCGCAGAGAAACCGGCAGGTCGGTGAGGTGATCGCCGTCGGCGTAGACGGGAAAGGGGCGGCTGGCGTCAAGCTCCAAGCGTGGCGCCCGGAAGGTGGTGACCTCGTCCTTGTCGAGGTGGGTGCCCTTGAGCACGTCGCGCAGCCCGAGCAGGAAACGCAGCTTGCCGACCTCGGTGATCGCGACCACGTCGAAGAGGCCGTCGTCGATCTTCGCCTCCGGCGCGATCCACATGCCGCCGCCGTAGACGCTGTTGTTGGCGACCGCGACGAAGTAGCCGGTCAGCCGTTTGCGGTCCTCGCCGGCGGTGATCGTGAAGCGGGCCGGGCGCCAGCCGATCAGGGTGCGCGGCATCGAGTAGGCGTAGACCAGGTTGCCGCGGAGCCAGTGGGTTTCGTTGGCGAGGCGATTGCATTCGGAGTCGAAGCCGATGCTGGCGATGCCGAGGAAGCGCTTGCCGTTGGCCTCGCCGACGTCGATCACGCGGCTGTGGCCGTCGAGGATCGCGTCGACGGCGGCCTCGGGCTCGGTTGGGATGCCAAGGGCGCGAGCCAGATCGTTGCCACGGCCGGCCGGGATCAGCCCCAGCGGCGCCTCCGAGCCGGCCATTGCGCCGCCGACCGCACCCAGCAGCCCGTCGCCACTGACCACGACTGGCACCTCGCCCAACTCGGCAGCCACCAGCGCCAATTCAACCCCGTGTTCGAGGCTGCGGGTCTTCTCGACCCGGAAGACGACGCGGCGGGCATCTAACGCCGCCTCGATTCGCGGCAGCAGCTTCAAGCTCTTGCCCCCAGCCGAAGAGGGGTTGACGAGCAGGGTCAGCGGCGTCCCAGCGATCTCCATCCGGCCTCAGCCTAGAGGGCGAGGCCCGGGGCGCCGCCGCCGCGCAGGCGGGCGATAAAGAAGCTGCCGTCGCCGGCTGGTTCTGCCCAGACCGGCTCGAACCCGGCGCGTGCGAGCCGCCGTCGCAGCAGCCACCCGGCGATGACGTCGTTTCCACCCTTTTCCTTGCTGTAACGAGGAGAAGGGTGGAAACGATGCGATGACGTTGCGGCGAGGATGAGGAAGCCGCCGGGCCGCAACACGCGCGCCGCCTCGCCAGCGCGGGGCCGGGCGTCGGTCGCGGTGAGGAGGTCGAACTGATCGTCAGGGAAGGGAAGCGAGCGCGGGCCACCCTGCTTGAAGGCGATGCGGCCCTCCGGGTCGAGCCCGACGCGCTCGGCGGCGTGGCGAGCGGTCTCGGCTGAGCGGTCGATGCCGCGGACGCGGGCGCTGGGGAACTCGCGGGCGAGGAACAGCGTCCCCTCACCCTCGCCGCACTCAATCTCGAGGATCCGCTCGGGGTCGCCGACGTGGAGCACGGCGGCCGCAAGCGGGGTCAGGGGAGGGGAGGGTGGCATGGCCTGATCGTATGGCCGCAGTGGTTTGACTTCGGCCGCTTCCAATAGGGTTCCGCGCCGTGGAATCGCAACGGGACAACCGCTGGATCATCCTCGCCGTCTTCGCAGTGGTGGCGGTCGGCGTTGTCGCGGCGATCCTGATCTCCCGCAGCGGCGGCTCAAGCGACTCGACCTCCGGTGCCGAAGCAAGCGCCAACGGCTGCAAGAAGGTTGCGCCGCCGAAGCCGAAGACGGTCAGCTTCAAGGCGCCGAAGCAGGTGCTGAAGCCGGGCGAAAAGGCGACGGCTGTGGTGAAGACCAGCTGTGGCACCTTCGACATCGCCCTCGACACCACGCGGGCACCGAAGACGGCTAACTCCTTCGCCTTCCTCGCCGAAGAAGGCTTCTACAACGACCTCACCTTCCACCGCGTCGCCCCTGGTTTCGTGATCCAGGGAGGCGACCCGGAAGGCACCGGCGCCGGTGGCCCCGGCTACACCGTCGACGAGAAGCCGCCCGCCAACCTCGCCTACACCAAAGGCATAGTCGCGATGGCGAAGAGCTCGGCGGACCCGCCGGGCCGTTCCGGCAGCCAGTTCTTCGTCGTCACGGCCCCAGACGCCGGGTTGCCGCCCGAATACGCGCTGCTCGGCAAGGTGAGCAAGGGATACGACGCGGTCGCCCGGATCGAAAAATTGGGCACCCCGGAAGAAAAACCGAAACAGACCGTCCTAATCGAAGAAGTGACGATCGAACGCGAATAGGAGCCTGGCTTAAAACCCGCCCAGCTATTCTCGGTGGGTGGCAAAGGCACAGGTAGGCGACCCCGCCCCCGATTTCGAGCTGCCCGGGACGGGTGGCAAGACGTACCGCCTCGCCGACTATCGCGGGCGCAACCTGATCCTCGCTTTCTACCCCGGCGACGCGACTACCGTCTGCACCAAGCAGTTCTGCTCCTACCGCGACCAGGGGGATCAGCTCGACGCGCTCGACGCCGAGGTACTCGGCATCTCGCCGCAGTCGGTCGACTCGCACGAGCACTGGGTCAAAGAGCAAGAGCTGAACGTGCCGCTCCTCGCCGACGAGGACCTGGCGGTGGCAAAGAGCTACGGCGTCACCGGCTGGCTCGGGCCGCTGGCACGCTTCACCGAGCTGAACGAGACCCCCGGCGGCCGCTACGTGATGCGGGCGATCTTCGTGATCGACGGCGAGGGCCTGATCCGCTACCGCAGCGTCTCCCGCACGGGCAGCACCTACGAGTCGGTCGAGGATCTCGAGCGCGCGCTCGCCTCGGTCGGCTGATGCCGCTCGCCGAGCAGGCCTTCACCATCGAACCGCAGCCGCGGCTGCACGGAGAGAGGAGGGGGGAGGGGCCACCAGTTGTCCTCTGCCACGGGATCACTGCCACCAGGCGCTACGTCCTGCACGGCTCGAACGCGCTGCCGCGCGCCGGCTACGAGGTCGTCAGCTATGACGCCCGTGGGCACGGCGAGTCGGACCCCGCCCCGGTGGGGGAGAGTTATGGATACCCGGAGCTGGTCGGCGATCTGGAGCGGGTGGTCGCAGCGCAGGTTGGCGAGGAGCGGTTCGTCCTTGGTGGCCACTCGATGGGCGCGCATACCGCCGTGGCCTACGCGTTGCAGCACCCGCAGCGGCTGGCGGGCCTGGTGGTGATCGGGCCGGTCTACTCGGGCGAGATCCGGCCGGACTCACTCGCGTATTGGGACGGGCTGGCGGCGGCATTGGAGAGCGGCGGCGTCGATGGCTTCGTCGCCTACATCGGCGAGCAGCAGGGGATCGACCCGCGCTGGCGCGACTCGGTACTGCGCTTCACCCGCGAGCGGATGCTGCTGCAGCGACATCCCAAAGCTCTGGTACAGGCGCTGCGAGAGGTGCCGCGTTCGCGTCCCTTCGGGTCGCTTAGCGAGCTCGGTGCAATTGCCGTTCCCGCTCTCATCGTCGCCAGCAACGACGATGCCGACCCCGGCCACCCCTTCGAGGCGGCCGTGGCCTACGCCGAGGCAATGCCGCGGGCGCGACTGGTCAGCGAGGCCGAGGGGGAGTCCCCACTAGCCTGGCAGGGCGGCAAGCTGTCCAGGGAGGTCGCGGCCTTTTGCGCGGAAATCGTTGGGGCCGAGGCTTAGGGGGATCGGTGAAACCCCCCAGGAAACCGATCAGCATCTTTTAACCCCAGGCTCTATCTTCCTAGCGATGAAATTTCCATCTGAGGCAAACCTGAGGCGCGCGATCGCCTTCGTGGCCGCCATTGGTATCGGCGTCGCCACTTACATCACGATCGCCGACTCGGGCGGTGGCGCGCCCGCCTGCCTCGCCGGTGGTACCGGCTGCGAGACCGTCGCCAGCAGCTCCTACTCGCACATCGCCGGCGTCAACATCGCGATCTTCGGGATCCTCGGCTACATCGTGCTGCTGGCCAGTGCCTTCTTCGCCAATGACGCCGCCCGCTTCGGCGGCTTCGCGGTCTCTCTCGGCGGTTTCGGCTTCAGCGTCTACCTGACCTACCTGGAGATCTTCAAGATCGAAGCGATCTGCCAATGGTGCGTCAGTAGCGCGATTTTGATGACGATCCTCTTCCTGCTCAACACCACTCGCCTGATCGGATATGCGGGCTCAAACGGCGCGGCTGTCTCCAGCCGGGCCGAGGGTGGAGCGGAAGCGGCATAGTCTTTCGTTCGGTCGCCGGGAAGATGGCGGGGACGCAAGACGATCAACGACACCGGAGGAGAGATGAGCAACAAGAAGGAGAGAGAGAAGCGACGCGAAGAACGCCTGGCGGAAGAGGCCCGCGTCGATACCACCGACCGGCGCTCGCGACTGCTGCAGATGGGCGCGGGAGCGGTGTTCCTGGTGATCGTGGTCGTGGTCGTGCTGATCGTCGTCCAGGCTTCCAGCAGCAGTAGCGGCGGCGACACCAAGCTGGAGGAAGTCTCCACCGTCAACAAACTCTTCACCGGCATACCGCAGGAAAAACTGATCCTCGGCGACCCGAAAGCGCCGGTTTCCCTCTTCGAGTACGGAGACCTGCAGTGCCCGGTCTGCAAGGCCTACTCGGAAGAAATCCTGCCGCCGATCATCGAGAACAAGGTCAAAAACGGCGAAGTGAACCTCGAGTTCCGCAACTTCATCATCATCGGCGAACAGTCCGTGCCAGCGGGCGCAGCGGCGCTCGCGGCCGGCGAACAGGGCCGGGGCTGGAACTACATCGAGCTCTTCTACCGCAATCAGGGCACCGAGAACTCGGGCTACGTGACCGAAAGCTTCATCGAAGCCGTCGCCAAAAGCGCGGGCGTCAAGGACCTGGCCAAGTTCAACAAAGAGCGCAAGGAAAGCGAAAAGACGACGACGATCAACAACACCACCGAAGAAGCCAAACGCTTCGGCTTCACCGGCACGCCGTCGTTCGCGATCGAAGGCCCCAACAGCAAGGGCCTCGAACTCCTCGGCTCACCAGGCTCGACCGCAGCAATCGAAGAAGCGATCCAAGGAGCCGAATAGCTTCAAGTTGACATAACCGCCATTATCGTGCGTTGGATCAGCTGTGGCGGACCCGCACCCTCGCCACTGCCCGTTCGCAGCCTGGCGCCCGGGCGGTGGCAATCAGGCGACCGCTGTGGTGTGGCCGCACTTGGATCAGCGCCTGGCCGTGGCCGTCGGTGCGCGCACGATGGCCGGCAAATTTGACCAGGGCGTTGCGCCGGCAGGCGGCGACGTTGCTGCGGAGCAGGAAGTGGAAACGGTGCTCTTCACCGCGGAAGGCCTTGTGGGGGCGTACCCGTAGGCGAGTCCAGGCATTCGCCTTCTTTGCCGCGCTGGCGGCTTCGGGATCGCAGCCGGGTCTGGTGAAGACATCGCTGCCAAAAGTCTTCAAGCCGGCCGTGCCGGCGTAGGCGAGGTGCGAGAGGCCGAAATCGTCCTCGGCCCAGCGCAGGAAGGAGTAGTGGTTGTAAGGGGTCTGGGTGACGGTCCCCGGTTTGATGCAGGGCGAGATCATCACCGCCCCCACCCTGCCGCCGCCGCTGCCGAGATCGGGGCCGCCGTTGTTGGGCGTGTTCGGCCCAGTGGGCTCGTTGCAGCAAGAGTCGGCGCCGCTGGCGGACTCGTCGAAGGTGACGAGGATCGCCCCTTGGTCGTGGTAGGCGGCGGAGGCCTCGATCCGCGGCACCCATTCGCGCAGGAAGGCGTCAATCCCCGCGAAGCCGCCCGGGAGCGCCGGGTTGGCGCAGGTTTCGTCGTGGCCGTCGGAGCAGAGGTCCGGAGTGATGAAGGCGTAGTCGGGCGTGGCGCTCGCGCTCGCCAGGTCGGCCGGCAGCCGTTCAAGGTCGACGTCGTTTTCCCCGCAGGTCGGGAAGTCGATGATCGAGTGGAAGTAGACGAAGGGGTTATGGCGGACCGCGTACTGGTCCGCTGCCCGCGCTTTCTGCGTCGGGTCGATCGCGCCGATCGCGGGATGACGGCAGGTCGCCGGTTCGCCGGCGGGGACCGAGTTGGCCATGTCCTGCATGTAGCCGCGCCAGCGCAGGCCGCTGTTTTCGAGCTGGTTGGCGATCGTGCGGACGCCGCGGGGGAAGACACATCCCTGCCCCAGCGCGACCCCGTCTTCACGCTGCGTCCCCGGCAGCATTTCCGTGTAGATCTGGCAGTCGCTCTGCGTCTGCGGGTTCGGCGGCTGGCCGCTGACCATCGCGATGTAGTTGTCGAGGCTGACGTGGCCGATCCCGTAGTAGTTGGGGATGTAGGCGCCGTCTTCGCGCAGCGTCGTGCCCAGGTAGGGCGCCGGCGGGTTGGCGCCGAAGGTCGCTTCGGCGTTCTCGTTCTCCAGCACGATCACGAACAGGTGCTTGATCTGCGGGACGCCGGCGGGAAGATTGGCCGCCGTCGAGGCGGTTGCCCCTCCCCCGCACGCCAGCTTCGCCAGTCGCCGCGCCTTGCGCAGGCGCTTCTTCAGGCGGTGACGCTTGCGCTTGGAGGAAGCGTGGCGCAGCTGGCGCTTCAGCCGCGCCAGTTTTCGTTTCGCCGCCGGACATGGGGGCACTACCCGCAGCGTCTCTTCGGTGTCGGTGGCGAACTGGCGTTCATCGCTGTCCTCGAGGAAGGCGCAGACGGTCTCGGGACCGACGGCCCCGATCTTCGCCTTGACCGTGACCGACTGGGTATAGGACGCCCCGGGCGTGGGCGCCAGCAGCGAGCGGTCGATCGCGGTCGGTCCTTCGGTGCCGGCGAACGACCCCCCGCACTCCGGCGCGAAGCGGACCCGCAGGCGCAGCGGCTGGGCGGCGATGTCGAGCGCCCCGGCTTCGGCGGCGACGTCGACCGTGAGCGGGAACGCGGACCGGGCAGCGACTGCTTGTGGCGCCTGCGCGGTGACGCTGACCGGCTCGTCGAGCGCGGCTGCGGCGGGCTGGGCGCCGAGCAGCGCTGCGGCCAGCGCCGCTAGTAAGACCACGCCCCACCTCAAGGCTTCAGCCCGAGCTTCGAGGGGTGGCGAAAGGTCCGGCCCGGGGTCGCGGGCCGGTAGCGGAAGCCAAGCTGCTCCAGGTAGCCGCTGCTGTGCAGCGTCGCAAGGTCGTGCTCCTTCGGCCGCCCGGCGAGCGGCGGCAGGCCGATTTCCGGAACGGGTACCCCGGCCTGGCAGGCCTGGCTGACCACCTGCGGCGGGTCGGGGAGGTTCGGGATTGCGTAGTTCGGTTTCGATTCGAAGTCGAAGGAGCGGGCGATGTTGCGGGCGTACTTGTCGCGCGTGGTCAGTGGCGGCAGGCCGAAGCGGTAGCGGATCAGCTTCAGGATCGACTCGAAGCCGTAGATGTTGTGGTCGACGTAACCGCGGCGCGCGTAGGGCGAGACGAGGACCGCCGGGATCCTGATCCCCATCTGGCCGAAGTCCTGGTTGACATCGGCGTTAGCGCGGGCGTCGGGGACCCGCGGCGGCCGCACGTGGTCGAAGAAGCCGCCCCACTCGTCGTAGACGATGAAGAGAGCGCCGCGCTTGAACTGCGGGCTTTCGAGGAAGGCGTGGACGACATCGGCCATGAAAGCCTGGCCGAGGCGGACGTCGCCGTGCGGGTGCTCGTCACCGGAGGTGCCCTGTTCCTCGCCGTTGAAGGCGGGGTCGACGAAGGAGACCGCCGGCAGCGTTCCGGTCGCGCAGCGCTCGTAGTACTCCTGCACCTGGCCGGAGCGGGCGAGGCCGGGTGCGCCCCACAGCGCTGAGACGGGAATGTCGGTGTAGAAGTAGCGGTTGGAGATGCCCTTGGCCGCGAGGGCGGCGAAGATCGTCGAGTCCGGGAAGCCGAGCCCGCCCGGGCCGATTGGCAGGGTGTTATCGATCATCCCGTAGGACTGAGCCGCGTGCATGTACTCGCGATTCGGATAGGTCGAGGCGAGCAGTGAACAGAAGAAGCGATCGAAGGTGGTGAAGGCGCGCGCCACCGCGGGGATGAAGGGCAGGTCCTGCTCGGCGTAGTAGCCGATCGAGAAAACGTCGTTTTCGCCCGAGCGTAAGAAGCCGTCCATACGGCCGCCGTCGAGCTGCTGGCGCCCGCCCAGCCAAGAGTGGTCGGGGTCGGGATGGGCGCAGCCCTGGAAATCGGGGGTGAGCCGACGAGTGTCGTGGGGATTGCCGGCGGCGTCGCGGTAAGTCAGCCCGCCCTGTCTGCCGTCGGCATTGGGCAGCCAGCCGAGATAGTGGTCGAAGGAGCGGTTCTCCATCATCAGGACGACGATCGTGTCGAGCGGCAGGTTGCGCGGGCTCGGCACGTTGACCCGAGTGCGTTTGGAGAGCTCGGCGAGGATCGTGTCGGGGCTCAGCACACTTGCCAGGCCGGCGCCGAGACCGGCGGTGACGGCAGCGCGCTGGAGGAAGTCGCGGCGGCGCAGGGCTTCCTCGGCGTCGCGCTCGTGCAACTCCTCCCCTACCTCCGGGTCGCGCTCGTCATTGGGATCGCGCCAGTCTGCGACGCCGCTCACGCCCCCGACTATAAGCTGCTTTCCCGCGCCTTTGTAAAGGCGAGGTGACGAAAAAAGGAGCGGGTTTCCTATCCGGTCGGAGTGGCGCTGCCGCGAATCAACGGCCGCACAATCGGCGGTGCCTTCGGCAGCGCATCGTGCTCAAGCTCGCCCACCTGGAAGCCGGCGGAGTCGATCGCCGCGGCGGTGTCGCGGTTGCAGTGGCAGCCATCACCGAGGAAGCGCCAGGGGCCTTCGAGGCGGTCCTGCCACTTGGCGAGGCTCGGGTTGCGGGAGCGGACGTGCTCCAGGAATAGGAGCTGGCCGTCGGGCTTGAGGATGCGGGCGATCTCCTTGAGGGCCGCAGACTGATCGGGGACCGTGCAGAGGACCAACGTCACCACAGCGGTGTCGAAGGAGTCATCTGGGAACGGCAGCTCTTCGCCGGGGGCTTCGATGACCGAGACCTGTGCGCTCCTGCCCGAAGCCGCGAGCTTGCTGCGCAGGCGCTTGGTCATGTGCGGGTCGGGCTCGGTGAGGGTCAGGCCGTCGATGGCCTCGGGATAGTGCGCGAGGTTGACGCCGGTGCCGGCGCCCAGCTCCAGCACCCTCCCCCGCGCTTCTGCCAGCAGCTTGTGGCGCATCTCCCGCAGACCGGCTTCCTCGGTCCCCTTCATCCCGCGGTCGTAGATGGCCGAGAAGAGCCTCCCCCACGTCGCGTCGTAGAGCCGCCCCATTAGGCAGCGTCTCGCTGCTCTTCCCTGCTTTCTTCGGCAGCCTCGCCTTTGCTCGCCGCCGCTCGCTCCTCATAGGCGCGGCGGGCGCCGTGATCGACCTCGAGCATCAGTTTGTCGACCTTCATCGCTCGGCCGATCGCCTCGCGCCAGGCGCGCGGCAGCAACTGCATGAACTTGTAGAGACCGCCGTTGGCGCGTGGCACGAAGACGTCGAAGCGCGGTACTTCCATCGCGTCGACGATCTCGTTGGCGACGTCGGAGGCCTCGACCGGTTTCACCCATTTCTGGCCGACGCCGCTGGTCAGCTCGGTATTAACCACGGTCGGCATCACGCAGAGGACCTCGATGCCGGTATCGCGCAGCTCCGCCCGCACCGCCTCGCTCAGCCCGACCACCGCGTGCTTGGTGCCGCTGTAGGTGGCGATGCCGGGGATGCCGGCCTTGCCCGCCTGCGAGGCGATGTTGACGATGTGGCCCGAGTTGCGCGGCTCCATCCGCGCCAGCGCCAGCTTGGTCCCGAAGATGACGCCGTGCAGGTTGATGTCGATCATCCGGCGCGCGGTGGCGTCGTCCTCTTCGGCGAAAGGGCCGATCGGCATGATCCCGGCGTTGTTGATCAGCACGTCGATCGGGCCCACCTCGCGCTCGGCCTCATCCAGGAAGGCCGCGAACGAGTCCCGCTCGGTGACGTCCAGCTGCACGGCGATTGCGCCGCCGCCCAGCTCGGCCGCGGTCTTCTCGGCCAGCTCGAGGTCGAGATCGCCGATCGCGATCCGGCAGCCCTTGGCGGCCAGCGCCGAGGCCGTGGCCTTGCCGATCCCCCTGGCGCCTCCCGTTATCGCGACCACCTTCCCGCTCAGCGGGCGTATCTCCTTCGCCATCTCGACTCCTCCTAGTTCATTGCGGGCTTGTAGACGCTGACCACGGCTGCTCCGCCGAGGCCGATGTTGTGCTGCAGGCCGACCTTTGCCCC
>Ga0207690_10002234_pt1 | contig 11816 bp, 9 predicted proteins | sample KBSC23metaG_FD_184315 | JGI IMG/M metagenome (GOLD analysis project Ga0207690, IMG submission 184315) | Corn rhizosphere microbial communities from Kellogg Biological Station, Michigan, USA - KBS C2-3 metaG (SPAdes) (version 2) | ecosystem: Host-associated > Plants > Roots > Rhizosphere > Soil ...
CCCCGGTGTCCGCTGCACCCAAGGCCAAGCCAAGGCAGCAGCCCAAGCTGGCCGATCACGTCGCCTCGATCATCGACGCCTTGCGCGCACCCAGCTCCAGCGAGCCGGCGGCCGCTGACATCCCGCCCGCGGCGGAGGAAATGCCTGCGCCGGCGACGCCGGCAACTGCCGCAACGAGCGGTACGCCGCCGCGCTCCGATCTTGGCCGGCGTCCGCCCCAGTTGCCGGTGGAGCGCATCGTCACGCTGTTCGTGGTGGCACGCGACGGAGGGCGTTTCCATGGCCCGGACCTGGTCGTGGCCGCCGAGAAGGCCGGCCTGGAATTCGGCGACATGGGCATCTACCACCGCCTGGTCGACGGCAAACGCGAGCTGGGACCGATCTTCAGCGTCGCGAACATGCTCAAGCCGGGCAATTTCGACCTGGCGCGGCTGGATGCCTTGCGCACGCCCGGCGTGAGCTTCTTCATGACCTTGCCGGCACCGTTGCCCGCGCTGGATGCCTGGGACGCCATGCTGCCCACGGCGCAGCGCCTGGCCGAATTGCTGGATGGTCAGGTGCTCGATGAAGAGCGCAACGCGCTCGGGCGCCAGCGCATCGCCCACATCCGCGATCAGCTGCGCGGCTGGGACCGCGACCACGAAGGCAAGGAAATCATCTTCGGCCGCTGAGCCTTCCCGCGCTGGCTTGCCGCCGTCAACCGGCGGCGTGGCGGCGGGGCAGTTTCCAGCCGGGCCGGATGAAGTGGCAGGTGTAACCGTCGGGGTAGTGTTCGAGGTAGTCCTGGTGCTCGGGCTCGGCCTCCCAGAAATCGCCGACGGGCGCCACCTCGGTCACCACCTTGCCGGGCCACAGGCCCGAGGCATCCACGTCGGCGATGGTGTCCTCCGCGATTCGTTTCTGCTCCTCCGACGCGTAGAAGATCGCCGAGCGATATGAACTGCCGCGGTCGTTGCCCTGGCGATTCAGCGTGGACGGGTCGTGGATCTGGAAGAAGAATTCCAGCAGCGCGCGATAGCTGATCCGTGCGGGATCGAACACGATCTCGATCGCCTCGGCGTGGCTGCCATGATTGCGATAGGTTGCGTTCGGCACGTCGCCGCCGCTGTAGCCGACCCGGGTCGAGACGACGCCGTCCTGGCGGCGGATCAGGTCCTGCATGCCCCAGAAGCAGCCGCCAGCCAGGACGGCGCGTTCGGTCGTCATCGCACGTCCTCCACCTGGTCCAGATAGGCGCCATAGCCTTCGGCTTCCATGTCGTCGCGATGGACGAAGCGCAACGAGGCCGAGTTGATGCAGTAGCGCAACCCGCCGCGATCGGCCGGGCCATCGGGGAAAACGTGGCCGAGATGGCTGTCGCCATGCATTGAGCGCACCTCGGTGCGAATCATGCCGTGCGAGGCGTCGCGTCGTTCGTTGATGTGGGCTGGCTCGATCGGCCGGGTGAAGCTTGGCCAGCCGCAGCCCGATTCGAATTTGTCGGATGAGGCAAACAACGGCTCACCCGACACGATGTCGACGTAGATGCCCGGCTCCTTGTTGTGCAGGTATTCGCCGGTGCCGGGACGTTCCGTGCCGTTCTGCTGGGTCACCCGAAGCTGCTCGGGGCTGAGACGCGACAATGCATCGGGGTTTCTGGCGTAGCGGGACATGTCGGGCCTCCCTTGGTTCGTTTCAGTCTGCATGAAAATGGCTGTCGCCGCGCCCAAATCAAGCCCGGTATGCGACGAGAGTGCAGCAAGGGGAAGATGCGGCGGGTGGCTCAAAGTGTCTCGCGGTCGTACGCCTCGCGGAACAGGCGGGCTTGCTCGCAGGTTTGCCACCAGACCCGCATGTCGCGTTCGCGGTAGGTCCGCCCGGCGGGTGCATGCAGACCAAGGCGATTGATCGTCCAGCCAGCCCATTCATCGGACAATGCCCCCAGGTCGCCACAACGCAACAGGCGCAGCAGCCGTACGGTAGACCATGGCACACGATGGCGACCGGTTTCCCAATGCCGCACCGTGTGCAGCGAAACTCCAAGGTACGCGGCGCAGGCCTTGCGGCTCAGGGCACAACTGTGGCGCAATTCAAGAAAGTCCGCGGGGGAGACGTACCAGCGGCGTACGGGGCGGCGTTTGGTCGTGTTTTTCATCAGGTTCTGTAATTTTACATAATATACATTATGCGAAATTACAGAAGGTGCGCCGGCGCCCTCTGGCTGATCTCCCCCGAGGGCTTCCGGGAGCTGGGACGATCTGGCGCGACCGGCTGGTGCCCCCCCCGGCCGGGTCTATCACGAACGCGACATGCGCCACCTGTGGCTGATGCTGACGCAGGCGGCCCTGTTCCGTGAGGGCTACGACCGGGCCACGCGGCCAGGTGCGGCGCAGCCGCGCGGAGCGACTGGAAGGAGTGTCCCTTTCCCGCGCGTGGCGGTCGGCCAAGGCGAAGAGCGGACACGGGAAACCGAGCCGGGCGCCATCCGGCAGGGGCACGCCTTCCCCGCCGAACTCGCTGTTTCTGTCAGCCCTGCCGCCAAGCTGGGAAAGGCCGAGTGTGCGGGCTGGCTCCGCGCAGCGGAGCCAGCCCGCCGCCGGCCGCCTCGCCTGCCGACAGCCTGCCGGCTGCTTGTGGTTGTCTGGGTGGACGTGACGCCAGTGTGGCGCCACCTATATGCCTGGGTGCCGCTTGTACTGATCGATCGCTGGTAGCGCCACCCGCTTGCGCCAACTCATCCAGCCGACCACAAGTGCCAATGTCGCCGCGACGAGTGGCGGCACAGCGTGCCCGTATTCGCCGTGAAGGATGACGGTCGCGAGAGCGGCAAGCATGACGGTGCAGCCGAGCGCCGAACCCAACAGGCGACTCGGTGCCCGGAAAAGCAGAATGGCAGTAGTGAGTTCCAGTGACCCGGTCACGAAGTGGAACCAGCGCGGGTACCCCCACTTCAGGTATTCCTGGTAGATGGATTCCGGGGCGAAGATATTGCTGAGTGAACCCACGACGAAGAAAGCGGCAAGAGCCAAGGGTAAAACTTGGCGCCAGGAGATTCTGGACATTGGCACGACCTCAGATGATGAGTTTGCTGCCGATGGGATGCGACCTTCGGGGTAGATTCCGAAAGCCGCATCGACGGCTGAACCGCGGACCTACGCTGTAGCGGCCTTCTGCGCCGCCGCGAAGACATCGCGGGCAGATGTCGCACCTGGGACGTGCTCTGTACCTTCGATGCCGAGGTCCATCCCTCCGGCGTTGACGGCCTCATACATCGCTTCGGCCGGGCCAGACTGGCCCTTCGGAATGCCGAACTGCTCGAACGCACCCGGCCAATCGGCCCGCGGCACGGCAACGGCTTTAACGTCGAGTTTCATCACTTCGCCTAGTTGCGCCGCGATTTCATCCGCGCTCACCATCGATCCGAGTTCGATGGCCCGATGCCCCGACCATGCCGGTCCGCTCAGAAGCGTTGCGATCTCGGCACCGATGTCGTCAGTGGCGACCATGGTCGATTTCCGATTTGTCGGGTTGTAGAAGACGGGCAGCGCGCCACCCTGGGCGACGTGCAAGCCGTAAAGGAAGTTTTCGAAGAACCCGCCGGCTCGCACATAGGCGATCGGCAATGTCAGGTTGCGAAAACCCTGCTCCAGAAGCGACAGAGCCGTGATCAGTCCCATCCCGCTGGTTCGGTTCGCGCCCATCGACGAAAGCGCGACGACCCGCGGCACCGGCGCCTTGGTGAGCGCCTCGACATAGTTCGCGATGACACCCTTGGCTTCCTTGAAATCCGGCGCGGGGGCCCAGATGGGGGGCAACATGAGAAACGCGCCGTCGACGCTCTCGAGCGCCCGCTCGATGGCGGCCGCATCGTTCCAGTCCCCGGCGACCAGTTCGACGCCCTGCTCCGCCCAGCTCGCCGCCTTCGCGGGGGCTCGGACCAGCGCGCGTACCTTCTTGCCTTGCGCCAGCAGATGTCTTGCCGTCGCGCCGCCAACTTTTCCCGTAATTCCCATCACTAAAAACATGAGCGTTCTCCTGATCTTTCGGATTTCTGTACGTAAGTAAGGGCCAACTAACAGGCAGGAATTCCTACCGATAGCATTAGAGGTATGTGTGATCCAAAGCCATAACCCTGCTCGATCGTCAGACGGCGAGGCCGCTCCGAGCGCGATCCGCCTGTATGCCGGAGCCAGTGACGAGAAAGCGGGCGGGAACAGATGGGGACACGGAGACTCGGTGAGCGGGAGACGTGTTGCTTGGGGTAGGTCTACTATAGAGACCGCTGCCGCGCGCTGTAAGGAGGCAGTTTTTTGTAACCAGCGATTTCGAGGAATGCCGCATGAGCAACGCATCGAGGGCGATCGAAAGATTCAGCCGATATCCGTTGGGCGAGTCACAGTCCGTGCACTGCCCAGTGCGCGATGTGCTCGACCGTATCGGCGACAAATGGAGCATGCTCATGATCATGGCTCTCGCCATGCGACCGCACCGCTTCAGCGAGCTTCACCGCGCTGTCAATGACATTTCCAAGCGCATGCTCACCCAGACCTTGCGCGATCTGGAGCGCGACGGACTGATCACCCGCCATGTCTTTCCGACCAAGCCGCCGGGCGTTGAATATCGGTTGGCCCCGCTGGGCCACTCGCTGCTGGAACCGATGGCTGGCCTCATCGATTGGGCGGATCGTTGCCATGGCGACATCCATGCCGCACGCGCCCGCTTCGATGGCACGCCGGATGAGGCCCCACGTCAGGCTTCTTCTACTCGATCGAAGGTGAGCGCCAACCGGCAAGAGTGATCCACTCAAACCGGTATGTTGTTCACTCCCTACCAGCACTCATCGCTGAAGACAGGGCTTCCGGAAAGCAGGCGTTCGCGACCGCCTAAGCAAAGAGACGTAATCACCATGCCCGGCGTCCACCTTTAGTCGAGTGCGGCCCGCAACATGAAGGTCCGGCATGAGATGTCGCCGTGTACCGCGCGCGAGCTATCGGATGATCGGTAACCTCATCGAACCGCCACGCGCAGGCCTCAGGGTTGGCCGCCTGCGCGTGTCGTCGCCTCATTGATCGCGCGGATCTTGGCTTCGTCCACCTTCTCGATCTTGCGGTCGTAGGTGAACAGGCCGTTGTGCTCGCCCTCGACATCGGTGATCTGGGTGTAGACGCTTCCGGACATGCCCTTGGCCACGCCTTGGTCGCGCAACACCGTGGTATTGGCGACGTAGCCGGCGGTCAACGCTGCGCGGTCCTTCACTGCGCCGTAGGGGTTGATCGGCGTGTTGGGCCAGATATGGCCGGGAATATCCAGGGTCAGGCCGCCGTGCTCGCCGTCGATGGCGGCGCGTTCCGCATCCGGGCTGGGCAGGCCGGGGCCCTGGTACTCATGCACGTCATAGACGTCGCCGGCGTGTGGATCGCCCTTGGTGTCGCAGCAGTTGGCGCCGCTGCGCGCATCGACCAGGCGCGAAGAGTCGAGTTGCTTGATCTGCGCGGCCAGCTCGGCGGCAGCCGGAATGCTCCACTGGCCCCAGCCCTCGTTGAACGGGATCCAGCCGATGATCGAGGTTTCGCCCGCAAGCTGGTCGACGATGGCCGAGACGTCGGCGCGGAAGCTGGCCTTGTCGGCGGCGCTGAGCTTGTCGTTGCGCCCGGTCGGCAGCGCCGGCATGTCCTGCCATACCATCAGGCCGATGCGGTCGGCCCAGTAATACCAGCGCGCCGGCTCCACCTTGATGTGCTTGCGGATGGTGTTGAAGCCCAGGTCCTTGGTCTTCTGTATGTCGAACTTGAGCGCCGCGTCGGTGGGCGCAGTGTAGATGCCATCCGGCCAGTAGCCCTGGTCCAGTGTGGCCAGCAAGAAGGTCGGCTTGCCGTTCAGCACGATGCGGTTACGCCCGCCGACTTTCTCGACGGCGATGGTGCGCAGGCCGGCATAGCTGGTCACCTCGTCGCGTTGATCGCCCTGCGTGAGCGTGGCCTTGAAGGTGTACAGGAACGGATCCTTCGGGCTCCACAGGCGCGGATGCGCGATGGCCAGATGCAGCGGTTGGCCGGCCGGTCCGCCCGCTTCGCCCACGGCTTTGCCATCCGCGTAGGCGGTGACATGCAGCGTGGCGCCCTCGCCGCGGCCGTCCAGCTTCGAAGTGACGGTGAAGGCGTCTCGGCTGCGGGCCGGGGTGAAGTTCAGTTGCGCCAGGCTGGTGGCCGGCACCGGTTCCAGCCACACCGATTGCCAGATCCCCGAGGCCGCGGTGTAGAAGATGCCTTCGGGTTGCAGACGCTGCTTGCCGACCATCACGTTGGCACCGTCCACCGGTGCATGCACGGCAACGATGATCTCCTGCGGGCCGTGAGGGCGAAGCGCCGGCGTGATGTCCGCGCTGAAGGAGGTATAGCCGCCGGCATGGCGCGCCACCTGCGTACCGTTGACGTATACCGTGGCGTCGTGGTCCACCGCGCCGAAATTCAGTCGCACGTGCTGGCCATGCGCGGTGAAGACAGCCGGGATATCCACCAGCCGGCGGTAGAACATGAAGTCCGCATGCTTTTGCACGCCCGAGAGCACCGACTCGATCGGATACGGCACCAGCACCTGCCCCTTCAGCGTCCGGCCGAACGGCGGCTTGCCCTGCCCGTCATCCGGCGCGTATTGCCACAGCCCGTTGAGGCTCATCCATCGCGGATGCTCCAGCGACGGGCGCGCCAGCTGCGGGCGCGGGTACTCGGGCAACGCGTTGCGGGGCGACACCTCGGCCGTCCACGGCGTCGCCAAGGGTGCCACCTTGCCGTTCCAGACGGTTGCCTGCTCCGGCGCCGCCATCGCTATCGAGGCGAAGCTCATCGCCATGGCCACGCCCATCAAGATGCCGGCGCCACCTACCCTACTGTTTCCCGTCATTCGCTCTTCCTCATCAGACGTTGCCTGCGCTTGCCCATTCCCGGAGAGGAACATTGCATGCGCCTGGAGCTGGCCGCATCGGGGTACTCCGGTGATTACTGCGGATGCACCGACATCGATGGCGGCGCATCGTACGGGTCCGCACCCCAGGCTTTGTTCGGCTCGGGCCCCATCGTGAGCACCAACGTGGCGCCGTTCGCGATGTCCGCGTGGCTGAACCAGGGCTTGGTCCACCGCTTGCCGTTGAGCGTGGCGGACTGGATGTACACGTTCCGGGCCGAGTTGTTGCGCGCGATGATCTCGAAGACTTTGCCGTTGCCCATGTGCAGGCGGACCCGGTCGAAGATCGGACTGCCGAGGATGTAGTCAGGGCTCGAAGGATCGACCGGGTAGAAGCCCATCGCGCTCAGCACATACCACGAAGAGGTGGAGCCCTGGTCGTCCATGCCAGGGAATCCGTAGCCGCTGGCGTCGCTGCCGTACAACTCTGCAAGGATGCGGCGTGTCAGCGCCTGCGTCTTCCACGGCTGACCACTCCATGCATAGAGATAGGCCGCCTGCTGGTCCGGCTGGTTGCCCTGGACGTACTGGCCAATCATGCCGGTGCAGTCGCGGCAAATGCCTTTGGGCTGGTAGGGCGTGGAGAAGAAGGCGTCGAGCTTGGCGTTGAACGTGGCGCGCCCGCCGAGCAGGTCGATCAGGCCTTGCACGTCGTGCGGCACCAGCCACAGCGTGGACCAGCCCGAGGCCTCCTTCATCATGAAGTTGTAGTAGGGCTCGCCCGGGTCGAACGGTGCGATCCACTGGCCATCGGCGGTCTTGCCACGCATGAAGCCGGTCGACGGGTCGAACACGTTGCGGTAGCTGGCGGCGCGGCGCAGGAACATCCGAGCGTCGTCCGCCTTGCCGAGCCGGTGGGCAACATCGGCCAGCGCGTGATCGTCCCAGGCATATTCGAGCGTGGTGGCGACGCCTGCCTTGCCGCCGGCATAGGGCGGGCTGGGATTGCCGGGCGGGACGATGTCGGCGATCCAGCCGTTCTTCGCGTACTCGTCCAGGTAATGGCGTGGGCCCTTGGGATCGGTCGCGTTCTTGCGCAGGTAGGTGTACGCGCCGGCGTAGTCGAACGGGATGCTCCGCTGCCACGCGCCGTCGTAGAGCAACACCGCATGGTCGCCATGGAACGAGGTGTTCATGTAGCCGCGCTCGCGCGCCATGTCGAGCTCGGAGCGCATGATGTCCTGCACCACCTGCGGTTCGAGCAGCATCAGCAGCACGATCTGGTTGCGGCCGGTGTCCCAGAACGGTACCGGCCCGTAGCGGTCGTGCTCGGCCACGCGCACCTGGCCGTTGCTGTCGGTGAAGCGTTCGCCCTTGCGTGCGACCAGCCGCGGGCTGGCGAACGACTGGAACAGGGTGGAGTAGAACAGCATGCGCTGCTTCGGCGTGCCGCCTGTCACTTCGACGCGGTCGAACAACCGCGTCCAGGCCGCGCGCGCCTGGTTGTGCACGCGCTCGAAGTCACCTTCCGGGTCCTCGGCGCGCAGCCGCTGTTCCGCTTCCTCGGCGCTGTGGCCGTGGGCGATCCTCACCAGCACCTGCTCGCCGGCCTTTGTGTCGAACGTGACGTAGGCGCCCGCGTAGCTGCCGGACACGATGCGCCGCTCGGCCTGCACGTCCTTGTCGCCGAGGCCCCAGTCTTCGCTGCCCCGGCTCGCGCGGAAGGTGCCGAAGGCAACGAACGGCCGCGAGAATTCGGCGACGAACCAGGGACCGTCCGTATCGTTCTCCCGCAGCTTGCCCGCGGCGATGCCGCGGATCGTGCGGTCGCCGACCACCTCCACGTGGCCGCCCTGGCGGCGCAGGTTGACGATGACGTTCGAGCGGTGGCTTGCCGGGAAAGTGAAGCGCATCAGGCTGGTGCGCTGCGTCGCCGTCAGTTCGACGCGGGTGTGGAACGTGTCCAGGTTCACCGAGTAGTAGCCGGGGGAAGCCTTCTCGTGCGCCTTGTCGTAGTACGACGGCGTGTAGGCCGGCGGCACGGTCCAGTCGCCCACCACCGGCATGACCATCGGTTCGGCGTTGCCGCCGTAGGTCGAACCCCCACCCCCGGTGAAGCCGATCATCGTCGGATTGGTGTAGTAGTAAGGCGTGCCGACGCCCATGGGATAGCTGAGATCGAGGTTGACGTTGACCGGCGCCGCCTCGGTTGCACTGTGCGGCAGGCGCGCGCCCGGCGAGGTGAGGCCCGAGTACAGCAGTTCGCCCGGAGGCGGCGCGTTGCCGATCAGTGCCTGCTGGTCCAGCGGCGCGGTGCCGACCCGCGGGTCGGCCGCGTCGACGGCATGTATCGCACGCTGCGGCGCGTCGACGACCTGGGCATGGACCACATCCATGCTGCCCAGCGCGAGGACCGCCAGTGCGGTCGTCAGGAACCTGGGGCGGTTCCGGTTCGACGATGCGCCACGGCCGGAGCGTGCGTCAGATGTTTCCATGGTGTTTTCCCATGTGAGGTGAAGGCGCACCCTCCGCCGTGCGGGATCCGATGCACGGCGATCGAGGACGACGGTAGTTCGGGCGGCTGTCATTCTTTTCCGGGCCCACCCATCGCGGGTCGGGAGCGAACCCGACCCCGGGGGGGCCTTGCCTAATCGTCAGCGCCGAACTTGTACGTGACGCCCAGGTAGTACTGGCGTCCGGCATATTCGAGTTGGTTTAGCCGTGCCGTCGTGTCGCTACCCAGATACGAGCGGGGCATGGCGCGTGTCAGGTTGATGACCGATGCGGTCAGCATCAGGTGCTTGTTGAATTCGTAATCGCCGTTCAGGTCGATCTGGTGATAGGGCCGCGTATAGATGGGCAGGCCTGCCGCGAGCCCCTGCATGGTCCGGCCGATCCAGTTGCTGGTGGCGCGCAGCAACAGCCCGTTCTTTTCATAGAACAACGACACGTTTGCCGCGTACTTGGCGCTGCCGATCAGTTCCGACTTGCCGACCTGCGTGTCACCGAGCGAAACCGGGGTTTCGTTGGTCTTGTTGAGCGTGTAGTTGGCGATGTAACCGAAACCCGATTTGAAGGTGTGCTGGGTGTACAGCTCCACGCCCTTGGAGGTGCCCGAGCGGCCGTTGGCGTTGGTGCTGTACTGCAGGAAGTTCTCTTCGGCGCCGCCGACGTTCACCGTGATGTTGTTGACGGTGACCGGTACGACGAAGTTCTTCACCTTCTTCTGGAACAGATCCAGGCCGACGACCGATTCGGGCGCGTAGTACCACTCGCCCGCCAGGTCGAACTGGGTGGCCGTGAACGGCTTCAGGTCCGGGTTGGCGCCGCTGCCGTACCAGCCCGGCGGGGGCGCGCCGAACTGCTTGCGGTCGTCGTAGTACGCCTGGGTGTTGTTAGTGAGGCTGCCCAGCTGGGCCAGGTCGGTGTAGTTGGCGCGGGCCAGCGCCTGCGAGCCGGCGGCGCGCAGCACGAAGTCCTCCGCGAAGGTCCACGCGACATTGAAGCTGGGCAGGAGCTTGTTGTAGCGCTTGCTGGTGGAGGCGTTGGAGAACGTCTCCACCACCGACTGCTCGCGCGGCAGGTACTGGAAGTCGCCCGGCGCGCACGGCCCGCCGCCGGCATTCACGCCGCTGGCCGGGCAGATCAGGATGTTGCCTGCCGCATCGTGGTAGTACACCGCGTTGTTGGTGGTGATCTGGTTGGCGACCGTGAGGTCCTGCTTCGTGCTGACGAAGCGCAGGCCCACGTTGCCGCGCAGCGCGCCCGTGTCGAAGTTCGCCTGGACGTAGGCCGCCGAGATCTTCTCGTCGATGGAGGACTTGTCCTCGGGGCGGTTGTAGATCACCCGGTCGTAGGTCGCATTGAGGTAGTTGTAGTAGGCCGGGTAGTTGATCGCCGGGAAGATGCTGTCGTTGTAGGCCTCGTTGCTGCCGTCGAGCATGCTCGGCAGGAGGAAGTCCGCGGGCAGCTGGCCGGCCGTCGGATCGCAGGTCTGGAACTGCAGCGTGGTGCCCTTGCAGTACCAGCGCACTTCATTGCTCTGCTGCTCGGCGTGGCCGTCGCGGTACTTGACGCCGAACTGCAGCGATTGCATCCAGCCGTCGTCGAAGGCCCAGGTGAAGTCCGCCTGGGCGAAGTTCTGCGAGTTGTCGGTATTGACCATGTTGGAGCCGGTCGAGCCGAGGTCCACCTGCCCGGCGCCGGCGAGCATGTTTTTCAGCACGTCGGGCGAGGCGGTGATGGTGGGCTTGCCGTTCAGCGTCCACGCGGCGCCGTTGCTGCCGTCCACCCACTGGCCGTTGACGAAGTTGCGCGGCTTGGCGGCCATGCCCAGCTCGATCGACGGGCCGCCCGTCGCCCAGGTGCGGCCGACGTTGAACGATCCGCTCAGGTTGCCGCCGTTGTCCCACTCGCCCTGGATGTTCAAGGTCTGCGAGGTGGCCTTTTCGACGGAGTAGTTGCCGTTGAGCCACGGGATCTCCGTGGAGCAGACGTCCACCGCCTGGCGCTGCGCGCCGGTGCTGGGGTTCGTCGTCGAATTGCAGCCCTGGCCCGCAGGCGGGAGCACATAGTTCGCGCCGGTGACGACGGTCCCCGACGGATCGAAGGTCAGGCCGTTGGGCGCGAGCAGCCGGCCCTGCTGGTCGTCAAAGTTGTTGTTGCTGGGCAGGCCCCATTCGGGAATCTCCAGGGTGTTGGTGATCTGGGACTGCTCCCGTTGGAAGCGGAAGTAGTTGCCCGTCAGCAGCAGATGATCGATGGGCTTGAATTGCACCGTGACCTGGGCGCCCTTGGTCTTCAGGTCCAACTGGTTCCGGCTGGTGGAGAACTGCTGCGGCATCCAGTAGCCCGAATACTGATTGCCGGCCTGGTCGACCACGCCGTTCCCCCACAGGTCGATGTTCGAAGCGACGCTGCTGTCGTACGGCTGACCG
>Ga0207690_10002236_pt1 | contig 11811 bp, 9 predicted proteins | sample KBSC23metaG_FD_184315 | JGI IMG/M metagenome (GOLD analysis project Ga0207690, IMG submission 184315) | Corn rhizosphere microbial communities from Kellogg Biological Station, Michigan, USA - KBS C2-3 metaG (SPAdes) (version 2) | ecosystem: Host-associated > Plants > Roots > Rhizosphere > Soil ...
TCGGTGGCCGGATCGAAGTAGAGCGCATTGATCGTGAAGTCGCGGCGCACGGCGTCCTCGGCCTGCGAGCCGTACACGTTGTCCGACAGCAGCCGGCCGTGCTCGTCGGTCGTGTCGTCGCCGGTCTGCGCGGCGCGGAATGTCGACACCTCGATGACATCGTTGCCGGCATGGACATGCACGAGCCGGAAGCGGCGGCCTATGACGAACGCGCGGCGGAACAGCGGCTTCACCTGCTCGGGGGTGGCGTTCGTCGCGACGTCGAAGTCCTTCGGCTCGATGCCGAGCAGCAGGTCGCGCACGGCGCCGCCGACGATGAACGCCTTGAAGCCTTCGTCCTGCAGCTTGCGCGTCACCGTCCGGGCCGCGTTCGACAACTGGTCGCGGCGCACCGGATGCCGGTCGGGTGTGTAGATCCGCGGCTCGGACGTCGCCCGGCCGGGGAGCAGGCGGGCGAGCAGGCGTCGGATCATCGGGGAAGAAGTCGCCGGAGGCTTGTCGAAGGGCGCGCGAGGCCGCGCCGGCGCGGGGGCGGAGAGTCGGCGCGGATTCTAGCAGCCTGATGCGGGCTGGCCGCGAGCATCGCGCATAATCATGGGTTTGGCGGTGCCGCGTGCCGCGCCTTCGGGCATCGCGACCGCCCGTGACCCGTCAGGAGACCTTATGTACCAGCATGTAATCGTGCCCGCGGCCGGTGCGAAGATCACCGTCAAACCGGACTTCAGCCTCGTGGTTCCGGCGAATCCGATCATCCCATACATAGAGGGCGACGGCACCGGCGTCGACATCACGCCGGTAATGATCAAGGTGGTCGATGCAGCGGTCGCCCAGGCCTACGGCGGCAAACGCAAGATCCACTGGATGGAGATCTATGCCGGCGAGAAATCGTTGCGGGTCTACGGTCCCGACGTCTGGCTGCCGGACGAGACGCTCGCGGTGCTGCGCGAGTTCGTCGTGTCCATCAAGGGTCCGCTGACGACGCCCGTGGGCGGCGGCATCCGCTCGCTGAACGTCGCGCTGCGCCAGCAGCTCGATCTCTACGTCTGCCTGCGCCCGGTCAAGTATTTCAAGGGCGTGCCGTCGCCGGTCAAGGAGCCCGAGAAGATCGACATGGTGATCTTCCGCGAGAACTCGGAGGACATCTATGCCGGCATCGAGTGGGCGGAAGGCTCGCCCGAGGCGAGGAAGCTGATCGACTTCCTCGTGAAGGACATGGGCGTGCGAAAGATTCGTTTCCCGCAGACATCCGGCATCGGCGTCAAGCCGGTGTCGCGCGAGGGAACCGAGCGGCTCGTGCGCAAGGCAATCCAGTACGCGATCGACAACGACCGCCGCTCGGTGGCGCTTGTCCACAAGGGCAACATCATGAAGTTCACCGAGGGTGCATTCCGGGACTGGGGTTACGCGCTCGCCCAGCGCGAGTTCGGGGCGAAGGAGATCGACGGCGGCCCGTGGTGCTCGTTCCGCAACCCGAAGAGCGGGCGCGACATCGTCGTCAAGGACGTCATCGCCGATGCATTTTTGCAACAGATCCTGCTGCGGCCGGCCGAGTACGACGTTATCGCCACGCTGAACCTGAACGGCGACTATATTTCGGACGCGCTGGCGGCGCAGGTTGGCGGCATCGGCATCGCGCCCGGCGCCAACATGTCGGACTCGGTGGCGATGTTCGAGGCGACGCACGGCACGGCGCCCAAGTACGCCGGCAAGGACTACGTCAATCCCGGCTCCGAAATCCTCTCCGCGGAAATGATGCTGGTGCACATGGGCTGGCAAGAGGCGGCGGCGCTCATCACGTCGAGCCTCGAGAAGGCGATCAGCGACAAGGTCGTGACGTACGACTTCGCGCGCTTGATGACCGGCGCCACGCAGGTGTCGTGCTCCGGGTTCGGAAACGCGATGATCGAGAGAATGTAGACCTCCGGATATCGGCGCCCGGCTTTGTTGCTCGCCAGACGCCGATCTGCTCGGTCTCCGTTCCGCTCGACCCGCCCGCCATACCAGCGACCCGCCAGCAACGGGGGCCGGCGGCCGCGAACTTTGGCACCTTTACCGGCTGTCTTAGTACCAAACGCGACCCCATCCTCCGCGAGTGTAAATATTGCGCGGGGAGCGCATGCCGGGCCGCGGCGGCCGGACGCTCGGCACCGCCCATCGGCGCTGCGCCGGCAACCGCCGCCGAGGCGGCGACCCGTCCATCGGGTTTCCCCTTGAAAAATGTGTTGCAATCGTCAAACATGAACCCCAATTAGGCTTACGCAACGCGCGATGTCCAACCAGGAGCAGCACGGCAGCGTGCTCGAGGCGGAGCGGACGCGCACCAAGCCGCCGCCGCTTTACAAGGTCGTCCTGCTGAACGACGACTACACGCCGATGGACTTTGTCGTCATCGTGCTCCAAACTGTGTTCAGCATGAGCCGGGAAAAAGCCACGCAGGTGATGCTTCAGGTTCACCGCGAAGGAATGGGGGTGTGCGGGACGTATACGCGCGAGATCGCGAGCACGAAGGTCGAGCAGGTGATCGACCTCGCGCGCAAGCACCAGCACCCGCTGCAGTGCACGATGGAGGAGACTTGAGCGTTAATGAATCGGCGGCCGGTCGCGCCGCCCGCCGCCGCGGAAATGGTTTCCGCCAAGGCGACGAAGTCAAGGAAGCAACATGATTGCCCAGGAACTGGAAGTCTCCCTCCATATGGCTTTTGTCGAGGCCCGGCAGAAGCAGCACGAGTTCATCACCGTGGAGCATCTGCTCCTCGCGATGCTCGACAATCCGTCGGCCGCCGAGGTGCTGAAAGCCTGCGGCGTCGATCTCGACGAGATGCGCGGCGTCCTCACCGACTTCATCAACGAGCACACGCCGCGGCTCGCCGCGCATTCCGACGCCGACACGCAGCCCACGCAGGGCTTCCAGCGCGTCATCCAGCGCGCGATCCTGCACGTCCAGTCGTCGGGGAAGAAGGAAGTCACCGGCGCCAACGTGCTGGTAGCCGTGTTCGGCGAAAAGGAGTCGCACGCCGTCTATTTCCTGAACCAGCGCGGGGTCACCCGGCTCGACGTCGTCAACTACATCGCGCACGGCATCACCAAGACGCCGCAGCAGAAGCAGGACAAGGCCTCGGAAGCGAAGGACGACAGCGAAGGCGGCAGCGAGTCGCAGGGCGCGCTCGACGCCTATACGGTGAACTTGAACGCAATGGCGCGCAACGGCAAGATCGATCCGCTGATCGGCCGTGCGCACGAGCTCGAGCGCGTGGTGCAGGTGCTCTGCCGCCGCCGCAAGAACAATCCGCTGCTGGTCGGCGAGGCCGGCGTCGGCAAGACGGCCATTGCCGAGGGGCTCGCGCGGCGGATCAACGAAGGCGAGGTGCCCGAGCTGCTCAAGGAATTCCAGGTCTATTCGCTCGACATGGGCGCGCTGCTCGCCGGCACCAAGTATCGCGGCGATTTCGAGCAGCGGCTGAAAGCCGTCCTGAAGCAGCTTTCGGAGAATCCGAAGTCGATCCTGTTCATCGACGAGATCCATACGATCATCGGCGCCGGTGCCGCGTCGGGCGGCACGCTCGACGCGTCCAACCTGCTGAAGCCCGCGCTTTCCACCGGCGCGCTGAAATGCATCGGCGCCACGACCTACGGCGAGTTCCGGCAGATCTTCGAGAAGGATCACGCGCTGTCCCGCCGTTTCCAGAAGGTCGACGTGCCCGAGCCGTCGATCGCCGAGACGATCGAGATCCTGAAGGGGCTGAAGACGCGCTTCGAGCAGCACCACGGCGTCAAGTACGCGCCGGCCGCGCTCACGTCCGCGGCCGAGCTCGCGGCGCGCTTCATCAACGACCGCCATCTGCCCGACAAGGCGATCGACGTCATCGACGAGGCGGGCGCCGCGCAGAAGATTCTGCCCAAGTCGCGGCAGAAGAAGGTGATCGGCAAGAACGAGGTCGAGGAGATCGTCGCGAAGATCGCACGCATCCCGGCGAAGAACGTGTCGTCCGACGATCGCAACGCGCTGAAGACGCTCGATCGCGACCTGAAGAACGTCGTGTTCGGCCAGGACAAGGCGATCGATGCGCTGGTCTCGGCCATCCGCATGGCGCGCTCGGGCCTCGGGAATCCGCGCAAGCCTATCGGCAACTTCCTGTTCAGCGGCCCCACCGGGGTTGGCAAAACCGAGGTCGCACGCCAGCTCGCGTTCTGTCTCGGCGTCGAGCTGCTGCGCTTCGACATGTCGGAGTACATGGAGCGGCACGCGGTGTCGCGTCTCATCGGCGCGCCGCCCGGTTACATCGGGTTCGACCAGGGCGGCCAGCTCACGGAGGGCGTCACCAAGCATCCGTACAGCGTGCTGCTGCTCGACGAGATCGAGAAGGCACATCCGGACATCTTCAACATCCTGCTGCAGGTGATGGACCACGGCACGCTCACGGACAACAACGGGCGCAAAGCCGACTTCCGCAACGTGATCATCGTCATGACCACGAACGCTGGCGCCGGCGAGCTCGCGCGGCAGACGATCGGCTTTGCCACCGAGAAGCAGGCCGGCGACGAGATGGCCGAGATCAAGCGGATGTTCACGCCCGAATTCCGCAACCGGCTCGACGCGACGATCTCGTTCTCATCGCTCGACCACGAGGTCATCCTGCGCGTCGTCGACAAGTTCCTGCTCGAGCTCGAGGCACAGCTGCACGAGAAGAAGGTCGATCCGTCGTTCTCGCCGAAGCTTCGCGAGTTTCTCGCGCGGAAGGGCTTCGACCCGCAGATGGGCGCGCGGCCGATGTCGCGCCTCATCCAGGACACGATCCGCAAGGCGCTCGCCGACGAGCTGCTGTTCGGTCGGCTCGTGGCGGGCGGCAAGGTGCTGATCGACCTCGACGAGCACGACAAGGTGAAGCTCGTGTTCGAGGAGCCCGCGGTCAAGGAGGCCGAGCCGGCCTGAGGTATCACCCTTCGCGCGCGCGTACAGCGTCGCCACGTTTTTTTGTGCGACGTTGCCGATGCGTGACGCGGCATCGCGTGACATCTCTGGTCATCGATAAGCGCCATGCCGGTTTCCCCACGAATCAGCACCGGCGTGTCGAGGCAGCCGTCAGTGTGCGGCGCGGGCGACTGGGAGTGCCGGCCGTAGCGGGTGGCGCGTACGAGCGCGGCATCGGCACGATGCCACGAAATAACTCCGAAGACGCTGTGAGCGCGCGCGAAGCTAGCGCCGGGTACCCGCCGGCCGGCGTTTACGGACTCGGAGCCCGTGCCGCACGCTGATGGCTGCCTTGCACAGTACGGACTCGGAGCGCGTGCCGCACGCTGACGGCTGCCACTGCGTAAATCCGCGCTTGGGGACGCGGAACTCGAATCAGCCGAGCATGTCCGCCCAGATCGACTGCGCCCATGCGAGGCCGTAATCGCCTTCGCGCGCGCTCTTCGCCACCGACAATCCGCCCGATCCCGGCACGGTCAGATAAGTCTGCTGCTTCGGATCGTACTGGTGCACAGACGCGACGTGCACCGCCTCGCGATCGTTGATGTAGCTGTAGCAGGTGTTGTTCAGCACCGGTTCCGGATTCGGCGGCTGGCCGGCGAGCGCGGCGAGTACCGCCGCCGCCGCGACCTTGCCGTGCTGGTTGGCCATGTGTCCCGACTTGGGCATCAGCGGCGCCACCTGGATCGCGTCGCCCAGCACGTGGACGCGCGGCACTTTCTTCGACTCGAAGGTCAGGAAGTCCACTTCGCACCACTGGTCGTTGACCGTGATCACGCCCGCGTTGCGGGCGATCGCACCTGCGCCGTGCGGCGGAATGACATTGAGCACATCGGCTCGCACGTCGTCGGCGATTTCGAAGCGCGCAGTGCGCGTCTTCGCATCCACCTCGGTCAGCACGCAGTCGGGACGATACTCGACGATTCCCTTGTAGTCCTCGCTCCACGCCTTCATGAACAACGCCTTCTTCGACTGCACCTCCTCGTTGCCGTCGAGAACCAGCACCTTGCTGCGGGGCTTCGTGCGCTGGAAGTACCACGCCGCCTGGCAGGCGCGCTCGTAGGGCCCCGGCGGGCAGCGGTACGGCGAGCGCGGGATGGAGATCGCGAACACGCCTCCGTCACGCATCGCCTCGAGCTGGCGACGCAGCGCCGCTGTCTGCGGCCCGGCCTGCCATGCGTGCGGAAACTGCGCGCGCGCTTCCTCGCTCGCAAGACCCTTGATGCGGTCGAAGAAGAAGTCGATGCCCGGCGACAGGATCAGGCGGTCGTACGGAAGGTCGTCGCCACGCGCAAGCCGCACGCGGCGCCGCTCGACGTCGATGGCGGTCGCAGTGTCGTGCACGACTTGCACGCCGTGCCGCGCGAGCAGCGCGTAGGGACGCGTGATGTCGGCGAGCGATTTGCTGCCGCCGAGCACCAGGTTCGACAGCGGGCAGGATACGAATGCGGCGTCGCGCTCGACGAGCGTCACACGTACGGCATCGCCCCCCCATAGCGCCGCGTAGCGCGCCGCCGTTGCGCCGCCGTAGCCGCCCCCCACGACGACGACGTTCGCACGCGCAACACTCGTGCGCGGCGTCGCGCACCCGGCGAGCGCCGCGAACGGCAGCAGGCCGGCCGCGGCGACGATGCGTCTGCGCGCCCGGTTCATCATCGTGCCGGCGCCGTGGCGAACCACGCGGCGATCGCGTCGATCTGCGCGTCGGTGTAGCCCTTCGCGAGCTGCGGCATCACGGTGCCGGATTGCCGGCCGTCGCGGTAGGCCCGGAACTTCGTGACAAGCTCGTCACGCGATTGACGGTGCAGCCGGGGTATCGTCCCGCCGACCGGCTGGTGGCAGCCGAGGCAGCCGGCCGCCCATTCGCGCGCGCGGTGGTCGCCGTTCGCGGCTGCGAATCCCGCGCTAGAGGCAACGAAGACGGCAGCGCCCACCGGAAGCAGCATTCGTAGCAATCGCATGGGCGGTCCATTTCCGGAGCGGAAGCCGAACAGGTTTTAGAATAGCGCATGAACCGCAAGTTATTGCTCGTGTCGACCGCATCGCGCTGGCTCGGCACGGCACGAATGCCCCGTTCGCTGGCGCGCGCCGGGTTCGAGGTGTTCCTGCTCGCGCCGCGCGATTCGCTTGCGCTCGCGTCGCGGTTCGTGACGCGCTCGGTCGTGCTGCGCGACGAAGCGACGCCGATGCAATGGCTGCTGTCGCTCGTCGCGATGATCAACGAGGTGGACCCGAACGTCGTCGTTCCCTGCGACGAGGTCGCGATCCGGCTGCTGTTCGAGCTCGTGCGCAATCCTCCCCGGCATATCGACGGCGAGGCTGGCCGGAAAGTGACGAGCCTCGTGCGGCGATCGCTCGGCAATCCCGAGCACTACGAGACGAGCATCGACAAGACGTTGCTTCCGGCCGCTGCGATGGCGCTCGCCGTTCCGGTGCCGCGCCACGCGATCGCGCACTCTGTCGACGAGGCGGTGCGTCTCGCGAACGGGCTCGACTATCCGGTGGTGCTGAAGCGGCGCTATGGATTCGCGACGCAGGGCGTCGCGATCATCCGGCATCCTGACGAGGTGCGGGCGGCCGCTGCCAGGCTCCTGCGGGCGATGCAGCTCGACCTCGGCGTCGAGCGCCCCCCGGCGCTGCTGGTGCAGGCGTTCGTCGACGGCCCGACGCAGTCGCAGACGATGGTGGCGTTCGACGGGGTGCCACTCGCGGGCTTTGCGCGGCAGCGCGAGGTGATCTTCGCGACGGACAAGGGTGCATCGGCGGTCGTGCGGCTGCGCAAGTTGCCGCACATCCGGGACTGCACGGAGCGGATCTGCCGTGCGTTCGGGATGAGCGGTTTCTTCAGCGTACAGTACATCGCGCCGGTCGATGGCTCGGATCCCCTCCTGCTCGAGATCAATCGCCGGATCGTCACTTTCATGCACACCGACGAGCACTGCGGTGTCGATCTTTGCGGCGCGCTGTTCCAGCGACTCGCCGGCGTGCCGCAAACGCTGCCGGCGGACATGCGCGACGGCCAGGACAGCATCGTCGTGTCGTTTCCGCGCGAGTGGCTGCGCGATCCCGAAAGCCCGTGGCTGCGCGACTATCCGTCGGACGCGCCGTGGGACGATCCGGGCGTGCTCCGAGCCCTGGTTTCCCTGCGACACGAATAGATGCCCGCAGCCGTCCCCGTATTGCTCGTTTCAACAGCCGCCCGCTGGTACGGCGCCGAGCGCATGCCGCGCGCGCTTGCCAAGGCGGGTTTCGAGGTCTCGCTCCTCACGCCGCGCCATTCGCTTGCCGAGTCGAGCCGCTTCGTCAGGCGCGTGGCGTATCTGGCCGATCACACGACGCCACTCGACTGGATCCAGGCGGTCGCGGCGACGGTGCGCGCCGTTTCGCCGACGCAGATCGTGCCCTGCGACGACGCATCGTTCCGCCTGCTCGCGATGCTCGTCGTCGCGCCCCCGTCGCGGCTGCAGCCTGCGGTGCAGTCCGAGCTTGCGGCGCTGATTCGCGCGTCGCTCGGCGACCCGGCGCACTACCTCGCGAGCGTCGACAAGACGCTGCTCTCCAACGCTGCCGCCCGCGCAGGCGTTCGCACGCCGCCACATGCAGTGATCGCGACGCCCCAGGAAGGCGAGACCTTTGCGGCCGAGCACGGCCATCCGGTCGTCGTGAAGCGTCCCAATACCACCGCGGACGACGGCGTTCGCATCGCCGCGAGCCCCGCCGAACTTCGCGATGCGATTGCGACGCTCGGCGTGCCGAACCCCGCCGATTTCGAAACCGATTCGTCGGGACGGCTGCTGGTGCAAAAGCACGTCGACGGTCACAGCTGTTACCACGACGTCGCCGCGTGGGAGGGCCGCATGCTCGCGGGCTACGCGGGCGATCGGCTGCAGACATTCGGCGGTGTGATGAGCCCGGCCACCGTCGTGCGCTACCGCCACGCGCCGGAAATACACGCGATGTCGGAGCGGCTCGTGGCGGCGTTCGGAATAAACGGGCTCTTCACGATCGAATTCATCGTCGAGCGCGAAACCGGCACGACTTTTCTGATCGACATCGAGCGGCACATCGGCCCGGCGACGCATTGCGGAAGCGTTATGAACGTCGACCTGTGCGCGGCGCTGGCGGCGGCGCTGCAAGGCGTGCCCTCGCGGAGCCGCAACGGGCTCGATCCCGGGGACGAGCGCGTGCTCGTCCATTTCCCCGCCGAGTGGCTGCGCGATCCGCAAAGCAAGTGGTTGCGGCAGTATCCGGTCGATGTCCCGTGGGACGATCCCGAGCTGCTCGACGCGATGCTCGCGATGCAGCCGTCACGCCCGGCATAAGCAACGGAAGCGCTTTCCATCCGGGGCTGATCGGATCGCCGCTGCGGAATGCCGCCGTTCATCGAAATTTCCTTGCGGATCGGGTACTTGCACCGTTCGCCCGCGCGAGTCGCCGGTCTCGCGCGTCGGACGTTTGGACGCGGCGCAGCAGAATTCGCCTTACGTCGTGCGGAGACAATTTCCGTATCGTGGAATATTTTTCTAATGATTTGATTATGTTGGGTAAAAATTATCGTGCGCTGCGAAAAAATGCTTGAACGGGGCCCGACTCTTTGCTAACGTCGATTCCAGTGCCGCGGTCGATCCCGCCGCGGCGCGACGTAAAGGGCAAGGGCAGAACCGCCGTGCCCGACAGCCGCGCAAGCGATCCTTCGCGGTCGATGTCGCGAGACGCCAGGATCCCGTAGCGGGTCCATCGCTTCTCGCTTGCGAAGCCGCGTCCCTGGGGCGCGCTTTACGACAACCCGCCGTCGCGGTGGCGCGCCGGCATGGAACACACGGGAGCAGGGCATGAACTACGATCTCGAAGCGGCACGCCTGCGCAAGGACTGGGCGGAGAATCTGCGGTGGAAAGGCATCGAGCGCGGCTACACGGCCGAGGACGTCGTTCGGTTGCGCGGCTCGCTGCACATCGAGCACACGCTCGCGCGGCGCGGCGCCGAGCGGCTGTGGAAACTGTTGAGCGACGAGCCTTTCGTCAACACGCTCGGCGCGCTGACCGGCAATCAGGCACTGCAGCAGGTGAAGGCGGGCCTGAAGGCGATCTACCTGTCCGGCTGGCAGGTCGCTGCGGACGCGAACATCGCCGGCGAAATGTATCCCGACCAGTCGCTTTACCCCGCGAACTCGGTTCCCGCGGTGGTCCGGCGGATCAACAACACGTTCATCCGTGCCGATCAGATCGCGCACGCCGAGGGCAAGGACGACACCGACTACTTCGCGCCGATCGTGGCCGACGCCGAGGCCGGCTTCGGCGGTGTGCTGAACGCGTTCGAGCTGATGAAGGCGATGATCGAGGCGGGCGCCGCGGGCGTGCACTTCGAGGATCAGCTCGCGTCGGTCAAGAAATGCGGCCACATGGGCGGCAAAGTGCTCGTGCCCACGCGCGAGGCGGTCGAGAAGCTGATCGCGGCGCGGCTCGCCGCCGATTGCCTCGGCGTGCCGACGATCCTGCTCGCGCGCACAGACGCCGAAGCGGCCGACCTGCTCACGTCCGACGTCGACGACATCGACAAGCCGTTCTGCACCGGCGAGCGCACCGTCGAAGGCTTCTACAAGACGCGCAACGGCCTCGACCAGGCGGTCGCGCGTGGACTTGCGTACGCGCGGTACGCCGACCTTATCTGGTGCGAGACCGGCAAGCCGGACCTCGCGTTCGCGAAGGCATTCGCCGACGCGATCCACGCGAAGTTCCCCGGCAAGTTGCTCGCCTACAACTGCTCGCCGTCGTTCAACTGGAAGAAGAACCTCGACGATGCGACGATCGCCCGCTTCCAGCGCGAGCTCGGCGCGATGGGCTACAAGTTCCAGTTCATCACGCTCGCCGGATTCCACAGCCTCAACTACTCGATGTTCCACCTCGCGCACGGTTACGCGCGGAACAACATGGCGGCCTTCGTCGAGTTGCAGGAGGCGGAATTCGCCGCGGTCGAGCAGGGCTTCACTGCCGTCAAGCACCAGCGCGAAGTCGGCACCGGCTACTTCGACGCGGTGACGCAGACGGTGCAGGGTAGCCAGGCATCGACGACGGCGCTCAAGGGCTCGACCGAGGACGAGCAGTTCTTCGACAAGGCTGCGAAGCTCCACGTCGCCAACGGCTGACGATCTGCCTGCGGGTCGCGAAGAATGCGCGCTGCGCGTGTTCTTCGCGCTCGTCCCGCCGCCGTCGCTGGCGCAGTCGCTCGGTGCGCTCGCGCGCGACGTTGCCCGTCGTGCGCGCGGGCGGCCGGTCCCCGCGGAAAATGTTCACCTGACACTCGCGTTCGTCGGGGCGTGGCCGCTCGCGCGCCTGCCCGAGTTGGTAGACGCCGGAGCGCAGCTTCGCGGCGCGGTCATCGAGCTCTCGCTCGACACACTCGGCGGCTTCCGCCGCGCCGGCGTGGCGTGGATCGGCGCTGCCGCGGCACCGCCGCTGACGGCGCTCGCGACGTCGCTCGCTACGGTGCTCGCGGCGGCCGGCGTCGCATTGCAAGAGCGGCCGCTGGCGCCGCACGTGACGCTCGCGCGCAAATGCCGCGGCCCGTATCCGGACGAGTCCGTATCGCCGTTCGCGTGGAGAGCGGACGCGCTGACGCTACTCGAATCACAGACGCGCGCGGAGGGCGCGCGCTACCGGCCGCTCGCGCGCTGGCCGCTGATGTGCTGAACTCGGGCGCGCATCAGTCGGGAATCTCAGCTTCGACAAGCTTCGCAAGCAAAGCCAGCGATTCCTGCCAGCCGAGGTAGCACGCTTCGGCCGGAATGGCATCCGGGATGCCTTCCTGCACGACTCGAAGCTCGGTGCCGACCGAAACCGCGGAC
>Ga0207690_10002237_pt1 | contig 11810 bp, 9 predicted proteins | sample KBSC23metaG_FD_184315 | JGI IMG/M metagenome (GOLD analysis project Ga0207690, IMG submission 184315) | Corn rhizosphere microbial communities from Kellogg Biological Station, Michigan, USA - KBS C2-3 metaG (SPAdes) (version 2) | ecosystem: Host-associated > Plants > Roots > Rhizosphere > Soil ...
GTAGTTAACAACATCGCTGCAATTGATGCCGCGTTCTGTAAAGCTACACGGCCAACTTTAGTCGGGTCGATAACACCTGCACCAATTAAGTTTTCGTAAACATCGGTACGTGCATTATAACCAAAATCGGCTTTGCCTTCTTTAACTTTTTGAACTACGATTGAACCTTCGATACCTGCATTCTCACAGATCTGACGCAGTGGCTCTTCGATAGCACGACGGATGATCTGGATACCGGTGTTCTCGTCTTCGTTAGCACCTTTCAGGTTAGCCAAAGCTTCAACCGCACGGATGAAAGCAACACCACCACCTGCAACAATGCCTTCTTCAACAGCCGCGCGAGTTGCATGTAAAGCATCGTCAACACGATCTTTTTTCTCTTTCATTTCAACTTCCGATGCAGCACCTACGTACAATACAGCAACACCGCCAGATAATTTGGCTAAGCGCTCTTGTAATTTTTCTTTATCGTAATCTGATGTGGTTGTATCTATCTGAGCTTTGATCTGGCCAACACGGGCTTTGATCGCGTCAGATTCGCCTGAACCATTAATAACTGTTGTGTTATCCTTGTCGATAACTATCTTTTCAGCAGTACCTAAGTAGGTCAGATCAGCGTTTTCTAATTTGTAACCTCTTTCTTCAGAGATAACGGTACCACCTGTAAGGATAGCGATATCCTCTAACATTGCTTTCCTGCGATCGCCAAAGCCAGGTGCTTTAACAGCGGCTACTTTCAGCGAACCACGGATCTTGTTCACTACCAATGTAGCTAATGCTTCACCGTCTAAGTCTTCAGCAATAATTAATAATGGCTTGCCTGTTTGTACTTGTTTTTCAAGTATCGGCAACAATTCCTTCATCGAAGAAATTTTCTTGTCGTAGATCAGGATGTAAGGGTTTTCCAACTCTACTTCCATTTTATCAGCGTTGGTTACAAAGTAAGGCGACAGGTAACCACGGTCAAACTGCATACCTTCTACAGTTTTAACTTCAGTTTCAGTTCCTTTAGCTTCCTCAACGGTAATTACACCGTCTTTACCAACTTTAGCCATCGCCTCAGCAATTAACGAACCGATAACTTCGTCGTTATTAGCAGAGATAGATGCTACCTGCTTAATTTTGTTATTGTCTTCGCCAACAGATTGCGATTGCTCCTGCAGGTTTTTAACAACAGCTTCAACAGCTTTGTCAATACCACGTTTCAGGTCCATCGGGTTAGCGCCTGCGGCAACGTTTTTAATACCTGCAGTTACTATAGCCTGGGCCAATACTGTAGCGGTAGTAGTACCATCACCGGCAATATCAGCAGTTTTTGAAGCTACTTCCTTCACCATTTGTGCGCCCATGTTCTCTAAAGCGTCTTTTAATTCTATCTCTTTAGCTACAGTAACACCATCTTTAGTGATGCTTGGTGAACCGAACTTCTTATCGATAATTACATTACGGCCTTTAGGACCTAAGGTTACTTTAACCGCGTTTGCTAAAATATCAACGCCACGTTTCAGGGCGTCGCGTGCTTCAACATTGTATTTAACTTGTTTTGACATCTTTTTTAAGATTTTTGTTTTATTGATTTAGTGAATGATTGATTTGGAAGGGCCAATCACTCAATCCCTGTTTTGCTTGATTCATCACGAAATGAGTAATCAATAAATCGATCACTCAATCATTCAATCAATCCTTACAATACCGCGTAAACGTCCGATTCACGCATAATTAAATACTCTTTGCCTTCGTAAGTAATTTCGGTGCCGGCATACTTACCGTATAAAACCTCATCACCTACTTTTACAGTTAAAGGCTCATCTTTTTTACCTTCGCCAACGGCAACGATCTTTCCACGTTGTGGCTTTTCCTTGGCAGTGTCTGGAATGAAAATACCAGATGCAGTCTTTTCTTCGGCGGCAGCGGCTTCTACAACCACTCTGTCTCCAATAGGTTTAATGTTTAACGACATAGTTATACTAATTTATTTGTACTAATGATTTATAATTAAATTCTGTTGTGCAATGCACATTTATAATGCCAAGCACCTTTTTTATTACATATTGACGGCCTAATTGTCAAAATTTCATTAAGCCCTAAAATTGCTTAACATTATCTTCATATCGCCGTGTCATCATGTCAGTATAAAAAACAAAAAAGGGCTTAAAAGAATTAAGCCCTTTAAATATTTTGATTATGGTATGTTACTTTGCTTTACCAGTTGCAGCCGGTGCCGGTGCTTTTAAACCACCGAATGGTGCTGAATTAGCGGGAGCACTTGGTTTAGATGCTTCTTTAATCATTTTGTCCTGATCAGGGTTAGTTGAAGCAGTTGTTCCGCCTTTGCCTATAACATTTATAGCTAACGATAATACCATTAAGGTAATGGCCAGTATCCAGGTTCCTTTTTCTAAAATATCGCCTGTTTTTTGTACGCCCAATAATTGCGATGAGCTTGAAAAATTAGATGATAAACCGCCGCCCTTAGGGTTTTGTATCAATACGATAAGGCCCAACAGCACGCAAACAATAATGGCAATAATTATTAAAAAATACATTTTACTTTAATTTAATTGATCTTTCTTTCCAGTAATTCGATCTGGGCCACAAAGTAACTGCTTTTTTCCGGAAATTTCAACAATAATTTTTTGTAGGTAGTTATGGCTTTGTGATATAGCATCTGGTCCATATAAATACGTGCCAGCGTTTCAGAAACCATTTCGTCCTGGTCCTCGGCACTTTTCTTAGCCTTGTTCTCGTTATCCAGCTTATCGTTGCTTGGCGGTTTTATCTGCGGTTCTTCTTTTATAAAACGCTCAATAATTTCATCCTCATGCTTGCCGCTGGTAAATTCCGCTTTGGCTTTATCCAGGTTCTCGATAGTGGTGAGATGGAATATATTTTCGTAATACTGCCGCTGTAACTCCGCCGGACTATCAGCCTGCAGCATTTGCCTGTTCACATTTTTATACGGCGCGTATGGCTGATATGTAGCCGCATGCTCGCGACGGGTTTTATCCAGCCACCACATAAAGGTGTAAGGCATTTTATCGTCGTGATATTTTGATACACGGCCATCGTCTTCGGTTGCTTTATTTTCCAGCTGCGCCGTTACCGGGATGCTCTCAGGCGCTTTCTCTTCAACCTTACTTTCTTCCGTTCCCGGGAACTTATCATTAAACGCGAAGTAATCGGCACCGGCAATATTGCCCAATATCAACCGGTCTTCTTCATTTTGCAAGGCCTGTCGCGGTTCTTCGTAATAAGGGGTATGATAGTGAGATCTTTCAGGCTCATCGGGTATTTCATCTTCATCAATAACAGCCTCGTGCAATACCAGGCCGGTATCTTCCTCATCATCCTCTTCCGGTGTGCTTTCATCGGCATCACGCGGTATCACACCATCTTCAACAACAAACTTAAAAGGCGATGGCTCTATCGTAATATCATCAATAGCGGTTATCTCATCAAATACCTCATCATCAATTTCGCCTTCCGGGCTTGTATGTTCAGTTACAGGGGCGGATTCCTCCTCATGCGCATGCGTTTTATCATCATCGGTATCCGGTGCTGTTTCCTCTTCTATGGCCGAGTCATATTCATCTTCGTCGGCAAGTGTATCCGCCGCGTTCTGAAATGAGGGCCAGTAATTAGTATCAGGTTCAGTTTTTGGTATCTGCGTTTCAATTACCGGCAGGTACTTATCTTCGTCATACTCGTCGGTTACTATACCTTCTTCCTCATCATCCAGGTAATCATGATCGCTTATTGCCGGGGTGGTTTCTTCCTCCGCGACAGGTTCAGCATGCATACTCACAGGTTCCTCAACAACCGGCGTTGTCACAGGTGGTTCGAACGGTACCTGCTCTGTAATAACTTCTGCATCTGTAAAAAGCTGACTTTTATCTACAGCCTGCAGCTTTTCAGGATGGTTCACTACTTTATAAAGCACGGCCCTGTCGGGCGCGTAAGCCGAAGCGCTTTTCAACTTCTCTTCAAACGCAGAATTGCCGTTATTTTTATAGGCACGTGCAAGCAGGGCACGCAAAATGCTCACCTGCGGATAAGCCTTAATCAGCTCTTCCAGTTTTTCAACAGGCACTGTACCGGCCTTTTCAGGCTCAGCCAGTATGCCGAAAAATAGTTCCTTTTGCCCGCTGTTTAACAATTGCTCCACGTGGTTGAAAGTAATGATTTGATTACCAATTTGCAAAAGCCTTATTAAATATATCTTCGGTAAGCTGCTTGTTGATGTCTTGTATCAACGTTTGCTCTTGCGATGCGATATCCCCGGTAAAGTCTTTATATCTCGAAAACGGAACATTTGTAAAATCGTTTTTTTTATCTGCATTTGGGTAGGTAGCCGTATAAGTAACGTTTACCGTAATGGTTAAACGTGTTTGCCCGGCAACTGGGGCACGGTTATCTGATGTAGCCTGGATAGATACCGGCGCGATGGTATAGCCCGTAATAGTACCTTCCATAATAGCCCCCGCCTCTCCCCTTACAATGCCTAACTTGGTTTGCGAGCGTATCCTGTCTTTTAAAGCTTCGGTGAATGATTGACTCAGGTTACTTACCACCAGTTGCGCGTCATTCTCAAAAAACTTTACGTTAATGGTTTTCAGCTCGTCGGGTATCGATGCTCCGTTTAATCTTACCTGGCATGCCTGCAGTAAAAATATCAACGGAAAAGCCAGCAACAAAAATCTCTTCTTCATCTATAATTATAAGTTCAGTTCTTTTATTTTTCGATACAAGGTCCGCTCGGATATACCCAGTTCATGCGCGGCAAGCTTACGCTTACCTTTATGTTTTTTCAATGCCTTACGTATCAGGTCCGATTCCTTTTCTATCAGCGACAATGATTCCTCCACCTCTTCCGCGGCGTGAGTTATGTTATAATTACCGTCGTTATTATGAACGGGCTGCTGAATAGTAAATTGTTGATCACCATTTTTTGGCAACTCAATATCGCGGTAAAGCTGGTTTATAGCCTGTGTATTACCTGCAAAATTTGCCGATACGCCGCCATGCTCAATAATATCGGCAACCAGCTTTTTAAGCTCCACCATATCGCGCTTCATATCAAACAACACCTTGTACAGGATATCCCGCTCCGAAAAATCTTCCTTGCCGTTATTCTCTATCTTCATCGGCAGGTTACGGTTGCCTCCCGGTTGGTCGAGCGGAATATAGGTAGCTAACGATTGCGCGGTAATCGTACGGTCGCGCTCAAGCACGGCCAGCTGCTCGGCTATGTTTTTTAACTGCCTTACATTACCCGGCCACGAATAGTTGATGAGCACCTGCTGGGCCGCTTCATCCAATTGTATAGGCGGCGAGCGGTATTTTGCCGTAAAATCTGAAGTGAATTTACGGAAGATGAGATAAATATCTTCTTTCCTGTCGCGCAGGGGTGGTATGCGCAAAGGCACGGTATTTAAACGATAATACAGATCTTCGCGAAACTTACCGTTGCGCACGGCCTCGTAAACATCCACATTGGTAGCGGCAATAACGCGCACATTGGTTTTCTCTACTTTAGATGAACCTACTTTAATGTATTGCCCCGATTCTAAAACCCGCAGCAAACGCGCCTGTGTGCCCAATGGCATTTCGGCTATCTCATCCAAAAATATAGTACCACCGTTAACAGTTTCAAAATACCCTTTACGCTCGCCAACGGCACCTGTATAAGCACCTTTTTCGTGGCCAAACAGTTCCGAGTCAATCGTTCCTTCCGGGATAGCGCCGCAGTTAACCGCGATAAATGGCCCGTGTTTTCTTGGACTCATCTGGTGTATAATATGCGAAAACACCTCTTTACCGCTGCCACTCTCCCCGGTTATCAGCACCGAAATATCGGTAGGCGCAACCTGGTTGGCAATATTTATGGCCCTGTTCAATAACGGCGAGTTGCCGATAATGCCAAAGCGTTGTTTAATTTCTTGTATTTCCATAGCCCCCTAACCCCCTAAAGGGGGAAAAATAAGGTTTATAATTTATTTCTATTCACCCGCCAGAACTCCCCCTTCAGGGGCTTGGGGGGCTTCTATTATCGTGCCCATCAAGGTCGCCGTTGTGCAACGTTCTGCCATTACATATACATACTGACCTGGTTTATAACGTTCATCTTTCGGAAACACCACCATCGCGTTCTGATCACTGCGCCCGCAGAAATCATTTTGCGATTTTTTTGATGTTCCTTCTATCAGTACCTTTTGCACCTTACCAATTTGCGCCTGTAACCTAACCAGCGAATATTGCTGTTGCTTGGCCACGATCTCCTGTAATCTTGTTTTCTTTACATCTTCGGGGATATCATCGGCATAACGTTTAGCTGCCAAAGTTCCCGGCCGCTCCGAGTACATGAACATGTAGGCAAAATCGAACTGCACGTAATCCATCAGGCTTACGGTATCCTGGTGCTCCTCATCAGTTTCTGTACAAAATCCGGTGATCACATCGGTAGATATCGCGCAGCCCGGGATAATACGGCGAATAGCGTCGATCCTGTCGATATACCACTCACGGGTATATGTCCGGTTCATAATATCCAATACCCTGCTATTGCCCGATTGTACCGGCAGGTGGATATAATTACAAATGTTATCGTATTTGGCAATGGTATACAATACCTCGTCGGTAATATCTTTAGGATGCGATGTGGAGAATCGAACACGCAAATCGGGATTGATCAGGGCAGTCATCTCTAGCAAACGGGCAAAGTTTACATGCTCGCCGATTTCTTCGTTGTCCCATTTATATGAGTCGACATTCTGGCCCAACAATGTTACCTCGCGATAACCCTGATCGAATAGATCCTGACACTCTTTCACTATCGAATGCGCATCACGGCTCCGCTCGCGGCCGCGGGTAAACGGTACCACACAGAATGAGCACATATTATCGCAGCCACGCATAATAGATACAAAGGCGTTTATGCCATTTGTATTTAAACGCACCGGGTTAATATCGGCATAGGTTTCCTCGCGCGAAAGCAATACGTTAACGGCCTTTTGGCCACTGTCCACCTGCTCTATTAAATTCGGCAGATCGCGGTAAGCATCTGGGCCAACCACAACATCAACCAGTTTTTCTTCTTCTAAAAATTTCGATTTTAAACGCTCGGCCATACAACCCAGCACACCAACCACCATTCCGGGGTTTTTAGCTTTCGCGCCCTTAAATTCTTTCAGCCGGTTACGTACCCGTACTTCCGCATTCTCGCGAATTGAGCAGGTGTTAATAAACACCACATCGGCATTATTAAAATCGGTAGTGGTTTCAAAACCCTGATCCGATAGTATGGAAGCAACTATTTCGCTGTCCGAAAAGTTCATCGCGCAGCCATAGCTTTCAATATAAAGCTTTCGCCCGTTTTTAGCTACGGGGCTTTGTTCCAACATCAACGCTTCCCCTTGCTTGCTCTCGTCGTGCGTTTTATCCGGTATATCTAATCCTATCATTTTAAAATTCAAAGTGCAAAAATAAACAAATTATTATATTGCGTGACATAATGTCATATATATAAATAAACCTTTTAACCGTTTTTTACCGTAAACAGATAAACCATAAACGGGTTATTACATTAGCGATGTATTCAATTAAAACAACATTTTTGCGGATGTATAAACAAATTGGATATATTGCAGTGACCGTATTATAATGATTACACGATTCACAGAACAGCGATGGAAAAAAATAGCGTTAATTGTTGCCGCATTGGCAATTACCGCTTTTATTGCGGTGATATTGCTGGTTAACTTTTACTGGTCGCCCATTTTAGGCGAACGTATAAAAGCTACGGTTTTAAAAAGTACCGATGGCCTGTATTCAGTTAATTTTTCAAAATCGAGCCTGAGCTTTATTAAGGGCGAGCTGCAGATAGATAATATTGAGCTGAAACCCAATATGTCGGTTTATAATCACAAAAAACTGCAACAACTTGCCCCAAACAGCTTATACGACCTGAAGGTGCAGCGCCTGACCATTCATCACCTGCACCCGCTGAGCCTGTACTTTAATAACAAATTAGATATTGACCAGATAACCGTTAGCAGCCCCGACCTGCACATAAATTACGAACAGAACCGTAACCGGGATACCCTGGTGAAAGATAAAAAAACACCTTACCAGATCATTGCTAAAATATTAAAATCGGTACATGTTAATTCCATATTGTTGAATAATGTAAAGTTTACTTACGTAGATGCACACGTAAAGCAAAATGGCATACAACTGCAAAACCTCAACTTTGTTGCTACCGACCTGCTGATAGATTCGACCACGCAATATAGCAAGTCGCGCTTTTTGTTCTGCACCGATGTAAGCGCCGAACTCAATAACTTTACCCGCACCAGCGAAAATAAACGATACGCCTACAGCATCGCGTCGCTTAAATTCTCTACACAAAGCTCGCAACTTATCGCTACAGGCATCAGCTATAAACCAACAAAAACAGTAAACGAGTTTTTTAAAGGCAATAACGAAGACTGCTACGCCATCGCGCTCGACTCGCTGCGCCTGAACAACTTCGATTTTAAAGCTTATAGTAAGTATCATACGGTACACGCGTCATCGGCAACGTTTACTAATGGCAAGTTTGAGATGTATGCTAACCCGGCACCTAACGATACCGTGAAAGATCAAAGCCCAAACTTCCCCCAGTTGCTGCTGCATAAGCTAAAACTGGATGTAAAGGTGGATACGGTTGTTTCTGATAATACTGAAGTTTTATATACCGAGTATGGCATCACGTCCGGGCAGCCGGGTACGGTTATCTTTAACAGGATAAATGGCAAGTTATATAATGTAACCAATAACAAAACCGCGCTTAAAAAAGACAGCGCGGCCCGCGCCGATATAGAGGCCTTGCTAATGGGCCGCAGTAAACTGAAAGTACATTTCGATTTTAACTTAACCGATCCTGATGCGTCTTTTGCTTTTAAGGGCCATTTAGATTCTATACGGTTAAAGTATGTTAACCCAATAACGATGCCGTTGGGTATGATAAAACTGGCATCGGGCGATGCAAAAAGCCTTGATTTTTATGTGAAGGCAAATCGCACATTTGCTACCGGAACTTTAACCGCTATTTACAATAATTTAAAGATCAAGCTGCTCAAAAAAACGGAGGAGAACAAATTAAGAAAAATGGGGATCATATCGTTACTGGCAAACGCCATGATCATAAAACGGGATAACCCATATTATGGTGAGCAGCCACGGGTGGCTCATGTAGCGTTAAAACGCCGCATAAGCGCCTCCATATTTAGCTTTATGTGGAAATCGGTTTTTATGGGATTGAAAGAATCTGTTGGCTACGATATAAAAACGGAACAAACCGTAAAACAAAAGATCAGCCAGTTTAAACAAAACAGGCTAACCCATGATGCCCGCAAAGCAGAGCGGATACAACGCCGCGAAGCGCGCCGACATAAAAGAGAATTGCGCAAAAAGGAAAAAGAAGCAAAAGCGCAAAAAGCATTAAATAATCGCCCCGAATAAGCAATTAATGCACGTTGCCGAAACCAAATTCTTTATAAGTATTGGGCATGGTACCGTTATTGCTAAAAGCAAAAGAATAGTCGGCCCCCCATTTATCATAATCGGCAGTTTTTACTTTCGATGGCTCAAAATACACGGTGCGCAGCAAATAGATCCCTTCGCGACTTACACTGAATGAAACACTACCTGTCGCGTCGCTTATCAGCTTAAGCGGATAAACCTTACCCGATGGTGTTTTGATGAGCAGATCAACTTTAGCGTTTGCCATAGGTTTGCCTCTCAATTTAACTATCGCTGTAAGGTCATCTCCATAACTCAATTTATATGGGTTCGATTTTAATATTATTTCCAGCTCATGCCCAACTTCTGTGCTGTACAGGCTGCCGCTCGGTTTATCTACCATTACCAGGCTCTTTAAAAAGCAGGTATACTTTGTCCGGAACCTGTTTTGGCCTATGCTATTTACTTTTTCCGATAATTTCACTAAACCCTCGCCATCCAGTTCTGCTGTAAAATCGGCTTTATCCACATCATCCGCAGGATAGCTGCGCACCATTTCAACCATTGCCAGGCCACTGTTATCCATTTTATAACCTAATACCGGTGAGGCGTTGGCTTTGGTATTTGGTTTCATATCAAACTTTTTACCGCCATCATATAAGGCAAACTTATCGGTGGTAGATTGCTCATATTTTACCTCCTTCGGATTTTCAAACAGTTCTGATGAAAAAAGGCGCACATTCAGGCTATCCCCCTTATGTAAAAAGAAGTTTTGAGGAACTAAAATATAATCGTTAGACCACGAAATAAGGCCAACAGTAAATAACAGGCATAGGATAAAGAAGTAGCGAAGTTTCATATCAAAAATAGTATAGCTGTCCAAAAATAGACATTTTTTAATTTTATGAACGGTTTGTTTGGGATATAATTGCTAAATTAAAATAATGATAAAATATTAGCTTTTAATCCTTCCAACCTAATCTCCCACCAACTCCACCTCAGCTACCGGGCTAAACAAATAAACGCGCTGACTGCTTATCTCAACGCAACGATATCGCTTACGCAATCGCTCTTCCTTACGAAAAACACGGCCATCTTTTAGCTTAAACAATGCCTTGGCGGGAAGCTTTTCTACTGTGAGATGATCGGGCCTGGGCGCATCATATTTTCTAAGCGAACGGTATAGATTCAGGTCGGAGCAGCTCGAAGCGGCGGGGTTATCCAGGTAACCCGTAATGGCCTGCTTTACATCCGGCGGAAAAACTTCCATTTCAAAAAATGGCTGCATCATACGCTTAAAGTTGGCTTTCCACTCGGCGCCATGGGGTTTTACTTTGTGCTTATGCTGGTTCCAGGTATGCAGGTGCGCAAACTCGTGCACGGTAGTTACCAGGAATGCGTAAGGGTTAAGATCGTAATTTACAGATATACGGTGCCCCTCGTCACCAAACGGATGCCTGTAATCGCCAAACTTTGAGTTGCGGTTTCGCGATACTTTAAACTCACATACAAAATAATCTATCCAGCGGCTGATGAGCGGGGCGGCCTTTGCCGGAAGATAAGTTTCAAGAATTTTTACTTTATCCAATTTTACCTCTTGAATCAAATATCGACTTTTTAAGCAAAGGCTCAAATAATGCCAAAGTAATTATTTCAACAAATGATAGGTGACAAAACTGGCCGCATAAGCCAGTACCGTCATATAAGCGAATTGCGCTGCGGGCCAGCGCCAGTTTTTGGTTTCGCGGTAAACTACGGCTACCGTACTTGCGCACTGCATGGCAAAAGCGTAAAACATCATTAAACTCATAGCTACTGCCAGGGTAAATACAGGCTGCCCTGTTTGCTCGTTACGGGCCGTACGCATTTTTTGCTGTACCGATTCTATCTTTTCAGCATCGCCGTTAACACTATACATGGTTGCCATGGTACCTACGAAAACCTCGCGGGCGGCAAATGAGGTGATAAGCGCAATACCGATCTTCCAATCAAAACCCAAAGGTTTAATAGCTGGTTCTATAACATGGCCAAGCACGCCTGCATAAGAGTTCTCGAGCTTTTCTGATGCTACCATTCTTTTCAGGCTATCGGGCCCGGCTTTTTGGTATTGTGTTTGCTGATATTTCCGGTCGATCTGATCGAACCGGTTACCGGGGCCGTAGGATGCCAGTACCCATAAAATAACCGATACCGCTATAATTACCTTTCCAGCCTCAAAAACAAAGGTTTTAGCACGGTCGAACATACTGTGCAGCACATTGTTCCAGCGGGGCATGCGGTAAACGGGGAGCTCCATAATAAAGTAACCA
>Ga0207690_10002238_pt1 | contig 11806 bp, 7 predicted proteins | sample KBSC23metaG_FD_184315 | JGI IMG/M metagenome (GOLD analysis project Ga0207690, IMG submission 184315) | Corn rhizosphere microbial communities from Kellogg Biological Station, Michigan, USA - KBS C2-3 metaG (SPAdes) (version 2) | ecosystem: Host-associated > Plants > Roots > Rhizosphere > Soil ...
CAGCTTGCGAACGAGCCGCGCCCGGGCAGCAGCGAGGCGGCCGGCCGCCGCGCAATGCCGGCCTTCCAGGCCTGGGTGCGCGGCACCGCCCGCCTCATCAAGACGCTGGACCGCAACCACCTCGTGCCGACCGGCGCCGAGGGCCTCAACTCCTGCCTGCAGGACGCGTCCTGCGTGCTCGAGGAGCATCGGGGTCCGGAGATCGACTATCTCACCGCCCACGTCTGGCCGCTCAACTGGAGCTGGATCGACGCGAAGGATCTCCCCGGCACCTGGGCCTCCGGCGCCGAGAAATCGGGCGCCTATGTTGCGCAGCATGAGGATTTCGCACGGCAGCTCGGCAAGCCGCTGGTGATCGAGGAATTCGGCTATCCGCGCGACGGCGGCGGCTACGATCCGGGCGCGCCGACGACGTGGAAGGACCGCTTCTACCGCCTCATCTACGACGCGGTGGAGAAGAGCGCCGCGTCCGGCGGGCCGATCGCCGGCGCGAACTTCTGGGCGTGGGGCGGGGAGGGACGTGCGCTCCACCCGGACCACGCCTTCCGCCGCGGCGAGCGCGCCTGGCTCGGCGACCCGCCGCACGAGCCCCAGGGCTGGTACAGCGTCTTCGACAGCGACGAGAGCACCAAGGCGGTGATCCGCGGCTATGCCGAGGCGATGCGGCGGCTGGCCGGGGCGGGTTAACGGCGCATTAGCCCTCCGCCCTGAGCTTTCGTCAACGCGGCGTCAGGCATGATGGGGCGTGCGCCGCTCCCGGCGCGCGCCGAAGATTGGTCGTCGCCATGTCCGTGACCCGCAGCCTCCTCGTCCTTGTCGCCCTCCTCTCCGGCTCCGCCGCCGTCGCGGGCGAGCCCGCGTGGCGGGTGACGGAGGCTGCGGGGAAGGTCGACGTCCGGCACGGCAACGGCGTGGCGGCGGTGCGGCGCGGGGCGGTGCTGCGCGCAGGCGACGTGATCGAGACGGCGCCGGGCGCGCGCGCCGTGCTCGTGCGCGGCCAGGATTATGTGATCGTCTCGCCGGCGACGCGGCTGCGCCTGCCCGAGGCGCGCGATTCGCGCAGCATCATCCAGGTCCTCGAGGATTATGGGCGGGCCATCTTTCGCATCGAGAAGAAGGAGGCACCGCACTTCGGCGTCCGTACCCCTTATCTGGTCGCCCTCGTGAAGGGGACGGTGTTCAGCGTCACCGTCGACCGCGGCGGCGCCGCGGTCGCGGTGGAGGAGGGCCGCGTGGAGGTGGCGACGCCGAACGGCAGCCAGCGCCAGCTGGTCGTCGCGGGTCGCACCGGCGCGGTCTCCGCCGCCGAGCCCGACCGCCTCGATGTCGCGGCGAGCGCCGAAGCGACCGGCGACGCGGCGGCCGACGTCGCCGACGCGATGCGCGGCCGCGGCTCCGAGAGCGGCAACGCGTCCTGCGCCTCCGGTTGCGCCGCCCGCCTCGATTACGCCGTGGGCGATCTCACGGAGGGTGATGGTGGACGATCGCGGGCGAGCGGCGGCGGCGATGGCCGTTCCGCCTCGCCTCCCGGCCTGCAGACCGCCGCCGGCCATGTCCCGTCGGTGGCGCTCGCCGACCTCGGCCGCGGCGTGCCCGGCGGAGCGGGCGGGCCGCCCATTCCCGTCCGGCCTGCGGCAGCCCCGATCGCTCCTCCGGCCGCCCCGGTGCCAACGCCGACGCCGGTCGCAATCCCAGCGCCGGCAACGACGCCGACCCCCGTTCCGACGCCGGCTCCCCTCCCCGTGCCCGCGCCGGTTCCGACGCCGGCTCCCGTTCCCGCGCCGGTTCCGACGCCGGCTCCCGTTCCCGCGCCGGTCCCGACGCCCGCTCCCGCGCCAGCTCCAGCACCCGCGCCAGCTCCGGCTCCGGCTCCGGCGCCAGCTCCGGCGCCCGCTCCGACACCCGCGCCTGCCCCCGCGCCTGCGCCTGCGCCTGCTCCAGCTCCAGCGCCAGTACCAGTACCAGCGCCAGCCCCCGCGCCGGCTCCCGCACCTGCTCCAGCCCCAGCCCCGGCCCCGGCACCGGCTCCAGCCCCTGCACCGGCACCTGCCCCTGCGCCGGCTCCAGCGCCCGCGCCGGCCCCTGCGCCTGCTCCAGCGCCCGCACCGGCCCCAGCGCCTGCCCCCGCGCCGGCCCCCGCGCCGGCGCCGGCTCCGGCGCCTGCGCCCGCGCCGAAGACCTGCATCCTCGGGCTTATCTGTCTGTGAAGCCTAACGGTTCTTCAACCTCGAGCGGTTAGCACCGCCGCTCCGGTGGCAGGCAGCGAGGTGGGACGTGGGGCGATGGCGGCGGCTGCTGTTGCTGAGCGCGTGGCCGCTCGGCGGCGGCCTGTCGCCGCCAGCGGCCATCCTCCCCTACGACCCGACGATCTTCGACAGCCCGGGCCGGGCGCTTCCGCCGCCCGCCCCGGCTCCCGCCGCGGCGGCAACCCCGACCAAGGGGCAGTACCGGCTGACGCTCGACCTCGCCGCCATCGCCGACAGCAACGCGACCAACGGCACGCGGCTGCGGGACGTGCCGGTGCTGGTCGGGGGGACGCCGGTGCCGGTGCCGCTCGACCCACGGCTCCGGCGCAGGAGCGGGATCGGGAGGAGCGCCGCGCTGACCGCGAGTGCTACCGTTCCGGTCGCCCATGGCGTGAGCGCCGTCGCCACAGCCGACGCTTATTATGTCGACTATGCCGGGACCATCAGCGACGATGCCTGGGCCTCCTTGTCCGCCGGCGCCGCCCTGGGGCCCGAGGGCCGGCGGACCCTCGTCGAGGCGATGCTGTTCGACCGGTGGTACGCCCATGAATCGGCGATGGCGGGGTGGGGCGTGCGGGTCTCGCACCGCAGTGCGCTGGGCCATGGCCGCAGCGTCCGCGCCGCCGCCGAGGCGCGCGTCTACCGCTCCGGCTACGGCCGCGCCTTCGACGGTCGCCAGGCGAGCGCCTGGCTCAGCTACGACGCGGTTTTGGACCCGTCGCTCACCGCGTCGGCGAGCGTCTACGCCCGCCGCGACGCGTTGCGCGACCGGGCCTATGCGAGCACCGAAGTGGGCGCGTCGGCAAGCCTCGCTTACTATCTCGGCCCCGATTTCAGCGGCTCCCTGTCGCTCGGCCTCGGGCGATCCTGGTACGACGAGCCGATCCCGTATCTCGCTCCCTTCGCGCGCGAGGACTGGCGCCCGTCCGCTTCCATATCGGTCACGACTCGCCATCCGCTGCTGTGGGGCTTCTATCCGTCGCTGACCTATTCGTACGGCCGTACCTTCAGCTCGCTTCCCTTCTACGCCTCCGACCGCCACCGCCTCCGGCTCGGGGTGGCGCGGACCTTCCAGTGAGGCTTTGGACCCGCCTTGCCGGGGAGCGCCCCTTCGCCTGCCTCGTCGGAGCCGCGGTGGGCCTGGCGCTCCTGCTGTCCGGCCTCGGGGCGGGCCTCGAAAAGGCGGGAAGCGACCTTCGAGCCGGCTTCCGTCTGCATCCGGCCAGCGGCGAGGTCGCGGTCGTCGAGATCGACGCCAGGAGCATCGCCGCGTTCCGCCGCTGGCCCTGGCCGCGCAGCGTCCACGCCGCCCTCGTCGACCGGCTCCGCGCCGCCGGCGCCAGGATCATCGCTTTCGACGTCGACTTCTCGAGCGCGTCCGAGCCGCGCGAGGATGCCGCGCTCGCCGCGGCGCTGAGGCGCGCCGACCGGTCGGTGCTTCTGCCGACCTTCCGGCAGGAGGCCGGGTTCGACGCCGCCGCCACGATCGAGTCCGCGCCGATCCCCGCGTTTGCCGAGAATGGCTTCCTGGTCGCGGCGAACGTGCTTCCCGACCGCGACGGGCGCCTGCGGAGCATGCCCTTCGCGCTGACCATCCTCGGCGCCACCCGTCCGTCGCTGGCCGCGATGGTCGCCGAGCGCCAGGGCGCCGCCGACGCAAGCTTTCCCATCGACCTTCACGTGGATCCGCAGACTCTGCCCCGATACTCCGCGCGCGACATTCTGGAAGGGCGCGTTCCCGCGGCGGCCATCGCCGGCAAGCGGGTCATCGTCGGCGCCACGGCCGTCGAACTCGGCGACCGTTACGCGGTGCCCGGCTTCCAATTCCTGCCGGGCGTGATCGTCCAGGCGATGGCCGCCGAGACCCTCCTCACCGGCCGCGCTTTCGCGGAGATTTCCGGGCTCTGGCCGCTTCTGCTGGCCCTGGCGATGCTGCTTCTCCTGCTCGGCCGGCGCGCAGCGGCCACGCGGGCCGGCGGTACGGTGGCGGCCACGTCGGTCCTCCTCATTCTGCCCGCGCTGACCGAGCGGATAGCGGGGGTTACGATGGCCGTCGTGCCGGCGCTTGTCGCCTTGCTTGCCGGCGTCGTCGCGGCGGTCGCCCGCCTGGTCGCGCAGCGCTACCGCGAGCGCGGCCTCGCCGACCGCGAGACGGGCCTGCCGAACCTCGCCGCGCTGCTTCGCGACAGTGTTTCCTCCGCGAGCCTGACCATCGGCGCGGTGCGGATCGGCCGCGTCGCGGAGCGCGTGTCGAGCGGCGGGAGCGCCGACGTGCGGGCCCGAATTCTGCGCCTCGCCGGCCGGCTTCAGTTCGCGGCGGCCGCTGGCCGCGTGTATCGCAGCGGCGCCGACACACTGGTTTGGCTGATGCCCGCGCCCGAGCCGGGCGAGGATCCGCTGGCCGGCCCTGCGCGCCTGTTGCGCGCCGCGGCCGCGGCCGAGGAGGGCGGCGAGCTCCAGCTCCACTTCGGGGTCGCGTCCGGGCTTGGCGCCGATGCCGCCGCGGTCGCCGCCCGCGCCGCCCTCGCCGCCGAACAGGCCGCCGCGGACGGCGTCGCCACCCGCACCTTCACCGCCGCGGACGCCGACCTGGTAAGGCGCGACGAGGCGCTGCTCGACCGCTTGGAAGCGGCGCTGGCCGAACGGCGGATCCGGCCCGCGTTCCAGCTCAAGCGCGACTTGCGCAGCGGCCGGGCCAAGGGTGTGGAGGCGCTGGCGCGCTGGGAGGATGGGGAATTCGGAGCCGTCGCGCCCGACGCCTTCATCCCGCTGCTGGAACGCCATGGCGGCATCCTCGAGCTCACCGCCGCGATCCTTGCCGACTCGCTGGCGGAGGTCCGCGGCTGGCACGAGCTGCGGCCCGGCTTCACCGTGGCCGTGAACCTGTCGGCCGTCCTCCTCCACGATGCCGCGGCGATGCTTCGCCTGCGCCAGGTCCTGCTGGACAGCGGCGTCCCCGCCGGCTCGCTCATCGTCGAGGTCACCGAGACGGCGGCGATGGCGGACCCGGCGCGCGCCATCGCGGCCCTGGAAGCCTGGCGCGCGCTCGGCGCCGCGGTGTCGATCGACGATTACGGCACCGGCCACAGCTCGCTCGGCTACCTGCACAGCCTTCCGGCGACCGAGCTGAAGATCGACGGCAGCTTCGTGCGCGATCTCGCCATCGACTCCCGCAGCGCGATCATGGTGCGCTCGACCGTCTCGATGGCCCACGAGCTCGGCCTCGAGGTGGTGGCGGAAGGCGTCGAGGATGCGGCCGGGCTCGACCTGCTGCGCGCCATGGGCTGCGACGTCGCACAGGGCTGGGCGGTGGGCCGCCCCGTGCCGGCGGGGGAGATCACCGCGCTCCTCGAGACCGAAGCGGCGGGCGCGCGCCGCGCCGGCTGACTAGTGTCCCGCGGTCCGCCCGGTCATCAGCGGCCCGGCGGGCGGTGGGGCGAAGGCGAGGGCGGGGACGGCGGCGCCGGGCGAGCCGGCCGTCACCCGCGCGTAGAGGGCGGCGCCGACGGGGCTGTAGGTGACCGCCTCGGTCAGCGCGAGACAGGCGAACATCGTTCCGATCCCCCAGCGCCATGCCGGATGGGCGCGGCCGGTGCGGCGGATGTCGGCGACGACGCCGATCGTCGGGAAGATCAGCGTGGCGGCGAAGGCCGTTTCCCACGACCAGGGCTGCAGCAGCGGCATCGGCAGCAGCCTCCCGAACGCCGGGCCGAGCAGTAGCGACATGCCGCAATAATGGAGCCGCCGATGCCACGCCGTCTCGCGCCGCAGCGTGACCGCGGCGACGGTGAGGCCGATGAAACCGAACAGCGTCATCGGATCGAAGACGAGGAACTGGAGCGGGCGGAAGAAGAAGGGCACCTGGCCGCGCCGCACCATCGCCGCCGTCACCCAGCAGCCGAGCACCAGCATCGGCACCAGCCACGCCGCGCCGATCCAGCCGAGCCGGCGGTGCAGCGCCATCCGGTCGGTGGCGACGAAGACGTTCTGCAGCAGATAAAGCGTCACCCACCCCATGAAGGTGACCGCGTGGGCGTGGACGAGCAGCGGCGAATGGAAGGTCGAGCGCCCCGCCGCCAGCTGCAGCGAAAAGCCGGCCGCGACGGTGAGCGCCATCGCGATCGCGGCGCGCAGGAAGAAACGGTCGTCCCCCGCAGCGTGAACCGGCGCGTCGGCAGCGATCGTGGCCATGTCTCATCCCCCCCGGGTTGTGGGGCGGAAGGTAACGGAAGCGCAGGGTGGGAGCAACGGGCGGTCGGGGACAGTCTATCTGACTGTCCCCCTCCGCGGCGCGGCAACGGGGACAGCCAGGTAGGCTGTCCCCTCCACAGGCTACATCTTGTACGTCACCCGGGCGTAGAAGAAGGTGCCGGGGACGTCGTAGGTCGTCGGGTCCATGTTGTTGAGGCCGCACGAGAAGCAGGGCGGCGGCGAGACGTTGAACAGGTTGTTGGCGCCGAGCGCGAAGCCGAACCCGCCGAGGCTCTTGCCCTCCCAGCGCAGCTGGATGTCGGTGTAGAGCCGGTGGCGCATCTTGTTGCCGTTGTCCTCGACGACGCCGGAAATGTAGCGCCCGGTCAGCGAGGCGGCGAAGTCGCCGAGCGACCAGTCCAGCACCGCGTTCGACTTGAACTTTGGAAAGGCCTGGTCGGGGCTGCCCTGCTCGCTGCCGGCGCGCCGGAGCGTCGTCGTGCCGGCGGTTGCGGGGACGGTGACGTCGTAGTGGAACAGGAAGGTGCTGTTCCACAGCAGGCCGAAACGCCCGGCCGGAGTTTGGGCGGTGCGGGCGTTGAAGGTGACGTCGACCCCGTCCGTCTCGATGCTGGCGATGTTCTGGAGCAGGCCGCGGATCTGGGCGATGGCGCCCGAGGCGGTGCGGGTGATCGCGGCGCAGCTCAGCGCGTCGCCCGACGCGGTGCAGCGCCCGAGCAGGGTGCCGGCGTCGATCGCCTGGATCGCGCCCTTCACCTTGTAGTGGAAATAATTGCCCTCGAGCGTCACGCGCGGCAGCCAGCGCGGGCTGTAGACGGCGCCGAAGCCGTAGCTGTCGGACGTCTCGGCCTTGAGCGCGGGATTGCCGCCGGTGATGACCGGAAGCTGCGGGTTGGCCTGCACGTAGCTGCCGTTCGCGGGGACGCCGTGGGCGATGCAATTGGCGCGGACGGCGGCGGGAATCTGGCCGCCGACGGCGGAGCAGGGATCGACGATCTCCTGGTCGAAGCGCGAGGGCGTGCCGAACAATTCGCCGATCGATGGGGCGCGGAAGCCCTGCGCCCAGCTGCCGCGGAAGAGCAGGTCCTGCACCGGCTTCCAGTCGGCGCCGGCCTTGAACGTCGTCTTGCTGCCCGACGTCGAATAATCGGAATAGCGGGCGGCGAAGGAGAGTTCGAGCTTGTCGAAGAACGGCGTCTTGGCGAGCAGCGGCGCGCGCAGCTCGCCATAGACCTCGTTGACGTTGAAGCTGCCGCGCGTCGGCAGCGCCGGGATGTCGGAACCGAGGCCGGCCGCGACCACCGGGTCCGGGTCGAAGCGTCCGCTCTGGTCGCGGTGCTCGGCGCCGATCGCGATGCCGAGCGGCCCCCCGGGGAGGTCGAACAGGGCGCCGGTGACGTTTGCCGTCACGTCCCACACGCGCTGCCTGCTGCTGTCGCGCTGGGTGAAGGCGACATAGTCGATCATCGGCTGGGTGATCGATCCCTGGCCGCCGAAGATATTGAACGGCACGCAGGGCGCGGTGCAGGCGGCGACGGGGCCGAGCGCGCGGGCGAGGTTGGCGGCGTTGACGTTGCCGAACACCGTCTGCTTGGCCGTGTTGCGGCCCCACAGGCCGTTGAGGTCCCAATACCAGCTGCGCCCGCCGACGTCGAAGCCGCCCGCCAGCGTGGCGCTGGCATAATAGGTGTCGACGCTCTGGTTGTAGCGGCGCGGGCCGTTCTCGACGAACCGCCGGCCGATGAACGCGTAATTGGACGCGTCGAGCGTGCCGAACGGGTTGAACGGATTGGTGCCGGAGATGGTGATGGTGTCGAGCAGATTGCCGTTGCCGGCGTCGGGGCCCACGAAGAGCGGAAGCGGCGCCGCCTGGTTCCGCGAGTTGCGGCGGTTGTAGAGCGCCTTCAGCGACAGCGACACGCCGCCGCCAAGGTCCTGACGCAGGTTGGCGAAGGCGCCGTACCGCTCGAGCGGCGTCTGGATGAAATTGTAGGGCGCGAAGTTGAAGCGGTCGGCGGTGGTGAACGCCTTGAAGTCGCTGTTGGCGCCGGTCGGATTGGCCGGGTCGTAGCGCGGGCGGCCGGTCAGCACCGGGCCCTTGAGCGTCAGGTTCTGGCCCAGCACGATGAAGCGGCCGAGCGGGGTGCCCGAGCTGCACGAAGCGTCGCAGGCCGTGGTGCCGGGGGTCGGGAAGAGCGAGATCGAGCGATCGCCCGAGCTGATCCCCTCCTGCCGCACGTAATTGCCGCCGACGACGATGTCGGTGCCGCCGAAATGGGTGCCCCAGCTGCCCTGGAAATTGTAGCCGGCGCCGTCGCCCTGGCCGAAGATGCCGGACTGGGCGGAGAGCCGGAAGCCCTGCTGCTTCTTGCGGGTGATGATGTTGACGACGCCGGCGATGGCGTCGGAACCGTAGACGGCCGACGCGCCGTCCTGCAGCACCTCGACGCGGTCGATCATGCTCTCGGGGATCGAATTCAAGTCCGTCGAGCCCGGGACGCCGCTCGCCGAGGCGCCGTTCACGTAGCGCAGGCCGTCGACGAGGACGAGGACGCGCTTCGAGCCCAGATAGCGCAGGTCGATCTCGGCCGCGCCGGCGCCGACGCCGCCGCCGTCCGGCGGGTTGCCGAAATTGCCGCTGTTGTTGAACTTGCTGTTGAGCGCGCCGCCCGAGCTCGGCAGCCGCTGGAGCACGTCGGCGGTCGAGCTCAGGCCGGTGCGGGCGATGTCCTCGGAATCGACGAAGGTGACCGGCTGGTCCTGGCTCAACGGGTCGCGGCGGATGCGCGAGCCGGTGATGACGATCGTGTTGTCGGAGCCGCTCTGCGTCCCTTGCGCGGCGGCGCTCGCGGCATTCGGGCTCGGCTGGTCGGGCACCGGCTGGCCCTGCGCGAAGGCGGCGGTCGCGGTGGCGAGCGCGAGCGTGGCGACCCCCGAGCGGATCGCGAGCGAGATGATGCTGGTCATGTCCGTCCCCTGTCTGTCGGCGCCACCGACCACGGGGCGCCGCGGCCCCAGTATAGCCGCTACGCGCCCGAAATGAACCCCGTGCGGCGCGGAGGCGCTGGCAAGCATCGCCCGCCCTCGCTAACCACGCCGCGCAAGGAGGCGCCGGTGCTCGAAATGCTCGACGGGATCGACACCGGCTATGAAGGCCGGTTCGACTTTCCGCCCTTTGTGGGGTCGCCGTCCGCGACTTACCTGCTCGCCTCGGTGCCGCGGGCGGGCAGCACCTTGTTCAGCCATATCCTGTGGCGGACCGGCTGCCTCGGCGCGCCGCTCGAATATCTGAACTTCGATCCCGCCGGCCCCTATTTCTTCGCGGCCGGCGCCCCCGACGCGCAGCGCGAGCTGTGGCGCTCGGTGCTGAGGCGCCGCACCTCGCCCAACGGCGTGTTCGGCCTCAAGGCCTTCCCGACCCAGCTCCAGGCGCTGCACGGCGCCAATCCGGCGCTGCTCTCAGAGGTGCTGGCGACGATGCTGCCGCGCGGCGGCGCGCGCCGGGTCGTCTACCTCCGCCGCCGCGACAAGGTGGCGCAGGCCGTCTCGCTCGCGCGCGCCGCCATGTCCGGCGTCTGGCGCAAGGAGCAGGAGGGGAGGGAAGCGGCGCCGCCCGCTTATTCCGACGAGGCGCTGGAGGCCGCCGAGCGCGGCATCGCCTTCCAGGAGGATCTGTGGGAGCGGATGTTCCGCGACCTCGGCATCGCGCCGCTGCGCATGTGGCACGAGGACGTCCTCGCCGATCCTGCCGCCGCGGCGGGGCAGGTGGCGGATCACGTCGGCGTTCAGGTCGATCCCGACGCGGCCGTCGCCATTCCCGAGATCCGCAAGCAGAGCCGAGGCGACGCGGACGAATGGGCGGAGCGTTACGCGGCGGCGCGAATTTCTCGGCCCTGAGGCACCGGGGAGATTGTTCCCCGCGCCGCCTCCTGTTAGCGCTACCAGCAGGAGAGATGCCGATGGACCTTACCCGCCGCGAAGCCCTCGCTCTGGGCGCCGCCGCCGCCGCCCTTCCCGCCGCCGCGGTCGCCGCCGCGACGGCGGCCGTCACGCCGAAGCCCTCGCTGAACGCCGTCGCGCGGCGCAGCGGCCGGCGCTTCGGCTCGGCGGTCGGCATGGGCCGGGCAGGCCATGTCGAGGGTGCCTTCGCCGACCGGCGCTACCTCGGCATCGTGGCCGGCGAGTGCGGGATCATCGTCCCCGAGAACGAGCTGAAGTGGAGCTGGGTGCAGCCCCGGCCGGGCGTGTTCGACTTCGCCAATGCCGACCGGCTGCTCGCTTGGGCGACGGCGCACGGCATCGCGCTGCGCGGCCACAACCTCGTCTGGCACCACCCGCATTGGTGGCCCGCCTGGGTCACGAACCACGATTTCGGCGCCCGCCCCGCGAGCGAGGCCGAGCGGCTCCTCACCACCCATATCGATACCGTCTGCCGCCGCTACGCCGACCGGATCGGCAGCTGGGACGTGATCAACGAGGCGGTCGACGCGGCGACCGGCGAGATGCGCGAGACGGTCTTCTCCCGCGCGATGGGCGGCCGGCCCGACGACGTGCTCGACCTGTGCTTCCGCACCGCCCGCGCGGCGGTGCCGCACTGCCAGCTCGTCTACAACGATTACATGTCCTGGGAGCCGGGAAACGAGAAGCATCGCGCCGGCGTGCTCCGCCTGCTCGAGCGGATGCGCAAGCGCGGCACGCCGGTCGACGCGCTGGGCGTCCAGTCGCACATCGGCAGCGGCAACAATCCCGGCGATCCTTCGATCTTCGGCCCGCACGACGAACGCGCCTGGCGCCGCTTCCTCGATGAGGCGACCGGCATGGGCTACCAGCTCCTGATCACCGAGTTCGACGTCAACGACCGCGGCATCGTCGGCGACATTGCGGCCCGCGACCGCGCCGTCGCCGACTACGCCAAAGCCTATCTCGACCTCATGCTATCCTACCCGCAATTGGGCGACATCCTCGCCTGGGGGATGACCGACGACCGCTCGTGGCTGCAGGAGCGGCCGGGGCGCGCCGACGCGCGGCCGAAGCGGCCCTGCCCCTACGATGCGGCGGGCCGCCCCAAGCCGCTGCGCGCCGCGATCGCCGCCGCGCTTGCCCACGCCGGCAGCCGCCACCGGGGCTGATTGGCCCGGCTCGCCGCCTTTCTCCTCCTGCTGCTCGCCGCGTTTCCGGCGGCGGCGCAGACCGTGTCGGAGCGCGGCGCCCCGGGCTCCGTGCCGCTCATCCAGGAGGGCAGGCCCCTGCCGATCCTGGTCGACCCGGCCGACGACCCGGCCGTCCAGCGCGCCGCCCGCGACCTCGCCGCCGATTTCGGCCGGGTGAGCGGCACCGACGCGCGGCTG
>Ga0207690_10002241_pt1 | contig 11803 bp, 7 predicted proteins | sample KBSC23metaG_FD_184315 | JGI IMG/M metagenome (GOLD analysis project Ga0207690, IMG submission 184315) | Corn rhizosphere microbial communities from Kellogg Biological Station, Michigan, USA - KBS C2-3 metaG (SPAdes) (version 2) | ecosystem: Host-associated > Plants > Roots > Rhizosphere > Soil ...
GTTTCTCCTGCAGCATGAAAGCGAAATCTTCGGCGCCCATGGTCGGTTCCACCTGCGCGTTCACCCGCTCTTTACCGACGATGGACTGCATGACTTCGACGGCGAACGCGGTTTCTTTGGCGTGATTGATAAGCGGCGGATAATTGCGCTTGAAGCGGAATTCAACTTGGGCATCGAAGGCGGCGGCAGTATGCAGAGCGATGCTGCGCATGCGGTTTTCAATCAAGTCGAGCGCTTCGGTAGTGAAGGTGCGCACGGTGCCGATCAGTGTGGCTTCGTCGGGAATGACGTTGGTAGCACTGCCGGCGTGGATTTGCGTGATTGACAGTACGCCTGCATCAAGTGGATTCTTGTTGCGCGAAACAATGGTCTGCCAGCTTTGCGCGATCTGGATGGCGATCATGATCGGGTCGATGCCTTTGTGCGGCTGCGCAGCGTGCGCCCCTTTGCCTTTGACGATCACCTCGAATTCATTAGATGACGCCATCATCGGCCCTGGCGTGACGCCGAAAGTGCCGACCGCAAGGCCTGGCCAGTTGTGCATGCCGAATACCGCGTCCATCGGATACTTGGTAAACAGGCCATCGTCCATCATGCGCTTGGCGCCGCCGCCGCCTTCCTCCGCCGGCTGGAAGATCAGGTACACCGTGCCATCGAAATTGCGATGCCGCGATAGATAGTGGGCAGCGCCCAGCAGCATCGCTACATGGCCATCGTGTCCGCAGGCGTGCATTTTGCCGTCGTTCCTGGATGCGTGAGGGAAGGTGTTGATTTCCTGCATGGGCAGCGCGTCCATGTCAGCGCGCAGGCCGATGGCGCGCTTGCTGCTGCCATTGCGAATAATGCCGACCACGCCGGTGACTCCCATGCCGCGGTCGATTGGAATCGACCATTCGGTCAGCTTGCGTGCCACCACCTCGGCAGTGCGCTGTTCCTCGAAGCATAGTTCAGGGTGCGCGTGTATGTCGCGCCGGATTTGTTTCAGCTCCGCGTGGAATTCGATAATCGAGTCGATCAATTTCATTGTTGTCTCCGTGCGCCTTCGCACGACGTATTTTCCGGCAGCATACATGCCGCTGCCAATATGGGTATATTAAGCTTAGACTCTCGCTGCATATTTTAGCTTTGGCTAATCTTATTGCATCCGCGATGCATATGCCGATGCAATGCCTTGATTTAATTTCTTGCCTCGCGCGATTCGACGAATTGGCAAAAGCTTATCCACTTTCGATGATTTCCCCATGTGCACGGAACTTTCTAATCGGCACCTTCGTCAATGTGCAGAGTTTGCGTGATACGGGAGGCGAGCCTCATCTGGATTGCGACGTATTGATGCAGTGGTGCAGGTGAAAAGAGCATAGGCAGGACATGAAGACGAAGTTGCAAGCAGCGGTATTGTGTGGCATGGCAGTATTGATGGGAGGTTGCTCTCAATTGGGGTATTTTGTGCAGGCCGCACAAGGGCAGTATGAGCTGTTGTCGGAGGCAAGGCCGATCGACGACTGGCTCACCAGCCCGGGGATCAATGACAAGCTGCGCGACAAGCTCCTCAAGGTAAAGGAGATCCGCGCTTTTGCGGCGAGGGAATTGGGGTTGCCTGACAATGATACGTTCACGACCTATGCCGACATCAAGCGCCCCTTCGTGATGTGGAACGTAGTAGCCACACCGGAATTGTCACTCAAGCCCTTGCAATGGTGCTTTCCAGTCGCAGGCTGTGTGAATTACCGCGGCTATTACAGCAAGGAAGATGCCCAAGCCTTCGCTTCGGAACTGCGTGCGGAGCATTTCGACGTCGAGGTATCGGGCGTGCCGGCTTATTCGACGCTCGGCTGGTTCCGCGACCCGGTACTGTCAACCTTCATCAAGTACCCTGAAGGTGAAGTTGCACGCATGGTATTTCATGAGTTGGCGCATCAGGTGGTCTACATTCCCGGCGATTCGCAGTTCAATGAATCCTTCGCCGTGGCGGTGGAAGAGGCCGGGGTCGAGCGCTGGATGAATCGCTATGGTGACGACAAGATGCGCAAGGCGTATGCGGACTACGAGCGGCGCAAGCAGGATTTTCTGGCGTTGCTGCTCAAGCATCGCAAACTGCTCGATGCGAATTACAAACGAGACGCGAGCAACGAGGACAAGCGCCGGGTCAAGGCTGAGATTTTCCAGTCGATCAAGGATGAGTATCAAATCTTGAAGGCGGCTTGGGGCGGTTATGCGGGCTACGACCGCTGGTTCGCCGAGCCTTTGTCCAATGCCCATTTGACAGCCATCGCGACCTATCATGATTTCGTACCGGGCTTCCGTGCGTTGCTAACGCAGCAAAAAAGCATGAGCGGGTTCTACGAGGCGGTGCGCGCCTTGTCCGTGCTGGACAGGGAGGAGCGTCATCGCCGTTTGGCACTGCTGGCAAATGCGCCTTCCATGACCGTTGACGCAGTCCATACTGCGGCTGATGGCAAGTAAGCTTGCTGTGGAGGGGCTTGGGTCGTTTTCAAAAATCCTCTACCTGGATTAGAGGACTTCCTCGATGCTCGTTGCAAATCTTGCATGTGGATTCGATGCCCGATACGATCTGCGTTATCGAAAAGGATAGACTGTTTATAAAACAGCCCACGAAAACATCGAGGTAGATAATGGAAAAATTTTGGCTCAAGTCGTATCCCGAAGGCGTTCCTGCAGAAATCGACAGCACACAGTATCGCTCATTGGTTCAACTGCTGGAGGAGTCGTTTCAGAAGTACGCGACGCGCAATGCCTTCGCCTGCATGGGCAAGTCCTTGACGTATCGCGAAATGGATGCGCTTTCTAGGAAGCTGGCGGCCTGGCTGCAAGGGAAGGGGCTCCAGAAAGGCGCGCGTGTTGCCGTCATGATGCCCAACGTACTGCAGTATCCGGTTGCGGTCGCCGGCATATTGCGGGCCGGTTGTACAGTGGTCAACGTCAATCCGCTCTATACGCCGCGCGAGCTTGAACATCAACTGAACGATTCCGGCGCCGAAGCCATTGTCATCCTTGAGAACTTTGCCACCACACTGGAACAGGTGATCGGGAAGACCAAGGTCAAGCATGTGGTTGTTGCCAGCATGGGCGATTTATTGGGCGGCGTGAAGGGCATGATCGTCAACTTTGTCGTGCGCAAGGTGAAGAAAATGGTGCCTGATTTCTCGCTGCCGAACGCGACGCACTTCAATCAGGCCATCGCGGAAGGCGGGCGTGGTGTGTTTAAGCAGATCGACCTCAAGCATGAGGACATCGCCTTCCTCCAATACACAGGGGGCACGACGGGTGTATCAAAGGGCGCGACACTGACGCATAGGAATATCGTTGCCAATGTTCTGCAAGCAGATGCATGGATGCGGCCGGCTTTGCAGCAAGAGCCGAAGGCTGATCTGCTAACCATCGTTTGCGCCTTGCCGCTGTATCACATATTCGCTTTGTCTGCATGCTTCCTGGTGGGCAACCGCTGGGGAGCAATGAATCTGTTGATCCCGAATCCGCGCGACATCCCCGGCTTCGTCAAGGAACTCTCCAGATACAAGTTCCACTTGCTGCCGGCAGTGAATACCTTGTACAACGGCTTGCTCAACAATCCCGATTTCGCCAAGCTCGACTTTTCCGAACTGAAGATTTGTCTTGGCGGCGGCATGGCGGTGCAAAAAGCGGTTGCAGACAAGTGGCACAAGGTGACAGGCTGCCCCATTCTCGAAGCTTACGGCTTGTCGGAAACCTCGCCGGCGGCAACCATCAATCCCGCCACTACACCCGGGGTTTCGGGCTCCATCGGCTTGCCTATTTCATCCACTGAAGTTGCGATTCTCGACGATGATGGCAAGCCGGTTGCTCAAGGCGATCCGGGCGAGATTGCCATTCGTGGCCCGCAAGTAATGACAGGCTACTGGAACCGTCCGGATGAAACAGCCAAGGTCATGACGCCGGACGGTTTCTTCAAGACTGGCGATATCGGTGTGATGGACGAACGCGGCTTCGTGAAAATCGTCGACCGCAAGAAGGACATGATTCTGGTATCGGGATTCAACGTGTATCCGAATGAAATCGAAGCGGTGGTGGCGGCTCATCCCGGTGTGTTGGAGTGCGCCTGCATCGGTGTGCCCGACGCAAATTCCGGAGAAGCGGTGAAACTGTTCGTCGTGCGCAAGGATGCCGCGCTCACGGTTGAGCAACTGATGGGCTACTGCAAGGAGCAATTGACCGGCTACAAGAAACCGAAGTACATCGAGTTTCGCAATGAGTTGCCGAAATCGAATGTCGGCAAGATACTGCGGCGCGAACTGCGCGATGAAAAAAAAGTGGCCTAGCTTCCCTGCGCATCCGAACCGCCTGCATGTCAGGCGGTTTTTTTTACACCATCTTCACGCCGGGCTTGCCGTCTTCAACGACGAATCGGGCTACCGTCGTTAATCCCGAGTCTGCTCGCTGCACATCGTTCAGCGCCTGAAACCGCACTGCCATGCATGTCGGGGTGATTTCCACCATGACAAATCCACGTACGTCGCTGCGCCCGAACTTGATGTGCGGATTTTGCGCGACATAACGGTCAGTGCGCGACTGCGGCCGGGAATTCGAGGTGACCGACGTGCCGCAGAACTCTGTTGCGATGACGGGATTGGCTGTTGACGTCGGGCGGTCGAAATCCCGCTTCAAATCGCAGGCATAGAAGGTATGCACATCGCCTGAAATCACGACAGGATTGCTTGGCTTGTGCTTCATGATGCTATCGAACAGGCGCTGTCGCGCGATAGGATAGCCGTCCCAGCCATCGGTCCAGAAGCGGCCACCGCCCGGCTTTTCGACCGCTACCTGGGATGCCTGAGCCATCAGCGTCTGTTGAGCGAGGACGTTCCATTTCGTCGGGGATGCTGCCAGTCCGTCGGACAGCCACGCTTCCTGCTCGGCACCCAACAGCGTGCGTGATGGATCAAGACGTTGGGTGCAAGCGGAGGTGACCGAACCGGAACCGCCGCGGCCGGGCGTCTGGCAGGCCTGATGGGAGCGGTACTGGCGATCATCCAGCACGTGGAATTGCGCAAGTCGGCCCCAATCGTAGCGGTCATGGATGCGCAGGTGGGTGAAACGCTGTGGACTGTTCGGTAATGTCGACAGCCGCACCGGCATGTGTTCGTAAAACGCCTGATAAGCAGCCGCGCGGCGCGCAAGGAAAGCGGGATCGAGCCGCTCGTCACGGTCGTTGCCGTAGTCGTTGGAGACTTCATGGTCGTCCCAGGTAACAATCCAGGGAGCCGCATGGTGCGAAGCCTGGAGATGGGGATCGGACTTGTATTGCGCATATCGCGCCCGATACTCGGCCAGCGTGAAACTCTCGTTGGTCCGACGCGCAGTGCGCGGGTGCGTCAGCTCGTATGGTCCCCATTCATAAATGTAATCGCCGAGGAACGCTACCAGGTCCGGCGCGGCATTGGCGATCTGCCGATGCGCGCCGTATTCGCCGAATTCCCAGTGCTGGCAAGACGCGAACGCAAAGCGTAGCGTTGCAGGCATCGTGTCCGGCTGTGGTGCCGTGCGTGTGCGGCCAACTGGGCTTATCGCGTCTCCCAACAGGAAGCGATACCAATACCAGCGGTCTGGCCGCAAGCCCGCGACGGTGACATGCACACTGTGAGCAAGCTCGGGCAGGGCGGTTGTGTTGCCTTTCGCCGCGATCTTGCGAAAGCCCTCATCTTCGGCGATTTCCCATTGCACCGTGACCGCTTGCGATGGCGCGGACTGCGCATTCAACGGATCGGGAAGTATGCGTGTCCACAATACAATGCCGTCGGGACGAGGTGAGCCCGATGCCACGCCGAGACTGAACGGATACGAGTTCATGCGCGACAGCGCCGTGCCGGGAAATGCAGAGGCAAGCGCGGCAAGCGACAACAGTCGCGCGGATGAGGTCAGGAAATGTCGGCGATCGATGGGCATGAACAAAACAAGGGACGTATCCGTTGCTTGTTCCGATGCTTACTCCAACGGCGGCAACAGACGTGGTTTACGGTTGTTATCAGTCGCGACATACGTCAGCGTCGCTTCGGTCACTTTGACCGTCTCGACTTGCAGCCGATTGCGCTCCGCGTACACCTCGACATTGACCGTGATCGAAGTGGTGCCGACTTTGACGATCTCCGCATAGAAAGATAGCAGATCGCCTACGAAGACCGGCTGCTTGAAGGTAAAGGAGTTGACAGCGATGGTTGCCACGCGACCGTTGGCGCGACGTACTGCGGGCAGCGAACCGGCAATATCCACTTGCGCCATGATCCAGCCGCCGAACACGTCGCCGTGCACATTGGCGTCCGAAGGCATGGGCATGACGCGCAATTGCGGCACCTTGCCTTCTGGAAGACCTGAGAGATGTTCTTTTGTCATTTGCTTGCTCCTTGTGTGCGTATCTTTGGCACCTGTTGAATCGCGAGCCGTGGGCTACAATCGTCTGATATCGCCTGCCATCACAGGCTTCGGTAAGCATAAACCATTCTCTTCGATTGCATTTCATGCGACGTTATCCCGTTTCCTCTCCTGAGCCGCCAGCCAATCAAGGTACACGCAACGACTGGGCTGCGCTTAAAACCCTGTTCCCCTATCTATGGGCGTATAAGTGGCGCGTGCTGCTGGCCCTGATATTTCTCGTCGGCGCGAAGCTTGCCAATGTCGGTGTGCCGCTTGTCCTCAAGGCGCTGATCGACAGCATGACAATCACTCCTGCCAATCCGCAAGCGCTTCTGGTACTGCCGATCGGCGCACTGATCGCTTACGGCGCGCTACGCGCCAGCACCACGCTGTTTACCGAGCTGCGTGAGTTCGTGTTCGCCAAAGTCACGCAACGCGCGGTGCGCACTATCGCACTGCAGGTATTTCGCCATCTGCATTCGCTGTCGTTGCGTTTTCACTTGAATCGCCAAACCGGCGGCATGACGCGCGACATCGAACGTGGCACGCGCGGCATTTCCTCTCTGGTGTCGTACACCTTGTACAGCATCTTGCCGACGCTAGTCGAAATCGGCCTCGTGATCGGCTATCTGGTGCTGCATTACGATATCTGGTTTGCCGGCATCACGATCGTCGCGCTTATTGTCTACATCGGTTTCACCGTTGCTGTCACTGAATGGCGTACGAATTTCCGGCGCACGATGAACGATCTTGACTCCAGAGCCAACACGCGCGCGATCGACTCGCTGATCAATTATGAGACTGTCAAGTATTTCGGCAACGAAGAATACGAAGCCAGGCGCTATGACCAGAGCCTGCAGAACTGGGAGAGGGCGGCAGTCAAGTCCCAGACCTCACTGTCGATGCTCAACACCGGCCAGTCGATGATCATCGCCGTCGCGGTGACGCTGATTTTATGGCGTGCGACGCAAGGCGTGATCGATGGCCGAATGACGCTGGGCGACCTCGTGCTGGTGAATTCCTTCATGATCCAGTTGTACATCCCGCTGAATTTCCTGGGAGTGATCTATCGCGAGATCAAGCAAAGTCTGGCCGACATGGAGCGCTTGTTCGCATTGCTGGACCAACATCGCGAAGTGGCCGATGCGCAGCATGCCAAACCGCTTGCCATTGAGGGGGCGGAAGTCCGGTTCTCGCATGTCGATTTCAGCTATGAAAGCAAGCGGCAGATTCTGTTCGATGTCGATTTCACCATCCCGGCTGGAACCACCACGGCCGTGGTCGGGCATAGCGGCTCCGGTAAATCCACGCTGTCGCGCTTGCTGTTCCGCTTCTACGATGTCAGCGCAGGCTCGATCACCATTGATGGCCAGGATCTGCGCGACGTCACGCAGACCTCCTTGCGCAAGGCGATCGGCATCGTGCCGCAGGACACCGTATTGTTCAATGACACCATCGAATACAACATTTCCTACGGCCGACCGGACGCGACCAAGGATGAGATTGTTGCCGCTGCCAGAGCCGCCTATATCCACGATTTCATCGAAAGCCTCCCGGACGGCTATGCCACCATGGTTGGTGAGCGCGGGCTCAAGCTTTCCGGAGGAGAGAAGCAACGCGTCGCGATCGCGCGTGCCTTGCTGAAGAATCCGGCAATTCTCGTCTTCGACGAAGCGACATCCGCGCTCGACTCGCGCGCTGAGCAGGCAATCCAAGCGCAGTTACGGGAAATCGCCAGGAATCGCACTACGCTCGTCATCGCGCATCGACTGTCCACGATCGCCGATGCCGCGCAAATCCTGGTGCTCGAGCATGGTCGCATCATTGAGCGAGGCACGCATTTCACATTACTCGCTGCCGGCGGCGCGTATGCGCAGATGTGGGAGCGGCAGCAGGCGCGCAAGGACGATGCAGGTATATCGTCTCCGTCGGATGATGTCGATCGCACGTCAGCAACGGCTTGACTCACGCTTGGTGCAGCACGCTTTGATTGCCCTGTCGAATCGCATAACATGGCGGAATGGATACCAAATGGCTTGAAGACTTCATCTCGCTCGCGGAAACACGCAGTTTCAGCCGCTCAGCGGAATTGCGCCATGTGACGCAACCGGCTTTTTCGCGGCGCATTCAATCGCTGGAGGCGTGGCTGGGCACCCACTTGATCGACCGCACTTCCTATCCCACGCGTCTGACACCGGCGGGCGAGGTGTTCTACGAACAGGCGTTGGAGATGCTGGGTCAGATTAACAATGCACGAATATTGCTTCGCAGCAATCGTCCAGCAGCTCAGACCACCGTCGATTTTGCAGTGCCGCACACACTATCGCTTACCTACATGCCGAAATGGATGACGGAATTGCAATCCGACTTCGGTGCTATCAATATCCATCTCATAGCGCTCAATGTTCATGATGCGGTGATGACGATAGTCGAAGGGGGATGTGACCTTCTGCTGTGCTATCACCATCCGCGTCAGCCGGTGCAGCTTGACGCCAGTCGCTACGACATGCTGGTCCTCGGTCGTGAAGCCCTGCGCGCTTATGCACGTTGCGATCGTGCCGGCGTACCCAAATTCGTGCTCCCAGGCGGTTCCAAAGCACCGCTTCCTTTCCTGTCCTACACCAGCAATGCCTACCTCGGCCGCATGGTCGAACTCATCTTGTCCGACACCAAGCGCCCGTTGTATCTTGAGAAGTGCTACGAAACCGACATGGCAGAAGGGTTGAAAATGATGGCGCTCGAAGGCCATGGCGTGGTGTTTCTGCCGGAGTCTGCAGCCACTCGTGAAGTAATGCAAAAACAGCTTGCGCGCGCCGATGGCGGGCAGCCAGGATGGGAAGTGGAAATGGAGATTCGTCTTTACCGTGAACGGCCAACGGCACAACGCCCGGCCAAGCCCATCGTCGCACGTTTGTGGGACTATCTCGTCAGGAAGAGCGAGGCCGCAGCCAAGGCTCGTACCCGCAAGACGAAAGCGCTCGCCAGAGACGCCGCAAAATAGCAAAGCGAAAGCGAGGGAAAAGGTCGTAGCAGTGAAGGATCATGTGGTAACGGTCAATTGTTAGTCGAGATTGACGTGGAGGTGCAACAGGTTCACATTACATAGCATGACAATGCACCTTGTTGCGGCAGTGCGGAAATCATTAGGTAGGATCGCGCACTATTTTGGGAGATTGATTGCGACATTTTGGTGCTGCTGGCTGCGTCTGCCGTATTCGCGTTCGATGAATGCCATCTTGGCAAATCTGTGTCATATCAAAAATGCTGGTTCACGTAATTGAAGACAAAAAAATAAAACAAGAAGGTGCCGCATCGGTTAGACTTGGCATCAAAATTGCAGAAAGTATCAGCATGAGATGGAGACACTTATGCAAGCACCCAACTGTATGACCTCACTATACGTAAGCATTGCAGCCCTCGCTCTCTGTTTGATGGCAGAACCAGCGCAGGCTGGTGACACGCTGCGCAAGATTCGCCAAACACATACCATCACGATCGCCCATCGTGAGGAATCATTGCCTTTTTCTTATCTGGATGCGAACAAGAAGCCGGTCGGTTATGCGATCGATGTGTGCTTGCGTATTGCAGATGCAGTCAAGCGCGAACTGAAGCTGCCGCAACTGAATATCGCCTATCTTCCTGTGACGCCTTCAACACGCATCGCTGCTCTTACCGAAGGCAAGGCCGATCTCGAATGCGGTTCAACGACAAACAACGCGGAGCGCCGCAAATACGTTGCCTTCACGATTCCACATTTCGTTGCCAGCACACGGATGATAGTCCGCACCGATTCCGGTATCAAAAATTGGGCTGATCTGCGTAACAAGCGCGTGGTAACGACCAAGGGATCGACCACAGTCAAGTTGTTACACGACCGAGATCATGTGCTCTCTCTTGATCTCAAGCTGGTTGAAGGCCGTGACCATGGGGAGTCGTTCGACATGGTGGCGCAGGGGAAGGTGGACGCATTTTCAATGGATGAGGTATTGCTCTATGGCCTGCGTGCGAATGCACCGAAACCGGAAAGCTTTTCCATCGTCGGAGATCCGCTGTCAGCCGAAGCTTATGCCATCATGTTGCGCAAGGACGACCCGGCGTTCAAGACTTTGGTCGATCACGAAATGAGCAGGCTGATCAACGACGGCGAGATATACAAGCTGTACGATAAATGGTTCAAGAGCCCCCTTCCTCCGAAGGGTATTAACATGAATATGCAGATGGGGCACCTGTTGCGGGATTTCTTCCGCTTCCCGACAGACAAGGTTGGGGATGAATAGTTTTGCTTCTATGAAGTCACACACATAGGTGCACTGCAACAAGCCGTTTTTTAACATTAAGGGGGCGTCGTTGTCGGTAACAACAAATAAAATCGCATCTTTGAAAGCAAGCGTTCAGTAATTAACTGACCTTACGCCGATCCTGAATGCAGCCATCATATGTAGTAGTTCAGCTTGACAAATCGCCCCAATAGCTTCAGGGATTCTGCGGAAGGTCAGTAGATAATTATGCGATGGTGAAATTTTCTCAACTTTTCTCAACCACATTTAATCTGCGTAAGGCCGAAGTTATTATCTGACCTTACGCTGATCGTGAATGCAACCAATAGCAGTTCAGCTAGGCAAATCGCCCTAATATTCAGGGGTTCTGTATAAGGTCAGTCAGTAATTAATAATTTTTTCAAGGGGGATGACATGAAAGTATCAAAGCTTTTTGCAGTTCTTATCGCAACAGGTCTGTTTACTTCTGCTGCACAGGCCCAAGAGAGCCCCACTCTCAAGAAAATCAAGGAGTCCGGCACTATCACGCTGGGTGTGCGCGATTCCTCCATTCCGTTTTCCTATCTGGATGACAAGCAGTCCTACCAAGGCTATTCGATCGATCTGTGCATGAAAGCGGTTTCTGCGATCCAGAAACACCTTGGCCTGTCGTCGTTGAATGTGAAAATGAACCCGGTTACTTCGGCGACCCGTATTCCGCTGATGGCTAACGGTACTATCGATCTCGAATGCGGTTCCACCACCAATAATATCGAGCGCCAAAACCAGGTATCGTTTGCGCCGACTACCTTTGTGTCGGGTAGTCGTCTGCTGGCGAAGAAGAGTGCCAACATCAACTCGGTCCAGGACTTGAAGGGCAAGTCGCTGGTAAGCACCTCCGGTACAACGTCGATGAAGCTCATCACGGCGCTCAATGGCGAAAAGAGCCTCGGTATCAATATCCTTTCCGCCAAGGATCACGCGGAAGCCTTCCTGATGGTCGAAACCGGCCGTGCGGTCGCGTTCCTGATGGACGATATTCTGTTGGCTTCTCTGGCTGCGAATTCAAAATCACCGAGCGACTATGCAATTACAAAGGAAGCCGTGGAGGTGGAGCCTTACGCCATCATGATGCGCAAAGG
>Ga0207690_10002243_pt1 | contig 11801 bp, 13 predicted proteins | sample KBSC23metaG_FD_184315 | JGI IMG/M metagenome (GOLD analysis project Ga0207690, IMG submission 184315) | Corn rhizosphere microbial communities from Kellogg Biological Station, Michigan, USA - KBS C2-3 metaG (SPAdes) (version 2) | ecosystem: Host-associated > Plants > Roots > Rhizosphere > Soil ...
CCAGTTCGCCAACAACCAGCACATCACCGGCACCATGAGCATGGGCAACGACCCGGCCAGCTCGGTGGTCGACGCGTTCGGCCGCAGCCACGACCACGAGAACCTGTTCATCTGCAGCACCGGCGTGATGCCCACCGCCGCGACGATGAACTCCACGCTCACCGGCGTGGCATTGGCGCTGCGCACCGCCGGGCATATCCTGCCGGCGAAGGATGCATACACGACCACCACGCATGCCGCACGCGAGGCGAGCCTCGCATGAACGCATCGACCCACTGCCTTCCGCTGCTCGCCCTGCTCGGGCTGCTCGTCGCTGCGCCCGCCGGCGCCGCCGACACCGCCGCCGCACTGCTGCAGCGCGGCCAATACCTGGCCACCGCGGGCGACTGCGTGGCCTGCCATACCGCACCGGGCGGCAAGCCATTCGCGGGTGGGCTGACGGTGCCCACACCGATCGGCAACATCATCGCCACCAACATCACGCCGTCGACCACGGCCGGCATCGGCCACTACACCGAGCAGCAATTCAGCGATGCCGTGCGCAAGGGCATTCGCGCGGATGGCAAGCGGCTGTATCCGGCAATGCCGTATACCGCGTATGCGCAGATCACCGACGCCGATGTGCACGCGCTGTACGCGTACTTCATGCACGGCGTGACGCCGGTCGACGGCAAACCCCCACCGACCCGGCTGCCCTTCCCATTCAACATCCGCCTGTCGATGGCGGGATGGAATCTGCTGTTTCTCGACAGCAAGCCCTTCACGCCCGATCCGACCAAGGACGCTGCATGGAATCGGGGTGCCTATCTGGTGCGCGGGCTGGCCCATTGCAGCACCTGTCACACACCGCGAAATCTGCTGATGGCCGAACAGTCGTCGCACGAATTGGCCGGTGGCGCTGTCGGCACCTGGCGGGCACCGAACATCACCGCAGATGCGAACAGCGGTATCGGCAACTGGAGCGAACAGGACCTGGTCGACTACCTGAAGCTCGGCCACGCCCGTGGCAAGGCGCAGGCCGCCGGGCCGATGGCAGAAGCCGTCGACAACAGCCTCCAATATCTCGAACCCGCCGACCTGCGGGCGATCGCCACCTACCTGAAGACGGTGCCGGCACGACACGACCCGGCCGACACCCAGGGTGTCGACAGCTGGGGCGCAGCCTTTGACGGAGTGGCCGACCAGCGCGGCACGGCCATGCCCGAAGACGCCAACCAGTGGAGCGGCGCGCAGCTCTACGACGGCTACTGCGCCACCTGCCACCAGGCCCGCGGCGAAGGCAGCTTCGATGGTGGCCTGCCGCCGCTGTTCCACAACACCGCCACCGGTCGCGCCGACGCCGACAACCTGGTGATGGTGATCTTGCAGGGCATCCGCTGGACCGACGACTCAGGCGTGCACATGCCGGCTTTCGCGAATCAATTGAGCGACTGGCAGATCGCCACCCTGGCCACCTACCTCACCCAGCACTACGGCAACCCGTCCGCCAAGGTCAGCGCCGAACAGGTGCGGCTACTGCGTGCCGGCGGCGCGCCATCGCACCTGATCGCATTGACGCGCTGGGCGATGGTCGTGGTGGTGCTGCTGATCCTCGTCATCGTCGTCCTGCTGATTCGGCGCAAGCGGCGCCGGGCTTCCTCTGGCCTAGTCTGACCTCATGCGCAACCGTTCCCGCTCGACTCGTTATCTGGTGCTTGGTGGCGCGCTGTTGTTGTGCACGCTGCCAGCCATGGCACAACAGGCTGGCGTGGACTGGCTCACCCAGCCCACCCTGACCGGCGACTGGGGCGGCGCGCGCAGCAGCCTGCAGGACGACGGCATCACCCTGCGCGCACACTGGACCACCGAGAGTGCGGGCAACGTCTCCGGCGGCTACTACCAGACCGCGCGTTATACCCAGCAGCTCGACTTCGGCGCGGACTTCGACCTCGACAAGCTGTGGGGCGTGCCGGATGCGAAGATCCAGTTCACCGTCACCGACCGCCGCGGCCGCAGCCTGAGCAACGATGCGCTGGGCAACCAGTTCTCGGTGCAGGAACTGTACGGCGCGGGGCAGAACTTCCGCCTCGCCGAACTGAACTGGCAACAGGACTTCCTCGACCACCGCATCTTCCTGCAACTGGGCTGGTCGCCGGTGGGCGACGACTTCGCCCGGCTGCCGGCGTTCTGCAATTTCCAGAACGGCATCATCTGCGGCCACGCCAACGCGATGACCACCAACAGCGGCGCGCACAACTTCCCCACTGCGCAATGGGGAGGCCACGTGAAGTGGCACGCCACGCCGAACTTCTACGCCAGCGTCGGCGCCTACCTGGACAACCCCAACGCCGGCAACCGGGACCAGGGTTTCAACCTCAGCCTCAAGCATCGCGGCGTGTTCGTGCCGGTCGAGCTGGGCTGGAGCAGCGGCCGGGGCGCTGGCCGGCTGCCCGGCGACCTCAAGCTCGGCGCGTACTACAACACCGCGGGCACGCCGGACGTCTATACCGACATCAACGGCCAGCCTGCCGGCCTCACCGGCGCCGACTTCCTGCAGCACAATGGCCGCTCCGGCGGCTACGTCATCGCCGACCACATGGTCTATCGCGAAGGCTCCGACTCCAACCGCGGCCTGACCCTCGGCATGATGGCCGGCGTCGGCGACGCGGCCACCGCGCGCTTCCGCGACTTCTGGGTGCTCGGCGGCCACTACGAAGGCAGCTTCGCCGGTCGCGACAACGACGTGATCTCGTTCATGGTGGCCTCGGCGCGGATCAATCCGCGGCTGACCCGATACCAGCGCGATCGCGACAGCGTGACGCCCGGTGCCGTGCCGATCCAGACCAGCGAAACCGTGCTCGAAGTGGACTACGGCGCGAAGCTCACGCCTTGGCTTACCCTGCGTCCCAACCTGCAATACATCATCCGCCCCAACGGCACCGGCAAGATCCCCGACGCGTTCGTGATCGGCCTGTACACGCAGGTGACGTTCTGAGCGGGACCGTTGACGGTGCGGATGCAACGACGGTCGGCGCAAAATGGCTTGGCCGCTGCCGTGGCCGTCGCGCATTCACGGCGTGGTTGGCATGGCAACTCCATGCCTTCGTACTTCGCTGCACCCACCGCTACCGCTCGCCAGCGTTTAAGGCGTTTTCGTGCGATCGATTTCATGGAGGTATTCCTCATGTCTGATATGCAGCACTACGACATTCTCGTACTTGGCAGCGGCGAAGCAGGGAAATATCTGGCATGGACCATGGCAAAGGCCGGCCGCCGCGCCGCCGTCATCGAACGCAAGTGGATCGGTGGCTCCTGTCCCAACATGGCCTGCCTGCCGAGCAAAAACGTCATCTACAGTGCGCATGTTGCGGCGCTGTTTCGCCGCGGTGCCGAGTTCGGCATCACGCCCGGCACGATTCGGGTCGACATGGACAGCGTACGCGGCCGCAAGCGGCAGATGGTTGACGAGCTGGTTGCCATTCATCGCAAGAATTACGCGGCCAGCGGTGCAGAACTGATCATGGGTGAAGGTCGTTTCGTTGCACTTAAGACCATCGAAGTGCGGGCACAGGATGGCAGCACTCGCGTCCTGACCGGGGATCGTGTTTACCTGAACGTGGGTACGCGTGCTGCGATTCCGGATGTTCCCGGGCTGGTGCAGGCCATGCCGCTGACCCACGTCGAAGCGTTGGAACTGGACTACCTTCCCGATCATCTGATCGTGCTTGGTGGCGGTTATGTCGGCCTTGAGTTCGCGCAACCCATGCGCCGCTTCGGCAGTCGCGTGACCATCGTGGAACAAGGGCCGCAAATCGCGGGACGCGAGGACAACGACGTGGCGCAGGCGTTGTTGCAACGGTTCGAAGACGAGGGCAGTACCGTTTTGCTCAATGCGCGCGTGCTGGAGGTCGAAGGGCAGTCGGGGAAACAGATTCGCCTGCAGGTTGAAACACCGACCGGCACGCAAGCCATTGAGGCCAGCGATATTCTGGTCGCAGCCGGACGTACGCCCAACACGCAGGACATCGGGCTCGACACCGTAGGCATTGAGGTCGACGCGCGCGGTTACATCAAGGTCAACGAGCGGCTCGAAACCACCGCTCCCGATGTATGGGCATTGGGGGATTGCGCTGGAAGTCCGCAGTTCACGCACGTCTCTTTCGACGATTTTCGTGTTGTCCGCGACAATCTGAACGGCGGCCATCGCACCACGCGCAACCGCCTCGTTCCGTATTGCATGTTCACCGACCCCGAAGTTGGCCGGGTGGGATTGAATGAAACCGAAGCACGCCGTGCCGGCATTGCCTATCGCGTCGCCAGGATTCCCCTCGCCGCGGTACTGCGGACGCGCACGCTATCGGAGACTTACGGTTTCCTGAAGGCGCTGATTGCCGCCGACAGCGATCAGATCATCGGCTTTACGGCAGTCGGCACGGGAGCAAGCGAACTCATCGCCGTGGTGCAGGTCGCGATGTCGGCAAGCATGCCTTATACGGCATTGCGCGACACCATCCTGACGCATCCGACCATGGCCGAAGGGCTCACCGTCCTGTTTGCAAACGAGCCGACGCTTCCCGCACAAGAGCGTGAATGAATCGGCAGCGTGCAAGGCAACCACTGTCCGGACTTTGGGGATTGATACCATCACGCCGTAGCGTGATGGGCGCGCTTGGCCGGACGACCGCGCGGGAGCGACCTGCTCCCGCGACACCCTCTTAGGACATCGGCTCGGGTTCACGGGCCTCGCCGATCTTCGGCGGCAGCGGGATGAACTCGTCGTTGTCGAGATCGGGCAGCTTCATGCGCCCGGCCTTCCAGTCTTCGCGCGCCTGGTCGATGCGCGCCTTCGAGGAGGACACGAAGTTCCAGTCGATGTAGCGCGGCCCCACCGGCTCACCGCCGAGAGCCATGACCACGGCGTTGCCGAGGCCGGCGATGGTGGCAGCCTTGCCGGGCTCCAGCACCGCCATGCTGCCGGCCTCCACACGCCGACCATCCACCTCCACCTCGCCGCTGGCGACATAGACCGCCCGTTCGGGGTACTCCGCGGGCAGCGACACGCGCGAACCCGCGCGCAGCTGCCAGTGCACGTAGAACTGGGGTGAATCGATCTGCACCGGCGACTGCACGCCCGCCAGTCGCCCGGCGATCAGGCGACCCGCAATGCCGTCGCCGTCGAACATGGGCAGCGCCTCGCTGGGGTAGTGCCAGAAACCCGGGTCCATCTCTTCGCGCTCGTCGGGCAGCGCCACCCAGGCCTGAATGCCGTCGATCGATCCGCCTTCGGCGCGCAGCCGCTCGAAGCGCTCGGAGTGGGTGATGCCGCGGCCGGCGGTCATCCAGTTGACCTCGCTCGAACGAACCACCTGTTCGGAACCGAGACTGTCGCGGTGCATGATCTCGCCATCGAACAGATAGGTGATGGTCGACAGCCCGATATGCGGGTGCGGACGCACGTCGGCCTCGCGCGGCAGGCCCGCCGCGAGGTTCTTCGGGCCCATGCGGTCGAAGAAAATGTAGGGCCCAACCATGCGACGCTTGGCAAACGGCAGCACCCGGCCGACCTCGAAGCTGCCCAGGTCGCGGCGACGCTGCGGGATGATGAGTTCGATCATGTGACGTCCTGGTTCGGGGTAGCGGGCACGACTTCTACCGCGCCATCATGGCACCAGTCGCGCGCCGTCGTCGCGCCGCTTCAATCCTCGCCGATTTCCTGGAAGCGCGCCGCCAGCAAGTCGATCAGCCAGCGGATCGTGGGCGGCGGCCCGGTTGGCGGCGGTCTGACCCGAGCTGGCGCCGAAGCTTGCCGGCCGCGGGCAAGGCCGACGTCACCGTGTCCGGCAGCGCCTTCCTCGCCAATCCCGATGATTCCCTTGCGCGCGCGTCGCCTTCCGCCCCCCGGGTTGTCCCACCATGGATTCCGGTGGCAACCGTCCGTCGCCCGATTTTTACAGCGCGTTCACCTGCGCAATTCCATTGTGCCGAGTCGCTTGCAACGGGTGCCGCAGCCAGGAGGATTCCACCATGTCGTCGAAGCAACACGCCGGCCTGAGCCGGGATTTCATCGGGAGGCAGCGCCAGCGCCTGATGGCGTTGCGCAACCAGTTGCTGGGTGGCGAGGAAAACCACCTGGCGAAAGCGCGGGCATACCAGTTGCAGCACGGCGACGAAGCCGCCGAAGAAGAGGATACGGCGCAAGACATGGCGCGGCGGGAAGTCGACCAGGCGCAGCATGACGTGGATGTCCGCCGCATCGCGGACATCGAGCGCGCGCTGCAGAAGATCGAGGAAGGCAGCTACGGCCTGTCCGACCTCAGCGGCAAGCCGATCCCGCAGAGCCGCCTCGAGACCACGCCCGAGGCGATTCTCACCGTGCAGGAAGAGCGTCAGCGCGAGGCCCGCCACTGACACGCCATCGACGACAACCAGGCCAGATCACCATGAGCATCCTCGCACCGGAACCTCCGCCCCGGAGTTCACCCTGCATTCCACCCCCGACCAGTCCGTTGCGCTGAAGGAGTTCCGCGGCCGCAACGTGATCCTCGCGTTTCACCCGGCCGATTGGAGCCCGGTGTGCAGCGACCAGTTGTCGCTGTACAACGAGTTGCTGGAGGAGTTCGCCGGTTTCAACGCGCAGTCGCTGGCGATTTCGGTCGACGGCGTGTAGAGCCACGCCGCGCTGGCGCGCGATCGCAAGTACCACTTTCCGCTGCTGTCCGACTTCGAACTCAAGGGCCAGGTGGCGCGTGCCTACGGCGTCTATGACGAGCAGGCCGGGGTAGCGCAGCGCGCGCTGTTCGTGATCGACGGCGACAGTGTGATCCAGTGGAGCTACCTGTCGCCGATGGGCGTGAACCCGGGCGCTGCCGGCATCGTCAAGGCACTCGAGGCGCTGCCCTCGAACAACATCCAGAAGACCATCGACGCTCCGTCAGTCGGCAACACGCAGGAGGCTGGCAAATGATCCCCGAGGCTTCGATCCTGGCCGTGCCGGTATCCGCGCACGACCACACCCAGGGCAACGCCCATGCGGTGGTAACCCTGGTGGAGTACGGCGATTTCCAATGCCCCGCGTGCGGCATGGCTTGTCCCGCGGTGAAGCAGATCCAGCGCCGCTACGCCGGCAACCTGCACTTCGTGTTCCGGCACTTTCCGCTGAGCCAGGCCCACCCGTACGCCCACATGGCGGCCGAACTGGCCGAGGCTGCGGCTGTCGAGGGTCAATTCTGGGCCATGCATGACTGGCTGTACGAGAATCAGGACGGCTGGGTTGCCAACGGCGGCGCCGGCCTGGAGGCCGGCGTTCAGGCGTTGGGCTTGGATAAGGCAGCCATCGCCGCCGCCCTGCGCAGCCCCGACATCGACACCCACATCCGCCGCGATTTCATGGGTGGCGTACGCAGCGGCGTCAACGGCACCCCCAGCTTCTACGTCAATGGCGAGCTGCACCAGGGCGACTTCGACTCGCTGACGCACGGCATCGGCCGGCTGATCGCACGGCAGGCCTGAGAGTCTGTGAAAAAATCGCCCGCCTGCTGCGACCGGCGGCGCGCTGCGGGCAAATCCGGGTCACCAGTTCATCAAGTTTTTCCAGATTTGCCCACAACGCGCCTTGTCACGAACGCTCGTCGACGCTCTCGCTACAGCGGTCGAATTGTTCGCAGACTCTGAGCGGGACGCACGTTCAGCCGAACTGCACGGTCAGCATCGAGATCGAACCGCCATCCATGCCCTCGACCGGAAACGTCACCGCGTCGCCTTCGTCGCTGGCGCCGAGCACGTACAGCAGCGGCAGATAGTGCTCTGGCGTGGGCACCGACAGTTCCGCGTCCCGACCCAGCAATTCGTAGTTCACCAGCGACTGGTGGTCGCCCTGCAACATCAGCTCGCGCGCCTTCTGCTCGAAACGCAGCGCCCAGTCGAACGGTTCCGCCGGACGCCGGCCCCAGGCGTAGGTATGCAGGTTGTGCACCACGTCACCGCTGCCGATCAGCAGGATGCCCTCGTCGCGCAACGACCGCAGCAACCGGCCCAGCTCGTAATGGAACGCCGGCGGCTGCGACTCGTCGATGCTGAGCTGTACTACCGGTACATCGGCAGCGGGAAACACATGGCGCAGCACCGACCAGGTGCCGTGATCCAGCCCCCACGAAAGATCCGCGCGCACCTCCAGCGGACGCAGCAGTTCGCTTACCCGACTCACCAGGTCGAGGTCACCGGGCGCGGGGTACTGCACCTCGAACAACTCGCGCGGGAAGCCGCCGAAATCATGGATCGTGCGCGGCAACGCCGTGGCGGTCAGCGCAGTGCCGGGCAGATACCAGTGTGCCGAGATCGACAGCACCGCACGCGGCCGCGGCAGGCGCTGGCCGAGCGCGGCCCAGCCACGGCTCCAGTCGTTGTCGTGCAGCGCGTTCATCGGATTGCCATGCCCGAAGAAGATGGTTGGCATACGCGTTGTCATGGCAGGTCTCCCGGGTGGTGTTGGGGTGGTGCTGAACATGTCGTGCCGACATCATTCCATACACATATCGGTTACACCCACCACGTTAGTCTGACGTGATCGGCGGCGTGGTTCTGGACGTGTTCCAGAGCTCGATGGTCGGCGCATCTCCATATTCAGGGTTCCCCGTGAAAATCGCACTGATCGGAGCCAGCGGCCATGTCGGTTCGCGCCTGCTGACGGAACTCTTGAGCCGTGGCCACAGCGTCACCGGCATCGTGCGCGACCCCACGAAACTGGCCAGCCGCCCGGGCCTGGTAGTCGCTGCCGGCGACGTCACCCGACCGGCCCAGCTCGCCTCGCTGCTGGCGGGCCACGAGGTGGTCATCAGCGCCACGCGTTTCCAGTCATCCGACCCGAATGCACTGATCGCCGCAGTGAAGCTGGCCGGTGTGCCTCGGCTGATGATGGTCGGCGGTGCGGCCAGCCTGGAAGTGGCCCCCGGCCAGGCACTGTTCGACGCGCCGGGCTTTCCCGAGGCTTACAAACCGGAGGCGGCCGCCGGACGCCAGGCCCTCGATCTCCTGCGTGCGGAAAAGGATCTCGACTGGAGCTTCCTGTCGCCGTCCGCCGAATTCGCCCCGGGCGAGCGCACCGGGACATTCCGCCTGGGTGGTGACCAGCTGCTCAGCGACGCGAACGGCAAAAGCTGGATCTCGATGGAGGATTTCGCGATCGCCTTCGCCGACGAACTGGAGACACCAAGGCACTCGCGGCAACGCTTCACGGTCGGTTACTGATCGCCTCGCCGACCAGCCACTCCCTTACCAGGACGACACGCACATGAAAACCTACAAGGTTGGCTATCTCGTCGGCAGCCTCGCCAAGGGCTCCATCAATCGCCTGCTGGCCAAGGCACTCACCCGCCTCGCACCGGCGGGGCTGGAATTGGTGGAGATCCCGATCAAGGATTTGCCGCTGTACAGCTACGACTACGACACCGACTATCCGCCGGTGGCGCGCGCGTTCAAACAGACGATCGCCGACGTCGACGCGGTGCTGTTCGTCACCCCCGAATACAACCGCTCGATCCCCGGCGCACTGAAGAACGCGATCGACTGGGCCAGCCGGCCGTGGGGCAAGAACTCCTTCGCCCGCAAGCCCTCCGGCGTGATCGGCACCTCGCCCGGTTCGATCGGCACCGCCGTCGCCCAGCAGCAGTTGCGCGGGGTGCTGTGCTTCTGCAACTCGCCGCTGATGAACACGATCGAGGCGTATATCCACTTCACGCCGGGCCTGATCACCGAGGACGGCACCGTCACCAACGACTCCACCGCCGAGTTCCTGAGCAACTACATAAGGAACTGCACCCTGTTCGTCGAGCGCGTGCTGACTGTGCATCCGCGCGAAGGCTGAGCAGACTGCCCTGTCCCGTCTCCGCCAAGAGGTCTGCATGAACACGAAAGACCAGTGTGTCCCCGACCGGTGGTCGGCGAATCTGTCGGGCCTGCTGCCCGATCTCGAAGCGCTGTACACCGACATTCATGCCCATCCGGAATTGTCGACGCAGGAGATGCGCACGGCCGGCCTCGCCGCCGACCATCTGCGCAAAGCCGGCTTCGAGGTGACCACCGGCGTCGGCGGCACCGGCGTGGTCGGCCTGCTGCGCAACGGCGACGGGCCGACCGTGATGCTGCGCGCCGACATGGACGCGCTGCCGGTGGCGGAGGCAACCGGCCTGCCGTACGCCAGCAAGGTCACCGCGAAGGACAAAGACGGCAACACGGTACCGGTGATGCATGCCTGCGGCCACGACATGCACGTCACCTGCCTGGTCGGCGCGACCACCCTGCTCGCGCAAGCGCGCGATGGCTGGAAAGGCACCGTGATGGCGGTGTTCCAGCCCGCCGAGGAAACCGGTACCGGCGCGCAGGCGATGATCGACGACGGTCTGTTCGAGCGCTTCCCCAAGCCCGATATCGTGCTCGGCCAGCACGTGATGGTCGGCGTGGCCGGCACCATCAGCGGCCGCGCCGGTGTGATCACCTCGGCCGGCGACAGCCTGCAGATCCGCCTGTTCGGCCGCGGTGCCCACGGCTCGATGCCGCAGGCGAGCATCGACCCGGTGGTGATGGCCGCAGCCACCGTGCTGCGCCTGCAGACGATCGTGTCGCGCGAACTCGCCGCCACTGAAGCTGCCGTGGTCACCATCGGCGCGCTGCAGGCCGGCACCAAGGAGAACGTGATCCCCGACGAGGCGTTGATCAAGCTCAACGTGCGCACCTTCGACGAGGGCGTGCGCCAGCGCGTGCTGGCCGCGATCACCCGCATCGTCAACGCCGAGGCGGCCGCCTCGGGTGCGCCCAGGCCACCGGAAATCACGCCACTGGACAGCTATGCGCTGGTCATCAACGACGACGACGCGAACCAGAAAGTCGGCGACGCGTTTCGGCAGTATTTCCCGGAGGGGCGTGTCGAGAAGACCCTGCCGACCTCGGCCAGCGAAGACTTCGGCTGCTTCGGCGCGCAGTGGAAGGTGCCGTCGGTGTTCTGGTTCGTCGGCTGCACCGATCCGGATGCCTATGCGAAAGCGCAGGCCGTCGGGCGGCTCAACGACCTGCCGACCAACCACAACCCGAAATTCGCGCCGGTCATCCAACCCACCCTGCGCACCGGCGTCGAAACCCTGGTCGTCGCCACGCGCGCATGGCTGGCCGCGGAATAGCGGTTCTGCAGGGTCAAGCGACTCGGGTGCCGTGCGCTACCGGCTTGCGTTTGCGGACCGAGCCGGATCACCGGCCTGACGCCGCAACGCCCAGCTGCTAGAGTACCCATGGGATCCGGCGCCGGGCGATGCGCTGCATTCGATCCGGCGATGAAGGTCTTGCGCAGTCCAGCATGGAGAGTGCCATCGTGAGTATCGTTGCCGATCGACCCTGCCGAAGGATGCTGCATCCGGTGCACGCGGCGCTGCTTGCCGGAACCATCCCGCTGTTCCTCGGGACGACGCTGAGCGACTTCGCCTACGCGTCGAGCTACCAGGTGCAATGGGCCAACTTCTCTTCCTGGCTGATTGTCGGCGGCCTGCTTTTCGGTGGCCTGGCGCTGCTGTGGGCCGTCATCGACCTGTTCCGCGCCGAACGCAGGGTGCGATCCCTGGTCTATGTCCTGCTGCTGCTTGTGGCCTGGATCCTGGGCCTCGTCAATGCATTCATCCATGCCCGGGACGCATGGGCCAGCATGCCCACGGGTCTCGTCCTTTCGGTGATCGTGACCGTACTTGTGGTCGTGGCGACGGGGCTCGGTTTTGCCGGCTTCCGTGCGGGGGGTGCGAAATGAAACGCTTGGGTGTACTTGCCAGCGCCGCGCTCTCGGTCTT
>Ga0207690_10002246_pt1 | contig 11789 bp, 9 predicted proteins | sample KBSC23metaG_FD_184315 | JGI IMG/M metagenome (GOLD analysis project Ga0207690, IMG submission 184315) | Corn rhizosphere microbial communities from Kellogg Biological Station, Michigan, USA - KBS C2-3 metaG (SPAdes) (version 2) | ecosystem: Host-associated > Plants > Roots > Rhizosphere > Soil ...
CCACCGCCGCAACGCCTAGCGCGAACCCGGCGACGCCCGCTGCATCCGTCGCGAAATCGGTCGCAACCGCCGTCGCCGCGCAACCCATCCCGGCCAAATCCATCGCGGTGCTGCCGTTCGAAAACCTGTCCAACGACAAGAACAACGAATACTTCGTGGCCGGCATGCAGGATCTGATCCTGACCAAGCTGGCCGACATCGGCGACCTCAAGGTCATCTCGCGCACCTCGACGCTGCAATACGGCAGCCATCCGGAAAACCTCAGGACGGTCGGCGAGCAACTCGGCGTCGCGACGATCCTTGAAGGCAGCGTGCAGAAGCAGGGCAACGAGGTGCTGGTCAACGTGCAGCTGATCAACGCCAGAACCGACAGCCATATCTGGGCCGAAAGCTACACCCGCACGCTGGACAACGTGTTCGGCGTCGAAGGCGAGGTGGCGGGCAAGATCGCGACAGCCCTCAACGCCAGGCTGTCGCCCGCACAGAGCGCGCAACTGGCTGAGGCGCCGACCACCAACAAGGCCGCCTACGACCTGTTCCTGCACGCCGAGTATCAGGCCAACAAGGGCCTCATCAATTACGACACGGCCAGCTACAAAGCCGCGATACCGTTGTATCAGCAAGCCATCCAGCACGATGCCAACTTTGCACTGGCCTACGCACGGCTGTCTTATACCGAAAGTGAGCTTGCATGGTTCGGCGGCGGCGGCGGGAACGTGAAGCAGCTTGTCCAGCAGGCGCGCGCGGATGCGGAACACGCGCTGAAATTGCAACCCGATCTGGCCGCCGCGCAACTCGCCATCGGCTACAGCGAATACTACGGTCGGGGCGATTACGCCGCCGCGTTGCGAGCGTTTTCGGCCGCACTCAAGCTGAAGCCCAACGACGCCGACACCCTCGCGGCGCAGGCTTACGTCGAACGCCGCGAGGGACGTGTGGACGACGCGATTGCCTCGTTCAAACAGGCGCAGGCGCTCGATCCACGCAATTCCGCGCTGGCCTACGAGTTGGGCACGACGTACCAGGCGGCGAGCGGCTATCCCGAGTCCGAGGGCGCCTTCCAGCGCGCGCTGGCGTTGGATCCGGACAACCGCAACGCCAAAGTCTACTATTCCAACGCGATCTTGTTGAGCACGGGCGACATTCCGCGCGCATTGGCCGCGGCGCAAGGCGACGATCCGCAATTGAAACTCCAGCGCGTCGTCTTGTTGACTTATCAGCGCGAGTTCGAGGCAGCACTCGCGCTGCTCGACGGCATCCCGGACACTCCCGATAATTTCCCCCCGGCGCTTAACGGCCCCAAGACCGAGCAGCAGGCCACCCTGTACCGGCTGATGGGCGACGACGTCCATGCCCGGCCGCTGTTTGCACAGTCGCTGCCGGAGCTACGTGCGCAACTCAAAATGCTGACGGGAATCACCCGGGCGTTTCAGTGGGGGAACATTGCTTACGCGGAAATCGCGCTGGGCCAGACCGCAGCGGGGCTGGACAGCGTCGCCAAGTCGATGAAGATTCGCGATAACACCAAGGATCGCCTTTACGGCCCGCAAATCGCGCTGTTCAACGCCCAGCTGTACGCGCAGGCGCGCCGTCCCGATCTCGCCGCGCCGCTGCTGACCAATGCGCTGGCCGCGCCCGGTATCGGCATCTATTACTCGCCGGTGCTGCTGTGGCTGGATCCGTACTGGGATCCGATCCGCCACGATCCGGGGTTCCAGGCGCTATTGAAAAAATACGCGAAGTACAAACCGGCTGTCACGTACGAAGCCGCCCCCGCCGCGGCATTGTCCGCCGCACAAGGGGGCGCGTGAACGATTTCCTGCACCGCCTGAAGCAGCGCGAGATCGTGCAGTGGGCGCTCGCCTACGCCGCGTTCTGGTTTGCGCTGTTGCAGGGCATCGACATCGTGGCCACGCGTTTCAACTGGCCCGATTCCATCGAACGCTATTTCATTCTGGCCCTGACGATCGGCTTCTGCGTGATGCTGGTGCTGGCGTGGTACCACGGCGAACGCGGCGCACAACGCGTCAGCAGCATGGAAATCATGATCCTTGCATTGCTGCTGGCGATCGGCGGCGGGTTTATCTGGCGCTTTGGCCCGGCGGTGGCCGGCCACACCCACACCCTGGCCGTGCAATCTGCTCCCGCCCCCGCCGGTGCCATCGCGGCTTCGGCGCCCGCCGCATCCATTGCAAAGCGGTCCGCCATTGCCGCGCAACCCATTCCGGCCAAGTCGATCGCGGTGCTGCCGTTCGAAAACCTGTCCAACGACAAGAACAACGAATACTTCGTGGCCGGGATGCAGGATTTGATCCTGACCAAGCTGGCCGATATTGGCGATCTCAAAGTGATCTCGCGCACGTAGACGGAAAAATATGCCAGCCACCCGACCGACCTGAAAACCATCGGACAACAACTCGGTGTGGCGACGATCCTGGAAGGCAGCGTGCAGAAGGCGGGCGACGAGGTGTTGATCAACGTGCAGTTGATCGACGCGAAAACCGACAGTCACATCTGGGCGCAGGCGTATACCCGCAAGCTGGACAACATCTTCGGCGTCGAGGGCGACGTAGCCGAGAAGATTGCCGTGGCGCTCAAGGCCAAACTCAGCGCGTCGGAAACGGCAAGCCTGGCCGCAGTGCCGACCCAGAACAAGACGGCCTATGACCTGTTCCTGCGTGCGGAGTATCAATCCAACCGCGGCGACGTCAACTCCGATACCGCGAGTTGGAAGGCCGCGATCCCGCTGTACCGGCAGGCCATCGCCCGGGACCCGAACTTCGCGCTGGCCTACGCACGGCTGTCCTATGCCGAAGGCGAAGTCGCGTGGTTCGGCGGCGGTGGCGAGAACGTCAGGCAATTGACCGCGCAGGCCCGCAGCGATGCCGAACAGGCGCTCAAGCTGGCGCCGAATCAGGCGGCGTCGCAGATTGCGATCGACTACAGCGATTACTACGGCAAAGGTGATTACGCCGCGGCGCTGAAAGCCTTCGACGCGGCGCTGGCCTTGCGTCCCAACGACGCCACCGCGTTGGCCGCGCGAGGTTTCGTGGAGCACCGGCAGGGCCGTCTCGATGCCGCCATCGCTTCGCTGCAACAAGCGTTGGCGCACGACCCGCGCAACAGCGCGCTTGCTTCCGAAGTTGGTGTGACCTGCATGATGGCCAACCGCTACGCCGAGGTCGAGACGTGGTTGCAGCGCGCGCTGGCGCTGAATCCGAACAACCTCAATGCGAAGGTTTACTACTCCAACGCTATCTTGTTCCGTACCGGCGATGTGGCGCGCGCATGGGCCGTGGCACAGGGCGATGCGATCAGACTGAAGCAACAACGTGTGAGCCTGCTGTACTACCAACGAAAATACCGCGAGGCCATTGTGCTGCTGGGAAGTATGCCCGACACCGCAGACAACTTTCCATTTACCAACAGTCCCAAGGCGTCGCAACTGGCCGACCTATACCGACTTGCAGGCGACGCGGCGAAAGCACGACCGCTGTTCGAGCAGGTGTTGCCAAAAATTCGTGCCCAACTCGCCCAGCAGCACGGCATCAACTTGACGTTCTTCTGGCAGAGCATTGCAGGTGCCGAACTGGGCTTGGGCCATACCGCGAAAGGGCTGGATGCGGTCGCCAAGGCACAAGCGATCGTCGCCAGGACCAAGGATCAGGACTACGGCCCTGCGTTGATGCAAATCAACGCCAGCCTGTACGCCGAGGTCAAACGCCCCGATCTCGCTGTGCCGTTGCTGGCCAAGGCGCTGGCCAGTCCCGGCATCGATGCCAATTACTCACCCGTGATGCTGTGGATCGATCCGGCCTGGGATCCGATCCGCCACGATCCGCGCTTCCAAGCGCTGCTGCAGAAGTACGCGAAATACCAACCGGCCGTGATTCCCGCCGCCGGCAGTACCGCGGCGACTCCGCCGACGTGAACTGGTCGGGCGATCGTACGACGGTTGCCCGACCGATCGACCGAAGACGATCCACCTCCGCTTCGCGGCTTCGCCAAAAGATCGTGGATGCGACCCGGTGGTGCTGGCGACGCGACGCCGAGCCGACGCAGGTCGCGCCTGCGCGTCACGCACCAGGGTGTAGTCAATTGGCGTTCGCGCGATGCACGTCGTGCGTCACGAAGGGATGTTCGGGATCCGGGGCGGCCAGCCAATGCGGGTGGGCCAAGGTATGGCGCATGTCGTCCAAGCCGCTCTGCCAGTGGCTGCGCATGCTGGCGGCGCTGAATTCGTAGTCCTTGAAATGGCCTTCGTGCGGCCGGTTCTGGTAGATCAGGTGGATCACGTTGGTCAGCGCTTCGGCAGCGCGAGCCTCGGCGTGACGATAGACCGGATCGTTGCGCCGATCCTCCGGCACCAGCGCCATTACGTCGTGCAGCAGGCGGCGCTGCTCCTGCGTGCGGCGCATGAATTCGGTGACCAGCCGGGTGCGGCTGGAGTACTGGATTTCCTTGCTGCGCTCGGCCACGTCGGCGAGGTCGCGCGGCAGCGTGCCGCGAGCGCTCCACAGGTCGACCTGGAACACCAGCGTGTCGCAGCCGGGGCGCTCGCTGAGCACTTCGTACAGCGGCGTGTTGGAAACCATGCCGCCGTCCCAGTAGAACTCGCCGTCGATCTCCACCGCGGGGAAACCTGGCGGCAGCGCGCCGGAGGCCATGAAGTGCTCGGGCCGCAGGCGCTGCTTGCGATTGTCGAAGTAGGCGAAGTTGCCGCTGCGCACGTTCACCGCGCCGACCGCCACCCGCATCGTGCGCGGGTCGTTGAGGCGATCGAAATCGACCAGCCGCTCCAGCGTGGTGCGCAGCGGCGCGGTGTCGTACCAGCTCACGCTGCCCGGCGTGGCGTGCGCGCCCAGGAACGGCGGCGGCAGGCGCGGGCGGAAAAAGCCGGCCTGGCCTTCGGTCATCGCGCGCCAGGCGGCCAGACCGCTCATGCCGTTGAGCCAGGACGTGGGCCACGCCACCGCGTCGAACCACGGCAGGGTCGGCGTGCCCGACCATAGCGGCGAGCGGCAGATCGTTTCCCAGAATTCGCGCAACCGCTCCACCCGCCGCTCGGGCGCGTTGCCAGCGATGATCGCCGCGTTCAGCGCGCCGATCGAGATGCCGGCAAGGCGAGTCGGCTGCAGGCCCGCTTCGGTCAATGCCTCGAACACACCGGCCTGGTAGGCACCGAGCGCGCCACCGCCCTGCAGCACCAGGGCGACGGTGCGATAGTCGCGGGCCACCGCTGCAGCCAGCGATCCCGTCGGGTCGGGCCTGGTCATTGCATGAACCAGCCGTGGCTGACCACGATCGACTGGCCCGTCAGCGCGGCGGACGGGAAGCTGGCCAGGTACAGCGCGGTCTGCGCGATGTCGTCTACCGTGGTGAAGGTGGCATCGACGGTGTCTTTCAACATCACGTTGCGGATCACCTCGTCCTCGCTGATGCCCAGCTCCTTCGCCTGCTCGGGAATCTGCCGCTCGACCAGTGGCGTGCGCACGAAGCCCGGGCAGATCACGTGCGAGCGCACATTGTGCGGCGCGCCTTCTTTCGCCAGCGTGCGGGCCAGGCCGAGCAGGCCGTGCTTGGCGGTGACGTAGGCGGACTTCAGCTTCGACGCCTCGTGCGAGTGCACCGAGCCCATGTAGATCACGATGCCGCCGCGATCGCCTTTGTACATGTGCTTCAGCGCGGCCTTGGTGGTGAGGAAGCCGCCGTCGAGATGGATCGCCAGCATCTTCTTCCAGTCGGCGAAGGCGAACTGGTCGATCGGATTGATGATCTGCACGCCGGCGTTGGAGATCAGGATGTCCAGATGGCCAAACGCCTCGACCACCCTGTCGGTGCCGGTATTGACGGCGTCCTCATTGGTGACGTCCATCGCCACGCCGATCGCCTTGCCGCCGGCCGCGTTGATTTCCGCCGCCACCTTGTCCGCGGCGTCCTGGTTGATGTCGGCGATCGCCACGCTGGCGCCGTGCTGCGCGTACAACTCGGCGATTGCCTTGCCGAGGCCGCTGGCTGCGCCGGTGATCAGGGCGACCTTGCCGTTGAGACTGCTCATGCGTTGCTCCTGTGACGATCAGAAATAAGCTCGATATTGCTCCCTTCTCCCCTTGGGAGAAGGTGGCGCGAAGCGACGGATGAGGGTGCGGCCGGAGCGGGATATCGCGCTCCGCACCGAACCCTCATCCCCACCCCTCTCACCCGCAAGGGGACTCCCTTCGGTCGCCGCGGGAGAGGGGCTTTCAATCTAATGCGTGTCTTCGGCGAGGTAGGTGTACGCGGTCAGGCCGCCGTTGAGCGCGTCGTACAACTGCCCGGCCTCCTCTCCGGTCACGCCGGCGCTGGCGATGCGCTCGCGGTAGCTTGTCCGCAATGCCTCCAGATCGTAGCCCACGTAGTCGAGCATCAGGTCGGTGGTGTCGCCGCGGCGCTTGTGCGCGAACACGTAGCCGTCGCCCTCGACGCGCACGTTGACCGCGTCGGTGTCGCCGAACAGGTTGTGGATGTCGCCCAGGGTCTCCTGGTAGGCGCCGACCATGAAAATGCCGAGCCGGTAGCTCTCGCCCGGCTTCAGCGCGTGCAGCGGCAGGCTGACGTCCACGCCGTCGGCTTCGACGTAGTGGTCGATGCGGCCGTCCGAATCGCAGGTGAGGTCGACGATTACGCCACGCCGGGTCGGCTCTTCGTCGAGCCGGGCGATCGGCACGATCGGAAAGATCTGGTCGATGGCCCAGACGTCGGGGATCGATTCGAACACCGAGAAGTTGGTGAAGTACTTGTCGACCAGCTTCTCGTCCAGCTCGTCCAGCACCTGGCGATGGGCGCGCTCGGCCGGCAGCAGGCGCTCGCGCACGGCATTGGCGATGGCGTAGAACATCTCATCCAGGCGCGCGCGATCGGCCAGCGCCAGTTGGCCCAGCGCGTACAGCGACTGGCCCTCGGCCAGATGATGCTGGGCCTCGTGGAACAGCTCCAGCGGCGGGCGTTCGTCCAGCGCCGCGTGCACCTCGCGCAGGTGGCGCAGCACGTTCGGTTCGTCCGGTCGCGGCGGCGGCATGCTGCCGGCAGGCACCGGCTCCACCTCGGTCACGTTGACCACCATCACTGCGTGGTGCGCGGTCATCGCCCGGCCAGCCTCGGTGAGGATGTGCGGCGCGGCCAGCCCTTCGGCGGCCACCGCCTCGGCCAGCGACTGCACGATGGTGGCGGCGTACTGCTCCAGCGAATAGTTGATCGAGTTGTGGCTGCGCGAACGGGTGCCCTCGTAATCCACGCCGAGGCCGCCGCCGACGTCGACGATCTCCAGCGGCACGCCCAGCCGCCGCAGTTCGACGAAATAGCGGGTGGCCTCGCGCATGCCGTTGGCGATGTCGCGCACGTTCGATATCTGCGAGCCCATGTGGAAGTGCTGCAGCTTCAGGGTGTGCTTCAAGCCGGCCTTGTCCAGCCGCTCGATCAGGGTGAGCACCTGCGCCGGCGACAGCCCGAACTTGCCCTTGTCGCCGCCGGTGTTCTGCCACTTGCCGGCGCCGATCGAGGCCAGCCGCACGCGCACGCCGAGCAGCGGCTCCACGCCCAGCGCCTTGGCCTCGCTGAACACGTGATCCAACTCGGACAGCTTCTCGATCACGATGTGCACGCGCAGGCCCAGCCTGTTGCCGATCAGCGCCAGGCGTACGTACTCGCGATCCTTGTAGCCGTTGCAGATCACGATGGAACCGGGCCGCGCCATCGCCAGCACCGCCATCAGTTCGGGCTTGGAGCCCGCCTCCAGGCCGAAGCCGTGGGTACCGGCGGCGACCAGCTCGCCGGCCACGCCGCGCTGCTGGTTCACCTTGATCGGGTAGATCGCGGTATAGCCGCCGGCATAGTCGTGCTCGGCGATCGCGCGGGCAAAGGCCTGCTGCAACCGCGCCAGGCGGTCGGCGAGGATGTCCGGAAAACGCACCAGCAGCGGCAGGCGCAGGCCTTCGGCGCAGGCGCGCGCGACGATGGCAGGCAGCGACAGCGCGGGCCCGCCGGCGCCGCGCGGTCGCATCAGCAGGTCGCCGGTATCGTCGATGTCGGCATAGCCGTCGCCCCAGGTGGGTACGGCATAGGCGTGGCGGGCAGCGGCAATGGTCCAGGGCTTCGACATGGAGCCTCCCTTGGGCAAACGGGTCGGGGTGTCGCAGCGGCGAGCCTTGACGGGGTTGCTCGATGAACAAGGCCGACCGGCCGGAAGCCTCGCACGCCGCGGGGCCGGATGGGCTTGCCCGGCCTTCGTCACGCCATCGCGACGGCAGGCCGGGCGACCATTGTAATGGCGGCGCGGCACCTTGCACGCCGGCGCCGGCCGGGACGTCAGGCCCGGTTGTCGCTACAATTCCTCCTTTGGCCCCACCGTTTTGCGGAAACATCCCATGTCGCAGCAAACCACCCCGACCGAAGCCCACTGGTTCACCGAGGCCCACCAGGCTTCCGGTTCCTCCATCGGCTTCCGTACCGAGCAGTTGCTGCATGCGGAGAAGACGCCGTTCCAGTCCATCGAGATCCACCAGACCACCGACTGGGGCAACCTGATGGTGATCGACGGCTGCGTGATGCTGACCGGCCGCGACAACTTTCTCTACCACGAGATGATGACCCACCCGGCGCTGTTCACCCACGCCCGCGCCAAGCGCGTGGTGATCATCGGCGGCGGCGACTGCGGCACCTTGCGCGAGGTGCTCAGGCACGAGGAAGTCGAGTCCGCCGTGCAGGTGGAGATCGACGAGCGGGTGACCCGGCTGGCCGAGCAGTATTTCCCCGAACTGTGCGAGGCGAACGGCGATCCACGCGCCGAGCTGCTGTTCATCGACGGCATCAAGTACATGGCCGAGGCCGAGCCGGAGTCGGTGGATCTGGTGATCGTCGATTCGACCGATCCGGTCGGCCCCGCCGAAGGCCTGTTCAACGCCGCGTTCTACACCAGCTGCTACAAGGCGCTGCGCCACGGCGGCCTGCTGGTGCAGCAGAGCGAGTCGCCGCTGGCCCACCTGGATCTGATCAAGTCGATGCGCTCGGCGATGCGCACCACCGGCTTCACCGCGGTGAAGACGCTGCCGTTCCCGCAACCGTGCTACCCCACCGGCTGGTGGAGCTGCACCATGGCGCGCAAGGGCGGCGACCTCTCCGGCTTCCGCGAACGCGGCGCGCTGAGCAAGAAATTCCCCACCCGCTACTACAACGCCGAAGTCCACAAGGCCGCCCTGGCGCAGCCGGAGTTCATGCGCGAGGCGTTGGGGGAATAAGAGCCGGGATTGGGGATTCGTCGAAGCCGTGGCTGGTCGCTCTTTCGAATCCCGAATCCCGAATCCCGAATCCCAGCCGTCAAAACATCTTCGACCGCGCCTTCGGCAGCAACACCAGCAGCAAGGTGGCCAAGGGGCCAAGCAGCAGCGACAGCAGGAACCACAGCAGACCGCTGCGATTCTTGCCTTGCGCCAGCGCGGCATTGATCAATGCCAGCGTGCCCCAGCCGGCGAACCATGGGGCGCCATCGGCCCATATCGAAAAGTGATCCACGACCCTCTCCTGCGTGATGAGGGGCGTCGTCCTGCGCCCGAAGCCGCATCCTAACAAGCGACGACGCGCCGTCGGCCGCGAGGCGACCCGTCGATCAGGTGAGCTTAATCTGCACTCGCTATGCTGGCGCCTTTGCCGCGAAGGGAAATCCGTGATGCCTGGAATGCGTTGTCTCGCCGCAAGCTGTGCGTGGCTCCTGTTTGCCACACCGGCCCCGGCCGGACAAACGCCAGCCGCTGGCGACGCCCCCGCGGCGACGGCCACGGCAGCGGCAGCAATCCCCGCACCAGCCAAGCGGGCGGCGGCCAAGACGCCCTCCGCCAAGGCGGCGGAACAACGCGACCAGGCCCAGCTGGCCTTCCAGCGCGACCTGGTCAGCGTGCTGGCGCCACGGGCCGATGCCATGCCCCTGCTCGGTGCCGCCCTGCTGGCGCGACCGCTGTTCAACCAGCCGCCGAGCAACAGTTTCCACGCCCTGATCGAGCGCGCCGCCCAGGCCGAAGGCGCCGGCCCGGCGGTGAGCTGGGTGCGCCTGGCCGATTGCGACGCCAAGGCGGGCAACTGCCCCAACGCCGCCGCGCTGGACGCCTTGCTGAAACAGGCGCCGGACAACGCCGCGGCATGGCTGGTCAAGCTGGGCGCGGATGCGCGCGACCGCAAGCAGGAGGCCGCCCGCGAGGATCTGCGCCAGGCCGCCCGAGCCAAGTTGTACGACGACTACGCCGGTACCAGCCTGAAGGCGCTGGCCGACTCGGTGGGCGTGCTGCCTCCGCCGGCCGGCACCTTCGCCCTCACCCACGCCGCCGGCGCCGTCGGCATGCAGACCGTGCTGATCTTCGGCCTCGCCAGCGCCCAGCCGCAGCCGAGCCTGCAGCTGGTGGCCAAGCTGTGCGAGAACGCGGGCAAGGACGCCTCGATCAAGGCCGACTGCCTGAGCCTGGCCAAGCTGCTCGAATGGGGCTCCAGTCCGCTGGCCCGCTCGCTGGGCCTGCACCTGAGCGAGGTGCTGGCCGACGATCCTGCCGCCAGGCAGGAAGCCAAGGACGCCCGCCGCCGCCTGGTCTGGCAGGTGCGCAACTTCAACCAGCTGCTGACCCGCGTGCAGGACGACGCCGTGCTGGCCCGGCACCTGCTGGCGCTGGCCCGCACTGGCGGCACCGAGATGAGCCTGCAACTGGCCGCCCTGCGAGACGACAACATCGCGGTCGATCCGCCGGCTGAGTGGGAACCGGCTGGAGCGAAGAGCGAGGAGTGAGTGAAGAGGAGTGAGCGGCGAGGACGGGGCAAGGGGCGCGATGGCTTCGGCTCCTCTCTCATTTCTCACTCCTCTCCATCCATTCCTCGCTCTCCGCCCATTCCCCTTTCCGGCGTCGCCCGCTAGGCTGGGGCCACCTTCCGTGGCAGGGGCGATCCGATGCTTACGACGCTGGTGGCGAGCAGCAAGGGCGGGTGCGGCAAGAGCACGCTGGTGACGCAACTGGCGTCGCACTGGGCGCAGGCGGGGCGGCACAGCGCGATCATCGACGCCGACCGCCAGGGTTCCAGCTTTCGCTGGGCCAGCCGAAGGCCGGACAACGTGCCCGGTGTGCTGGCGCTCGAAGGCGGTCGCCGCTCGCTGCAGAAGCTGCCGCCGGATACCGCGCACCTGCTGATCGACACCGCCGCCGGCTCGCGTGAGCGCGAGCTGGAGCCCTACCTCGACCAGGCCGATGTGCTGCTGGTGCCGGTGCTCCCTTCCTCGTTCGACCTGGATGCCACGCTGGCTTTCGTCGACGAATTGCGGGCGATCAACCGCATCCATCGTGGCAAGCTGCCGGTGGCGCTGGTGGCCAACCGGCTCAAGCCATGGACTCACGCCAGCCAGGACGCCATCGCCCAACTCGCCGAACAATCACCGTTTCCGATCGTGGCGCAACTGCGCGACAGCCAGGCCTACGTGCTGCTGGCCGCGCTGGGCAAGGGTATCTTCGACTACCACAGCGAACAGGTGCGCAGCCATCAGGAGGACTGGAAACCCCTGCTGCGCTGGATCAAGCGCCAGTCGTGACCCTGCCGGCCCCGCGGCCGTCCAGGCCCGGGCCGCACCCCCATTCCGTCGGAGCCTGCCATGCACGAACTGATCCTGTTGCGCCACGCCGAAGCCGTACCCATAGCCGGCGGCGGCGACGACCGGCAACGCCCGCTGAGCCCGCGCGGCGAACAGGAGGCGCAGGCGGCCGGGCTGTGGCTGGCGGCGCACGGCC
>Ga0207690_10002247_pt1 | contig 11785 bp, 7 predicted proteins | sample KBSC23metaG_FD_184315 | JGI IMG/M metagenome (GOLD analysis project Ga0207690, IMG submission 184315) | Corn rhizosphere microbial communities from Kellogg Biological Station, Michigan, USA - KBS C2-3 metaG (SPAdes) (version 2) | ecosystem: Host-associated > Plants > Roots > Rhizosphere > Soil ...
CCAGGAAGCCGACGCGGAAAGCTTCCGCAAGATGCTGCTGGCGATGGCGCGCGACATCCGCGTGATCCTGATCAAGCTGGCCGACCGCCTGCACAACATGCGCACGCTCGGTGCCAAGGATGCGCCCGCGCGCCGCCGCATCGCGCGCGAGACGCTGGAGATCTACGCGCCGATCGCGCAGCGCCTGGGCATGAACAAGTTCAAGGCGGAGCTGCAGGACCTGGGCTTCCGCACGCTGTACCCGGACCGCTACCGGGTGATCAGCGAACGCATCCGCGCCGCGCTGGGCAACCGACGCGAGGCGATGGGCAAGATCGAGGCGGCGCTGTCCGCGCGGCTGGCTGCCGATCACCTGCCGGCGCGCGTGGTCGGCCGGATCAAGTCGCCGTGGAGCATCTATTCGAAGATGCGCGGCGACCACAAGAGCTTCACCCAGCTGATGGACGTCTACGGTTTCCGCGTGGTCGTCGACAGCGCGATGAGCTGCTACATGGCACTCGGCGTGGTGCACGCGCTGTACAAGCCGGTCGATCGCCGCTTCAAGGATTTCATCGCGATCCCGAAGGCGAACGGCTACCAGTCGCTGCACACCGTGCTGCTGGGTCCGTTCGGCGCGCCGATCGAGGTGCAGATCCGCACCGCCGAGATGGATTCGGTGGCCGAGCGCGGCGTGGCCGCGCACTGGGCCTACAAGACCGATTCGGGCCCGGCCAACAGCGCACAGGCGCGGGCGCGTGAATGGCTGTCGTCGCTGGTCGACAGCTCGGCGAGCACGGTGTCGTCGTCGGAGTTCATCGAGAACGTCAAGATCGACCTGTTCCCCGACGAGGTCTACCTGTTCACCCCACGCGGCGACATCCTGTCGCTGCCACGCAACGCCACCGCGCTGGACTTTGCCTATGCCGTGCACACCGACGTGGGCGACCACGCGGTGGCCGCGCGGGTCGACAAGAAGCTGCTGCCGTTGCGCGCGAAGCTGGAGTCGGGTCAGCTGGTGGAGATCATCACCGCGCCGTCGGCGGTGCCGAATCCGGCCTGGCTGGAAGTGGTGGTCACCGGCAAGGCGCGCACCGCGATCCGCCAGTACCTGAAACACCTGCAGCACGAGGACGCGGTCGACTTCGGCCACCGCATGCTCGACCGTGCGCTGGATGCGCAGGGCAGCAGCCTGGACGGCATTCCGCCCGCGGTGCTGGATCGTTTCCTGGAAACCTCCAAGCTGAAGCGGCTGGAGGAATTGCTGTCCGACATCGCGCTGGGCAACCGCATGCCCGACGTGGTCGCCAGTCAGTTGCTGGCCTCGCGCGGCAAGAAGGCGGGCAAGCGGCAGGTGTCGGCGCATGCGCACGAGAAGATCCGCATCACCGGCGCCGAGCGCGGCGTGCTCAGCTTCGCCAACTGCTGCCATCCATTGCCGGGCGACGACATCATCGGGTACCTGTCTTCGGGCAAGGGCATCGTGGTGCATCGCGAGGAATGCCCGAACGTGATCGAGCTGCGCAAGTCGCCCGAGCGCTGCGTGGCGATCGAGTGGGACCGCGACGTGCAGGGCGACTACCGCGCCGAGTTGCGCATCGAGGTGATCAACCGCCCCGGCGTGCTGGCCACCGTGGCCGCCGCGATCGCCGCCGCCGACTCGAACATCGAGAACGTGGAATACGTCGAGCGCGATGCCGCCGCCGCGACCTTGCTGTTCGCGATGGAAGTGAAGAGCCGCAAGCACCTGGCCGACGTGATCCGCCGCGTGCGCCGCACCGGCGTGGTCAGCGGCGCGTATCGCTATCCCTTGTAGGAGTGGTTGGAGAGGAGCGGGAAACGAGTGCTGGTAACATCCCCCCGTTTTCCGCCCCTCTTCACTCTCCACTCGAGGCAAGTTCATGTCCCGCAGCATCATCTCCACCGAGAAAGCTCCCGCCGCGATCGGCCCGTATTCGCAGGCCGTGCGTGCCGGCCATACCGTGTACTTCTCCGGACAGATTCCGCTGGATCCGGCCACCGGCACGCTGGTCGATGGCGACATCACCGCGCAGACGCGGCGGGTGTTCGACAACCTCACCGCAGTGGCGGCAGCGGCCGGTGGCTCGCTGGCGCAGATCGTGCGCGTCGGTATCTACGTTACCGACCTGTCGAACTTCGCCGCGGTCAATGCAGTGATGGCCGAGTACTTCCAGCAGCCGTACCCGGCGCGCTCCACCATTGAGGTGTCCGGCCTGCCGAAGGCGGCGCAGGTCGAAGTCGACGCGGTGATGGTGCTGGACTGAGTCGCGTCAGCGCCCCGCGCCGACGACTGGCGTCGGTGTCAGGCTTACGACAGGAGACGGTGCTCGGTTAGGCTTGCAGGTCATGGCCACCCGCATCGTTCGTCCTGCTACCGCCATCGGCACCGACCCCGACCCGGGCATCACGCCTGTCGGTGCACTGCCGGGCGTGGGGCCGGCGCTGGTCGCGTCGCTGGCCCGGCTCGGGTTGGAGCGGGTGCAGGACCTGTGGTTCCACCTGCCGCTGCGCTACGAGGACAAGACCCGGATCACCCCGATCGCCGATCTGCGGGTGGGCGAGCGGGCGCAGGTTGAGGGCGTGGTCGAGGCGGTCGAGCGCGGCTTTCGCTATCGCCCGCAGCTGAAGGTGGCCATCGGCGACGCCAGCCGGCAGACCCTGCTGCTGCGCTTCTTTCATTTCAACCGCGCACAGGCCGAGCAGTTGCTGCCGGGCACGCGGCTGCTCTGCTACGGCGAAATACGCCATGGCGCGCAGGGTCTGGAGATGGTGCATCCTAGCTACCAGCGCCAGAGCGGAGAAGCGGCGGCCGCGGTCGACGAGGCGCTCAGCCCGGTCTATCCGACCACCGAAGGGCTGGGCCCGAAGCGGCTGGCCGGGGTGATCGGCAAGGCGCTGGCACTGCTGCCGCCAGCGGCGCAGCTGGAGCTGATTCCACCGGAATGGTGCGCCCGGCACGGGCTCACCTCGTTGCGCGACGCGCTGCTGTACGTGCACCGGCCGCCGCCGGACGCCCACCTGGGCCAACTGATGCTGGGCCGGCATCCGGCACAGCAGCGGCTGGCGTTCGAGGAACTGCTGGCCCAGCACCTCAGCCTGAAGCGCATGCGTGCGGCGATACGGCAGCGGCGTGCGCCGAAGCTGGGCGGCTCGGGCGAGCTGCGCCGGCGGCTGCTGGCCGGGCTGCCGTTCCGGTTGACCGCGGCCCAGCAGCGTGTCGGCGAGGAAGTTGCGCGCGACCTGGCACGGCCGCGGCCGATGTTGCGGCTGGTGCAGGGCGACGTCGGCAGCGGCAAGACCGTGGTCGCGGCGCTGGCGGCGCTGGCGGCGGTGGAATCCGGGCACCAGGTCGCGCTGATGGCGCCGACCGAACTGCTGGCCGAGCAGCACCTGCGCAATTTCCGCCACTGGCTGCAGCCGCTCGGCGTCGAAGTGGAGTGGCTGGCCGGCAAGGTCACCGGCAAGGCGCGCAGGCAGGCGCTGGCGCGGGTGGCGGAAGGTGCGCCGGTGGTGATCGGCACGCATGCGCTGATGCAGGAAGGCGTGGCGTTCGCGCGGCTTGGCCTGGTGATCGTCGACGAGCAGCACCGCTTTGGCGTGCAGCAACGTCTGTCCCTGCGCGACAAGGGCAAGAATGGCGAGCTGGTGCCGCACCAGCTGGTGCTGACCGCCACGCCGATCCCGCGCACGCTGGCGATGAGCGCGTACGCCGACCTCGACGTCTCGTCGATCGACGAACTGCCGCCTGGGCGCACCCCGGTGCAAACCATCGCGATCTCGAACGCGCGGCGGATCGAGGTGATCGAGCGCATCCACGCCGCCTGCGGCGAGGGGCGCCAGGTGTACTGGGTATGCACCCTGATCGAGGAGTCCGAGCAACTGCGCGCGCAGGCGGCCGAAGTGGCGCACGCCGAACTCTCCGCCGCACTGGCCGGCTTCAAGGTCGGTCTGATCCACGGCCGCATGAAGCCGAAGGAAAAGCAGGCGGTGATGGACGCATTCAAGTCCGGCGCGCTGGCCGTGCTGGTGGCGACCACGGTGATCGAGGTCGGCGTGGACGTGCCGAACGCCAGCCTGATGGTGATCGAGAACAGCGAGCGGCTGGGGCTGGCCCAACTGCACCAGTTGCGCGGCCGGGTCGGCCGTGGTGCGGTGGCCTCCAATTGCGTGCTGTTGTACCAGCCGCCGCTGGGCCAGTTGGCGCGCGAGCGGTTGCAGGTCATGCGCGACACCAACGACGGCTTCCGCATCGCCGAGAAAGATCTTGAACTGCGCGGCCCGGGCGAGGTGCTGGGTACCCGCCAGACCGGCCAGCTCTGCTTCCGCATCGCCGACCTCACCCGCGACGCACACCTGTTGCCGGCGGTGCAGCAGGTCGGCGAACACATGCTGGCCGAACACCCGCAGCAGGCCGGGCAGCTGATCGAACGCTGGATCGGCGGCGCCGCGCGCTACGCGCATGCGTGATTTTTGCGATCATCTCCTATCGCGAAAAAATCGCCTGGGGCGATTTTTGACATCGCGCCAGCGATGGCACGAAGGGCGACCGCCAAGGATGGTGGTCGCAAGATCAAACGGGCGGCCATCCCTGGCCGCACTTTCAAATATTCTTGCGATCATCCCTGATCGCGAAGGTCAAACAGGCGGCCATCCTTGGCCGCACTTTTCAATTCTTGCGATCATCCATCCATGAGCAAGCCGCAACTCCTGATCGATACCGACCCCGGCGTCGATGACGCACTGGCCATCCTGATGGCCTACGCGCATGCCGACATCGCCGGCCTCAGCATCGCCGCCGGCAACGTGGGCCTTGGCCACACCGTGCGCAATGCGCGCACCCTGGTCGACCTGGCCGGCGCGAGCACGCCGGTGTTCGCCGGCTGCGCCGCGCCGCTGGTGCGCGCGCCGGAAGAGGACGCCGCGTTCGTGCACGGCCAGGACGGTTTCGGCGACATCGGTTTTCCCGCGCCAGCCGCCGCGCTGGCCGATGAGCCGGCCGCGCTGGCCTTGCTGCGGTTGACCCGCGAGCGGCCGGGCGAGCTGACTCTGGTGGCGCTGGGCCCGTTGACCAACCTGGCGTTGGCGCTGCGGCTCGATCCGACGTTGCCCGAACGGGTGGCGCGGCTGGTGGTGATGGGCGGCGCAGTTACCGGCCATGGCAATACCGGCAAGGTGCCGGCCGAGTTCAACATCGGCTTCGACCCGGAAGCGGCGCATGTGGTGTTCGAGGCATTCCCTGCGTTCGACCTGGTCGACTGGGAGGCCACCTTGCGGCATGCCTTCGACGATACCGAGTTCGATGGCTGGCTGGCCGCCGGCGATCGGCGTGCGGACTTCTTTGGCAAGATCATGGGCGCGGCGCGTCGCTACAATGCGAAACACGACCGACGTGGCGTGATCGCCGCCGACGCCTTGGCGATGGCAGTGGCGCTGGACCCTTCAATCGTGATCCGGAGCGAGACACGGGCGGTGGCGGTGGAACTGGACGGCCGGCTGACCCGCGGCGCCACCGTGGTCGATTGGGCCGCACGCCTGGGCCGGCCGGCCCAGGCGAACATCGTGCTGGAAGTGGACCAGGCCCGCTTTGCCGCGATGGTGCAGCGTGCGCTGGGCGTGTCGGCCTGAGCCCCTGACTTGCAGGGACGGTCGCTTCCTCGTTACAATGCCGCTCTTTTCACCACCGCTTTAGAGCCAGCCATGAAGCCTGACATCCATCCGAACTACGTCCCGGTGGTGTTCCAGGACCTGTCGTCCGACTTCGCGTTCCTGACCAAGTCGACCATGTCCAGCAAGGAAACCATCAAGTGGGAGGACGGCAACGAGTACCCGCTGATCAAGGTGGATATCTCCAGCCATTCGCATCCGTTCTACACCGGCAAGCAGAAGACGCTGGACGTCGGCGGCCGTGTCGACAAGTTCCGTCGCCGCTATGCGGGTTCCGTCAAGGAATAAGTGACGGCAGCAGCCGGCGCCTGACGCCGGCCGTGCAGATCCGATTCAAGACACGGGGCAGGCGCAGGCTTGCCCCGTGTCTTTTCGTGCCCGGCATTCGACCATTCGCCATCGAATGCACACGGGACCTTGTGCGATAATGGTCAGTGAACTGACGTCACCGCGTCCGTTGCATCGCGTGTTTTCCCCGGCACGCCATGCCCAAGCATTCCTTCGCCGGCCGGCGCCGCCATCGCGGTTCCCGGCGACGACGACCCACATGTAAGGAGGTTTCCGTGTCCGATCCCAAGACCGTCAAGCTGGTGGATGAGTCGAACAACCGCAGCAGCGAACTGCCGCTGGTCAGCGGCACGCTCGGTCCGGCGTGCATCGACATCGCCACGCTGTACAAGGACACCGGCCACTTCACCTACGACCCGGGCTACGGCAGCACTGCCAGCACCAAGAGCGCGATCACCTACATCGATGGCGACAAGGGCGTGCTGCTGTACCGCGGCTACCCGATCGAGCAGCTGGCGGAGAACTCCAGCTTCCTCGAAGTGGCCTACCTGCTGCTCAACGGCGAGCTGCCGAAGCCGGCCGAGTTCGCCACGTTCGAGCACGACGTCGCGCATCACACGATGCTGCACGAGTCGCTGAAGAACTTCTTCCAGGGCTTCCACCACGACGCGCATCCGATGGCGATGCTGGCCGCCGCGGTGGCCTCGCTGTCGGCGTTCTACCACGACGACCTCAACGTGGACGATCCGGCCGACCGCAAGCTCGCCGCGATCCGCCTGATCGCCAAGATGCCGACGATCGCCGCCGCCTGCTACCGCTACTCGATCGGCTGGCCGATGCGCTATCCGCGCAACAACCTGGAGTACGTCGACCGCTTCCTGCACATGATGTTCGAGGTGCCGAGCGAGCCGCTGCAGATGAGCCCGGTCGCGGCCAAGGCGCTGGACCTGCTGTTCATCCTGCACGCCGACCACGAGCAGAACGCGTCCACCTCGACCGTGCGTCTGGTCGGTTCCACCGGTGCGAACCCGTACGCATCGATCGCCGCCGGCATCACCGCGCTGTGGGGTCCGGCGCATGGCGGCGCCAACGAGGCCGTGCTCAAGCAGTTGCAGGAGATCGGCACGCCGGACAACGTCGAGTCGGCGATCCTGCGCGCCAAGGACAAGAACGACAGCTTCCGCCTGATGGGCTTCGGCCATCGCGTGTACAAGAACTTCGATCCGCGCGCGAAGATCATCCGCGAGATGTGCCACAAGGTGCTGGCCGAGCTGGGCGTCAACGACCCGCTGCTGGAAGTGGCGATGAAGCTGGAAGAGGCGGCGCTGAAGGACGAGTACTTCGTCGAGCGCAAGCTGTACCCGAACGTCGACTTCTATTCCGGCATCATCTACAAGGCGCTGGGCATTCCCACCGAGATGTTCACCGTGATGTTCGCGATCGCGCGCACCGCCGGCTGGATCGCGCACTGGATCGAGCAGCACGAAACGCCCGGATCGCGCATCGGCCGCCCGCGCCAGGTCTATACCGGTGCCGACGTACGCGATTACGTGACGACCGCGAAACGCTGATCGCGGCATCCCGCGGGGATAAAAAAGCCCCGGCCATGGCCGGGGCTTTTTTGTGCGATGGCAGTCCGGCTCAGCGCAATGCCGCGCCCAGTCGCTGCTCGAACGCTTCGTCGGGGCCTTCGTCGAGCAGCATTTCCACCTGGGCCAGCGAGGCGCGCCGCATCGGCCGGTCGTCGGCGCGGTCCAGCGGGGCCTGGCGCAGCGCATCGCGCGGCAGCACGGTGAGATCGAACGGCAGCTCGTCGGCGGCGAACAGCAGCACCGGGTATTCGGGCTGGTCGTCGCGGCTGTAGCGCAGTCGGCGCACCTGGGTATCGAACGGCACGCCATGTTCGCGCAGGTACAGCACGACCGCCTCCGGATCGTCGCTGTACACGTGCAGGCAGACTGCCGAATGCGCGTCGGCGGTGCCCTCGAGCACGGCGCCGACCAGGCGCGGTTCGAACGCGGCGAGGAAACGCATCGCCTCGACCGCCGCCTCGCGTCGCTGCCGCAGCAGCTGCGGCTGGCTGTCGGCGAGGAACAGGCGCTGGTGCTCGCGCAGCGCCTGCTCGATCTCCAGGTTGCGCGGCAGCGCCTGGGTGTCGAGGATGCCCAGCCGCTCGGCGGCCTTCAGCTTGGCGTGGTGGAAGTCGCGGATGCCGTGCTCGCTCATCAGCCGCGCGGCTTCCTGGGCCACGCGCAGTCGGTTGCGTTGCAGGCGGTCGTGCGCGTGGATGCGGTGGTGGTCACCTCGGGACATGGCGCGCTCCTCATCGATCGGTAACCGGCAGCTTCCTTGTGCCGGAAGCTGCGTCGAAGGCTCAGAAGATGTCGTAGGCGTGCTGCTGGTCCTGCTCCTTCTGCTGGGCGGCCTGGCTGCGCAGGCGGTCGACGTCTTCCACCTTGAACATCTCGTTGATGCCGTCCGGATCGCCCGACGCGGCGGGCAGGCCGCTGTAGCGGTTGATCAATACCGTACTGATTCCCGGCGGCATCGGCAACGTACTCGGCGGCGTGTCTTTCAGGACGCTGCCCATGTAGGACATCCAGATCGGCAGTGCGGCCTTGGCGCCGAACTCGCCGCGGCCGAGCGAGCTGTAGTCGTCGAAACCCATCCACACGGCGGTCGACAAGTCGCCGTTGAAGCCGACGAACCAGGCGTCGCGGTGATCGTTGGTGGAGCCGGTCTTGCCGGCTAGGTCGTCGCGCCCCAGCGCGCGCGCGGCCGAGCCGGTGCCGCGCAGGATCACGTCCTTCATCAGCGAGGTCACCAAGTAGTCGTTGCGTGCCTCGATCACCCGCGGCGCGAGCACCGGCGGGTGCGCGCCGTCGCCGTGCGCGTCGGCCGGCAGCACCGCGTCGCCGACGCCGTCGACGCTGCTGGATTCGGCGGGGGCCGCGGATGACGCGCTGGCCAGGTTGTTGGCGGGGGTGGGGTTCATCTCGGCCGGCGGCGGGCCGGGTGGCCGCGTGTCGAGCAGGCGCTCCTGGCAGTTGCGGCAGGCGCGCGCGGGGTTGGCCACGTACACCGGCTTGCCGTTGCGGTCGTCGATCTCGTGGATGAAATACGGCGTGACCAGGTAGCCGCCATTGGCGAACACCGCGAAGCCGCGGGCCATGCCCATCGGCGACACCGAGGCGGTGCCCAGCGCCATCGACAGGTTGGCCGGGATCGCGTCCTGCGAGAAGCCGAAACGGGTGGCGTATTCGCGCATGTAGCGCACGCCGATGGCATCGAGCAGGCGCACCGAGACCAGGTTCTTCGACTGCACCAGCGCTTCGCGCAGGCGCATCGGCCCGGCGAACTTGTCGTCGTCGTTGGAGGGCGTCCAGATGCCGTTCGGGCGCGACGGGTCGGGCAGGGCGAGCGGCGCGTCGTTGATGATCGAGGCCGGGGTGAAGCCGCGCTCGAACGCCGCCGAATACAGGTAGGGCTTGAAGCTGGAGCCGGGCTGGCGCGCGGCCATCACGGCCCGGTTGAACTTGCTGCGCACGAAGTTGAAGCCGCCGACCAGGGCCTGGATCGAACCGTCTTCCGGCTCGATCGAGGTCAGCGCGGCCTGTGCAGCGGGGATCTGCGCCAGCTGCCACTCGCCCTTGTCGTCGCGCGCCAGCCGAATGATGTCGCCGCGCTTGAGCACGCCGTCGACCCGGGTCGGCGCGGCGCCGACGCGGTCGTCATTGATGTGCGGACGCGCCCAGCTGACCCCGGCCAGATCGAGGATCGCGCTTTCGTGGCTGGACAGGTAGACCGTCGCCTGCTTCGCGTCGCTGGCCGTGACGATGCCCGGCTGCATGCCGGAGACGCTGCCGTAGTTGGCCAGCAGGTTGTCGAAATCCGCTTCGCCGGCGCCCGCCGGCAGGTCCTGGTGGGCTTCCGGTCCGCGCCAGCCATGCCGGCGGTCATAGGCGATCAGCCCGTCGCGCACTGCTTCCACGGCAGCCTGCTGGCGGCCGCTCTGCACCGTGGTCCTGACCACATAGCCTTCGGTCAGCGCATCGTTGCCGAAACGGTCGAGCACCTGCCGGCGCACCATCTCGGCGAGGTAGGGCGCATCCACCTCGATCGGCTGCTCATGCGGGTAGGCATGGTTCGGCTCGGCGATCGCCTGCTCGTACACGGGCCTGGTGATGTAGTCGTGGCGCAGCATTTCGCCCAGCACCCAGTTGCGCCGGGCGATCGCGCGCTTCTGTCCGTTGATCGGGTTGACCACCGACGGCAACTGGAAGGTGGAGGCGATCAGCGCGCATTCGGCCACGGTCAGCTGGTCCAGCGTCTTGCCGTAGTAGTACTCGGCGGCCGCGGCCACGCCGTACGAGCGGTGACCGAGGAACATCTTGTTGAGGTACAGCTCGAGGATCTGGTCCTTGGTGAGTTCGTGCTCGATGCGCAGCGCGATGAATATCTCGGTGAGCTTGCGCGAATACAGCTTTTCCGGGCTCAGGAAGAAGTTGCGGGCGACCTGCTGGGTGATCGTCGAACCGCCGGGGCCCTTGTCGCCGCCGGTCACCACGACATGCCAGCCGGCCCGCACGATGCCGTGCCAGTCCACGCCCGGGTGGTGGTAGAAGTCCGCGTCCTCGGCCGACAGCACGGCATGCTTGAGCCGGTCCGGCACCTTCTCGATGTCCACCGGGATGCGCCGGGTCTCGCCGAAACTGGCGATCAGCTTGCCGTCGGCGCTCAGCACGCGCAGCGGCACCTGCATCGGATAGTTCTTCAACTCGGCCACCGAAGGGAGCCTCGGGGCGATCAGCCAATACGCCACACCCACCGCGACAATTGCCAGGAGCAAACCGGAAAAGGCCAGGATCAGAGCCCAGCGCAACAAGCGTTTGAAAATTTGCATGGTGTGGGGATAGCGAGACCTGAGTCAAAACATGACAGAGTATAGATGTAGGAGTATTCCCCACATGAGCAGCGGTCGACCAATACAAAAACCGGCCTCCAAAGCAAGGGTCAGGCCAACAGGGGGTTTGCCTTAAATGTGGCGGGCATCACGCCAATCACATGAGAAAGTTCCCGTAGACCGTTGCCATTACGTTATTTTTTCGATTTAATGCCATTGCGCACCCCGCCAGGATTCTGGCTACGGGCGTCAGCGGCAAGGGGGAAACACCGTGGGGCTCTTTACACCGAAGAAGCCGGCGCTGATTGGTGTCGACATCAGTTCGACTGCCGTCAAGCTGCTGCAGCTAAGTCAGGCGGGCGGTCGCTATCGCGTTGAGCATTACGCGGTCGAGCCGTTGCCGCCGAACGCCGTGGTCGAGAAGAACATCGTCGAGATCGAGGCGGTGGGCGATGCGATCCGTCGCGCGCTGGCACGCTCGGGCTCCAAGCTCAAGCACGCCGCTGCCGCGGTGGCCGGGTCGGCCGTGATCACGCGCATCATCCCGATGACTGCCGAGCTTTCCGACGATGATCTGGAAGGCCAGATCCAGGTCGAGGCGAACCAGTACATCCCGTACCCGATCGACGAAGTCAGCCTCGACTACGAGGTGCTCGGTCCGGTCCGCGACAACCCCGACATGAACAACGTGCTGCTGGCGGCCTCGCGTACCGAGAACGTCGACATGCGCGTGGCCGCGCTGGATCTGGGCGGGCTCACCGCCGCGGTGATCGACGTCGAGGCGTTCGCGATGGAGAACGCCTTTGCGATGATCGCCGACCAGCTCAACGTCGGTCGTGACGCTCTGGTGGCGGTGGTCGACATCGGCGCCACCATGACCACGCTGTCGGTGTTGCGCAACCAGCGCACGATCTACTCGCGCGAACAGGTCTT
>Ga0207690_10002250_pt1 | contig 11770 bp, 7 predicted proteins | sample KBSC23metaG_FD_184315 | JGI IMG/M metagenome (GOLD analysis project Ga0207690, IMG submission 184315) | Corn rhizosphere microbial communities from Kellogg Biological Station, Michigan, USA - KBS C2-3 metaG (SPAdes) (version 2) | ecosystem: Host-associated > Plants > Roots > Rhizosphere > Soil ...
GCTTGCCGGCCTCGATCCGCGCCAGGTCCAGCGCGTCGTTGAGCAGCTTCAGCAGCATGCCGCCCGAGCGCTGCATCGCCTGCGTGTAGTCGTGCTGCTGCGGGTTCAGCGGCGTGCTCAGCAGCAGTTCGGCCATGCCCATCACGCCGGTCATCGGCGTGCGGATCTCGTGGCTCAGCGTGGCCAGGAACTGGGTCTTCGCCGCGCTGGCGGCTTCCGCCATCTGCCGCTGCTGCTCGACCAGCTGCATGCGATGCCGCTGCGCCAGGCGCCGCCGCCAACCGTACAGGACCAGGCCGACGATCGCGGCGGTGAGCAGCACATAGGCCAGCCATGCCCACCAGCGCGCCCACGGCGGTGCCTGTACATGAATGTGCAGTGGCGTCGCCAGCGTGCTCCACTTGCCATCCGCGCCGGCACCCATCACTTCCAGCGTGTAATCGCCGGCGCCGAGCCCGGCGAACTCGCGTTCGCCCTGGCTGCCGGCATCCGCCCAGTTGCTGTCGAAGCCATTCAGGCGGAAGCGGTAGCGGTTCGCGGACGGATCGACGAACGACGCCACCCGGGCCTCGACGTGCAGGTCACGATCACGCCAGTGCAGTTGTATCGGCTGGTCCAGCGCCAGCAGTTGGGTGCGGTTGTCCCGCCGTACCGTGACCCGGGTCAGCGTCAGCGACGGCGGCGCACCGCGTTGCTCCGGCTTGGCGAGGCGCTCCGGCTGGAACGCCATCACGCCCCCGCTGCTGGCGGCGAACAGCGTTCCATCCGGCGCCATCTCGATCGAACCGTTGGTGAACTCGCTGCTCGACAAGCCCTGCGACGGGCCGAACGCGGCGAATTGTTTCGTCTTCGGATCGAACCGCCACAGCCCCGGATTGGCGAACAGCCACAGCCGATCCTGGTGGTCGACCTGGATGGCCATCAGGTCGGCGGCGAACGGCATGCGGCTGATGTCGATGCTGGCATCGCGCTCGGCGCGATCATCGGCCTGCCGATAATGTTCGAGGGCCTGGTCGGTGGCGGTCCAGAAGCCGCCGGCATCGAACGTGAAGGCGAGAATTTCGTGGCGCGGCACACCGGGCACGAAGGCCAGGCGCTGGTCCGGACCGTCGCCGCGCAGCAGGCCGCCGGCACTGGCGTACCACAGGCGGCCCGCATGAAAGCTCAGCTGGTCGTGGAAGCGGATGTCGTTCGGCGCATCCGTCGGCATCACCGAAGTCGCGACCAGATTGTCGGGGTCGAGCGCAAACACGCCCTCGCCCCACGAGGACACGTAGACGCGCCCATCGTCGCCGGCAACCAGCGCGGTGGGCCGGCTGATGTGGCTTTGTTTCGCTTCGAGGGCGGTCAGCTTGCCGCGGTCGTAGCGATAGATCTCGCCCGGCCCGGTGAGCCACAACCGGCCGCGGGTGTCTTCCGCCAGCGAGGCGAGGTTGCCGCGCAAGCCCTTCACCACGTGGCTGACGACGCCGGTGGCCGGATCCAGCTTGTCGACCCAGCCGTTGAAGCCGCCGACCCACAGCTGGTTGTCACGGCTGCGGCGCACCGACAGCGCGGCAATGTTCGACAGACTCTGCGGATCGTCGGGGACGTGGGTGAAGCGGGTGAAGCCGTTCCAGCCCGGCGGCAGGTAGGCGACGCTGGACTGGTCGAAGGTGAACCAGAGTCCGCCCTCGCGATCGCGCATCAGCTGCCACAGGCGATCGCTGGGCAGGCCACCGGGCAGCAGCGGCTGGCCGACGATGTGCTGCAGCGGGCCGCTGCCGTCATCCAGCCAGACGCCGTTCAAGCTGCCCATCCACAAGCGGCCCTGCGCATCACGGGCACTACTTAGAATGCGCAGCGACGACAGTTGCGGGCTCGCCAGCGGACGCGCCACGCCATCGGTGCCGATCACCAGCAGGCCGCCTTCCAGCGCCACCCGTACTTCGCCATCGCCACCGTCGATGCGCCAGACCTTGCCGATCTCGCCGCGAAAGGCCGGATCCACCGGCACGCGACGGATGGTGCCGTCCGGCTGACGCAGATACAGGCCGCTGTGCGCACCGATCCACAATCGCCCGTCGGCCTCCGCCAACAGCGCGCGGGTGGCGCCGAACGATCCGGCGTGGCTGTCGTCGACATCCAGCGGGACGTGATCGAAACCGCTGCCGTCCGCGCGCAGGCGGTCCAGCCCGCCCTGCGTGGCGACCCAGATCTGGCCGTCGGCGGTCTGCGCAATGCTCCAGACTTCGTTGTTGGCGAGGCTGTCCGGCTTGTCGTCGTCATGCGCCCAGTGGCGGAAACGACCGCTCGTTTGATCGTAGACGGTGAGCCCGGTCGAGACGCCACCGGCCCAGACCCGGTTGTCGCGATCGACGAACAGCGAATAGGTCTGGTTCGCCGGCAGCGACAGCGGATCGCCCACGACATGCCGGAACACCGTGAAGTCGATCCCGTCGAAACGCACCAGGCCGCCGGCCGAACCGAACCACATCAGGCCGTTGCGGTCCTGTGCCACAGCGTAGATCGCCCCGCTGGGCAGGCCATGCGCCGTCTCGTAGCGACGGAATTGCGGCGTCGGCAACGGGCCCGCGGTCTGCGCGCCGGGCGCCGCGGGTTCCGCCAAGGCAGCCGGCACGGGCACAAGCGCGCCCAGGACCACGCCCAGCAGCCAAGCGGACAACCTCGATCCGTTCCCCATCACCCCCCCGTGAAGCGGTGCCGCATGCCAGCTTCAGCCACAGCCATGCTTCCAACCCGCGATAGTGCCAAAACCACATCGCGAGCGCGAACAGGACCTGCACACGGCCAGCCACGCGAAGCTGGCTAGAATGCGCGAATGTCCCGACGCCTGCGACTGCTGCTCACCGCGCTGGCCATGGCCGCGCTGCTGTGGCTGCTGTTCGCCGCCGCCGAACGCGCACTGGCACTGGCGCAGCGTTTCCTGGAATTGCCGACGTGGCTGCAATGGACACTTGGCGGCGTGCTGCTGATCTTCGCCGCGGCCGGCCTCAGCGTGCTGTGGTGGCTGCTGCGTCCGCGCCGCAGGCGCCGGCCCCTGCCGGTGCCCGATCGCGGCAGCCTGGAACAGCGCATCGGCCAGCTGCGCGAACGCGGCGCCGACACCGGCGGACTGGCGGCCGAACTCGGCGAGCTTGATCGCCGCCGCGCCAGCGCACGCGTCTACGTCGCGCTGTTCGGCGAAATCTCCACCGGCAAGTCCAGCCTGGTCCGCGCGCTCGCGCCGCAGGCGCAGGTCGCCAGCGACGCGCGCGGCGGCACCACCCGCGCGGTCAGCCACTACGACGGTCGGCTGCCGGATGGCCGCACGCTGGTGCTGGCCGACGTGCCCGGCAGTCGCGAGGCCGGTGGCGAGGCGCATGAAACGTTGGCGCGCGAGGAAGCGCTGCGGGCGCACGCCGTGATCTATCTCTGCGCCGGCGATCTCAACCGCAGCCAGGCCGACGAGTTGCGCTGGCTGGCCGACTTCGGCAAGCCACTGCTGCTGGTGTTGAACAAGGCCGACCAATGGAGCAGCAGCGAGCTCGATCAACTGCTGGCGCGCCTGCGCCGGCACGCGCGCGGCATCGCTAGCGCGGTGCTGGCGATCAGCGCCGGCGGCAGCGAGCGCTACCAGCGCCAGCTCGCCGACGGCCGCACCGAGTCGGTCGAACGCCAGCGCAAGCCTGCGATCGAACCGTTGCTGCAGGCACTCGAGCGGCTCACCGCGCCCGGCGCCGAAGGCCTGGAGGATCTGCGCGAGAACGCCGTGCTGGCCGGCCTGCACCAGCGTACCGGCACACTGGAAGCGCACACCCGTGCCGAGGAAGCCGAACGCATCGTGCGCAAGTACGCGCGTCGTGCGATCGTCGGTGCGCTGGCCGCGGTGGCGCCGGGCAGCGACCTGGTGATCCAGGGCGTGCTTGCCACCGGCCTCACCCGCGCGCTCGCCGAGCTGTACGGCGTCAAGGTCAGCGACGTGCAGATCGAGGATTTCGTGCAGCAGGCCAAGCTCACCCTGCGCACCGGCAGCTCGATCGTGCTGGCTGTCGCCGGCAACGCGCTGAAGGCGTTCCCCGGCCTCGGCACGCTGGGCGGCGGCGTGCTGCACGCGTTCGCCTACGCGTTGATCTTCGACTCGATGGGCCGCGCGCTGGCCGCCTCGCTGGCCGAACGCCAGAGCCTCGATCAGGACGACGCCGGCGCCCGTCTCAAGGCGCTGCTCACGGACGCCGGCGGTACGCGGCTGCGTCAGCTGGCCACGTTGACGATGGAAGCGGTGCGCGAACGCACGGATTGATCCGTGCTGCACCGATTTTTTGCGAACGGGGCGTCGCCCTGCATATGGCTATGGCGTGCCGGCGAACGCCGCGCGCAGCCAGTCATGCATCAGGCGATAACTGCGCGCGGCGGCGCGCTCGTCGTAACGGCAGCCGGGCGAGTTCTCGCCGACTTCGGTGAAGCAGTGCACGGCATGGCCGATCACCACGAACTGCCAGTCGGCCGGGCTCTGGCGCATCTCGTCCATGAACTTGTCCGCGTCCGGCATGGTGCCCTTGTCGTCGGCGCCGTTCATCGCCAGCACGCGCGCCTTGATGTTCTTCGCCAATGCCGGGTTGTCGGTATCCAGACCACCGTGGAACGACACCACCGCCGCAACGTCGGCGCCGCTGCGCGCCAGGTCGAGCACGGCCGAACCGCCGAAGCAGAAGCCGATCGCGGCCAGCTTGGCCGCGTCGAGCGGCGCGTTCGCGGCCTGCGCCCTCAACTGGTCCAGCGCCACGTTGATGCGTTTGCGCATCAGCGCGCGGTCGCCGTACAGCGGTTTCACCGCCGCCTGTGCCTGCGACGCGTTGCCCGGCTGCGGGCGTATGCCGGCACCGTACATGTCGGTGAGCAAGATCACGTAATCCTTGCCGGCGATCGTCTCGGCCTTCTTTACGGCCACGTCATTGATGCCGTACCAGTTCGGCACCATCACCAGACCCGGCCGCTTCGCGCTCGAAGCGTCGTCGTAGACCAGCACGCTGTGGAAACGGGTGCCGTCCTGCGTCCACTCGACCGGGCGGTGCACCATCTTCGCCTGGGCGACAAAACTTGAACCAGCCAGCAACAGCAGACAGCAGAGTCGGGCGATGCGCATGGTCAATCCTCCGGTGGGTTGGCGGCACCTTCTCCCTGCACACAGGAAGAGGCGCAAAGACTAAAGTCCCGCAGCGTGTTCCGAGAGTTTCCGCTTCAGCGGCGCAAGCCGATCGAGCAGGCGCACGCCCATGCCGCGCGCGGCGACCAGCACCGGCGACTGCCACGCGTAAATGCGCGCCAGCGCGTCGAAACCCAGCGCATCCAGCGTATCGGCGCTGCGCCGGCGGCGTGCGTAGCGGCGCAGCACGTGGGCGGCCCCGATGTCGCGGCCTGCTGCGCGTGCGTCGATCAGCGTGTCGCGCAGCTCGGCCACGTCGCGCAGGCCCAGGTTGACGCCCTGCCCGGCCAGCGGATGTACCGCGTGCGCAGCGTCGCCCAGCAGCACGAAACGATCGGCCTGGTAGCGCTCGGCCAGCTGCAGCTTCAACGGGAACGCCGCACGCGGCGTCGCGGCGACGATCCGGCCCAGCCGGAAATCGCTGGCCACGCCCAGCTCGTCCAGGAAGGCCTGCCCGTCCAGTGCCAGCACGCGCCTCGCCTCGGCCTCGGGCAGCGACCACACGATCGAGCTGCGCCCGTCGGCCAGCGGCAGCAGCGCCAGCGGGCCGCCCGGCAGGAAACGCTGCCACGCCGTGTCTTCATGCGGCCGTTCGGTGGTGACGTGCGCCACCACCGCGCGCTGCGCGTAGTCGCGGCCGCGCGTGCCGATGCCGGCCAGCTGGCGCAGCGGCGAAGCGGCGCCATCGGCAGCCACCAGCAGGCCGGCAGCCAGCGTTTCGCCGTCCGCCAGCTCCAGCTGGATGCGGTCCTCGCGCGCCTCAAACGCCTTCACCTCGGCGGGACACAGCACGCGCACACCGGCCGTCTGCAGCGCCTGCCACAACATCCATTGCACCAGATTGTTCTCGACGATGTAGCCGAGCCGGTCGCGCCCCTCGCTGTGCGCGTCGAAGTCGATCGCCGCGCCGCTTTCGGCGTCCCACACGTGCATGTGCGAATACGAGCCGGCGCGTGCTTCACGAATGGACGTCCAGACGCCCAACTCGTCCAGCAGCATCACCGACGACGGCGCCAGCCCGACCACGCGCAAGTCCACCTCGGCGTCCGCGTCCCATGCCGCCGGCGCGCGCGCCTCCAGCAAGGCGGTGCTGAAGCCGGCCCGTGCCAGCGCCAATGCGGCGGCGGCGCCGACCATGCCGCCGCCGACCACGGCGACGTCCAGCGTGGGTGCGCGACGACGCGAAGGGATGTCCTGCGCCGATGCATTCATGGCAACCGCTCCAAAACCGCCAGCGGCGACTCGCCGCGAAAGCCCATGCCGCGTCGCGCCAGCGCGCGTCGCAGCGGCGGCAGCCGGTCGCAGGCGAGCAAGGCCAGCGAGCGCAGCGGTGCCAGCAGCGGCTGCGGCAGGCAGGCCAGCCGCACCAGGCCGTGGCTCATCGCCATGGTGCCTTCACGATCCGGCGCGCGCCGCGTGGCGTAGCGTTCCAGCAGACCAGCCGCGCCTGGATCGGGCGCAGCCGCCACCAGCTCGGCCAGGGTCAGCGCATCGCGCAGGCCCAGGTTGAAACCTTGCGCGCCGATCGGATGCACGGTCTGCGCGGCATTACCGATCAGCACCGCGCGCGGTGCGGTCAGCCGCGCGGCGGCGACCCGATGGATCGCGTACGGATGACGCTTGCCCGGCCGGCTGAGCCGGCCCAGGCGCCAGCCGAAACGGCGCTGCGCCAGTTCGATGAAGCCGGCATCGCCCAGCGCAGCCACTGCATCGGCCTCGTCGGCGGACACCGTGAGCACCAGGCCGCAGCGGCGCTCGGCCAGCGGCAGCAGCGCGATCGGGCCGTCGTCGGCAAAGCGCTCGTACGCGCGGTTCGCGTGGTCGCGCTCCGGCGTGACCGTGCAGACGAACAGGGTCTGCCGGTAGTCATGCCGTTCGGCGTCGATGCCGAGTTGCGCGCGCACGAACGACTGCGTGCCGTCGGCGCCGACCAGCAGCGGCGTGTCGAGACTGCGCGTGCCGCCGGCGGTGGTGACCTGCGCGCGCCAGCCGCCGGCCAGCGGCTGCAGTGCGGACAAGGTGGCCGGCGCCAGCCGAGTCAGCCGGGTGCATTCGTCCAGCCGGCGCAGCAGCGCCGCACCGAGCTCGCGCGCCGGCAGGGTCCAGCCCAGTGCATCGACACCCTGACTGTCCGCGTCGATGCGTGCGCTGCCGAACTCGCCCGCACGACTGACGTGGATGTACCGGATCGGCGTGGCGCGGGCGGCGGCATGCCGCCATACGCCGATGGCCTCGAGTCCGTTGACGGTGGTGCGGGCCAGCGCCAGGTTGCGTTCGTCGTAACTGGGCTGGGCGTCGGCACGCGGCGCGGCGGTTTCGACCAGGGTGGCGGCGATGCCGGCGGCGTCCAGCGCGATCGCCAGACTGGCGCCGACCAGGCCGCCACCGACGATCAGCACGGCAGACTCGCTCATGACGGGGAATCCGGGGACATTCATGCGCCGATGATACGCGCTGGCGCTGTCGGCGTTGCGGCGCGTGGGCTAGACTAGCGGCCTGTCCAGACCCACACGGAGTACCCCATGGCCAAGACGCAGACCCAACGCATCGGCATCTTCCTGATGCTGGCCCTGGTAATGGCGGCGACCCGCCTGCATCATTTCAGCGCGCTGCCCGACGCTTCGTGGGGTGTGTTCTTCCTGGCCGGCTTCTGGCTGCGCGGCTCCGCGCGCTGGGCGTTTCCGCTGCTGATCGCCGAGGCGGTGCTGGTCGACTTCTTCGTGATCACCGGTGCCGGCCTCGATTTCTGGACTCATTACTGCGTCTCGCCGGCGTACTGGACGATGCCGGCGTACCTCGGCGCGCTGTGGTTCGGCGGCAGCTGGCTGGCCCGTCACCAGTCCGGCCTGCGCCTGCCCACGCTGGGCCTGGCCGCGGTGGCGCTGGTGGTCAGCGAGACGATCTGCTACCTGATTTCCAACGGCAGCTTCTACTGGCTCAGCGCCAGCGTGCCGCTGCCGCGCAGCAACGCCGGCTGGTTCGCCAACCTGGGCGACTGGTACCTGCCGTTCCTGGGCACCACTGCCCTGTATGCAGGCCTCGGCGCCGTGCTGCACGTGGGCGTGACGCTGCTGGCGCGCAGCCTGCGCGGCACCGGCCAGCCGGGTCTGAGCCACTAAGCCGGCGCGATGGGCAACCGGCTCTCGAAGATCTACACGCGCACCGGCGACGATGGCAGCACCGGCCTCGGCGACGGTTCGCGGGTAGGCAAGGACTCGCTGCGGGTCAACGCCTACGGCACGGTGGACGAGCTCAACAGCACGATCGGCATGCTGCTGGCCGCCGATGGCGTCAGCGACGAGGTGCGCGAGGCGCTGACCCAGGTGCAGCACGACCTGTTCGACCTCGGCGGCGAGTTGTGCATCCCCGGCATGGCGATGGTCGAGGACGCCGACATCGAGCGACTGGAACGCATCCTCGACACGCTCAACGAACCGCTGCCGCCGCTGAAGGAATTCATCCTGCCCGGCGGCGGCATGGCCGCGGCCTTCGGCCACCTGGCGCGCACCGTATGCCGCCGCGCCGAACGCGAGGTGATCGCGCTGTCGCGGGTGGAAGACATCCGCAACCAGCCACAGCGCTACCTGAACCGGCTGTCCGACCTGCTGTTCGTGATCTCGCGCGTGCTGGCGCGTGCCAGCGGCCACGGCGAAGTGCTGTGGCAGCACGAGCGACGCCGCAAGCCCTCCGCGACCTAGCACCGCCGCGATGCTGCGGCTGTACACCCATCCTGCCTGCCTGCAGCACGACCCCGGCCCGGGGCACGTCGAGCGGCCGGCACGGCTGCGGGCGGTGCTGCAGGCGCTGGATCACGATCGCTACGCCGCACTCGACCGCATCGAGGCGCCGCCGGCCACCCGCGAACAGTTGCGGCGCGTGCACGACGCCGCCCACATCGGGGAGATCCTGCTCGGCGCGCCGCCGAACGAGATGCTTGCCCTGGACCAGGACACCGTGATGGGTCCCGGTTCGATCGAGGCCGCCCTGCGCGCAGCCGGCGCCGTGGTGGCCGCAGTCGACGCGGTGCTCGGCGGCGGTACTCGACGCGCGTTCTGCGCGGTACGCCCGCCTGGTCACCATGCCACGCGCGAGCGGGCGATGGGCTTCTGCCTGTTCAACAATGTCGCGGTGGCCGCGGCCCACGCGCTTGCCGCGCACGACCTGAAGCGGGTCGCCATTGCCGACTTCGACGTGCATCACGGCAATGGCACCCAGGACATCTTCGAGCACGAGCCGCGCGTGCTATTTGCTTCCAGTCACCAGTCGCCGCTGTACCCGGACAGCGGCCGCGAGGACGAGCGCGGCGTGGGCAACATCGTCAACGGCACATTGTCGCCCGGCGCCGGCTCGCATGAGTTCCGCGAGCTGTGGGATGGCGTGCTGCTGCCGCGACTGCATGCGTTCAAGCCGCAGCTGGTGTTGGTCTCGGCCGGCTTCGATGCCCACCGCAGCGACCCGCTGGCCGACATCCGGCTGGGCAACGAAGATTACGCGTGGATCACCCAACGCCTGACCGCGCTGGCGGACACGCATGCCGGCGGACGGCTGGTCTCCACCCTGGAAGGTGGCTACGACCTGGTCGCACTGGCCGCCAGCGTGAGCGCGCACGTCAGCGCACTCATGGAATGACTCCCACGCGCAGCGCGCGCGCTCGCCTCCTCTCCCGATGGGGAAGGATGCTTGCCAGGCCCCCATCGGGGAGCACGCAACGTACCGTCCTCCAGCGTCGACCCGGCCCATTTGCTGCCTTCAAGGCTGAATTCCGGCGTGCGGCGGGAAACGTTTGTCTGCCGTCCGGGGGGTCTTTCTGTTAGCTTAACGAGCCTTCGAAGCCGGCAGATTTCCCGTGACGCCCAAGCTACCTCCACGCCGCCTGCTGGCGGTCGCTGCCGCCCTTGCCCTGATCGGCGGCCAAGCCGACGCCAGCAGCACCCAGTCCCCCCTCGAAAGTCCCGCGGCCCCGGCCGATCAGACCTGCCCGTTGGGTTCGTTCCACTGCGCGCCGCGCCCGCTCAACTACGCGATGTGCCGGCCCAATGCCTTGCTGGAGTTCTACGACCCCAGTCTGGGCAAGGACCCCAGCCTGCGCGAAACCAGCCCGACCCTGGTGCAGGCCCAGCACGTGGACAGCTCCAACCAGTCGATCTACCACCTGTCCGGCACGGTGAGGTTGCAACGTGCCGACCAGCAGCTGCAGGCCGACCGCATCGACTACAACGACGAAAGCACCGACTACGATGCCCGCGGCAACGTGCGCTACCAGGAGGCCGGCCAACTGCTGGCCGCCTCGAGCATGCGCGGCAACACCGAGGCCAGTCGCGGCATCGCCAACGACGTGCGTTACCAGATGCTCGACGCGCGCGGCAACGGTACGGCCGGCCAGGGCCAGATGCTGGACGCGCAGCACACACGCTACTCGCAGGCCACTTATTCCACCTGCGACGTCGGCCACCACCTGTGGGAGTTCCGCGCCAAGTCGATCACCATCGACAAGGAAACCGGCGTCGGCGTGGCGCGCAACGCCACCATGCGCCTCGGCAACGTGCCGTTCCTGTACCTGCCGTATTTCAGTTTCCCGGTCGACGACCGCCGCAAGAGCGGCTTTCTCTATCCGACCATCGGCCACACCAGCCGCTCGGGCTACGAGATCAGCACGCCGTACTACCTGAACCTGGCGCCGAACTACGACGCCACGCTCGATCCGCGCTACTACAGCGCACGCGGCGCGATGCTGGCCGGCGAATTCCGTTATCTGACGCCAGGCAGCCGCGGCCAGCTGAACGTGGAGTACGTGCCGGACGACCACGGCGAAAGCGACGGCCTCGCCGACACCAAGGGCGACTCCCGCTACCTGGTGAAATTCGCCGACCGGACGCAACTGTGGAAAGGCTGGCAGTTCGTGGGCTCGTACAACCACGCCTCGGACAGCAGCTACCTGTACGACTACGGCGACGCCCTGTCTCATTCCGCGGTCTATACGCTGGGCTCCAACGCCGCGATCGTGGGCAGCGGCAAGTGGTGGAACGCCGCCTTCGGCGGCACCATCTACCAGAACGTGAACCCGTTCGTGACCGACCGCGGCCTGCCGTACAGACAGCTGCCGTACGCGAAGTTCAGCATGGACGTGCCGCTGTCGCGCTGGCTGGAATTCGGCATGGACACCTCGGCGGTGGCGTTCCGCAAGGCCGGCTTCGTCGAAGGCCAGCGCGAGGATCTCTACCCCTACCTGGCCGCCGACTTCGGCACCTCCGCCTGGTTCGTGCGGCCGCGACTGGCCTACCGCTACACCGCCTACCAGCTGGGCAGCGACTATCAGGACTACGGTTATCGCGGACTGCTCGGCAACGGCGCAATCACGCCGTTCGACCGGAAATCGCCAAGCCGTTCGCTGCCGATCGTCAGCCTCGACAGCGGGCTGGTGTTCGACCGCAGCACCACGCTGTTCGGCAACGGCTACACGCAGACGCTGGAGCCGCGGCTGTACTACCTGTACGTACCGTACCGCAACCAGAACAACCTGCCGCTGTTCGACACCAACGTGATGTCGTTCGACTACTGGCAGCTGTTCTCGACCAACCAGTTCTC
>Ga0207690_10002251_pt1 | contig 11768 bp, 7 predicted proteins | sample KBSC23metaG_FD_184315 | JGI IMG/M metagenome (GOLD analysis project Ga0207690, IMG submission 184315) | Corn rhizosphere microbial communities from Kellogg Biological Station, Michigan, USA - KBS C2-3 metaG (SPAdes) (version 2) | ecosystem: Host-associated > Plants > Roots > Rhizosphere > Soil ...
GAAATAGAGGGTCCCGTTGGCGACCCACTTCGAATAGCCGGGCAAGTCAGTCGCCGGACCGCCAGGATACGGATGGATGCGCGACTTGGTGTACGAAACGCCGCCGGTCACGCCGAACCCGTCAAGCGCGCTGACCAGCTCGCCGAACGGCACCGTAGCGCCGAGCTCGATCCCATACATCTTCCCGCCCTTCACATTGTAGGGCCTCTTGAGAATGCCGTTGGTGATACCCTCCGGCGGGAGGTACGTGGTCAGATTAGCCGGGTTGGTCGTCTGGAACCCGGTCGGTACGGGCAAACTGCTGAAGTCGAAGGTCTCACCAAGCAGGTTCTGATCGACCACGAACGTGTCGAAATATTTGTAAAAGAGCTGCGCCGACAAGTATCCCTTCACGCCCCAATATTTCTCGAAACTCAAATCCGCGGCATTGGCGCGGAACGGCCTCAGCTCCGGATCGCCCGCGTCCCCGCTGATGTAGTTCTGGTTGACGAAGACGCCCGGCGACGTCTGAATTGTGACGACGTTACCGCCGTAGCGGAACGCCTGGCGCATATCGTCGATGCGCGGACGCATCACTTCGCGAGCAAGCCCGAGGCGCATGACCCAATCGCTGGGGAAGCGAAGCGACAGGTTGAGGCTCGGCATCACGTCCCAATATTTCGCACCGCCGCTGGCCGGGATGAGCACGGCCGGAGTTGTCGTGCTGACCAGATTGCCGGTACTCCGCTGGTCGGTGTGAACCGCCTGAACTCCGACGTTGCCGGTGAGGCGCGCCGATCCGACGTCCGCCTTGATGTTGGCGACCGCGTAAAGGGTCCCGAGCTTCTCCTTGATGTGGTATCCTTTGATTGCCACGTCGGGGTTCGAGTTGTTCGAGATTAGATTGTAGATGCCCGCATCGAGCAGCTGCTGCGGGTCGTATGCCAGGCTCGGACCGAGACCGAGCCAGCCGAGATCGACCGGGCTCATCTGGTACTGGCTGGGCAACGTGACCTGCGTCGCGCCGTTCGCGAGCTGCACGTAGGCCTCGTCCGGAGTCAGGGACTTGGCGTGATCGGTCCAGTTCCCGCCGACTGCGATGCTCGAGAGGAAACTGCTTTCCAGGTCCTTCGAGATTTCAGGGTGGAACTGCCAGATCCGGTCGTGAACGATGCGGTTGTTCCAATAGCCCGGAGCCACTCCGCAGTTGCAACCGCCGCCCCATCCGCGCGGATCGGTGATCAGGATTTGGTTCGGGTCTGAATAGTTGAGATTGTGACTCGTGATGACCGTGCCGGTTTCGCTCGTGTTGAATCCGAGCGTGTCGCCGGGGCCCGAGAAGTTATAACCGGTGCCGGCATAGGTCTCGAAGATCAGCTCGTTGCGGTTGGTCTTGTTCCAGCTGAGATCGAGGAAACCATGCCACCCGTTTCCACCGTCGTAGCGGTTGTTCCAGCCCGCCGAATAGAGCTTCGCATGCCGCGGCTGATACACATTGCGGACGACGTTCCAGACGTTGGTGAAAGTTCCGGACGTGACGACACCGTCAGTTACCGTGGAACCCGGCTGGAGAGTGGCGCCGCCCCATTGCAGCGGCACCTCAATGCCGCGAGCGATCTGGTTATCCTTGAAGTTCGAATAGAAGCCGTCGACCGTCGAAGTCCAATAATCGGTCGGTTTGAATTCGACCGTGCCGGCGAGACCGAGCCGCTTGAGCTCGGTCGAGCGGGAGTAGGGTTTCAGTCCGCCGACGAGGGCATTGCCACTCCCGGTGTCATAGCCCCACGCGTTGAATTCCTTGGATTCATAGGGCTCGTCGGTCCAGCTGCCGGCGAGCGACACGCCCACACGGCCATCGGCGAACTGATCTACGTAGACGCCGTTGACGCGATAGCCGTACTTTTTCGCATCCGGGTTGAGCTTGCCGATATCCGGATAGACTGCGCGGCCACCGACGGAGATCACGCGCTTGCCATATTCGAGCGGCCGGATCGTCCTCAAATCGACCGTGCCGGCGATGCCCTGGCCAATAACCGAGGCCAACGGCGTCTTGTAGACGTTTACCTGGTTGACGATTTCGGCGGGATACTGGTCGTACTCGACCGCTCGATTGTCGCCGGTCGACGTCTGCTCGCGCCCGTTGAGGAGCGTCGTCGAGAAGTCCGGCCCAAAGCCGCGGATCGAAAGGTACTCCGCACGGCCATTCAGCGTTTGCGCGGCGAGGCCGGGGAGGCGGGCGATTGCCTCGCCAATCGAGGCGTCGGGCAGCTTGCCGATGTCCTCGGAACTCACCGATTCCACGATCTGGTCCGACTGCTTCTTCTTGTTGATCGCGTTCTGCAGCGAAGCGCGGAAGCCGGTGATAACGATCGTGCCTTGATCGGCCTGTGGAGTCGGGTTGGCACCCTGGTCTGGCTGCTGTGCCGCCGTTGCAGCGCTCGCAGCGCCTGTCACAGCCGGGTTCGCCTCCTGCCCCCAGGCCGGCGTGGTCGCGACGATCAGTGCGAGCGGGCTCGCCGCCGCGATGAGAAGCGAACGCGAAGAAATGCTGGTCATCGATTCAATCCCCCTCGAGCCGGCGCACGGGGCGCCGGGGACACAGAAATTCAAAGGGGTATGGACCCCTCTCCCGACGCTAGAGATATCAGAGTGTTGCGAGAGCGAAACGGCAGAAACGCTTATGCAACGGGCTATACATACGTATTCAGCATGATAGCGTTGCCGCCATGACACAGAGGCGGCCGACCTCGTTCGACATCGCCGCGCTTGCGGGCGTGTCCCAGCCTACCGTGTCGCGCGCGCTTTCGGGCAGCTCTTCCGTCAGCGAGGAAACCCGGCGCCGCGTGCTCGAAGCAGCCGAGCAGCTTCACTACAAGGTCGACAAGAATGCCTCGGGGCTGCGCCGGCAGCAATCGAAGACGCTCGCGCTGCTGTTCTTCGAGGAATGGCCCGAGGACGCGGTGATCAACCCATTCTATTTGTCACTGGTCGGGCCGATGGTGCGCCGGTGCGCCGAGCATGGCTACGATCTCCTCATCTCGTTCCAGCAGCTCTCGTCCGACTGGCACGTCGATTATGAGGACAGCCGGAAGGCGGACGGGATCATCCTGCTCGGCTACGGCGACTATCTCGAATATCGGCCCAGGCTCGAGCGGCTGGTAGCGCGCGGCGCGCACTTCGTGCGCTGGGGATCGGCGGGTGAGGGATCGCTCGGCACCACCGTTTCGTCGGACAATGAGCAAGGCGGGTTCGATGCGACGACGCATTTGCTTCAGCAGGGACGCCGCAAGATAGCTTTCGTCGGCACTGCAGGACCTGGCTTTCCGGAAGTTCACGAACGCTGGCGGGGCTATTGTCGGGCGCTGCGGGCGGCGGGGATCGAGCCGGACGAGAATCTGCGCGCCGATGCCGCGCCGGATGAAAGTGAGGGTCGGGCGGCCGCCGAGCAGCTGCTCGAGCGAGGGGTCGATTTCGACGCCATCTTCGCTGCCAGTGACGTTGCAGCGATCGGCGCAATGCATGCGCTCCAACACGCAGGCCGGAGCGTGCCTGAAACGGCAATCGTTGGCTTCGACGACATCCCCGCCGCAAGCCTCGCCAGCCCGCCGCTGACTACCGTCACCCAGGATGCGCGGCACGCGGCCGAAGCGCTGGTCGATGCCTTGATCGAATCCATCGAGACCGGATCCGCTCGCGACCGCCTGCTGCCGGTTCGGCTGACAGTCAGGGAGTCGAGCGTCGCGCGCTAACCGCTTCACCGCCGCGCTGGTTGCGCTCGCAGCCACCGCGGCGCAGGCCGGACCGCCCGCGCCGGTGCCGTCCGGCGGCCTCTATCTCGGCGCCGACCTCTCTTACGTGAACGAGATGGAGGATTGCGGGGCGGTCTATCGACTGCACGGCCAGCCGATTGACCCGTTCAAACTTCTAAAGCGCGAAGGCGGCAACATCGTCCGGGTGCGGATCTGGGTGAACCCGACCTGGACCAAATACAGCAGTTTCACTGACGTGCTGAAGACCATCCGCCGCGCGCACACCGCTGGCATGCAGGCGCTGCTCGACTTCCATTATTCGGACGACTGGGCCGACGGCGGCAAGCAGATCGCGCCCGCTGGCTGGGCGAACTTGCCGACCGACGAGCAGGTGAGGGCGGTGCACGACTATACGCTCCAGACTTTGCGCAAGCTCGACGCCGACGGCGCAATGCCGGAGATGGTGCAGGTAGGGAATGAGACCAATCCCGAGCTGCTCGGCGGTAAGATCCCGGGCCCGCCGATCAACTGGGAACGCAATGCGCGACTGCTCAATGCCGGCATCGAAGCTGTGCAGGAAGCGGGCCGCTCAGGCTCGATCGCGCCGCGCATCATGCTCCACATCGCCCAGCCCGAGTATGTACTGCCCTGGTTCGACGCGGCAACCAAGGCGGGCGTAAAAGGCTACGACCTGATCGGCATCAGCTATTACAAGAAATGGTCCAAGTGGGACTTGAGCCAGCTTAAGGCGACGATCGCCGAGGCCAAGCGCCGCTACGGCAAGGACGTGATCCTGGTCGAGACCGGCTACCCCTTCACGCTGCAAGCCGCCGACACGGCGAACAACCTTCTAGGGGATGACGCGCTGATCCCCGGCTATCCGGCGACGCCCAACGGCCAGCACCGCTACATGGTCGACCTGACGCAGCTCACGATCGACGCCGGCGGAATCGGCGTCGTCTACTGGGAGCCCTATTGGGTCTCAACGAGGTGCGGCACCCGCTGGGGCAAAGGCTCGGACTGGGAGAATGCGACCTGGTTCGATTACGGCAAGCATGAAGCGCTGCCCGTGCTCGAATGGCTGCACTACAAGTACCGCCGCCCGAAGCCGGGCGAGCGCGGCTAAATCACCACCACGTGGCGTACAGCGCGATCAGGATTAGGATCACGCCGAGCGCGCCGGCGTTGAAACCGGTGCTCGTCTTGTAGCGCACGCCCACGGTGTCGATGGTGTCGACATCCGGCCGCTGCGGGGTCGCGAGGCTGACGACCACCGCGAGGATCAGCGACACCAGGAACACCACGCCCATGCGGTTGATGAACGGCGTAAGATAATCGTTCATCCCTTGCGAGAAGGCGGCGGCGGGCAGCGTATACTTCATAATGAAGGACAGCCCGACCGAGGTCACCGCGGCGACGATCGCGCCCCACTCGGTTGCGCGCTTCCAGAACAGGCCGAGCAGGAAGATCACCGTGATCCCCGGCGTGAAAAAGCCGCTGAACTCCTGAATGAACTGGAACGCCTGCTCGGAGCTTCCGACCAATGGCCGGGCGACGATGATGGCGATGATGATCGCGGTGATCGCGGTGATGCGCCCAACGAGAACGAGATGCTTTTCTTCGCCAGTGCTCTCGCCGACCGCGTCCTCAGCGCGCGTCCGTTCGCCGCGGAATTTCGCATAAAGGTCCAGCGTGAAGATGGTCGCGATCGAATTGATCTTGGAGGCGGTCGAGGCGATGATCGCCGCGACCAGCGCCGCGAACACGAGCCCGAGCAGGCCCGGCGGAAGCAGCCGCATCATCGTCGGATAGGCTTCGTCCGGCTTGGGCAGGCCCGGCGCGAGCACCACCGCTGCGATCCCCGGAAGCACGATGATCACCGGCATCAGCAGCTTGAGGAAGGCCGCAAAAATCACGCCGCGCTGCGCTTCGTCGAGGCTCTTCGCGGCAAGCGCGCGTTGGATGATATACTGGTTGAAGCCCCAATAAGCGACGTTGGCGATCCACATGCCGCCGATCAACACGCTGAGCCCCGGCAGGTCGATGTAATGCGGGTCGCCCTTCTTCAGGATCATGTGAAAGTGATCCGGCGCAGTGGTGACGAGCTGGTGGAAGCCATTGAACAGGTCGCCGCCGCCGATCTTCGTCAACGTCAGGTACGCGACCACCAACCCGCCGAGCACCAGCAAGGTGACCTGGACGATGTCGGTCAGTGCCACCGCCTTCAGGCCGCCGCGGATCTGGTAGAGCAAAGCGAACGAGCCGAGGATGATCAGCGCGACATTCTGGTCGATGCCGGCGACCTTGTTCACCGCGATCGAGCCGAGCCAGATGATCGAGGTCAGGTTCACGAACACGTAGAGCGCGAGCCAGAACAGGGCCATGATCACCGGCAAAACCTTGCCGTACCGCCGCTCGAGGAACTGCGGCATCGTATAGATGTGGTTCTTCAAAAAGATCGGCAGGAAGAACTTACCCACGATCAGCAAAGTCAGCGCCGCCATCCATTCGTAGGAGGCGATCGCCAGCCCGATCGCATAGCCTGAGCCGGACATTCCGACGATCTGCTCGGCGGAGATGTTCGCGGCGATCAGCGACGCGCCGATTGCCCACCACGGCAGGTTCTTCGATGCGAGGAAGTAGTCGGAAGTGTCCTTCTCGTGCCCCGCCTTCTCGCGGCTGACCCACTGCGCCAGGCTGAAGATGCCGATCGCGTAGGCGATGACGACAATGAGGTCGATCGTCGAAAGGCTCATCTAGGGCTCCCCTCCCCGGGAAATTTGCGCGCGAACTTAGCCGACGCTTCGCGCCTGTCTACGGCTGTCGTGCATTCGTATGCACTTGTTGTGCGTGGGCCCTGCCCGTGCCAGCTATGGCGGCGGGGAGAGCAGTTGATGGACGAAGCGACGACGCTCGAAAAGCCGCGGCAATCCTTTGCCGGTCTGTGGAACATTTCCTTCGGCTTCTTCAGGATTCAGATCGGCTTCGCGCTCCAGAACGCGAATATGAGCCGCATCTTCCAGTCGCTGGGATCGAGCGTGGACGATCTGCCCGCCCTGTGGATCGCGGCGCCGCTGACCGGCCTCCTCGTGCAGCCGATCGTCGGCCATTTGTCCGACCGCACCTGGCTCGGCCGGCTCGGCCGGCGTCGGCCCTATTTCATCGCCGGCGCGCTGCTCGCGACATTGTCGCTGTTTCTGATGCCGCTGTCGTCGCAACTGCTGATGGCGGCCGTGCTGCTGTGGACGCTCGACGCAAGCCTCAACATCTCGATGGAGCCGTTCCGCGCCTTCGTCGGCGACATGCTGCGCAAGGACCAGCACACGGCCGGATACGCCGTGCAGACCGCCTTCATCGGCGCGGGCGCGGTCTTCGGCTCGATCTTCCCCGAGCTGCTCGACAAGTGGGGTGTGTCCAACACCGTTGCGGGAGGCGGCATTCCCGACACGGTACGCTTCAGCTTCTGGTTTGGCGGCGCGGTACTGTTCGTCGCCGTGCTATGGACCGTCCTGACCACACGCGAATATTCGCCCGCGGAAATGAATGGGTTCGGCGAGACAGCCGATCATCCTGACACTGAGAGCGCGGTGCAGACGCTTGCGAGGCGAAGCTATGGGACGAGCATCGTCTGGATTGCGATCGGCATTTCGGTGCTGTTTGCCGTTCTGCAGTGGGGCCTGGAGAAAGAAGTTTACCTCCTCGGCGGGCTGCTGATCGCCTACGGTCTCGCCAACTCCGCCGGGATCGCGCTGGCCCGCGACGGCCGCAGCAGCAACATGCTCGCAAACATCGTCGGCGATTTCTCCGGAATGCCGCCGGTCATGAAGCGGCTGGCGCTAGTCCAATTCTTCAGCTGGTCAGCGCTGTTCATCATGTGGATCAACACGACGCCGGTCGTCGCACAGAACTTCTACCATTCGCCCGATCCGTCGAGCGTCGGCTTTCAGGATGCCGGCAATTGGGTCGGCGTGCTGTTCGCGGTCTACAACGGCGTTGCCGCAGTCGCGGCGCTCGCGCTGCTGCCGCTGCTCGCACGTGCTCTCGGCAAAGCACGCACGCACATGATCTGTCTGCTTTGCGGCGCCGCCGGCTACGCCAGCTTCTTCCTGATCAAGGATCCGAAGATGTTAGTGGCCGCAGAAGTCGGCATCGGCATCGCCTGGGCGTCGATCCTCGCCATGCCCTACGCGATCCTCGCGTCCAGTCTGCCGCAGCGGAAGCTCGGCATTTACATGGGGCTGTTCAACATCTTCATCGTCGTGCCCCAGCTGCTGGTCGCCACCGTGATGGGCTCGATCATGAAGACGTTCTTCCCCGACCAGCCGATCTGGACGATGCTCGCGGCCGCCATCGTCATGGGCGCAGCCGCCGTTTCAATGCTGTTCGTGCCCGACCGGCGGGCATAGCGCCTGTTCCGCTACGGCTCCTCGGGCTATCGACGGGGCGATGCACGGCGGGACCAGGAACATATTGATCGTCGGCGGCGGGACGGCGGGTTGGCTCAGTGCGGCCTACCTCGCCAAGGCGCTCGCGCTTCCCGACAACCCGCACCTCACCATCACACTCCTGGAATCGCCCGACATCGGCATCATCGGCGTAGGCGAGGGTACCTTCCCGACGATCCGCGAAACGTTGCGCTTCCTCGACATCGACGAACGCCAGTTCATCCGGGAATCGTCGGCGACCTTCAAACAGGGCATCCTCTTCACCGACTGGTTGCACGAGCCGCGCCCCGGCAAACGGCACCGCTTCTTCCACCCGTTCGAGGCGCCATTCTATTCCGAGGAAACCAGCCTCGTGCCCTATTGGCTCCTGCAGGACAGAGACTCGCGGCCGTCGTTCGCGGAGGCGGTGACGATCCAGAACCGCGTCGCCGGGGCAAAGCGCGGTCCGAAAAGACCGGGCGAACCGGACTTCGACGGCCCCCTCAACTATGCCTATCACATAGATGCGCGGAACCTCGCGCGCCTGCTTGCCGAGCGCGCGCAGGAGCTGGGCGTCGTCCACCTGACGGGCGAGATTCAACACACTAAACTCAGCGGCGATGGCGCGATTGAGAGTGTCGCACTGAAGAATGGCAGCGAGCTGACAGCCGACCTCTACATCGACTGCAGCGGCTTCCGTGCCGAGCTGATCGGCCGCGCACTGAACAGTCCGTTCCGCTCCGTCCGCGACTGTTTGTTCATCAACCGGGCTGCGGCCTGTAAGGTGCTCTACGACAATCCCGACGCGCCGATCGAAAGCTATACGCTCGCCAATGCACACGAGGGTGGATGGACGTGGGACATCGGCCTCGCCGGAGCGCGCGGGATCGGTTGCGTCTATTCCAGCGATCACATCGACGACGAGCGGTCGCTAGCCATCCTGCGCGACTATGTCGGACCTGGGTTGGACGAGAGTTCGGTTCGGATCCTGTCGTTCGATGCAGGCTACCGTGAGCGGCAATGGGTCCGCAATTGCGTCGCAGTCGGCCTATCCGCGGGGTTCCTCGAGCCGCTTGAAGCGACCGGGCTCGTCCTCATCGAAGCTGCAGTCGGCATGATCGCAGAGCTGTTCCCGCACCAGGGCCCGGTCGAAGCTCCGGCTCGCCGCTTCAATCAGCTGATGACGGCGCGTTTCGAGAACATCGTGAAGTTTTTGAAGCTGCACTACTGCTTGTCGCAGCGCGCCGAGCCCTTCTGGCGGGAGAATGCCGATCCCGCGACCATTCCGGAGGAGCTGCAGGAGCTGCTCCGGCAATGGCGCTATCGCCCACCCGGACGGTTCGACTTCATCCTCGACGTCGAGACCTTCGCCTTCTTCAATTACCAGTACATCCTCTACGGCATGGAATTCCAAACGGATCTGTCCGGAGGCCGTTCGGACTTTCCGAATGTCGCGGCGGCGCGGCGCCTGTTCGACCGCATCCGAGCCCTGAGCGAGCAGGCCACGCGCGACCTTCCATCCCACCGCGAGCTGGTATCCGAGCTGGCCGCAGCCTGATCAGGCGCGGACGAACAGGCTCTTGAGCCAGATAGGCGCGCTGCGGGACGCGCGCCGCCAGTCCAGCTCGTCGGCTGACGCGTAGCTCCACGGATTGACGGTCTTCACCTTGCCCGACCGGAAATTCTCGACATTGCGGGTCGCGATGATCAGCCCGTGCTGCAGCGCGGTCGCGGCAAGCACGCCGTCGCGGAAGTCCGAATAACCGAGGTGCGCCCAGCCGCGCACCACCGCATCGTCGATCGCGATGATCCGTCCTTCGAACGCCGGACGCAGGCGCAAGTCGAGCCATTTGCGTGTGGCGCCGGCCGCCGGCTTGTCTTTGCGCTCCAAGAGCCGCGTGCCGTTTTCAAACTCCATCAGGGTGATGGCCGAGACGAAGAGCGTGCTCGGCATCTGGTTTCCCGCCCACTCGAAGAGCGCTTCGTTGGAGCCTCCCGCATCGAACCCGCGCAGCGCCCAGATCACGTCGGTGTCGAGCAGGTACACGCTCAGCCCCTCCTCGCCCACGGACCCGCGGCGCGCCAGTCCGGCTCGATCGCGATCGGCTCCGGGGCCGCAAGGAGATCGGCAAGCGTGTCCGACTTGCCGACCAGGTGGCGATAGGCCTCGATGCTGAGCAGCACATGAGTCGGCTTTGCGCGGTCGGTCACAAACACAGGCTCGTAGACCGCGAGTCGCTTCGCCTTGCTCACGTCCTGGTTGAATTCCCGGCTGCTGAAGCTCTTCACAGTGCCTCCGAGCGATATTTCCGGTTAGATTTTCACCGGGAGTTTGTAGGTACGTTACTACCTCGTGACCGTTCCGCAACAGAAATTCCGCGCAGCCCGGAATTCGACGCTAGCGTTCACAAAAGGTAATTGCGCGACCGCTCCGTTTCCGCCCTCCTGAGCACCTATTCGGGCCGCAGACCCGGGAGTCGGAGGGGGAATATTGTGACAGATCTTTGGAATGAGACGCTGAAGGCGTTGGGCGGCATCATGGGGTCACACGGTCCCGCAGTGAATGCGGCGACCAGCTTCACGCCGAGCGATTACAGTATCCATTTCTTCTTGCAGCTGGCGGTGATCATTCTCGCCTGCCGCGTCGTCGGCTGGCTCGGCCAGAAGCTGCTCGGGCAGCCGCAGGTCGTCGGTGAGATGATCGCCGGCGTTGTTCTAGGGCCGTCGCTTTTCGGCCTCCTCCTCCCCGACATCCAGGGCGTCATTTTCCCGAAGGAAACGAAGAGCGTCCTCTATGCTGGCGCGCAGCTCGGCGTCGGGCTCTACATGTTCATCGTCGGGCTCACGCTGCAGCTCGACCATTTCAAGACGAAGGCAAAGAGTGCCGCAAGCGTATCCGCGGCCGGCATCCTCACGCCATTCGCGCTGGCGATCCTCATCACGCCGTTCCTGCTGAAGGTCCCTGGGCTCTTCGCCCCCGAAATCAGCCAGTTCAATGCAACCCTGTTCATGGGCGCCTGCATTGCTTTGACCGCCTTCCCGATGCTCGCGCGGATCATCAATGAGCGCGGCCTCTCCAACACGGCTCTCGGTACGCTGTCGCTGACAGCTGGCGCATTTGACGACGCCGCGTCCTGGTGCGTCCTCGCCGTTGTTCTCGCGACCTTCGGCGCAGGACCGGGCGTGGCGGTGATCGCGATCGTGGGCGGCGTCGGCTACGCAGCCTTCATGCTGCTCTTCGGGCGCCGGCTGCTGGCGCCGCTCGGCCGGGCTGTGGAGGCTAAAGGCGAGATGAGCACATCGATCCTCGCGATCACCCTGATGCTCTTCTGCCTCTCCGCCTTCCTCATGGACGCGATCGGCATCCACGCCGTGTTCGGCGGCTTCCTGCTGGGAGCCGTGATGCCGCGCGGACTGTTTGTGCAGGAGCTGAAGAAGAAGCTCGAGCCAATGACAGTCATCCTGCTCCTGCCGATGTTCTTCACCTTCTCCGGTCTGAATACCCGGCTCGACATGGTGAACTCCGCCTCGCTGCTGTTGATTGCGCTCGGCATTCTTGCGGTGTCGATCCTTGCCAAGTTCGGCGCCTGCTGGGCCGCGGCGCGCCTTTCCGGCG
>Ga0207690_10002254_pt1 | contig 11761 bp, 11 predicted proteins | sample KBSC23metaG_FD_184315 | JGI IMG/M metagenome (GOLD analysis project Ga0207690, IMG submission 184315) | Corn rhizosphere microbial communities from Kellogg Biological Station, Michigan, USA - KBS C2-3 metaG (SPAdes) (version 2) | ecosystem: Host-associated > Plants > Roots > Rhizosphere > Soil ...
GCAACATTGCATCCAGCCAAAGCGACCAAAGCACTGATCTAACATCCAGGTGCCACGATCGCCTCCCGCTTTTTTTGCACCAGCCCGCACATCAACTTCTGACTCATTTTTCTAAACCCACCAACCTAATGACGATCACTCAGGTCATAGCGAATAACTCTTCGCACTCGCTTATATCAACGTCCGCCCAACAAACGACAGACCTTGGTTCAAATTTTCTCCGCGCACTGAATAATGATTACAGAAGACCAACACCAGAAATAAGGTATGGTCTATACGACGAAAATTTATCCAAGAAGTTCGATCTGCGCCATAAAAATCTTCTGCTACATCTGGACAAAAACCGAGCTTCTAGCAGGACGTGGAAATTCAACTTGAGAGATCTTGGAATCAAAATGATGGGGGACGTCTCATACACTGCTTACTCAACAATTGAGCAATGCATAAATTTTAGGATTTTCCCAAAAGAATGCTGGGCTCACGCAGCGCACAGAATTATCTCCTTTGGCAAGGAACTGGCGAGGGCGGCAAACAATATGGGGGCCGACGGCCCCGATGCTATCCACCCAATGACACCGGAGGGAATTGAGAGAGAGGCGGAAAGCAAGCGCAAGGAAGCCGAAGAGGATTGGATAAAGACATTTGTTCCAAAAGAGAATCAAAAGTACTATCTAAGCATAGTAAGTTATGTCGAATATAATTCTAATGATTTGTGGTCGACCATTTCTGAGCAGCTTCGCCAATCAAAAATTCGGCGAATGAATAATTCCAAGAAGCACCACCCTGAGATACCAAGAAGAGTCGATCCACTTCACAATCTCCCGTTTATAGATGAGCACCCAACAGAAGCCGACACTTTTAAGCGGCTGGAAAATGCTGCCAAACGGGTTATTGAGAAAGAGCAGCGCGCAAGAAGAGAGGTTGCGAAAATACTAACTCAGCGCCACTCGTCCATTCCAGGAGGCGAAGCTAAAAATGACATTCTCCAGCCGTGACGTGTCTTAGCCGCGACTCGATCTGACATGTGATTGTGGCGATCGATGGCAAGCTCGATCAATGTGGGATGAGTTTCTCCTTGGCGAGTACGGGCGACGCCAGGAAGGTGTGCATAGGCGTTTTTCCGTAGCACCAATCGTCCCGGAAGTTCGCGCGCGTTGTTTGTACTGGTCAAGCCAAGCATCGAGATCGGCCTGCAACGCGTCGAGCGATGCGTAGACCTTCTTGCGCAAGGAGACGCGGTAAAGCTCATTGAACACGGTCTTGGGCAGTCGCTCGACGAAGCCGTTGGTTTGGAGCGACTTCGTCTTCGTGCGTGTGTGGTCGATGTTCTCCACCGCCAGATACAGCTCGTACTCGTCGTGCTCTGGATTGCCACAGTATTCCGTACCGCGATCGGTCAACACACGCAGCAAGGGGATGTCGTGGCGGTAGAAGAGTGGCAGGGCACGATCATTCAGTAGGTCGGCTGTGGGCAACGGTGTCTTGCGGTCATGGAGCTTGGCAAAGACGACCTTCGAATAGGGGGCGTTGAAGGTCTGCTGGTAGACACGGCCCACACGTAGAACGACCCTTCGCCCCGTAATAGGCCTGCATCGGTCGTCGCGGCGTGCTGCGCAAGCGCTCCCCAATCGCTGGCGATACGGTCGAGCTTCAATTGTGCGCATAGGCCGTCAATCCGTTCATGCTGCAGATTCATGCGGCCATCTCCAGTAACGCGTCATACGCCGCCAGCGGATGCTGCAGGCTCTCGCGTGGCAGAACGCGGCGCAGCTTTGAGACCACAGGCAACAACCACGGACTTCGCGTTGTCGAACAGCACCTGCTCGGGCGTGCAGCCGAAGGAGACGAACGCTTCGCCCAGGCACTCGCACAACGTCGTGGCGTCCTCGCCGACAGTAAAGCGCACGAAGCTCGCAGGCTGTATCTCAGCGTCGCCACCGGTGTTACCAGCGGCGCGCGGCCACGGCGGATGGCAGTGAAGTCAGCCTGCATCTGCTTGCCTCGAGGGGTCTCGAAGCGCACCACCGGCTCGGCTGCCACGCGCTTAGCGGGACCGGGATGCCCTGAGCTGGCTGATGCCGTCTTCGTAACCGACCTCGCGCAGTTCCCGAAGCAGTACCGTTGCCGGAATCCGGTGTGGCCGCGCGGCGGCGACACGTTCGAGCAGATAGCCCTTGAACGGGTCGAGCTTCGTCGGGCGTGGCTCGCGCGGTTGTAACGGCCGGCTTGCCCTTCGCGCAGATAGCGCCCCAACGTGTTGCGCGACCGACCCGTTTGCCGCGCTATCTCCCGTACCGCCGTACCCCGTCTTGCCAATACCTTGATTTCCACTGCTTGCTCCTGAGTCAGCATCGGCGGCAAAAGACGCCATCCTCTCCCAGGTGTGGCAGGTCTACTCCGGCGCTAACAGGTTGGAGGGAGTGTTCGGGAAAATCTGATGTTCATCACATCTGAACAATCTCAAAAATTTTGGCTCGACCCTTCCCTTTATTCAGAAAATATTTACAAAAGTAACGCCTAACAAAAATTCTCTGGAGAATAGCCACGACTGCTAGTCCGCACGCAATGAAAGGCTCAGTCTTACTCTAGAGCAAGTCCCGATGAGTCGCATCGAGCGATCTGCAAAATATAAATGACTTCATATTTTCAACCATGAAACATCTTGGCGTTAAACTTAAGAAAGCTGCGTTGTTGTCGCTTCCTCTCCTTCTCTCTGCGCCCGCGCTCTCGCATGCCCACGGCTACATCTCGCAACCACTGTCCCGCGCTGTCATGTGTGACAAGCAAGGCGGCTTCTGGTCTGGCACACCTCCGACAAAGGGTTGTGAGGCACTTAAGAACAGTGGCGACTGGCAACGGCCCCTTACGGATAAGGGCGGCAGTGTGTACCAAGGCGCTGGCTATCTTAACTATCAACAGACGATCAAAGACGGGGAGCTTTGCAGTAGCAATTACAAGGCTCTGAACGCAGTTGTTCCTAAAGGTGATTGGGCGACTACTGCGGTCACACCCGACGCGAACGGCAATATTGATCTGAGCTACCTCTATACGGCTTACCACGGCACAGATCACATTGCATTTTTCATTACGAAGCAGACCTACGATCCCAGCAAACCACTGAAGTGGTCGGACCTTGAGCCTCTGTATAAGTCACCCGGTGCCAATATTCCCGGGAATGACCGACAAGTGCATTTCAAGGCTAAGCTTCCGCATGGTCAGACGGGTCGTCACGTCATCTACGCTGTCTGGCCGGTCTCCGCTCAGCATGGCACGCAGGAAGCATTCACGACATGCGCCGACGTGGTCATCAAGGACACCGGCGCGATTGTGGCGCCATGGACTGCAGTCGGTGAAGGTTTGAATGCTGTTCAGCAGTTGAACAAGAACCAGCAGGTCATGTTCCGACTGTTTGACGAAAAAACGCGCGGCTCTGTTGCTTTTGAAACGACGTTCACCGCGAACAGTGCGATGGAACCGGCCCAATGGCTGTATTCACTAGCCAAGCAAGTCAATAGCGGCACGGACAAGGTGCGCATTGGCACACTGAAGGGCAACGACGTCGCCCTTGAGTCAGCCCAAGCGTTCTACAACGTCTATGCAAAGCGAGGGGACTATACGTATGCGCTGTACATCCAAGACCCAGATCAAGACGAAGATCACCACCCTCTGCCGGCACCTATCGCCAACGCGGGCTCCGATCTGACTGTTGTTGCGACATTTACCGCAGACTCTGGCTGGCCATACAAGCTTGACGGTAGTAAGTCCAGTGGTCAGGACCTGAAGTACCAATGGGATGCAACCGGGCCGTTCCCAGTGCGTAACGCAACACAGGCTCTCGCGCAGGCGTTCGTACCAAGGAACACCACTGGCAAGACCACCTATCGACTCACGGTAACGGACAAGAATGGCAACAAGGCGACCGCCACGAAGGTTATTACTGCGGTTTCGCCTGCAGTGAGCGTCACTGGTAAGACTCAAGCTGGCGCCGGCGAAGCAGTCAGCTACCGCGCGACTGCAAACTTCACGGGCACTCAAGAGAATCCGGTGATCTATGAGTGGTCATTGCTCAGCGGCTCGACGCAAGTGGCCAAGGGTACCGGTCAGAGCTGGAAGACACCGTCCAATCTGAAGGCGGGCAGCTACAACGTGCAAGTCAAAGCGAAGAGCAACCATGGCCAGCGTTCTGCCGCGGCCGCTACGACGTTGACCGTGTCGGGTTCGCAAGGCGATGGAGCAACCTGCGCCGTGCAATGGGCACGCAAAGCTTACCCAGGCGGCAGCAAGGTTACGCATCAGGGCCGCACATATATCGCAAAATGGTGGGCTGAACCGAACAATGTTCCGGGTGATCCGTCTGTGACGGACACCACAGGTAACAGCACCGGTTGGGGCCTTGTCTGGGAAGACAAGGGGTTGTGCAAGTAAGTTGATACTGCGGCCACACCAAGGCCGCAGATACCGCACCAGGATGAGCCGACGCGATGCGTCGGCTCATTTTATTTCGGACAGCGAACTCCTTGAGTCGCAGTGCCAGTATTGGGCGCCACATCGCTCTATCATTGGCAGGCGACACCAGAACAAGAACGTCTTGTAGAGGGCGCGCTTCGATGAATCCCACTGACCTCTGCGTAACTGACCTCACGGAACCTCGGCACCGCAAAGGGCGATGACCGCCCGAGGCGGGGCCCTCTCATTTCCCACTTGCTCACCAGCGCGATGGCCTGGTCGGGTCATGTGATTCGTCAACGAGAACCAGAGTCGAGTGAACTTCGGCAATCTCCTTCGCCCTGTACCTGACACGACTTGATACGGCGCATCGCCCGCCGTCCCGATGCATAACGGACGTTTCGAATTCCAACGTCTCGGAAGCAGGTATGAGCTCAACTCCGTGTATCGCGGAAAAATCTATCTCATACTTAACTTGCGGGCCAAACATGCGCTGCAATATTTTTGTCGTTGATTGCTCAATCGCGCGCGTGATGGATGCAAGCGACCACATCGGATAGTTATGAAAGTAGCCCGCAGAATAGTCTGGGCCATAACCCTCACTGCGCCCGAAGATCCGGGCTGAATCTGACGAAGAAAACGCCATTTGGATCTGATTTGCGTATGGATCACCCCAATCTTCCTTCAGCGTAACGCGCTTCGCCTCAGAAAAAATGTAGTCGAATGAAGTCATTCTCAACGCGTAATACTGAGTGAGCAACGTGCCTATTCCGGCGTCACCATCGCAGATCTGGATCTCGGACTTTAGGGTCGCTGGCCCCCTGTCCAGGACTCGCGCGCGACAAGTCAGCGATCCACGAAGCTCCCCACCTCCAGAGGAACGATGACGCTGCCATACGGCGCACGCGGGGCGGAAGCAGACAGCGGGAACTGGATCACTTTTTATCACCCCGGCGCAGGCGCCAAGAATGATCAAGTGTCGGCACGCTTCCGCCACTGTTATCGGCCCAATCTCTGCACCAAGGTACCGCTCAGATCTAACTTCACCATACACGTCCCATTCGTTCTCGGGCAACGTGTAAAGGTGACGAAAAGAGAAGTACGGGCGACTCAGTGCCGTGCGCTCTAACAACATATCGATTGAGATCGCTTTTGCTTCTTCACCGTTGTTGCACAAATCCAAATTCATGGCTTGCATGTTGACCCCTGTGTCACAATTTTCACATCAATGGCACAGTAACTTGGAACCAAGTATAAATACAAACGTATTTAATACTCTGCAATCATATTATTTTATATATAAAAATCGCCCGAGACAGAGAAGTCGAATTTATTTACAACAGATGTTGCTCATTCCCGTCATCACACTTATTACTTTTAAACACTTGCTTATATATCGCCCTTCTCCGACATGATATGCTTCCCATCTGGACTCGAGCTTGTGAAGCGGCGCGGTTGGCCGTGCTGTTATCAAGAACATCGGGAAGTGGAAACGTGGCTGAGTGGTTGAAGGCACCGGTCTTGAAAACCGAGGACGGGGGTCCCCTGTTCGTGAGTTCGAATCTCACCGTTTCCGCCATATAATGGGACGTTAGCTCAGTCGGATAGAGCAACAGCCTTCTAAGCTGTCGGTCACTGGTTCGAATCCAGTACGTCCCTCTTGTAATGCAAGTGCAAAGCTATCAATCCTAGATCGATGCTGGCGTTAAGACTTCTGACGGAGACGATCCAAGGGCCTTGCCATGCCGATTTCGCATGGAGCAAGAATCATAGTAGCGGATTGGAAACATTGGCGGCTTAACGAAAAGCCGTAGTCTCGAAAAAGGGGCCGGACGCCGTGTTGGTTGCAGGCAGCGGACTCATAATCCGCCTCCGAAAGGACACCGTGGGTTCGAATCCCACCCGGCCCACCAGTATTGGGCGATACTTGAGCGAGAGCGAAGCTTTGCAGTGTCAGCGTGAGACATAACGGAGTGGATCGATCCAATCAAGCAGTTGCCTGAACGCGTCCGATCGCTTACGGTGAGGTCGTTACGCGCGGCGCGGCCGCAATGCTCAAGGGATCGCAGTTCTTCCGCAAGAAACGGCCCAACGAGTCGGATCTCGACTAGTGTCAATAGAATTTCCTAAGTTCGCACACACTTGAGGTGATGACTTCGCGCCTACGCCGAATGATTGCTAGCGAACGGAGGCACTCGCCTCAACACGTCGCGACCTCACGAGACTGATTCCGCGCCACACGACTGGAAGCCGCACATATGTATACGCTGTATTTGATTGCAATCGTTGCTGAGGCCATGTCAGGCGCCCTTATGGGAATACAACGTGGCATGGATCGCTTTGGTCTCGCATTTGTCGGCTCGGTCACGGCGTTGGGCGGGGGCACGTTGCGCGATCTGCTCCTTGATCACCATCCCGTTGGGTGGATCGCACATCCAGAGTACATCGTGATCACGTTGATAGCTGCAACGATGGCGTCCGCTACAGCGACATTACTGGGCAGGATGAAGCAGCTATTCGTAACTGTTGACGCCTTAGGCCTTGCGGCATTTGCCGTAATTGGCTGCGACATTGGCGTCGCAGCCGGTCAGTCATTTTTGATTATTGTGATTTCGGGTGCGATAACGGGAATAGGTGGCGGAATGCTAAGAGACCTCCTATGCAACGAGATTCCCATAGTTTTGCGAGAGGAATTGTATGCAAGTGTCGCATTCTTGACCGGCGCTCTGTACGTCGGTCTACTGTACGCGGGCGTAGGAGCAGAATGGGCTGCGATTGCAGCGATCGGGGCAGGATTCGCTATGCGAATGCTATCCGTGCGCTTTGGATGGCGAATGCGTAAGTTTGGTCCAGAGGACATCAATCGCTGACTTAGGTGGCGATCCGTCGGTGTCAACGTATGCGGCGTAGCAGCTCAACCCTTGCTCAAGCGACGGCCTATCGCAACGATCTTTCGCGTAAGCAACAAGCGACACGGCTTGTCGGTGATCTCCACCGTCACCAACAAGGGCGAGATGCGTTGGAAGATCTTCGCTGGCGCGCTCAATGCCGACATCCTGATCAACTTCCTGTAACGGCTCATTCGCGAGGCCAAGCAGAAGATCTTCCTCGTGCTGGAGAACTTGCGCGTACATCAGGCCAAGCCGTTCAAGGCGTGGTTGGAAGTCAACAAGAAGCAATCGAGGTGTTCTATCTGCCCAGCTACGGCCTCGAGCTCAACCCCGACGAGATGCTCGTGCCGATCTGAAGCAGGCGGTTACCAAGCTCGCGCCGGCAAGAACCAAGCTGCAATTGGTCAAGGCAACTTCCAGTCATCTGCGAAGCATGCAGCGCCAACCTGCTCGCGTCAGAAAGCACTTTTGAGCATGAGCCTATCCGCCATGCGGCTTGATTCAAGTTCATTGGCGCCGAATCAATAAAGGGTTGCGAACTGACCCTGCATTTTCTACTGTCAAAAACAGCCGCCAAACTGTTGATCGCGTGAGCACCAGTTTGAACGAAGCGACTTTCTTCTTGAACAGGAGACGCAATGCGCAATGTACATCACAAAATCTTGATTGCCGCACTCACTGGGAGTTTTCTCGGAGTTTCCGTCATGGCAAACGTACAGGCACAGGAAGCACCACCAAGCATCGTGGCCGCTAAGCCTTCGGCCGCCGAACGCCTGAGAGAAAAATTCGATGCAGCCGACACGAATCACGATGGCCAGGTGACGCCAAAAGAGCTAGACAATTTCGTGCAAACTGCACCGAAGTTGGGTGGCGCTCCTGCAAACTAGGAGTCCAGACACACGGCCAGCCCTGCCCGTGTGTCTGTCACCGTAGTTAATATGGATTCCCCAAATGCCCGCCTCAGCGCGGGTTTTCATGGGCGAACGACTACGCGACGCTGCATCAGCTGCATAGATCCACAAGCTCTATGCACACCGCCGACACCCCGCCGCAGCGTTGGTCGCGGTAGGGACGATGGTTACCCATCGCCCCACAGCTCTGTACGTGTGGGACTACAGCGTACGGCCCTGACCAAAGGTGTTGATGCGAAATGCGCCCAAGTGGATCCGGATGAATAAGTCGTTGCCCTGCAGAAAGTCCTGAAACCAAGCATGGCGAAGGTTTGGTGGATTTTTTCTGGCAACAGAGCTGGGCCTGTCAGTAATTTCGTGTTCAAGGCATAACATGCTCTCCAGGAGAGTCTATGCCTCGCAAACCGAAGACCAAGCCGGCCGATCTGCCGGCGATTCCAGCCGAGCTGCTGGAGCAATTCGGCAACGGCCCGATGACGGCCGAAGCCATCAACGCGGCGACGCTGGCCCTCAAAAAGGCCTTGATCGAGCGGGCGCTGGGCGGCGAGATGAATCACCATCTCGGCTACCCGCCAGGGGCGGCCAAGCCTGCTACCGTGCGCAACCAGCGCAACGGCACGGGCGCCAAGACGATCCTGACCGAGGATGGCCCGATCCGCATCGAGGTGCCGCGTGACCGCGACGGCAGCTTTACTCCGCTGCTGATCCCCAAACACGAGCGGCGCTTCACCGGTTTCGACGACAAGATCGTCGCCCTGTACGCCCGGGGCATGACCGTGCGCGAGATTCAAGGCTTCCTGCTGGAGCAATATGCAACGGAAGTCTCGCCCGAGTTCATCAGCTCAGTCACCGACGAGGTGATGGCCGAAGTGACAGCCTGGCAAGCCCGCCCGCTCGAAGCGATGTACCCGGTCGTGTTCTTCGACGCGCTGCGGGTCAAGATCCGGGAGGATGCCGTGGTGCGCAACAAGGCCGTCTATCTGGCGCTGGGCGTACTGCCCGACGGCTCGCGCGACATCCTGGGCCTGTGGATCGAAAGCACCGAGGGCGCCAAGTTCTGGATGAAGGTGTTCAACGACCTGAAGACGCGCGGAGTGGCTGACATCCTGATCGCCGTGACCGACGGCCTCAAGGGCATGCCCGAAGCGCTGGAGGCAGTGTTCCCGGCAACCACGCTGCAAACCTGCATCGTCCACCTGATCCGCAACAGCCTCGACTACGCAAGCTGGAAGAACCGCAAGGCGCTGGCGGGCGCCATCCGACCGATCTACACAGCACCGAGTGCAGAAGCCGCGCGGGCCGAGCTGGACGCGTTTGCCGACGGGCCATGGGGGCAGCAATTCCCGACGGTCGTTGCGGCTTGGCGCAGCGCCTGGGATCGAGTGATTCCATTCTTTGCGTTTCCACCCGAGGTGCGCCGCGTGATCTACACGACCAATGCCATCGAGGCCATCAACGCCCAGTTACGCAAGATCATCAAGACCCGAGGCCATTTCCCGAACGACGAGGCGGCGACCAAACTCATCTGGCTGGCGCTGCGCAATATCACGGCCAGTTGGAACCGTGCCGGCCTCGGCTGGAAGGAGGCCATGAACCAGTTCGCTATCCTCTATGCGGATCGATTCGTTCGACCGTCCGTGTGAATCTCAATCCCCGCCTTGAACACGGAAATTCTGACACTCCCACAGAGCTCCCAGAAAGAATAAAGATCTGATTCAAATCCTTAGAGAAGTGAGGCCATCGGTAGTCCCTCCGAAGAACCGGAGGGTTCAGAAGTAGAATTTACTCGTTGAGGAAGTTCTACACTGCGCCCTATACCGCTCAACATCATTCTGAAAAATTCCCACCCGACATTCCCCACCCGTTGCCATACACGGATTCCGGCCAACCTAAGATCTACGACGCACTCCTACTCGGAGACAAGCTTTCATGAGCAGGCGGTGCTTCACTTTCTGTAGAGCGTCCAGCCTTGGCCACTAAGACCCGCTAACAAAACTGATCGACGAATCGAGCGCAGATGACGGCGCAAGCCAGGGTGAGCAAAGCGAGATGAGTATCAAGAGAGCGCTCGAAACGAATACGCAATTTGCCGAAGCCGGCAAGCCAGGCATGCGTGCGTTCGACCACCCAGCGATGCTTGCCGAGCCGGTCGTTCTTTTCGATACCACGGCGAGCGATCCGAGGGCCGATGCCTCGCACACGCAAGTGTTGCCGCCAATGTGCGAAGTCGTATCCCTTATCCGCATGTGAAGCTTGTCGGGGCGGCATCGTGGACGGCCACTGAGTCCGGGCACGCTCGGGATGGCGTCAACGAGCGCCTCGAACACGATCGAGTCGTGCCGATTGGCGCCGGTGACCATCAGCGCCAACGGCACGCCCCGCCGGTCTACGGCGAGATGGCGCTTGCTGCCGAGCTTGCCGCGATCCGTCGGGTTCGGCCCGGTCTGTTCGCCCCCCGGGGGCTGGCCACCGTTGCACCGTCGACGCTGACTCGGGTCCAGTCGATCTGGTCGTGCTCGCGTAGACGCTTGAGTAGAGCCAAATGCAGCCGCTCCCAAACGCCGTCAGCCTGCCACTCACGCAAGCGGCGCCAGCACGTCATGCCGCTGCCGAAACCCAGTTCTTTGGGCAGGTCTTCCCACGGGATGCCCGTGTGCAAAACAAACAGGATGTCGTTCAGCGCAGCCCGATCATCCACACGCGGACGACCTCCCTTGACCGAAGGCTCCACAACCGGCAGCAGCGGTTGCAGCGCCTTCCACAATTCATTGCTGATCTTCTTTCGTGCCATGTCACCTACAACGCCCAAGACGCATGGCGCGATGACTCGGTTTTGTTAGCGACTCTAAAGCGTAGCTCGCCGGGAAATCCTGCATGCTTTCCACATTTTATATTCTTCCCCCACCTCTTTGAGCGCATCAATTTGACGCTTCAGATCCGCATACTTCTCCTTTTTTTTCATCAAATCAGTCAAACGCTTGTCCAACGATTTAATTTCCTTTTCATGCACACTTTTAATCGAATGCCTTCTTTCCACAACAGAATTACAACTACCAGTCAATTTGCGATCATCTTCTCTAAATTTATATTCTGACAATAATTTGTCAAGCCCCACCCTAGTAATACTTGCATACAACTTCCCTTGTTTTGCATCAAGCAAATTCGATGCAAAATCCACATATCCACCCCTTTTGACTTCTGCACGCCTTACTGCGTTCACCGATGAATTTGTTGTAAATATATTTGCGATAAAAGGTGCAATCGATGTCATAATGCAATTATTTGCGTATTTGTCTGAAAGTCATCCAACTTTAATGAAGATGCTCTTTAAGTATAAAATAGACGCCATCGAATTCAATAAGCCTTCATTCATCGCAATGAGAGAAAATACACAAATCACCTATGATTTCCTCATGCCCGCAGTTTATGCAATAGCAACAAAGATCCGCGCGGCGCTCTTCGTAGTCCGGGCCATCATTCAAGCACGCCCGGTTCACGTCCCCAAACAATTCC
>Ga0207690_10002255_pt1 | contig 11755 bp, 12 predicted proteins | sample KBSC23metaG_FD_184315 | JGI IMG/M metagenome (GOLD analysis project Ga0207690, IMG submission 184315) | Corn rhizosphere microbial communities from Kellogg Biological Station, Michigan, USA - KBS C2-3 metaG (SPAdes) (version 2) | ecosystem: Host-associated > Plants > Roots > Rhizosphere > Soil ...
CTCCCCTGTATTGGCTTGTTTGGCTTGACGGTCCACTCACGGACACGGCCTCTACTGAGCAGCACCATGGGCACCGCCTAATGTAGAGTAATATACAGTAGAGTAATAATCTGTAGAATTCAAGACGGTAGACGGACAGGCTGGGCTTATGCCCTCCCAGTCCAAGCCCAAACGCAAGCCTGCACCCCTGTCGAGCCCTCTCGGTCACATCGCGGTGAACGTTCGCAGCCGCCGCAAAGCCATGGGTCTGACACAAGCGGAACTCAGCGAATTGGTGCCGTGCCACCCCACGTATGTGTCGCAGATCGAACGCCGCGTCACCAACATTTCCGTCGAGCGCCTGGAGGCCTTCGCGAAAGTCTTCGGAGTGGATGCCCTCACCCTGATGCAGCCCCCGAAATAGAAAAATGGCGCCCTAGTAACTTCAGGGAGCGCAACAGTCATGAGGAAAAACTGCGGTCAACCGGCGCAGATTTAGAAGGCCAGTGGGGGAGGCGTATTGGATCGCCCGGTTCGTAACGATTACGGCGCGCGATCTGTACTCAAGGCGTCGGCCACCTCGCCGAGCACAGCGCTGCGAACCATCAGCACACTGCGAGGCGTCTAGTTAGCTATTAACAGTAGAGTTATATTCTGTAGAAGGTAACCCGGTAGATGGTCAGGCTGGACGCATGTCGTCCAAGTCCTCTCTTCCACCGCTACCAAACGCCCGCAAGCGCGTGGCGGCAAACATCCGTCACCTACGCAAAGCTAAGGGGTTGAGCCAAGAGCAGTTGGCCGAGGTTGCTGAGTTTCATCGTACATACGTGTCTCAGCTTGAGCGTTGCGTCACCAACATCTCGATAGATGGCCTAGAGCGGCTAGCTCAAGTATTGGGAGTGGACATCATCGATTTGCTGCAGGTGCCTGACTCGGGAAAACGGTGAGGCGTTGAACGACGCCACTTCATCTTTAACACCCGCTCAGTGGAGCGCGGGAATACCTGACCCAGTCGTCGCAAGCGCCTACAGAACACCGATCCAGCCGCTGATATCCACGATAATCAAGCTGCGGGAACATGGCAGCCATGGACGAGCATATCGACATGGATAGCCCCCTCTGCCGGGCCTACTGGTGCGGCAACTTCAGCTGCAGCGATGCGGAACTGGCCAACGCAGTGCGCATCATGGACAGCACAGCAGTAGGCCTTGTCGGGCTCTACCTAGCCACGCGTCGATCCGAATCCTGTGCCGTCGATGAGCGTGATGTACCGTGGATCAATATTAGGTAATTGGCGAAGAACAGGACCAGCTCAATTCCTCGGCGGAATCAATTGACTGATCTCGTTTTGCACTGTGCCACCTGAAATCGAACTCCGTCGGCGGCTCCGCGTGACTTTCCGCACTAGCTGGCTTGCCTCTGACAGCTTGATCGGATCGGGCCAGACTTCGGGAGCAGATCGACTTTTGCCGCAGCACTGCTGTCAGCGCTGTAGGTCCCCTCACCCAACGTCGGCCAAAAAAACCTCGCAAGGCGAGGTTTCATGTCATTCGATCCTGAGCAATCACCAAATCGCCAACACGGCAGCAATTTCCTTGGATGCGAGGAGGTCGCTATGTTGAACAATATGGCGCACCACCCGACGTGTACTTACCTCGATACGCCCAAGGTGAGCTCGAGGGTCCTTCAACAGAATATCCTCCAGCTCACTAGCCGTTGGTCCACCGCCGAGTTGTGAGCAGTCAAGCACAGAATCATGCCCTAGGAACCGATAGTCGACCTCTCTCAGATCGACTTGGTGCGCCATGAGCGCAGGGTTACCGCGCTGAAACGCGGCCGGCCTACTGTTGATCAAGAAGTAGCGAAGGCGCGGTTGTACGCTGGCAACCACATGATATTTCCACTTGGGTGGAACGCAGTGCGCGCACCAGATGTGGAAAACGTCCCCCGCCTGCGGCTTGAGCATCGTCCCTGATACCACTCTTCAGCAATCCGAGTTGATATTTGGGGCTTCGCCAGGATGGGGATCTGCTAGAAATTCAATCAACGCCGCACCGTTTGGCAAGGTCGATGCGATTGCGTTGAAGTCCATGCTAGTCATGCGGCTACCACACGCTTTGGCTTTCTCCCACGACGCCTGCCAAGCTCCATCGTGAGACGCGCTGTAGACAGCGTTGAAGCCACCCTTTACAAATACTTCCGCCGCCTCGTCCAACGCCGAAAGGTCTGAACGACTGAGCTCATCGAGATCAGGATCCACCAGCAATTCGAAGGCGTGCCCGCGCATCTGAAAGAGTTGTCGAGCCTCCGGCAGCGCATCGAAGTGGTCGCGATCACCGCGAACAAACTTGCAAAGGTTGTAGGCCCTGTCAGGCACGGGTCCCTTTTCCATGGCTACATAGACGTCACCAGCGATCGTCCGGCCATACTTCTCCAAGTGCACCTTGTCAGCAAGGTACAGCATCTTCATCACCGAATAGAGGTCAGCACCGGTCGACTGGACCAGGTATCCGATCGCGGCAGCTGCTTTATGGGCGGCGAACTGCGGCACAGGCACTCCTGTAGGGGTCATCGCATAGGGAGGTCTCCGCCTCCACAAGCGTAATTGTGGCGCCTAATTGATGCCGGCGTCAATTTCAATGCACAACTTATCCACAGACTTGTCCACATTGACAGCAACGGCGAGGAAAAATTTAGCAGCGCAAAGGCCTGCCGCAATTTGCAGCCACCCGGCAATTGGGATCACTACAGAGCGTATGGATGAAATGGGCGCTACGGTCGCGCGGCAGAACACAACGCGTAGCGCTATTCATGCCCTCCAGCATACGAAGCGCCAAGCTCGATCACCTCAGGTAAAAAATCCAGAATTTCTGGTCGGACTGATATCGAGTCTATGGAAACGCCTTCGGGGAGGGCAGTCAGTGTTGCCAGAATGTGCTGTAACGACGAACCCACGTCCCTTGCCACACGCATCTTCCCGCCATCCTCAGTAACTGCATAGAGACGACAGATGTCATATGGGGCGGAGCCTTGCACTGCCGCCCTAAGCTCCATCAAGGACAGGTGGACGGGATTTCCGAAGCCACCCACGGTACTTTTTGCATCTATCACCCGAATTTGATCAGCGGCATCTATTACTTTGAAATCATAGGGAGCTACTGCGTTGATACTGGCAGTCCACTCGAACGCCTTGATTTGCCCCTGCAGTAGCTCCTTATCCAACCACGCGTTCAGAAGCTCCTCACCAGCGACGCCGGTAGCTTCTGCATTCCGACGCGAGCGCATGAAGTCCTCGGGGCTGACACCTCGGTTGCCCCGACGTCCATTGATCGCCTCTGCACCTGCCACACCACCAAGGACGGCATCCTCCAGCAGGCTGGTATCGGCCCAGTCGTACAGTGGATGGCCAGCCGGCGGCGATGCCGCGGAAAGAATCTCCTGAACAAGCTCATCATCCAGGACCCACATAGACCCCTCAGCAAAGCGGCGGGCAAGCTCAGCATGGAGCCCGGCATCGTCTGGCAGTACGCCTGCCACCAGAACCACATTCGCAGTCGTCGGCGTCACATCGCCAGCGAACCCGAGCAAGGCAAAATCTCCTGGCACCAGTACGTTGTACAGCTCCGGGCTTTCCACGGGGTTGTCGATCAGTTCCCCGTTGAGGCGCCAGTTCTTCCGCTGTTTCAGGATTTTTCGCTGCAGATTGTTAGCCGGTGAAAGCCCGGGCCCGCACAGGTACAGATCAAGCGGATAACGTGGCTGCGGGACTAGGGCAAGCTCACCAAGCTGCGGATACAACCTGCCGACCAGCACATCGGCATCCAGGTTGAAGGCCTTCTGATTGCCCGCCGGGCGGTTCTGAAAATGCCACTTGAACAGCGTCAGGTCTGAGGCGGTGAGACGCTTCAACGCTAGCTTGCGGGGCATGAGACTCCCTTCCTTATTTCTTGAAAAGTGCAGCAGAGACGCCTGCCTCAAACGCAATCGTCATCTGGTGCAAGGATATGCATTGTGGTGCACAATAGCACCACTTCTACCAGTGGTCTCCAGCCCATGGCACGCAGCCCCATCGTTCCTGACCGGAAGACCATCAGGACCTCCGTCATGCTGCCTGAGAACGTCCACCTCCAGGTGCAGGTTCTGGCCGATTCGAACCACGTTTCGTCCGCCTGGGTCATCCGCATGGCCGTGCAACGCTTTTTAGACGAATACCAGGGACAGCTGGAACTGCCCCTGCGCCTGTCTGCGCGACAAGGATCCGATTCATGAGTAACGACGTCATCCTCCGTAAGCTGGCGCGCCTTCAGAAGGACACCCGGCCCCGTGTTCTGGACCTGTTTGCTGGCTGCGGCGGCATCTCCCTGGGCTTCGAAGCGGCAGGCTTTGAGATGCGAGCCTCCGTCGAGTTTGATCCTGATGCAGCCCGATCCCATGGCCTGAACTTCCACGGTGGTGCCGAAGCCCATAGCCAGCCGATCGACATCACGAAAACATCCCCGACGGATCTGTGTCGCCGGCTTGATCTGGGCAACGTCGCGGATGCCTTCGACATTGTCGTAGGTGGCCCGCCCTGTCAGGCATTCGCTCGTGTAGGCCGATCCAAGCTACGCGAAATCGAGGAGCATCCCGAAGCCTTCATCCATGATCCGCGCGCTCAGCTCTACAAGAAGTATCTGGAGTATGTAGATGCGTTCCAGCCGCTGGCCGTGCTCATGGAGAACGTGCCTGACATCCTGAATCACGGTGGCCAGAACATCGCAGAGGAAACCTGCGAGGTGCTTGAGGCCAAGGGCTACATCTGCGGCTATACCCTGCTCAATGCAGCATTCTATGGTGTTCCGCAGATGCGCGAGCGCATGTTCCTGATCGCTTACCGGAAAGAGTTAGGAGCCAGGGTATCGTTCCCCTCGCCTACGCACTGGCTGGTACTGCCACCTGGTTATGAGGGTTCCCGCTCTGTCGCACTCAAGACACTGCGTGACCTGGTCGATCAGGCGCACTCCTACATGCCCCCCCCGGCTGCGACCCGGGATCTGCCGCCAGCCGTGACGGCGAAGGACGCACTGGGAGACCTCCCCGCTATCAATGCCCGGGAGCTGCTCGCTGCCGGGAAGATCGCTCGTGGTGCGCGCCGCTTCGACACCGCCGTCAGCTACAGCCGCAGGAAGCCTTCTGCGTATGCGGAGCTGATGCGCACATGGCTTGGTCATGAGGGTCGTGTGGAGGGACCAAACGATCATGTCATCCGCTACCTGCCGCGGGACTACGAGCTGTTTGCCCGCATGAATCCCGGTGATCAGTACCCTGAGGCCCATGCCCACGCCATCGACATGTTCCACGAACGTCTGGCTGCTGCGCGTGCCCGGGGAGAAAAACTTTCGGAAGGCTCGGCAAAGTACAAGGCCCTCTGGGATTCCATTGTCCCTCCCTATGACGCCAGCAAGTTTCCGAACAAGTGGCGCAAGATGTGGAGTGATCAGCCGGCACGCACGCTCATGGCTCACCTGGGCAAGGACGGCTACAGCCATATCCATTACGACAGCAAGCAGGCCCGGACCGTTTCCGTCCGGGAAGCAGCACGCCTGCAGTCGTTCCCAGACGGCTTCCGCTTCAGCGGCACGATGAACCCGGCTTTCAAGCAGATAGGTAATGCGGTCCCTCCGCTGATGGCCAAAGCACTTGCTACTCACATGATGCAGACCATCAAACAGGCAGTCACACAGAAGGAAATGGCAGATGAGCCTCGTCGAGCGGCAGCGACAGTTTCTTGAAGCGGCACAGAAGCACTTCGGCACATCAAAAGCCGTCCGCCCGCGCGAGCTGTTTGGCGTGTCGAACAGCGCCAAGATCGTCGAGGGAGGTATTCAGCTTGGCGTAGTCAATCTGGAAAACGTCAAGGAGGACGCGGAAGCCCTGATCTTCGGCTGCGTCCTCCGGTTTCCGCCGGAGGATGAGGTCTACTTTGCCGTCCTCGTCCGCAAGGACAAAGCGAAATTCCTCGCACGTCTCGCTGAGATGAAACGTCTTGGCGCGGTATCGAAGGGCGCCGCCGAAGACACCGAATTTTCGCTCGAAGCCGCCGGTGAAAGCGACGAATCAGAAGCTCCCGAGACCATCATCAAGTACAGCGCCAGGAACAATCTGGTGCCAATCTATCTGGCCGGCGACGGACGCCTGTGGCTGCGCAACGCGAAGTTCTGGGACAGTCTGATTTTCGATCTTTCGCCTTTCGGCCCGTCCACCGAGCCGGATGAGATCGTGGTCGCACTGTATCCGCCTACAGCTTCCGCACGGCGCAGCCTGCTTGCCCGCGAGTTCATCGGCTGGCTGGGCACGCTGATTGGCAGGGAAAAGATTCACGAGCTTACGGTCTGGACGGATACCGCAACACTCAACCCGTCTATGCGCCGCATGCCGCCAGCCATTCCAGTCGACGACATCGAAGCTGCAGTCGACGTTCTGGGCGGCTACTACCCGAATGGAGAGATCAGGCGCTTTCATGCCGCACTGAACTTCCTGGACCATAAGCACTTCGTGATTCTCTCGGGCCTGTCGGGGACAGGTAAAACGCAACTGGCGCTCAAGTACGCTCGTGCGGTTCATGGCCTGACATCGAACACGGCACCAGACCCTCTGCTCTTCGAATGCCCTGTCCGCCCTGAGTGGACTGATCCCACCGGCCTGACCGGCTACTACGATGTACTGTCAAACCGGTACGTCGTACCGACTTTCCTCGAAGCGGTGCTGGTGGCCACGGCACACCGGGAGTCGCCGGTATTCGTGATCCTCGATGAGATGAACCTCGCGCGCGTTGAGTACTACCTGTCTGACGTGCTGTCTGCCATAGAGTCTCGTGGAGCCCTGCAGCTTCACTCCAACGGCGTTCCGCTGGAAGGCACCACTGGTGCCAGCGTCCGGGCCGAGATCCCCCTCCCGTCCAATCTGTACATCATCGGTACGATCAACGTCGACGAGACCACCAATCCCGTCAGCGACAAGGTGCTGGACCGGGCATCGGTGATCGACATGTCGGCCGTGGACGTCTCCGGCTTCCTGACATCACTGATTACGCGGCATCCGGAGCTACAGGCCCCGAAGAAAGTATCCGAGCAGAAGCTGACCGAAATCCACGCCCTGTTGGAACAACACGGCCTGGGCTTCGGTTACCGGGTGATTGAGGAGTTCGTGCGATACCACGCGTTCGACGCAGGGCACCTCAAGAACCCGGCAGATAACGTCACAGACCAGCTGCTGGTACAGAAAATCCTGGTGAAGCTGCGTGGCGCTGAGCGTCAGCGCCCTCTGCTCAACGCACTGGACAAGGTCTGTGACGGCCTCCCCCGGGCCCAGGCATACATCCGCAGACTGCTGGGTGACCTGGATGAATTCGGCTCCTTCCAGGCAATGCGGTGACCCTTTACATTCAAAGCGAGGGCGGAGGACCTGCCTGGCAGGTCTGGCCTGCGCAGGATGTGATTCCTGCCGGCGCCATCAGGGAAGCTGCCTCTTACCTTTTTGAACTGCGCGACAGCGATGATGCGCTCACGGCTGATCTGCTGATCGACGATGTCCCGGTAGAAGCCCTGCGCTCGCGACAGGCGCGCGTTGCGCGGTGGCGGTGGACACCGGGATTCCATGCCGGTTCGGTAGAAGCGGCGCTCAAAATCCCCGGCGCAGGCATCCGCCGCTTTGAGATCACGACGGATCCGGACCTGCGCAAGCTGACCCGCGCCGACTTTGACACCATGGTGCGCGAGGTACTGGAAGACACCTTCGCGCTTTTTTCGCTCAGTGCTTTTCGCAAAGGCATTGCCCGCCAGCCGGGTAACAGGCCACCGCCTCTGGCCCGGCTGGAATTCCTGCGTTCGCGAGCTGAAGAGATTACGACGACCATCGCGACGATCAACCGTTCGCCCAGGCATTTCCTGCGTGCAGAACAGGTAACCGTGCCATCACACCGCGCTGTACGTGCAACGGGACCGGAAATCATCAAGTCCTTCCGGACAGGCCGGGTCCGGACTGAGACCAGTAAGCCGTCCCGACTGCCCACGGCTCTCGCCGGACGCCTACCCGCACAGATCACGGTGCGCCAGCGTCGCAGCAGCGTGGATATTCCCGAGCACCGGCAGATCAAGGCCTGTCTCAGGTCCTGGGCAGCGTGGCTGTCGTGCGTAGCTGATGTACTCGCGAAGAAAGACAATGCCGCCGATCCGGAGATGCTGACGGTTGCCGGCAGTTGGGCTGTCCGTGCACGGCATATCGCACGCAGCCTTAACGGTGCCGCCGGTTGGGGCTTCATGACGGAGGTCAGTGACGACCCGGCGACGTTGCAGATGTCCTCGCTGTTTCGCAATGACCCTGTCTACCACCGTTTCTACCGGTTATGGCAGGACATGAATCTGGGGCTCGCCTCCCTGTTTGGCGATTTTCTGCAGATGCCACTGGCTAGAACGTACGAGCTGTATGAACTGTGGTGTTTCCTGCGCCTTCTTCGTGCGGCAGTTCAGGAATACGGCCCCACCGGCGTCGATCTGAGCAGCCTCTTCACAGCCGACTCGGCTGGCGCCGTGACGATTTCCTCAGGTGCCGTGGTTGTTCCTGTCGGCCCGGATAAGGTCCTGTGTTTTCAACGTCAGTACCATGAGTACTGGGTTGAGCCTGGCGGCGAAGGAAGCTTCAGCCGGACGATGGTGCCTGACGTCGTTCTGGCCGGCACCGGCTTCTGTGGCCCAGGGCGGCAAGTCATCATCCTGGATGCCAAGTACCGCATTGATGACAGATTGAATGACGCATTGAATTCGATCCACACGTATCGCGATGCCCTGGTGCAGGAAGCCGGCGACGGGTGCATTGAGGGTATCGTCACGGCCGCTTATCTGCTGACGCCACACGTCGCCGCTCTCGATTCCGACTTCAGGACCACCCCTGTTCCCGGGCGACTTTTCCATCCTCAGTACAGGGAAAAGTTCCGCTTCGGCGCGGTTACCTTGCGACCTGGGATGAGCAGCGATGAGCTGCGCGGAAGCCTCAAAACGATTGTTGCGGATGCCGCCGGAACCCGGTGATGGCAGATGTACTCACTCCGGAACAGCGTCGGCGCAACATGAGCCGGATCCGCGGACGCGACACCAAGCCGGAGATGTTTGTTCGGCGAGGACTGCACGCCGGCGGATTTCGCTACCGGCTGCAGGATCGGCAGCTTCCGGGTCGCCCCGACTTGGTATTCCCCCGCTATCACGCAGTGATCTTCGTTCACGGCTGCTTCTGGCACGGGCACGACTGCCCGATGTTCAAACTTCCGACGACGCGTCGCGAATTTTGGGACGCCAAGATCGCATCCAACCGCTCTCGGGATGAGCGGACTACTACTAGCCTTCTGGAATCGGGATGGCGCGTTGCAACTGTGTGGGAGTGCAGCCTTAGAGGCCCCAGCAGGCTCCCCGAAGATGAAGTATTGAGAAGGTGCCAAGCATTCCTGCTGTCAGAGGAACTCACAGAAATTGATATCTCCGGAGCTGCGAGAACTCATGAAGAACGCAACAAGAGTTCGAGCAAAGAACCCGGCGCCCCCCATTTTCCTAGTACGAAGCTTTAGAGACCGGACTACCCCGGATGCCCAAAAAGCAGAGGCCCGCCAAAGGGCGGGCCTCTGCCTTTTGTTGCCAGTCACCTTAGACGTGTCGATTCGGCAGCCCAAGTTTCCACCTGATCATGTCGCCGAGGATCGGGTAGATGTCATTGTGTTTCGCGCCAAAGCGCATTACCCCATTCTGGTATGAACCGATATCGCGGTTACCGCTATCGGCCTTTGGCAGGTAGTCCGCGAGGCCCCCAAGCTTAAATTCCGCCCGCTCTTGGTCGTTCAGCTCGTAGTACCGCCACATCGGGTTGTCATGTGAGAAGTCGAGGTCAGTAATTGAAGCCAGCAGATTCTCCAGGAGCTCCTGACCATTGGCGGGTCTACGGGCACTGAAGCCAAAGTCGTAGGTCAGCTTTGCCAGAGCCTTCAACACCACCGGCTGGGCAGCAACAGTACTCTCCTTCGCGCTCTGTTCACCGAACCCAGGAATGGCAGCGATGGCTTCCCAGAACGCCTTGGCAGTCGGCGCCTTATCCTTGATCACGGCGGGAGCTGCGCCACCAATGTTTGTCTTGTTGAGGAACAATATGGCATTGACTGCGACGGCGTCCTTAATGGTTATCGCACCCTCGTCATCTTTCCAGTCTTTCACGTCCCGCTCAACGATAGTGATCTCGAGTTCTCCATGCAGCACATCCTTGATGAAGAGGTTGATGGGGTTGGAGTTGTCGAACTTAAGGGCGAGGTTCTTATCGATCTTCTTGCCGAGGTTGTTCAGATCGTGAAAAAGCTGGCGCTCCTGCTCCGGCGTCAGTCCCATGTGAACTTCCACGGAAACCGTGCAGTAGCTGCGCGCGCTCTCAGAAACCTCCTGCCATGCAGCGACGAAGTCCAGCGACACTTCGCCGACACCATCCTTGTAAAGCGACGCCTTCTTGGGGTACGTGCTGCTACGCAGAACGGAATCAAGGAATTCGAACACCATCTTCATGGCCCATCGCCGGTGCTGGCCGTCGATCACCCAAAGGACATGCTGCTGGGAGAGGTAGATGTTGAAGCCTACCGTTGAGCTATCAGCCTTAGACAGGATGCGCTCTGCACGGATGCTTCTGCCGCTTTCCTGAGCAGTTCGGATGTTCGCAACCAACGGCTGGAGGGACATGTACGGCTGGCGCCCCATGCGTTCGAGCAAGACATTCAACGCCGGCAGCTCCGACTTACCCAGCGCAGCCCGCCGCGCAATAGCACCCTGAACGAGCCCCTTGAGTATGTACGCAGCGAGCTTCTGGGCATGGACTGGATCGAGCTTCCGCTGCGCGACGCCGTCTTCACCATCGCGCCCCGGGTCATTAGCCACTTCGGACATCTGAAAGAACTCATGCATCGGGATCTGCATGAGAAATGCGCGATGGCCCAGGTTATGGCCAACAAAGACCTTGTATGCCTTCTCGGTGGTGTCGCCCGCGCCCAACAGATCATCGAGACTGCCGGTCATTGGCGTGGGCAAGGCGTCCATCTCTTCAGTATTCATAGATTCCCCAGAAGTGAAGGCCAACTTGGCCTGGAATTAATATCTATCAATCCAGGATTGTTGTCAACTTTTTCTGGAAGAAATATCAAATGATCCTGGAGTATAATTTCCATCATCCAGGATGATCATTTCTCGATTCTCCGTGTACTGGAGTGCAGCTCAAAGGTCCAACTGGCTTCAATAAACAAAAGCGGGCGGCATGCCAATGACATGCCACCCACTTTTTTGCACGATAAGTATTTTTATATCAATAACTTAAAGCGACTGCACACCTCACCCGCACTTCGAATACCCACAATTCAAACACGTCTGACACCCGTCCATCAGCACCAGCGCCTGCGTATTGCACTTCTGGCACAGCGTCGCACCGGGCGGGAAGCCCGAGGATTCGGTTTCGCTGGAAGCTGTCGCGGCCGAAGCCGCCTTGCTCACGTCAGCGTTTTTTTTTGCCCCGGCCTGCTCGTAGGCGGCGCGCTTTTCGGCGATCAGCTTGCGCGTCGCGTCGTCCATCTCCGGATCGTGGATCAGGCCGATGTTCTTCATGTGCTGTTCGATCACGCCGCCGATCTCGGCGACGATGCTGGGCATGTAGATGCCGCCAGCCTTGAAGTAGCCGCCGCGGGGGTCGAACACGGCTTTCAGCTCTTCCACGATGAAGGTGACGT
>Ga0207690_10002256_pt1 | contig 11751 bp, 10 predicted proteins | sample KBSC23metaG_FD_184315 | JGI IMG/M metagenome (GOLD analysis project Ga0207690, IMG submission 184315) | Corn rhizosphere microbial communities from Kellogg Biological Station, Michigan, USA - KBS C2-3 metaG (SPAdes) (version 2) | ecosystem: Host-associated > Plants > Roots > Rhizosphere > Soil ...
CGAACATGACGGTTTGCCGCTTCGGCCTCAGCAAGCTTCGGATCGTCAAGATTGGTCGGCTGGCTTCCGGGATCGAGGTTCAACCCGTACGCCGGATCGTACCAGCCGCTGCCCCAGCGGTCGGCGCTCCGCCACAGGATGGTCCGTTCCCAGAAAACGAGCGGCGGCGGGCTGGCGACGACCAAGGCCGGCTCAATCCCCCGGCGGCGTAAGGCATTCGCGGCAGAATGCTCGGCGAACGCGCTCTCGGCGAGGTTGAACCCGATGTAGGCGGCGAGGAGAATTCCTGCGACTTGGGCTGGCCGGCCGGGATGCGGAAGCTTGCGGCGCCACCTCCAGCTCGACCAGACGACACCGGCAATCATCAGCAGCCAGTAAACCCAATCGACGATGAAGATCGCGTCGCCCGAATACCAGTGCCAGCTGACCGGGGCGAACAGGGCAATCGCGTAGGTGGTCAGCCAATCGAGGAAAGGGTGGCTCGCAACCGCGATCAGCGAAACTAGGAACAAGGCGCCCGGCCGGAACGGGGCCGCCTTCGGATTCGGCCAAACCCAATTCAGGAGCCACAGCAGCCCCGTCAGCGCTCCCGCCAGGATCGGCACCGCAAATACAGAGTGTACCGGCCCGCGATGAAACATGATTTGGTCGACCGGCAACACGAGCGGGCCGAACACGTCGATATCCGGCGCATTGGCGCCCAGCAGGCAGGCCGCCATCGCGAAGCGCGACTGGCGCTTTAGCCCCATCTGGCCGAGCAGCCCGCCGGCCAATGTATGCGTGATATTATCCAATTAGTTGGCGCGGCCGCCGGCGAAGCAAACTCTTCCGTCCCCTGTTCGTGAAGTCGGTTTGAGGGTCAACTGGACCTCGTTAACCTTGTCCAGGCGGAAGCATGTGTCGAAGGAGTTGGCCAGTATGGACCACGACTTGTCCGGCCAATGTTTCAACAGGAACGCCCGCTTCACCGGGCCTTTGGGGTGGACGTGCAGCCAAACTGTCGCATTAAACTCGGCTGGAGCACCAGAACCGGCAACGGTTTTGATTGTTTTGAAGCGAGCCTCATAAGGGCCATCCAGGCAAATTGAGTTCTGGGGGCAAGCTGGCGCCTCCCCCCAATTTCCGGAGATTTCCGTCGCCACAACGACTACCGTTCTATCAACGTCTTCAGCTCGCACGGGCAAAGCCGAAAGCGAAAACACAGGCAGCAACATTATCGTAGCCCTCATTCAGCCCGCGGCTCCTTCTCGACCATCCAGGTCTGCCCCTTGGCCACGAGCGCCTGAAGGTCGGGAGTCTTGCCCTCGGCAGCCTTGGCATTCTGCTCGACGACCGCAGATTCAAAAGTCGGACGCGGGTCTTCGTAGATGACACCGAGCGCAACAGGGAAGCCTTCGTCCTGGCGCATCTCGATCAGCATCGCCGCTATCCCGCGGTTCTTCGGATTGTGGACGATTACATCGGGGTCGCCCGCATCCACGATTTTCAAGGTCAGAGTATCAACGTCGAGCGCCAGACCCTTGGCGCCATTGTCGAACAGCATCTTTTCGCCCGCCTTCAGCCAGAGCTGCTTCTGCTGTGCCGCCTGCTTTTCGGTGAAGGCGGCGAACACCTCGTCGTTATAGACGATGCAGTTCTGATAGATTTCGACGAAGCTCGCACCCTTGTGGGCGTGTGCGGCCTTCAAGACATCCGGCAAATTCTTGTGAACGTCGATCCCGCGGGCGATGAACCGAGCGCCCGAACCGAGCGCGAACATGCAGGGTGTGACCGGCCGGTCCACCGAGCCGAACGGGGTCGAGGGCGAGCGGGTCCCAAGGCGGCTGGTCGGCGAATATTGGCCCTTGGTCAGCCCGTAGATTTCGTTGTTGAACAACAGGATCTGGCAATCGAGGTTGCGGCGGAGGACGTGCATCGTGTGATTGCCGCCGATCGAAAGGGCGTCGCCGTCGCCGGTGATGATCCACACGTCGAGCTCCGGGTTGGCGAGCTTCACGCCGGTCGCGATCGCGGGTGCACGGCCGTGGATCGTGTGGAAGCCGTAGGTCGACATGTAATAGGGAAAGCGGCTGGAGCAGCCGATTCCGGAGATGAAAACCGTCTTCTCGCGCGCAATCCCGAGGTCCGGCATCGTCCGCTGTACGGCCTTTAGCACCGCATAATCCCCGCAGCCGGGGCACCAGCGCACTTCCTGGTCGGATGCCCAGTCCTTGGCGGTGGTGATGGTGGTCATTTCGCTCAATGTGCGAGTCCTCGGAAAATCCAGATGATGATGAGCACCATGACGATAAGCGTAATCACCATCGGCCAGACGTTGATCTGCTTCACGGTCGGCGACCGCGAAAGTTCACAAAGTTCATAAGCCTACGCGTGCGCACGCGAATCCCCGCCAAAGAGGGCGTCTATCGCCGCTTCGATCTCGGCGATGCGGAACGGCTGGCCCGCGACTTTCGACAGCGGCTTGGCGTCGACCAGAAACTGATCGCGAAGGATGGTTTTCAGCTGCCCCATGTTCATCTCGGGCACGATGATATGATCGAAGCCCTTCAATAGGACAGCCATGTTCTTCGGCATTGGCCAGATATGGCGGATGTGCACGTGGGCGACGTCCTGCCCCTTGGCGATCGCCCGCCTGACCGCCTGATGGATCGGTCCGAAGGTCGAGCCCCAGCCGACCACCGCGACCATCGCGCCTTCGCGGCCGAGGCACACCTCCTGATCCGGGATCGAGTCCGCGACCTTGAGCACCTTTTCGGCGCGCAGCCGGGTCATCTCCTGATGCACTTCGGGCCGGTAGTCGATGTTGCCGGTGCCGGGCTGCTTCTCGATCCCGCCGATCCGGTGTTCGAGACCCGGGGTTCCTGGCCTGATCCACGGGCGAGCGAGATCGCCGTTGCGGGCGTAGGGCATCACGTCCTCCCCTTCCGCCGGCGGAGTGTCGAAGAAGGTGACGGGGAACGGCTGGTACTTGCTGGTGTCCGGGATGCGCCAGGGCTCGGCGGCGTTGGCGATGTAGCCGTCGGTGAGGAGGATCACCGGCACCATGTAGCGGGTGGCGATCCGGCACGCCTCGATCGCGCAATCGAACGCGTCTGACGGCGAACGGGCGGCGATCACCGGCACCGGCGAGTCCCCGTTGCGGCCATAGACCGCCTGGTAGAGGTCCGACTGCTCGGTCTTGGTGGGCAGGCCCGTCGAGGGGCCGCCGCGCTGCGAATTGACGACGATGAGTGGAAGCTCGGTCATCACCGCGAGCCCGAGCGCTTCCGACTTCAGCGCGATTCCGGGGCCGGATGATGAGGTGATGCCCAGCTGCCCGGCATAACTCGCCCCGATGGCGGCAGCGATTGCCGCGATCTCGTCCTCCGCCTGGAAAGTGGTAATGCCATATTCCTTCAGCCGCGCGAGATGATGGAGGAGCGGGCTTGCAGGCGTGATCGGATAGGAGCCGAAGAACATCTTCAGCCCCGCCAGCTGACATCCGGCGACGAGGCCGAGCGCAAGCGATTCCGCGCCGGTCACGGTCCGGTAGAGGCCCGGCTCGGCGGGCGCGGGCGCGATATGGTGGCGATGCACTCCGCCGATCTCGACCGTCTCGCCATAGGCGTGGCCGGCGTTCAGCGCCGCGATATTGGCTTCGGCGAGCTCCGGCGCCTTGGCGAACTTGGCCTTGAGCCAATCGACGATCGGCTGCCGGTCGCGGTCGAACATCCAGAGCGCCAGCCCCAGAGTCCACATGTTCTTGCAGCGCAGGGCTTCCTTGTTGCCGAGGCCGAACGGCTTCACCGCATCGAGGGTCAGCTGCGAGATGTTGAAGTGGATCAGCTGCCACTTGGCGAGGCTGCCGTCCTCCAGCGGATTGGTGTCGTAGCCGGCCTTGGAGAGGTTGCGGGCGGTGAACTCGCCCTCGTCGGCGATGATGAGGGCGCCATCGCGGAGCTGGCCGGCGTTCACCTTCAGCGCCGCCGGGTTCATCGCCACCAGCACGTCCGGCTGATCGCCGGCCGTATCGATCGCGCAGCTTCCGAAGTTGATCTGGAAGGCGCTGACCCCGAAGGTGGTGCCCTGCGGCGCACGGATTTCGGCGGGGAAATCGGGGAAGGTAGAAAGGTCATTGCCGGCGAGCGCGGTGGAAAGCGTGAACTGTCCGCCGGTCAGCTGCATGCCATCGCCGCTGTCGCCGGCGAAGCGGACAACCACCGCTTCCGGCTCAGGATGTGCGGTCGCTTCTTCCTCGGTCAGCAAATGTCGGGCAGTGGCCACATGAAACTCCTTGGGCCGGATAGATTAAGACTGTCGAGGCGCTTTCGCCACAGGCTTTTGTGAGGGGCGGCGGTTGCACCCGGACCGGGATTGGGCCAGCAGGCGCGCCCCATGTTCGATTCTAGCCCTCAAGACGGCGTGAAGCGCCCCGGCGCGCGCGAGATGACGGCGATGCTCGCCGCGCTGATGGCGCTCAACTCGTTTGCGATCGACGCGATGATCCCGGCGCTCCCGCAGATCGGGCATTCGCTGAACGTTGTCCGCGAGAACGACCGGCAGCTGGTGGTGATTGCTTACTTCATCGGCTTTGCCGCGACGCAGCTGCTGTGGGGCCCGCTGGCCGACCGCTTCGGGCGAAAGCCGGTGATGGCGGCGGGCGTGGGGCTATATGGTGTCTTCGCGCTGCTGTGCGCGGTTGCTCCGACCTTCCCGGTGATGATTGCGGGGCGTGTTCTGATGGGGGCTGCCGCCGCTGCGACGCGCGTGCTGGTGGTGGCGATGGTCCGCGACCTGTTCGAAGCCGAGGCGATGGCGCGGGTGATGAGTCTGGTCTTCATGACCTTCATGCTGGTGCCGGTGCTTGCGCCGAACATCGGCCAGCTGATCCTTCTGTTCGGATCGTGGCGGCTGATCTTCCTGGTGCTCGTCGTCTATGCGGTGGTGATGGTGGTGTGGCCGTGGGTGCGGTTGCCGGAGACGCTGCATCCCGAGTTCCGGCGTCCGCTCGACTGGCGGGCGATGGCGGGCGCGGTCGTGGAAACGGTGCGCGAGCCGCAGTCCCGTGGTTACACGCTGGCGATGACGATCAGCTTCGCGGGGCTGATCGCCTACATCTCCTCGATCCAGCAAATCGTCTTCGACGTTTTCCACGAAGGGCGGCTGATCGGGCTGGTGTTCGCATGCGTCGCGGCGCCGATGGCGGTCGCTTCCTATCTGAACGCGCGGTTCGTAGGCCGGTTCGGGCTGCGCCGGGTTGGGCATAGTGCGGCGCTGACGTTTGCGGCGATCACCGCAGCGCATGCGGCTGTCGCGCTCAGCGGGCATGAGACCTTGCCGCTGTTCATCCTGTTCCAGGGGCTGACGATGGCGTCCTTCTCCTTCACCTCATCCAACCTTGGCACGCTGGCGATGGAGCATATGGCGCCGATCGCCGGCACGGCATCCTCGGTTCAGGGGATGGTCGGGACCATCGGAGCGGCGGCCATCGGTTTCGTGATCGGCCAGCAGTTCGACGGGACGGCCATTCCGTTCGTGGTCGGGACGGCGGCCTGCGCGGCCGGAGGATTCCTAACGATCGTGCTCACGGAGCCCAAGCGCCTGTTCGCCCGCATCGGAAGCGTTCGGGTGGATCCACTTCCCCCGATCCCGGAGGAAGTGGCCTAATCGGCTCCGTTTATTCGGCGGCCAGATTGTCCTCGGCGTCAGGGCCGGTCATTAGTGCCTCGCCCACTTCCTCGGTGCGGCCACGGATCGCGCGCTCGATGCGGTCGGCGATGTCCGGATTTTCCTTGAGATAGGATTTCGCGTTTTCGCGGCCCTGGCCGATGCGGACCGAGTCATAGCTGAACCAGGCGCCCGACTTCTCGATCAGCCCGGCCTTGACTCCGAGATCGAGGATCTCGCCCGTCTTCGACACGCCCTCGCCGTACATGATGTCGAATTCGACCTGCTTGAACGGCGGCGCGACCTTGTTCTTGACCACCTTCACGCGCGTCGTGTTGCCGACGATGTCGTCGCGATCCTTGATCTGGCCGGTGCGGCGGATGTCGAGGCGGACCGACGCATAAAATTTCAGCGCATTGCCGCCGGTCGTCGTCTCGGGATTGCCGTACATCACGCCGATCTTCATCCGCACCTGGTTGATGAAGATGACGGTGCAGCGCGAACGGCTGATCGATCCGGTGAGCTTGCGAAGCGCCTGGCTCATCAGCCGCGCCTGAAGCCCGACATGGCTGTCGCCCATCTCGCCTTCGATCTCGGCGCGCGGAACCAGCGCAGCGACCGAGTCCACCACAAGCACGTCGATTGCATTTGAGCGAACGAGCGTATCGACGATCTCGAGCGCCTGCTCGCCGGTATCCGGTTGCGACACGATCAGCTCGTCGATGTTGACGCCCAGCTTCTTCGCATAGACGGGATCGAGCGCATGCTCGGCATCGACGAAGGCGGCGGTTCCGCCCTCCTTCTGCGCCTCGGCGATTGCGTGAAGCGCGAGGGTCGTCTTGCCCGAGCTCTCCGGCCCGTAAATCTCAATCACCCGGCCACGCGGCAATCCGCCAACGCCGAGCGCGATATCGAGGCCGAGCGATCCGGTCGAGACGGTCTCGATCTCGATCTTCTCGCGAGACCCGAGCTTCATTGCCGAGCCCTTGCCGAATGCCCGGTCGATCTGGGCGAGCGCTGCTTCGAGCGCCTTTTGCCGGTCCATTTGAGGAACTTCCAATCCGCTGCCGATGACTTTGAGCTGCGCTGCCATGCCCTTCACCCTTTCGTCAATGGCGGCCGAGCCCCGCCCTGTGATTAGGGTTCGTACATCATTTGTTCTTACGGAACAATAGGAGAACACAACATCGTGATCGCACAGCTTCAGAATCGGAAATCCGGCTTACATCCCAAATGTTTGCGCGCCTTTTCCGAGGAAAGATAGGAACACTCATCGGCGACATTATAGATTCCGGGCTCACCTCGATCGACCCCCAACAGGGCCGCGAAAGCGGCGGCATCGACGTGAAGCGGGATCGCGCCACGCTCTTCGGTCCCAGTTCCGGGGCCATAAATTTGCCCATAGCGAAGCACGAGTCCCTGGAGAGGAGGCGAATTGAGGGTGAGCTGCTCGAGCGCGACGACTCCTGCCATCGTCTCCGCCTGCGGCCCGTAGACATCCAGCGGATCGTCCTCGCGATGCGGTTCAGGCCCCGGCAGGTACCCCCACGCAATGCTTTGGGCGATCAGCCGCGTCGCCCCCGCCGCAAGCGCCGCCTCGACGAGGTTTCGCGTCCCTTCGGACCGGATTCGCGCATTTCGAACGCGCGCTTCAGCCATCTGAGCGGAATCGAGGCCGTAAGGCAGATCCGTCAGCTGGTGGATGACCACCTCCGGACGAGCCGCCTTCACCGCGCGAACGAGCGCCGGTGCGTCGAACACGTCGACCACCACCGCCTCCGCCCCGACATCTACTAGCGCCGTCGCCTTTTCGGATGAGCGGGTCGCCCCGATAACTTGATGCCCCGCCTCCACCAGCAGCGGAACCAGACGGCGGCCAATGGCGCCCGTCGCGCCAGCAACGAATATCCGAGTAGCCATGGCCTTCGCTTAGCCGAGCGGGAATCGCGCAAACAAGCGATGCGGGATGGTTAACCGCGTCTTGACGATTTGCTGCCACCTCGGGTCCTAATGAGTATACATCAGACAGAGCCGTGGACGGGCGAAGCCGTTGCCGCGCCCGCGATTGCGCCACGGTGGTCGCCGCTACTGGCGATCGTGCTCTGCGCGGTGACGGCGATTGCCGTCCAGTCGCAGTGGATTCCGCTGGACGCCGACGTTTCGTGGCTGATCACCGTCTGCGAGCGAGTTCTTTCCGGCGCGCGGCTGTATGTCGACGTCGTAGAGATCAACCCGCCCGCCTCGGTCTGGCTTTACCTGCCGTTGGTGTGGATCGCCGAAGCGACCGGTGTCCGGCCGGAAGCCGTCGTGGCCGGGGCGTTCGTTGCGGGTGGCGTGGTATCCTCGCTATGCACCGTGAAGCTGGCAGCGCGCCTCGACGACGCGCCCCATCCGGCATTCGTCGCCTTCGCAGCGGCTCTCGTCACGCTCATTCTGCCGATGGCAATGTTCGCCCAGCGCGAGCATGCCGCACTGCTTCTGGCGCTGCCTGCGCTTACTGCGCTTGCGGTGATCATCGAGGGCAAGCCGCTGCGGCTTTCGACCGCATTATTGGCGGGCCTGGCAGCGGGGTTCGTCATCGCGATCAAACCTCACTTTGCGCTCGCAATCGTGCCGGCGGCTCTATGGGCAGCGTATCGGCGCCGTTCGCTCGTGCCGTTGCTGCCGGCCTTCGTCGCAGCCGCTGCCGCGCTTGGGCTTTATGCTGCCGCCTTCCTGTTTTGGGCGAAGGCCTATCTCGGCTGGCTGCCGGCGATTTCCCACACCTATCTGCTGTATCACGACACGTGGCGGAACGTCGTCGTAAACCCGCTGCTGTTTCCCGGCATCGCATTTTTGCTCGCGCTGCTGCTCCGCCCGGCGCGGCTGCCCGCGCTCGCGGTCACCAGCGCTCTCGGCGCGCTTGGTTTCGCGGTTGCTGCCATTCTCCAGGCCAAGGGCTACCCGAACCATTTTTACCCCGGCGCAGCACTGGCCTTGTTCGCGGCCCTGGTTGTGCTCGGCATCGCTCCGCCCAGGCGCGAGAGGCGAATGGTCGGCGTCGGGCTTGCCGCAGCTTTCCTCTGGCAAATCCACGGCTGGGCAATTCTTCCCGATCCCAAGCTCGCTGCAGCGATCACTCAGGTGGCGCCACCGCATCCCAGGATCATCGCGCTAAGCCGGGAGCTCGCCACCGGCCATCCGGTAACTCGAAACGTTGGCGGCACCTGGGTCGGATCCCGCGCCGGCCTCTATTTTGCCGGTCTCGCGCACGATCAGGGACTGAAGGATCCGATCGCAGCCGAGGCCTATCGCAAGGATATTCGCGATTTCGCGAGCGACGTCGCGCACAACGGCCCCGACCTCATTCTCGTCGACCGCCGCGACGAGGCGTGGCTGATGCGCGAACCCCAGATTGCGCAGGCAATGCGAGGCTACGTTCCGCGCTCGCGGGCCGGCGACATCGAGGTCTGGGTTCGAGGACCTCGTGCCCGATAGCGTTCACCTCGATGCAACCGAAATTCGCGCCGTCGCACGGACCATGCCGCGCGTTTTCGCGATGGTAGCAATGGCGGCGGCATCCATATTCGCTTTCGCCGTCGTGCTCTCGACCTGCGTCTATTATTTGTATGGTCCAGACGTCGACTTCGTCAGCTTCTGGGCCGCCGGGAGGCTGGCGATCGGCGGCCATCCGTCGCTCGCCTATGACATTCATGCGCATCGGGCGGTCGAGGAAAGCGTCGCTCACATGGGCGGGCTCATGCCCTTCCCGTACCCGCCACCATTCCTCTTGCTAGTCAGCGCTTTTGCGTGGCTGCCGTACTGCCTGAGCTATCTGCTCTGGATTTCGGCGACGGCGGGCCTGTACCTGGCGGCGACGAAGCGCTTCACCGCGCCCCGGTTCGCCTTTGCGCATCCGGCGGCCATCGTGAATGCGATGATCGGGCAGAACGGCTTCCTCACTTCGGGGATCTTCCTGCTTGGGATTTCCGGGGTGGCGGCCGCGCCATTCACCGCCGGGCTCATTCTCGGCGTACTGGTCATCAAGCCGCAGCTCGGGGTTTTGCTGCCGGTAGCACTTGTCGCCGGCCGGCAATGGCGGGCGATCGGCGGAGCGGCGTTAAGCTCGATTACTCTGGTAACGACCGCGGCCTTCGTGTTCGGCTTCGATTCCTATCGCGGCTTTGTCGCGATGACTCAGCAGTACGCGACCTTCATGGCTGCCGATCGATGGGATTGGGCACAGCAGGCGAGCGTGTTCGGCTTCTTTCGCTTTCTCGGTGTTCCACAGCCTTTCGCGCTGGGGCTGCAAGGGATTGCAGCAATCGCGGCCGCGGTGGTGACATGGCGATGTTGGGCGCGGGGCAGCGAAGAGCGCGGCGCTGTGCTCGCGGCAGCAACGCTTCTCGTGCCGCCCTATGTCTTCGCCTACGATTCCCTGCTTCTGGTCCTGCCGTTCGCGGTGCTTCTGAAGGACCAGGAACGCCCATGGCGCGCGGGGATTCTCTGGGTGTGCCTGCTGCTTCCCTTGCCCGGTTATTTCGGATTTTATCCAGGCCCGAATACCGTGCCAATGGCTGCCGTCCTCTCACTGTGGTGGATGACCGGGCGAGATCGCGAAGGCTCGAGAGTTCGACAGCTGCACCCCGTCAGCGCAGCCTGAGCCCAAAATCTCAATAGCCGTTAACCATTCCTTTCAACCGCCGCACTAGGCTTCGCTCAGCATGGAGGGCGGTTTGAACAAGATCCTGGATTATGGCGAGCGGCTGTTCCTGATCGTCCTCAGCAGCTTCTTCCTCAAATCGATCCTGATGGCTGCCGCTGCGCATCCGATCCTGCTGCTGCTTGCTCTTTCGGAATGCCTGCCGGTCGTGCTGATCCTAATTCGGCGGCCCGGCGAGATCAGCACCAGCCCGTCGGCCTTTCTCACGGCGTTTCTCGGGACGGCCGCGCCGCTGATGCTGCGCCCGCATGTGGCGCCGCTGGCGCCCACTGCCCTGCTCGCCCTGCTGATGCTTCTCGGTCTTTGCGTCAACGTATCGGCCAAACTTGCGCTGTGGCGAAGCTTCGGGCTTGCCGCCGCAAACCGCGGCGTTCGCGCAGGCGGCCCATACCGACTCGTCCGCCATCCCATGTACCTCGGCTATTTCATCACCGAGGTCGGGTTCCTGCTCGGCAATCCGAGCCTGTCGAACATCACGATCTGCGCCGTCACCTGGACCGCGCAGCTGCTCCGGATTCGCGAGGAGGAGAAATTCCTGCTGAACGATGAGAGCTATCGCGACCTGGTGCTGCGGGTGCCATTCCGGCTGCTCCCCGGAATCTACTGAGCTTAGCGGCGCCCTTTCCGGCCCAGGAATCCGTTCGCTTGCCTTGCGGTCGAGTGCCGCCGTGGGTGCAATGCAGACTCACGTCATGAACTGACATTGCCAGGGCCGTAGATGGCTGCGGGCTTGTGCCGCGCGGTCGACCTCGCCGGCCGATACAGCAAAAAAAAAGCGGCGGCACCAACGGTGCCGCCGCTCCTTTTTCAACGAACGCCTGAATTAGCTGTTGGCAGTGCTCAGGCTCGAGCCGACGTGGCTGAAGGTCGTGCTCAGCTGGCTGCCCACCGTCTGGAGGGCGGCGATGCAAGCAACGGCGATGAGCGCTGCGATCAGACCATACTCGATCGCGGTCGCACCTTCTTCGTTCTTAATCAGCTTCAGAAACTTGGCCATTTTAACGTCTCCTTGGGTCCCACTGGGAAGCAAGCTTCCACTACACCTGCGCAAATTTGTCCGCGTAGGTTGGCCATGGTTTAGAACTTGAGTAGTTGAGAAAGACTTAAATGGGCCGGTTTCCGGTTGTTAATCATTATATTTCCCCGAAATGGGGAAAAGCCGCTCCGGAATCGGGGCTTTAGCCGATCAGCTTCTCGATCTTTGTAGCCAAATCGCGCAGCGGCTTTGTGCTGTTGCTCCATTCCGGGGGAAGCGGACTCGGATGTTCGGCTGCGACCCGTCGCTCTTGCTCTGTAGCCTGGTAATCACGTGGCAGCGACGGTCCCGGGTTATGGTCGACGGCGAGGGCCGAGCTCATGAATTCGTGCCAGATCTCCGCGGGAACCGTGCCGCCGCTGACCCG
>Ga0207690_10002261_pt1 | contig 11746 bp, 14 predicted proteins | sample KBSC23metaG_FD_184315 | JGI IMG/M metagenome (GOLD analysis project Ga0207690, IMG submission 184315) | Corn rhizosphere microbial communities from Kellogg Biological Station, Michigan, USA - KBS C2-3 metaG (SPAdes) (version 2) | ecosystem: Host-associated > Plants > Roots > Rhizosphere > Soil ...
CCAGATGATGAAGATGGCCGGCAGATTGATAACCCCGCCCAGCTCAGGGCCCTGGATCAGGGCGTCAGGCAAGCCGAGGCCGACCGACTTGAGGAACCCGGCTGCATAACCGGACCAGCCGACCGCGACCGCGCTTACGACCAGCGTATATTCGAGGATCAGCGCGACTCCGATCATCCAGGCGATCAACTCGCCGAAGACGACGTAGCTGTACGTATAGGCCGAGCCCGACGCCGGGATCATCGTCGCGACTTCGGCGTAAGCGAGCGCGGCGCAGGCGCAGATCAGACCGGCGATGGCGAACGACAGGATCACGGCCGGCCCTGCCTTTCCAGCGCCGACGCCGATGAGCGTGAGAATGCCCGTACCGACGATCGCGCCGACACCGAGCGCGACGAGATGCGGCCAGGAGAGCGACTGCTTGAGCCGGTGCTCCTCGGGCATGTCTTCGCGGGCGACAACCGTCTTGCGGACGTTCCAATTCTTCATGCTCGAGCCCCCCTCCCCGTTATTGCGAGCCCTTCGACGTGGCTCAGGATAAACTGCGCGAAGCAATCCAGCCGCGCAACTGGATTGCCGCGCCGCTGTGCGGCTCGCAGCGGTGGCGCATTTGCAAGTTGGCAAAGTTGGCAACTCAGCGCGCGGATCCGCGCGAAACGCAGCGAACCCTACGCGTGCGTGCAAGTCGGCTGACTGCGGCGGCGCGGAAGTGGACAAAGTGGACACTACGTCGGCGTTGATTTCGCTTCTGGAGCGATCCTCGGAGCGGGTAACACCGACGGGCAGGTCGACGCGAGGGGGCCATGGCTGAGCTTAGGCCACAAAAGCAGGGTTGTAGGACAGGCTTTTGTCCGGAGCCCAATGTCCGCTTTCGACCCAAAGCAGACATTAGGGATCAGGCGCATCATGCATGTTCGGCATTGATGCGATGAGCCTTTCCGATTTCTCCTGAGGCGCCGCGGACGGCATTGTCCTGTGGCAAGATAACAGGAGACCGCCCGATGATTGTGCGCAGCGAACCCAATCTGATCCGCCGCCTTTTCTGCATCACTGTGCTGCTTGCGGGAGCGACGACCGCGTCGGCGGCATCGGCCGCTCCGAGCCCTACTGCCGCGACCGAAGCCAACGGCGTTCTGCGCCTTCTCAGCAACCACTCGGTCGAAGAAACCGTCGCCCGGATCAAGACTTCGGTTGAGGCGAAGGGCATTCGCTACTTCATCGCGATTGACCAGCAGCAGCTTGGCGCTTCGGCAAACCTGCCGATCGGCAAGTCGACGCTGGTGCTGTTCGGCAATCCTCCGCTCGGCGTGCAGTTCATCCAGGCCAACCCGTATGCGGGGCTCGACTGGCCGGTTCGCATGCTCGTGCGCGAAACCGCCGACGGCAAGACCGAGATCGCTTACACCGACTTCGCCTTCATCGGTCAGCGCTACAGGATCACCGGCAAGGACTCGCAGCTAAAGATGGCGAGCGAAGTTGCCGCAACCGTGGCCGGTGAAGCGGCCGAGTAGATGGTGCCCGGGGCGCTCGCTATAGCCGCTGTTTGTGCCGGGCTGATGGGCTTCGCTATCCAGCGCGGCGGGACCTGCCTCGTCGCCGCAGTCGACGAGGTGGTGAGTAAGCGCCGCGCGAGCCGCCTCGTCGCCCTCGTCGAAGCTTCGCTGCTGGTCGCCGCCGGCATGGTGATCGCCCGGCTGATCGGTGCCCTGCCTATGGCGCCGCATGCTTTCGCGTTGACGGGATGGACCGTGCTCGGCGGGATGATCATGGGTCTCGGCGCATGGGTCGCCGGCTCCTGCGTGTTCGGCGCAATCGCGCGGATCGGCAACGGCGAACTGACCTATCTTCTCGTCCCGCTTGGCTTCTTTCTCGGCTGCTTCGCGGCGTTGCAGCTCGGAATGACCCGATTGCCGCACACGGTCGCCGAACACTCGCCGGTCCTGAGCCAGGCCGCGCTCTTCGCAATTCCCCTGCTGCTGCTCGCGGCGTGGCGGCTTTCGCGGGTGATCGGCGCGGCCCGGCGCGGCGAGTTCACGGAGCATCTATGGTCGCCGCACGTTGCCACCGGCGTGATTGGCGTCACCTTCGTCATCCTGCTGCTGCTGGTCGGCGCCTGGAATTACACCGACTATCTCGCCGACACCGCGCGCCACATGGCGACCAGGGGTGCGGATCGCGGCCTTTTGCTACTGGCCTTGTTTGGCGGCGCTATTCTGGGCGGCTGGACGGCTGGCAAGATCAAGCCTGCTCAGCCCAGTTTGAGCGCGATCGGCCGCTGCCTCGCCGGCGGATTCATGCTCGGCGTCGGCGGCTCGTTGGTGCCGGGTGCCAACGATGGGCTGATCCTGCTCGGCCTGCCGCTGCTCTACCCACATGCATGGCTGGCGTTTGCCAGCATGCTTTTCACCATCGCCGCGGCGCTCATCGTGCATCACCACGGCTCAGCCATGGTGCGCCGGGCGCGCTTGGCGTAAAGGAACGGCAAGGGGGCAAGTTCAAGCATGGAAATGCAGCAAGTCCGCTATTTCCTGGCCGTTTCGCGGACACTGAACTTCACGCGCGCGGCGGAGGAGTGCAACGTCACTCAGCCCGCGCTCACCCGCGCCATCAAGCAGCTCGAGGACGAGCTCGGCGGCGAGCTGATCCGCCGCGAGGGCCGCAACACGCATCTGACCGATCTTGGCAACCGCATGCGGCCGCTGCTGCAACAATGCTTCGACAGCGCGATCGCCGCCAAGCAGGTCGCTTCCAAGCTTAAGAAGGGCGAGGTCGCGGCGCTTTCTGTGGCGGTGTCGCGCACGTTTGACCTCGACCTGCTGACCGGCCCTCTAGCCGAAGTCCAGCGCAGCTTCCCAGCTCTGCAGCTCAAAATCCGCCGCGCGTCCGGCAGCGAAATTTGCGAGCTTCTGAAGAGTGGCGACGTGGATCTCGCAGTCGCCGGAGCGCTTGGGGACGAATGGGACCGACTTGATGCCTGGCCCATGTTCACTGAGAGCTTCGACATCGTCGGCGATGGTGATCCGATCGACCTGACCGTGGAGGTATTCCGCGATCGCCGATTCCTCGACTTCGCGGGTGCGGATGACGGCGACTGTCCTCGGTGCGAGCTCGCTGCTGCCGGGGTGGCGGTGGACGACGCACACCGGCTGGATTCACTGCGGGATCTCGAAGCGCTCGCCGCTGCAGGGCTCGGAGCAGCGGTAATTCCAGCATCGACCCTGCGCAGATCGCGGCTTCGCCGTGCGCCTTGTCCGTTCAACGCCGAGCGGACCGTGACGGTTTACAGTGTCGCGGGTCGTCAGCGATCGAAAGAGACAGCCGCGCTGCTCAACCTGCTGCGCGCGACCGACTGGGAAGCGAAGCTGTCAGAGGATCTCTGCGACGCTGCGTAGCAGCCAATCGGTCTCCATGCGCTGGCGATAATCCGGATCGATGTGCCGCGCGGCGATGGTGCCGTCCTGGCGCACCACGAACACCGCCGGGATCGGCAAGATCCAGCTCTGCGTCCCGTTGTAGAGCGGAACGTCGCATCCCGACGCGGCGATCGCGTGGGAGAATTTCTGGTCAATCCAAATGGCGAGATTCAGCGACAGCGCGTAGGCCGCGCCAATGTCCGTGAGGAACGGAAAGCAGGCGCCTGCTTCCTCCTTAAGCAGCTGAGTGTAGTGCTGCGTCTCGGGCGAGACGGCGACGATCTGTGCGGGTTTCGTCCGACCTTCGACTTCGGCGAGCGCAGTCATGTTGAGCTGGCAGTAAGGGCACCAGTGGCCGCGATGGAAAGCGACGACGACGGGTGCGCGCTCGAGTAGCTCCTCGAGTTTGATCAGACGGCCGCTCTGATCGGGAAGAATGAAGGGCGGCATCAGTTCGCCGACTTGTGGGGCCGTTTCACCAGCCTTGGCCAGGTCTAGCCGCGCAACGAACGCTTCGGCGATTTGCGTGAATTCGGGAAACTGGCTCGCCACCACATCGGCAACGATGCGCAGCCGTTCGCTTAGCGGTGCTTCGCTCGTTCGCGCCATCTCGAAGGCGCTGAGGATGGCTGGCGGCCAGGGAAAGCTCATGCGCTTCTTATAGCAATTGCTTAGTCCGGACGCACTGCGCGAGCGCAGCTGAGGAGTTCGTCGATTGCCATGCGGTAGCGGTAATCCGGATCGATGTGCCGCGCGGCGATCTTGCCGCTCGGGCAAACGACGAACACGGCCGGTATCGGCAGCACCCAGTCTTTCCCTCCCTGGTAGAGTGGGATGTCCCATCCCGCCTCGGCGATCAGGTTGGCCAGCCGGTCGTCGAGCCAGACGGCGAGGTCGAGCGACATGGTGTAGCCGGCGTCCATGTCGGTGAGGAACGGGAACCGCGCGCCCGCCTGCTCGCGCAGCATGCGCGTATATTTCTGTGTCTCGGTGGAAATGGCGACGATCTGAACCGGCTTGAGGCTGTCTTCAATCTCGGCAAGGCCGATCATGTTGAGGCGGCAGAAGGGGCACCAGTGTCCGCGGTGGAAGGCGACCACGACCGGGCCGCGCTCGAGCAGACGTTCGAGGCTGACCAGCCGCCCGTCCTGGTCGGGCAGTACGAAGAGCGGCATCGGATCGCCAACCCTGGGAGCGTCGGCGCCGGCCTGGACGGTGCGCAGGCGCTCAACGAAGGCGTCGACTGCCGAGCTATACTCGGGCTTGTGCACGCGCGCCGCTTCGGCGACCACCTGCAGCCGTTCGGTCAGGCTCGCGCCGCTCGATCGGACCTTCAGGAAGGCCGCCTCGATCGGATTCACTTGGTTCATCAACAGCAGTCCTAACGCAGCGCGAGCCGCAATGTTACCTTCACGCGCGTCCCGCCGCGGTCTGCACTAACTCGCCGCCGCATGCCTCGTGCAGGATGAAGCCTTCAAGCGGATCGAACTGGCCGCGCCAGGGCGCCTGCTCAAGCGTGACCATGGTGTCGCGGTAACCGGCTTCCCGGCGCTGGCGAATGCCCTCCGGGCTGAAATCGATGTCCTTGGAATGGTCTTCATATTCGAGCGCGGGAGCAAGCAGTCGCACGACGTGCATCGTCGTGGTGCAACCGTAGCTGCGCATCTCGGCGACGGAATTGTCCTTTGCCATCTCCGGAGGAACCATTGCCGACAACTCGGCGATGATGTGGCGCATCCGGTGAAGCTGTCGCTGCCGCTTGATCTGCGCCATCGCCCGGCTTGAATATTGCAGGTCCTTCTGGCGGTTCATCACCTCCCAGATCGAGCGCGGCTCGGGCCCGTGCGGGTTCCAGATGTGCACCGCAAGCACTAGGCTGCTGCGCCGTGGATTATCGTCGAACACCACCTCGACCGGAGTGTTCGAGAGGATCCCACCGTCCCAATATAGCTCTCCGTCAATCCGCACTGCGGGGAAGGCCGGGGGCAGCGCGCCCGATGCCATGATGTGGCGAACGTCTAACTCCATGTTGCGGCTATCGAAGTAGACCATCTCGCTGTTGCTGACTTTCGACGCGCCGACGGTCAGGCGAACGTCGCCGGAATTGAGCTGCTCGAAGTCGATTAGCTCGCTCAGCGTTTCGGCGAGGGGACGGGTAGTATAATAAGCCGCGGCATCCGGACCGAGTGGAACGTGCGGGCTGAGGAATGCGGCCGGCTGCGGCTGGAAGAACGATGGCACGCCGCTGGTCACGGCGACCGCGTTGCGGGAGGCGGCCGCCATCCACGGCGGCACGAAATTGGAGAAGCTGCTGCTGCTCTCGACCCGCTTCCAGAATTCGCGCAGCCGATCGATCCGCTCACCCTTGGGTGAGCCGGCGATCAGTCCTGCGTTGATTGCGCCAATCGAGGTGCCGACGACCCAATCGGGCTCGACTCCGGCCTCGGCGAGCGCCTCATAAACTCCAACCTGGTAGGCGCCGAGCGCGCCGCCTCCCTGAAGCACCAAAACGGTCTGGCCGAGCGCCTTCATTTCCTGCTGCAAGTCGCGTTTCATCTTATGAATCCTTTCAAGCGGCTTCGGCGAGCGGGTCCGCGCGCGCGTCATCAATGGGTCCGGTGATCAGCCGCGCGCTGCGCGCGAAGGTGAAATAGTTCCACGCCCAGTGAAGGATGACGGAAAAGCGGCTGCGAAATCCGACCAGGAACCAGACGTGGGCGACGCACCAGATCAGCCACGCCGGAAAACCTGAGAGGCGAATGCGCCCGAAGTCGGCAACGGCGCGGCGGCGGCCGATGGTGGCGAGGTTTCCGAACTCGCGGTATCGGAACGGCTTCAGGGTTCGGCCGAGGATGCGGTCGGCGACATAATGCCCCTGTTGCTTCGCAACGGGAGCGACTCCCGGAAGCGTGCCGCCGCGGCCATCGCCGCAGGAGGCTGTGTCGCCAATCGCGAAGATGTTGTGGTGACCAAGGGCGAAGAGATCGGCGCCGACGAACACTCGGCCGGCGCGATCGGAACGAGCGCCGAGCCATTCTGCCGCGGGAGATGCCTGAACTCCGGCGGCCCAGACAGTCGTGTGGGTCATGATCGTGTCGCTGCCCACGCGAACATGATGCGGCCCAATGTCCGAGACCGCGTCGCCAAGCCGGACCTCGACTCCAAGCTGCTCGAGCGCGCGGATAGTGCAGCGCGACAGTTCAGGCGGAAAGGAGGGTAACAGCCGCGGACCGGCTTCGATCAGGATTACACGCGAGCAATGCGGCGTGATCGAGCGGAAATCGCGCGACACCGACTGGCGGGCGAGCTCGGCGATTGCGCCGGCCATCTCTACGCCGGTCGGACCGCCGCCGATGACGACGAAGGTCAGCAGTGCATTGCGGGTCTTGAGATTGCGCTCGGTCTCCGCCCGTTCGAGCGCGAGGAGCACCCGGCGGCGGACCGCGGTCGCGTCCTCGATGCTCTTGATGCCTGGCGCGTGCGCGGCCCAGCCGTCGCGGCCGAAGTAGGAATGGCGCGCGCCAGTGGCGAGGATCAGCCAGTCGTAGCGTAGCGAGCGCCCACTCGACAGGTGAACGCTGTTCGCGACCGGAACGACGCCGCACACGCTGTCGAGCAAGACCCGCACATTGTCGGCGCGCGCGAGGATTGAGCGGATCGGTGCGGCTATGTCGGCCGGCGACAGGGCGGCGGTGGCGACTTGGTAGAGCAAGGGCTGGAACAGATGATGATTGCGCCGGTCGACGACGGTGACGTCGACCGGCTGCCCGGACAGCCGCTTGGCCGCCTCGAGGCCACCGAAACCGGCGCCGACTATCACCACGCGCGGATGTCTGGCCATCAAAGCGCCAGCAGATCGTCCGCCGCCGGGCGGTAGGCGCGGGCATAGCGGATCCGCGTTTTGCCGTGGCGGGTCGAGCGGTTGCTCTTGCTCATCCACAGGACGGCGGCGGCGAGGTGTGGGCAAAGGGGGCGGGGTTGAGTTTGCGATTGCTGGGTCATTGTGCGGTCCATCCTCCATCGACGGCAATTGATGTGCCGGTGATTGACGCTGCGGCGGGAGAGCTCAGAAACACGGCGAGTTCGCCAAGCTCCTCGACGGTGGCGAAGCGTTTGCTCGGCTGCGCTGCGAGCAGCACGTCGTTGATGACTTCGTCGCGGCTGATTCCGCGGGCCTTGGCGGTGTCGTCGATTTGCTTCTCGACCAACGGCGTCCAGACATAACCAGGACAGATGGCGTTGCACGTGATGCCGAAGCGCGCGGCTTCGAGCCCGACGGTCTTGGTGAGGCCGAGAATGCCGTGCTTCGCGGCGACATAGGCGCTCTTGAAGGGCGAGGCGACGAGAGCGTGCGCCGACGCGACATTGATGATCCGGCCGAAGCCGCCCTGTTTCATCGCGGGGATTGCTGTGCGGATCGTGTGGAAGGCGGCGGAGAGGTTGAGCGCGATGATCGCGTTCCATTTCTCGACAGGGAAATCCTCGATCGGCGAGACGTGTTGGATCCCGGCATTGTTGACCAGGATGTCGAGCCGGCCGAAGCGCTCGAGCGTGTTCCTGACAAGCGTCGCGCAGGCGTCTGAGTCTAACAGGTTCGCTCCGTCGTAGACCGCGCGCTTGCCGAGGCCCGCGCACTCGCTGCACAGTTCGTCGATCACGCGCTGGTCGGCGATTCCGTTGATGACGACGTCGGCGCCCGCCGAGGCAAAAGCGCGGGCAATGCCGAGGCCGATCCCGCTGGTCGAACCGGTGACAATCGCGACGCGACCGTCGAGCGGCTTCATAGCGTCACGCGCAAGGCCAATCGTGGGCATGTCCATGTCGGCAGTCTCCTGTTTCGCGGCGGAATCTGCAGGACTGATGGCTTCAGCTGAAATGCCGTTTGTGCATCGACTTCATGCCGACATCCGATTGGGCGGGCGCAGCGCGAACCCGTAATTCTCAAGCCACGCCACGAGGCCGGGTCTGAGCTCGGCGGCGCCCGGACGAAAAAGATCCCGCGTCCAGCACAGCCGGCCTCGGGGCGACCAGTTTTCGCTCAACAACAGGATGTCGACCATGAACACTATGATCAAAGTTGCGCCGATCGCTCTCGTCGCGGCGCTTGCTTTCGCTGCTCCCGCCAGTGCCGCTGGGCTTTGCCCGAAGGCGGGCACAATGAGCCTCGCTGGCGCGCCGATGATGCCGAAGCGCGTCTCTGATACGATCCTCAGCACGGTCGACCTCGGCCCTGAGATCAGCGTCAACGGCCGCATGCTGCGGACTCGCCGCCTCGTGATTCAGCCGGGCGGAATCGTTCCGCTGCACAGCCACAAGGATCGGCCGGCGCTGATTTATACGGTCAGCGGCTCGATCACCGAATACAGCTCGGCCTGCGGCGCCCCGATCCAGCACAAGGCCGGCAGCATCAGCCGCGAAGCCGAGGGCCTCAGCCATTACTGGGTCAACCACGGCAAGGTGCCCGCGGTCGTCCTCTCGTCGGACGTCTTCCACTCGGGGAAGGCCGATTCCGCGATGTAGTTCCCCCGCCGGCCAGCCCCCGCTCCCTTCGCTGCCGGCATCCCGTGGCGTCCCGCGCTGCCCCTCGCGGGGCGCCACATCCCTTCTGTTGGGGCAGCACCAGGAGACAAAAATGAACAAGCTCAATGCGCTCGCGGCCGCGGGTGTCCTCGCGTCGCTGACTGCCGCTGCCGCTCAGGCGAGCCCGGTGGCGCCGCAGCCGAACAAGGACAAATGCTACGGCATCTCGCTCGCCGGCAAGAATGATTGCAAGGCCGGCGCCGGCACGACCTGCGCGGGCACCTCGCACAAGAATTATCAGGGCGACGCCTGGAAATACGTCGCCAAGGGCACCTGCACGTCGATCAAGACGCCCAAGGGTCCTGGCTCGCTGTCTCCCGTCACAGGACGCTGAGCCATGATCCCCGCCGCCGGTGTCGGCTTCAAAGCCGAGCATTTTGCAGAGGCGCTTGCCGCGCCGGCGGCGGACCTCTGGTTCGAAGTGCATGCCGAAAATTACATGGTCGCTGGCGGTCCGCGCCTCGCCATGCTCGCGGCGGTCCGGCGCGACCGGCCGCTGTCGCTTCATGGTGTCGGCATGTCGCTGGCCGGAGCGGCCGATCCCGACCCGGATCACCTCGCCGCGCTGAAGGGCCTGGTCGACCGGTTCGAGCCGGCGCTCGTCTCCGAGCACCTTGCCTGGTCGCGGCTCGACGGGCGCTGCTTCCCCGATCTCCTGCCCGTGCCGCGGACGAATGAGGTGCTGAAGCGCCTCGCGGCGAACATCAGCCGGGTCCAGGACGCGCTCGGGCGCGAGATCCTGATCGAGAATCCCACGCACTACCTCGCGCTGCGCGATCATCAGTGGAGCGAGACCAGCTTCCTTTGCGAGCTCGCGCGACGCACCGGCTGCAGGCTGTTGATTGACGTGAACAATGTTGCCGTCGGCGCGCACAACCTCGGTTATGACGCCGCCGCTTGGCTAGAAGCGATCCCGGCGAAACTCGTCGGTGAGATCCACCTCGCCGGGCACACGCTCGACGGCGAAGGCACGCTGCTGATCGACAGCCACGATGCGCCGATCAGCGACGAAGTCTGGCAGCTCTACGACGGTTTCATCGCACGCGTTGGTCCGACGCCGACCCTGATCGAGCGGGACGGCAATCTACCTCCGTTCCGGGACCTCATGGCCGAGCGCGAGCGCGCGCAGGGCATTCTCGGCGGGAGCCTGGCTCTTGCTGCTTGAGTTCCAGCGCGACTTCGCCGCGGCGATCGACGCTCCGGCCGAGGGACCGTTGCGCATCTACCGCAACACGGTGCTGAGCGGCTGCGTCGACGCGCTGCGCGCCAATTATCCCGTCGTCGTGCAGCTGCTCGGTAACGAGATGTTCGACGCTGTCGCTGCCCTGCACGCCGCCGAATGCCCCCCGCGCAAACCGGTGCTGGCGCTGTATGGAGCGCGCTTCCCGGACTGGCTCGAAGGCCAGTCGTGGGTGCGCGATCTTCGCTACGTACCCGACGTGGCGAGGATCGAGCGGCTGTATGTCGAGGCGTTGTTCGCTGCCGACGCCGAGCCGCTTCAGATGTCGATGCTCGCCGGCCTCGACGATTGGCAGGGCCTGCATCTCCCGCCTCATCCTGCGACGCGCTTCGACTGGCTGACTTCGCCGGCGATGAGCATCTGGCTCGCCCACCGCGACGGCGTGGAAGGCGCGCTCGAGTTCGAGTGGCACGCGCAAGGCCTGCTGTTCACCCGGCCGGCGCTCGAGGTCCAGCCGATCCGCCTGTGCCGCCCGGGGCACCGCTTCCTCTTCGGAATTCGCCTGGGCGAAAGCGTCGGCGCCGCCGCGATCGCCACGGCCAACCTCTATCCTGAAACAGATATCGGGTCGCTGTTCTCATTCCTCGTCAATTGCGGCGCTTTCGCCGCCCCATCCCACAGGAGCTGATCATGGCCACCGCCCCAACCGCGGCGTCGTTCAACTGGCGCGCACCGTTCCAATTACTCGCCGACACCGCCGCGAAACTCCTCCCGTTGTCGCTGCTGCTGCTCGTACAGCGGCTTGGGATTGCCGCGGTCTTCTTTATGTCCGGCAGGACCAAGATCGCCGAAGGCAGCTGGTTTACGATCGACGATGGTGCGTTCGAGTTGTTCCGCACCGATTACGCGCTACCGGTCATCCCGGCCGTTCCGGCAACCTACGCCGCGACGACTGCCGAGCATCTGTTTCCGATCCTGCTGACGCTGGGACTCTTCACCCGCGTCTCCGCCGGCGGCCTGCTGGTGATGACCGCGGTCATCGAAATCTTCGTCTATCCCGACGCCTGGCCGACGCATTTGAGCTGGGCGGGATTGCTGTTGCCCCTCATTGCCCTCGGAGGCGGCAAACTCTCGCTTGATCGCGTTTTGCGCATCCCTTGAGCGCAACCCAGGACGTTGGAAGAGGCTCGCGGCCGAATAAGCCGCGGGCCTCTTGCATTCCCGCTATGACACACATGCAACACGGGCATTGGAGAAGCACCCCGTCTTCGTGCGACAAATAACCTCACGAACTCAAGCATTGTGTAGGTGTCGCTATGGCCCAGATGCAGTCGTTCCAGATGATCGAAGAGATGAAGGAATTTGCGACCTTCACGTCCGCCGAGCAACGGTACATTCGCCGTTCGCTCGACGTCGCCAGGCAGGGCATCGACGCCGCCGAACGCTGGTCACGCAATGCTGCGGAAGAAGCCGGCATCCGGGCGCAGGCGGCGCTCTACCGTACTTTGATCCAAGCCATCCGCGCTGCCGTTCCCGACGACATCGCGATTGAGGCCACCGCGGACTTCATCGG
>Ga0207690_10002268_pt1 | contig 11727 bp, 11 predicted proteins | sample KBSC23metaG_FD_184315 | JGI IMG/M metagenome (GOLD analysis project Ga0207690, IMG submission 184315) | Corn rhizosphere microbial communities from Kellogg Biological Station, Michigan, USA - KBS C2-3 metaG (SPAdes) (version 2) | ecosystem: Host-associated > Plants > Roots > Rhizosphere > Soil ...
GACCAAGCGCGGTCGGCCTCGCTGCCGGCATTGCCGACGACATTGCCCCACCGCGCCGCGGGCTGGTCGAGCCCGGCGGTGAGCATCGAGGCGACGAGGTCGTCGGCGCGCTTGGCGTAATTGGCGGAAGGCGCGATCCCAGCGGCGGCGGTGGCGGTGAGGATCAGGCGGGCGTAGCGGCCGCCGGGCGGGTCCTTGTCGTCCCACAGGCCGCGCATCGCGTCGATCCGGTCGTCGGCGCTCCCGGCATAGGCCTTGCGGAAGCGGCCGGCGAGCGTGTCGTTGAGGTCGCTCGGGTCCGTCTGGTCGGCGATCAGGCTGAACATGTCGACGAGGTTGGCGTGGCTGAACACGCCGAGCGCGGCGGCGGTCTGCGCCGCGTCCACGCGCTGCTCGATCGGGATCATCGGCGCGCGCGCTTCCCACGCCCAGACTTGCGGGCCGGCGCCGTTCATCAAATTCTTGGGGACCGGAACGCCCGTCGCCGCGGCGAGGCCGAAGCGCCAGCTGTTGATGCTGTCGACGCCCTCCCACTGGATGGAGACGGCGCGGCGGGTGTTGAGGCCGGCGCCGATCACCTTCTGCGCGAGGAGATAGTCCACCCCGCCCGAGCCGTTGCCCTGGCGGGCCTGGTCGATGAGCTGGCTGGCGCGGCCGCTGTCGCCCTGGAGCGCGGCGCACATCGCTTCGGAGAGGCTCCACACCGGCTCGTCCGAGACGAGGCGGCCGGGCGCCACCAGCGGGCAGAGCGCGGCCGGGTCGGCCGTCGCCAGCGCCACCTGGACCGCGACGGTGAACATGCGCGGCGTGAAGCGGTCCACGTCGACTGCCTGGACGAGCATGCGCGCCGCGTCCGCCTCGCCCATGCGCAGCAGCAGCCAGGCGCGCTCGGCGACCCAGTCGACCTCGTTCACGCCCTGCGGCGCCGGCATTTCGGAGAGCAGGGCGCGGCGCAGCAGGATCGAGGTCCAGCGGCTCGGCAGCGGCGCGTCGAGGCGGCGCATCAGCGACGCCAGGAAGACGCCGTTGGCGCCGCCGAACTCGCCCGGCCCGAGGCCCCAATTGTCAGGCGTCAGGACGCCGACGACGTTGGTGAGGCGGCGCGAGGCGTCGGGAATCTCGATCTGAGGCGCGGCCTGGGTCTGCTGGTCCTCGGCCTCGGGGACCACCGTTTCCTCGCCCGCGCCGCCCGTGTCGACGCCGGCGGCGGCCGCGGCGGCGGCATTCTGCTCCGGCGTCGAATTGTCGGTGGGGGCGGTGGGAGCGGCTTCGGGGGCGGGAGTCGCCGCCTTGGGCGCGGGCGCGGCGCCGGGATCGCCGAAGCCCGGCGGCAGGTCCGGCGGCGGCGCCGCCTTGTCGCGCTGGCCGGCCGACGGGCCCGCGAAAGCGAGCGCCGCCACGCCGGCGAGGATGAGGCCGGTCCTAGTGGGCCAGCGCCGCATTCGTCACGTCCTGCTCGATATGCTGGGTCGGCACCTCGCGCGTGCGGGTGCTCAGCCAGACGAGGAAGGCGATCAGCGCCACGAGCAGAATGATGAGGATCGTCGAGACCGGCGAACGGCGCCGGCGGGGAGGCGGGGAGATACGCATGGCGCGCCTTTTGCCCCACCGGCGGCCCCTGTGTATAGCCCCCGCCGCCATGGCCGCGCCGCTTTCCCAGCCCGTCCGGGCGCCCGACCGCTGCATCGTGCTCGTCGGCCTGATGGGCGCAGGCAAGACGACGGTGGGGCGGCGGCTGGCGAAGCGGCTCGGCCTTCCCTTCCTGGACAGCGACGAGGAGATCGAGCGCGCCGCCGACCATTCGATCGCCGAAATCTTCGACCGGTTCGGCGAGGCGAGCTTCCGCGACGGCGAGCGCCGGGTGCTCAGGCGACTGATCGGTGGGCCGCCCAAGGTGATCGCCACCGGCGGCGGCGCCTTCATGGACCCGGAGACGCGGACGCTGATCCTCGAGCAGGCGGTGGCGGTGTGGCTCAGGGCCGAGGTCGAGACCCTCGCCGAACGGGCGGTGCGGCGCGGCCAGCGGCCTTTGCTCAAGGACAGGGATCCCGCCGAGGTGCTGCGCGCGCTGGCGGCGGTGCGCGACCCCGTTTACGCCGAGGCGCCGCTCCACATCCGGAGCGACGGCGGCAGCCACGAGCAGGCGGTGGACGCTATCCTCGCCGCGCTCGGGCTGGAGGAGGAGGGCGAACGTGCGGCAGGTTGAGGTCGGGCTCGGCGAGCGCTCCTACCGGATCGACATCGCGCCCGGCGCGCTGGCCCGCGCGGGCGAGGCGCTGGTACCCTATGCGGGCCGGGGACGGCTGGTGGTCGTCACCGACGCAAACGTCTGGGCGGCGCAGGGGGAGAGGCTGCGCGGCTCCGGCCTCGCCATCGAGCCGCTGGTCGTGCCGCCGGGCGAAGCAAGCAAGAGTTGGGCGCAGCTCGAGAGGCTGGTCGAGCGGCTGCTCGCGCTCAACGTCGAGCGGGGCGAGGCGATCGTCGCCTTCGGCGGCGGCATGGTCGGCGACCTCGCGGGCTTCGCCGCGTCGATCCTCAAGCGCGGCTGCCCTTATGTGCAGGTCCCGACGACATTGCTCGCCCAGGTCGATTCGTCGGTTGGCGGAAAGACGGCGATCAACGCCGCCGGCGGCAAGAACATGGTCGGCGCCTTCCACCAGCCGGCTTATGTGCTGATCGATCCCGAAACGCTGGCCACGCTGCCGGAGCGCGAGCTCGCAGCCGGCTATGCCGAGGTGGTGAAATACGGCCTGATCGACGATGCCGACTTCTTCGCCTGGTGCGAGGGGCACGGCGCCGCGCTGCTGGGCGGCGATCAGGCGGCGCGGATCGAGGCGATCGAGCATTGCGTGCGCGCCAAGGCGCGGATCGTCGGCGAGGACGAGCGCGAGACCAAGGGCCGCCGCGCCCTCCTCAACCTCGGGCATACGTTCGGCCACGCGGTGGAGGCGGAGAGCGGCTACGCCGTCCTCCACGGCGAGGCGGTGGCGATCGGCATGCTCCTCGCCTTCCGCTTCTCCGCCGCGCGGGGGCTCTGCCCGACGGCCGACGCGGAGCGGGTCGAGGCGCACCTCGCAAGCGCGGGGCTCCCGACCCGGCTGACGGTGGGGACGCCGCAGCGCCTCGTCGCCCACATCGCGTCGGACAAGAAAGCGAGCGGCGGCCGCGTCGCCTTTATACTGACGCATGGGATCGGCGAGGCATTCGTCGATATGTCGGTGGAGCTGGGGGAGGTTGAGGCGTTCCTGGCGCGGGAACTGGCCCGGTAGCTCGTCACCCCGGACTTGATCCGGGTCCACCTTAGTTCCGCGCTGTGCGCTTAAAGGAAAGAGTGGATGCCGGATCAAGCCCGGCATGACGAAATATGGTCACGTCCCCTCCCCTTCCGCCGCCGGTTCGGGCGCGACGATCATCCGGTCGATGCGCGCGCGCAGGTCGCCGGTCTCGAGCTGGGCCTTGAGGCGCTCGCGGTCGCGGGCGCGGTAGAGCTCCTCGGTGCGGTCGATCTCCTCGCGATCGACGCCGACCTTGGCCATCGCCATTCGCGCCATGCGCACGGCCGAATCGAGCACTTCGCGCACCGCCCCGGCCACCGGCGCATCCTTGAGCTTCAAGAGCGCGCGGCGGTCGAAGGCGCGGACGAAGATCGCCGCGTTCGGGAAGGCCTCGTGAACGCCTTCGAGGAATTCGGGCTCGATCTGGTCGCCGTCGGTGCAGAAGAGGATGAGCTCGGCGTCGGCCGCGCCCGCCTGCCGCAGGAGGTCGAGCCGCGTGCCGTCGCCATAATAGACCTTGGCGCCGAAGCTGCCGGCCACGTCGATCATCTCGATGTCGATGTCGACGAGGGTGACGGCGATCCCCTGCGCGATCAGCATCTGCGCGACGGTCTGGCCGAACCGGCCGTAGCCGACGATGATCGCGTTGGCGCCGTCCGCCTCCGGTCCGTCGCGCTCCTCGTCCTTGCGGACCGGTTCCGAGCGCAGCCCCCTGGTCGCCATCATCAGGAACGGCGTCGTCGCCATGGAGAGGGTGACGATCGCGCCGAACAGGCTCGCCGCCTCCGGCGCGATCAGGAAGGCGCGCTGGGCCTGCGCGAAGAGGACGAAGCCGAATTCGCCGCCCTGGCTCAGCAGCAGCCCGAGGCCGAGCGCCGGCCGCCATGCCATGCGGAAGGCGGCGGCGAGGCCTGTGATCAGCCCCGCCTTCAGCGCGATCAGCGCCAGCGCCATGCCGAGCACGAAGAAGGGCCGCTCGGCGATGGCGTGGAGGTCGAGCATCATGCCGACGGCGAGGAAGAAGAGGCCGAGCAGGATCGAGCGGAACGGCTCGACGTCCGCCTCCAGCTCGTGCCGGTAGGGCGTATCGGCGAGCATGACGCCGGCGATGAACGCGCCCAACGCGGTCGAGAGGCCGAGCAGCTCCATGACGGCGGCGCTGGCGATGACGGTGAACAGTCCGGCGAAGACGAACATCTCGCGCTCGCCGAGATTGCCGATCAGGCGGAAGAAGGGGCGCAGCACGAACCGGCCGGCGACGATCAGGCCGACGATCGCCCCGACCGTGGAGAGCGCCACCTGCCAGCCGGGCGGCCCGCCTGCATCGGCCGGATTGCGGGACATCGCCGCGACGATGGTGATCAGCGGCACGATCGAGAGATCCTGGAAGAGCAGGATCGAGAAGGCGCGCTCGCCGAACGGGGTGCGCAGCCGCCCGGCGGACTGGAGCAGAGGCAGCACCTGCGCCGTCGACGATAAGGCAAGCGGCAGTCCGAGCGCGATGCAGGCGGCCGGCGACGAGCGTGTCGCCAGCCAGACGAGGGCGGCGGCGGCGAGGCCGCAGAGCACCACCTGGAGCAGGCCGAAGCCGAAAATGTCTTGGCGCATCCGCCACAGCCGGCCGGGATTGAGCTCCAGCCCGACGAGGAAGAGGAGGAGGACGATGCCGATCTCGGCGATCTCCAGCATCGCCTCGCCGCCATGGACGAGCCCGAGCATCTGCGGCCCCACCAGCGCCCCGGCGACGAGGTAGCCGAGGGTCGCGCCTAGGCCGAGGCGGCGGAACAGCAGGACGAAGAACAGCCCGAAGCCGAGCAGGATGACCCCGTCGGCGAGCAGGCTGGCCGGCGCGTGGACGCCGCTCACGCCGCCGCCCTGACGCGCGCGTCCGCGAGCGCGGCGGCGGCCGCCTCGAACGGGAGCAGGATGGCCGCGTGGCGTGCCGGAAAAGCGCGCGCGGCCGCGAAGACTTCCAGGCCGGGCCACGAGCCGGGATCGTGCGCAGCGCCTGTGAGATAGGCGGCAAGGGACGCGCGTGCGGCGTCCAGCTCGGCGAGCGTTCGCCCAATCGCCTCCGCGCCCAGCAGCGCCGCCGAAGCCTGGCCGAGCGCGCAGGCCCTCACCTCCTGACCGAGCGCGTCGATCCGCCCCTCCCCGTCAAGCACCACGTCGATCGCGACGCGGCTGCCGCAGGCCTTCGAGCGACGCTCCGCGCTCCCCTGCGGCGCGTCGAGGCGGCCGAGATGCGGTATCGATGCGGCAAGGCGCAGGATGTCGCGGCTGTAGAGGGCGGAGGGCACGGCGGGGATATAGGACGGCAAGGCGGTGCCGTCACTCTGCCTCCCCATCGCGAGATGGGGAGGCACTAAGCTCGCCGCCAGGTCGTGCCCTGCGGACCGTCTTCCAGCACCACGCCTTCCGCCGCCAGCTCCGCGCGAATCCGATCCGCCTCGCTGAAGTCGCGCGCCTTCTTCGCCTCCGCGCGCGCGGCGACGAGGCCGTCGATGCGGGCGTCGCCCTCTCCCTGGAACCAGCTCTGCTGGTCCTGCCCGAGCAGGCCGAGCAGCGCGGCCGAGGCCTTGAGCACCCGCGGATCCTCCAGCGCGCCCAGCCGCGACAAAGCCAGCGGCGTGTTGAGGTCGTCCGCCAGCGCGTCGAGCACGCCGGCGTCGGCCTCGCCCGCCTCCGCCTCGCCCGCCGCGCGGTAGAGCCGGTCGAGCGTCGCCTTCGACTGGGCGATCAGCGCCTCCGACCATTCGAGCGGCTGGCGGTAATGGGCGGACAGCAAGGCGAGGCGGAGCGTCTCACCCTTGTGGCCCTGCTCCAGCAGCTCGCCGACCGTCACGACATTGCCGAGGCTCTTCGACATCTTCTCGCCGCCGGCCATGGAGAGGAAGCCGTTGTGCACCCAGTAGCGGGCGAGCGGCGCGCCTTCATGGGCGCAGCGGCTCTGGGCGATCTCGTTCTCGTGGTGCGGGAAGATGAGGTCGAGCCCGCCGCCGTGAATGTCGATCGTCGTGCCGAGGTGCCGCGCGATCATCGCCGAGCATTCGATGTGCCAGCCAGGGCGTCCCCTGCCCCACGGACTCTCCCAGCCGATCATCTCGGCCGGAGAGGGCTTCCAGAGCACGAAGTCGGCCGGATCCTTCTTGTAGGACGCGACCTCGACCCGGGCGCCGGCGATCATCGCCTCGCGGTCGCGGCGGCCCAGCGCGCCGTAATCGGGGTCCGAGGGCACATGGAAGAGGACGTGGCCGTCCGCCTCGTAGGCGTGGCCGGTCTCGACCAGCCGCGCGATCATCGCGACCATCTCCGCGACCGTCTCGGTCGCCCTCGGCGCAAGGTCCGGCGGCCGGACGCCAAGCGCCCCCATGTCGGCGAGGTAGAAATCTTCGTAGCGACGCGTCACCACCGACGGATCGACGCCTTCCGCCCGCGCCGCGTCGATGATCTTGTCGTCGACGTCCGTGACATTGCGGGCGTAGACGAGGCTGGTCTCCCCGTAGACGTGGCGGAGCAGCCGGGCGAGCGTGTCGAACACCACCGCCGGCCGCGCATTGCCGATATGGGCGCGGTTGTAGACGGTCGGCCCGCACACATACATCGTCACCCGCTTCGGATCGGCGGGCGCGAAGGCGCGCTTCTCCCGCGCCAGCGTATCGTGGAGCCGGATCTCGCTCATGCGCCGTTCGCGGGCTGGGCGACCGGGCGCTGCGGGTAATTGGGATCGCGCGAATGGCCTCGGCGCCAGTCGACGAAGTCGACGATCGCGCGGCCGCTCGCGTAGAGCAACGGGTAGGTCTTCGACTCCGCCAGCCAGGCGGGCCGCTGCGCGTCGCCGCCGTAGACGGTGTCGTAGACGAGGTTCGCGCCGAGATAGAGCAAGGTCGCGCCGATCAGCCCCTTCAATGCCCCGAAGCCGGCGCCGAGCACCCGGTCCACCGGTCCGATGACCGAGCGCTTCACCCCGCCCCCGACGCGCCGCGACACGAATTTGCCGGCCAGGAAGACAAGGCCGAAGACCAGCGCAAAGGCGAGCACCGCCGCACCGGCGTGGGTGCCGACCGGCCCGGCGAGGGCGTTCGTCACCGGGCCGTGGAGCAATTTCAGGAACACGATGGCGACGATCCAGGCGGCGAGGCTCAGCACCTCGCCGACGAATCCCTTGAACCAGCCCGTCACCAGGCCGGCGCCGACGAGCAGGATGACGATGATGTCGAGCGCGGTCATGCTGCGGTTGCTAACGAGAGAATGAGTCGAGGGGAAGACATACTCCCCTCTCCCCGGCGGGGAGAGGGGCCGGGGGTGAGGGGCGTCGGGCTTATCCGGATAAGGCCGAGCCCCTCACCCTAACCCTCTCCCCGCTGGGGAGAGGGGATCTCACCGCCCCAGCACGTGATCGACCAAGTCCCGCAGGGTCCTGAAGCCGGTCAGCGCCAGCCCTCCCTTCTCCGCCTTCAGCGAGCTCGGGACCAGCGCCCGCTCGAAGCCGAGCTTCGCCGCTTCCTTCAACCGCAATGCCCCATGCGCCACGGGGCGCAGCTCGCCGGAGAGGGCGATCTCGCCGAACGCCACCGCCTCCGCCGGCACCGGCCGCTCGGACAAAGCCGACACCAGCGCCGCCGCCACCGCAAGGTCCGCCGCCGGATCGCTGACCCGGTAGCCGCCGGCGATGTTGAGATAGACCTCGCAGGTCGAGAAGCTGAGGCCGCAGCGCGCCTCGAGCACCGCCAGCACCATCGCCAGCCGCCCAGCGTCCCAGCCCACCACGGCGCGCCGCGGCGTCGCCCCGCTGGCGAGGCGGACGGTGAGCGCCTGGATCTCGACCAGCACCGGCCGCGTCCCCTCGAGCGCCGGGAACACCACCGCGCCGGGCACCGCCTCGCCGCGATGGGTGAGGAACAGCGCGCTCGGATTGCCGACCTCGTCGAGTCCCCCCTCCCCCATCGCGAAGACCCCGATCTCGTCGGTGCCGCCGAAGCGGTTCTTGGCGGCGCGCAGGATGCGATATTGATGGCTGCGCTCGCCCTCGAAGCTCAGCACCGTGTCGACCATATGCTCGAGCACGCGCGGGCCGGCGATCGCACCGTCCTTGGTGACGTGGCCGACGAGGACGAGCGCGCAGCCGCTCTCCTTGGCGTAGCGGATCAGCTCGCCCGCCGAGGCGCGGACCTGGCTGACCGTGCCGGGCGCGCCCTCGATGAGGTCCGAATGCATGGTCTGGATCGAATCGATGACGAGCAGCGCCGGCGCCGGGGCGTCGCCGAGCGTCGTCAGGATGTCACGCACCGAGGTGGCGGCGGCGAGCTTGACCGGCGCCCCGCCGAGGCCGAGCCGGCGCGCCCTGAGGCGCACCTGGTCGGTCGCCTCCTCGCCGGAAATATAGGCGACGGGGCGGCCCGCCTCGGCGATCTTCGCCGCCGCCTGGAGGAGAAGAGTCGACTTGCCGATGCCGGGATCGCCGCCGATCAGCGTCGCCGAGCCCGCGACGATGCCGCCGCCGAGCGCCCGGTCGAGCTCGCCGATGCCGGTCGGCAGGCGCGGCGGCAGCGGCACGTCCTTGTCGAGGCCGACGAGGTCGATCGCCCGCCCCCCGCCGCGCAGGTTGTGGCGCGCGGCGAAGGGCGTCACCACGGCGCCCGCATCCTCGACCAGGCTGTTCCATTCCGAACAGTCCGGGCACTGGCCCTGCCAGCGGCCCTGCACTCCGCCGCAGCTCTGGCAGACATAGCGTGTTCTTGGTTTGGCCATAATGCCGGACTAACCCGGATCGGGCGCGGAAGAAAGCGATTCATCGCCGCTTCATCGTCTGCGAAGGAACAGGCCGGCCCCGCCCGCATTCAAGGGACGGGGCTGAACCCGAGCGGAGAGTAACCTTGTTCATCCAGATTCATGCCGACAACCAGGTGGAAAGCGACAGCGAGCGGGACGGCCGGCTCGAGGACCAGATCCGGCAGCGGCTCGCCCGCTTTGAAGGGCGGATCACCGACGTCGAGGTCCACGTCTCGGACCTGAACGGCTCCAAGGGCGGCAATGCGGACCTGCGCTGCACGATCGAGGCGCGGGTGAACGGCATCCCGCCGGTCGCGGCGATCGACGAGGGCACCAATGTCGACCGCGCCGTGATCGGCGCCGCCAAGAAGGTGGTCCGCGCGCTCGACCATCAGCTCGGCAAGCTGCGCGACGGGCGCGGCTGAAGGACCATTGCAGTGGAAGCGGCGGCGCGGCAGGGGGAACCATGATCCGCGTCGCCAGCTACAACATGCGCAAGGCGATCGGCACCGACCGCCGGCGTCGCCCCGAGCGGACGCTCGCCGTCCTGTGCGAGCTCGACGCCGACGTCATCGCCCTCCAGGAAGCCGACCGGCGCTTCGGCACGCGCGCGAGCGCCATCCCGCCGCACATGATCGAGGAGCATAGCGGCTACAAGCCGGTGCCGTTCGAGACGCGCGACGGCTCGATCGGCTGGCACGGCAACGCCCTGCTCGTGAAGAAAGAGGTGGAGATCGCGTCCAGCGAGGTCCTCCACCTCCCCTCGCTCGAGCCGCGCGGCGCGGTGGTGGCGGAGCTGCGGCTCGGCGACGCGGCGCTCCGCGTCGTCGGCATGCATCTCGACCTTTCCGGCTTGTGGCGGCGGCGGCAGGCCCACGCCGTCCTCGCCCATATCGACGCGCGGACCGAGGCGATGCCGACGGTGCTGATGGGAGACCTGAACGAGTGGAGCACCCGCGGCGGCTGCCTGCGCGATTTCGCCGCGCGGCTCGCCTTCGCTGAATGCGGCCGCAGCTTCCACACCCGCCGTCCGGTCGTCCAGCTCGACCGGATCATGGTCACGCCCGAGCTCGCCATCGCCGCCTGCGGCGTCCACCAGAGCGCCACCGCCCGCAAGGCGAGCGACCATTTTCCGGTCTGGGCGGAAGTCGAGGCGGCCTGAAAAGACGCCCCTCCCCGCCTCCCCTCCCTGGAAGGGACGGGCCGGGGGATGGGTAGCCGAGCGAAGCGAGGCTTCTCTGAGTCGGACTACAGTTCGCCTCCGGCGCCCACCCCTAACCCCTCCCTTTCAGGGAGGGAAACACGCGGCTATCAGACAGGACATGACCAGCGACTACATGTCCGGCTTCGGCAGCCATTTCGCGACCGAGGCGGTGGCGGGGGCGCTGCCGGAAGGCCGCAACTCGCCGCAGAAGCCCGCCTTCGGGCTCTATGCCGAGCAGCTTTCCGGCACCGCCTTCACCGCCCCGCGCGCCGAGAACCGCCGCTCGTGGCTCTACCGGATGCGCCCCTCCGCCGAGCACCCGCCTTACCGGCACTACGAAGGCGCGCCGCTGTTCGCGCCGGGCACTGTTGCCGAGCCCCTCGCCCCCAACCGCCTGCGCTGGGACCCGCTCGCCTGGCCGGACGAGCCCGCCGACCTCGTCGACAGCCTCACGACGATGGTGGCCAACCGCAGCCCGGAGGATCTGGAGGGCGTCGCCGTCCACATCTACCGCGCCGCGAAGGACATGCAGCACCGCTGCTTCTTCAACGCCGACGGGGAGATGCTGTTCATCCCCGAGCAGGGCCGCCTCACCCTCTTCACCGAGATGGGCCGGATCGACCTGGCGCCCGGCGAGGTCGCGCTCGTCCCGCGCGGCGTCCGCTTCCGCGCGGCGCTGCCCGACGGCAGGGCGCGCGGCTATGTCGCCGAGAATCACGGCGCGCTGTTCCGCCTCCCCGAGCTGGGCCCGATCGGCTCCAACGGCCTCGCCAACCCGCGCGACTTCCTGACGCCGGTGGCGCACTATGAAGACGCCGAGGGCGAGGTGGAGCTCGTCCAGAAATATCTGGGCAGCCTGTGGACGACGACGCTCGACCACTCGCCGCTCGACGTCGTCGCCTGGCACGGCAACCTCGCGCCGTGGAAATACGACCTCGCCCGCTTCAACACGATCGGCACGGTGAGCTTCGACCACCCCGACCCGTCGATCTTCACCGTCCTCACCAGCCCGTCCGACGTGCCGGGCCGCGCCAACGCCGATTTCGTGATCTTCCCGCCGCGCTGGATGGTCGCCGAGGACACGTTCCGGCCGCCCTGGTTCCACCGCAACGTGATGAGCGAGTGCATGGGCCTCATCCACGGCGCCTACGACGCCAAGGCCGACGGCTTCGCCCCGGGCGGGCTCTCGCTCCACAATTTGATGGCGGGCCACGGCCCCGACGTCGCCAGCTGGAAGGGCGCGAGCGAGGCCGCGCTCGCGCCGCACAAGATCGAAGGCACGATGGCCTTCATGGTCGAGAGCTGCTGGCCCTTCCGCCCGACCGCCTTCGCCCTGGACAGCGCCCAGGGCGACTATGACTCGGCCTGGGGCGGCTTTCCGAAGGCCCGGCTGCCCGGCTAGTTGGTCCGCGCCTGGGCCAGGCGGGAGCCGTCGCCGCGGATCATGTCGAGGCCGCCCACCGTATCGCCGGCGAC
>Ga0207690_10002270_pt1 | contig 11722 bp, 15 predicted proteins | sample KBSC23metaG_FD_184315 | JGI IMG/M metagenome (GOLD analysis project Ga0207690, IMG submission 184315) | Corn rhizosphere microbial communities from Kellogg Biological Station, Michigan, USA - KBS C2-3 metaG (SPAdes) (version 2) | ecosystem: Host-associated > Plants > Roots > Rhizosphere > Soil ...
ACAGCCGTTGCTGATCCAGCGCTGATCGACGTCGAACACCGCCTTGTCGGGAGTGTCATGGAGATAGATGCCGAACTTGTTGGGCATCATGAACTTGATCTTGCCCATCGAGTTGCCGCCCCCAGGACCTTGGCGCATGCGCAAGGTCAGCCTGCCGTCCTTCACCGCCTGCCAGTCGACCGTCGCGGGGTCGATCAGCGGCGAATTAGCGCTCGTGTCAGCGAACACCTCGTCGTGTCGGTCGGTGAGATATTTGAGTCCCTGTTCGAGCACGCGCGGAGCGATCAGCTTCACCTGAAGCGATCCGGGGATGTTCCAATAGGGGTTCACGTCCGCGTAGCGGATCAATGCCGCCATCATCGGCGTCTGCGTGTCCGGCGCCCCCACGGCCGCGCGCATCGAGCCAACCAGCTTATCATGGTCGTACATCATCACCATCGCCGATCCGGCATCGACGATGATGTGGCGCTTGAGCTCGCTCGGCGCAGGCAGCCGGCGGGCGCGCTCCATGTTGATCATGATCACGTGCTCGTAGTGATCGGCGCCGAGGTTCAGCGAAGCAATCACGTCGTCGCCGGCAATGCCGTCGGGCTTGAGGCCGTGGACCTTCTGATAGTCGGCGACGCGCTTCGCCAGCGGCTGGTCGAACCGGCTGCCGACCGAAAGCCCGAGCCGTTCGCGAAGCAGCGTCACGCGCTCCCCGTCCGATCCGATCGTGAGCGCCGGTCCTGCCGGCATCGTGAATTGCGGAAGGACCCCCCAGTTCCGCTGGTAAGCGACGAGGCCGCGGCGCAGGTCGGCATAGAGCGGGTTGATCGCCTGGATGAGGTCGAGCGGCGCACCGGCGTAGCGCGCGAAGCTCACGTCATCCAGCTTGGTGTTGCGCCAGCGGATGTTCCCCGCGATCTCCGGATCGATATAGACCATGTCGACGCCCTGCTCGACGGCGGGCGGCAGCGCAGTGGGCTCGTCCGGTTGCTGCGGCGTCGCGTTGGCGCCCACACTCAAGCAGGCTGCGATGAAGATGGTGACAACTGTAGTTCTGATCCTGCCCATAGCTCCGCACGCACCATCCACGGTGAATGGAGTCGGAACGACAACTCCCGGCCGCGATATCGAGGAAACTCGGGCGCACTCAGCGCTCCGGGACGATGCGTATTGAATCAATAGGACTGGCGCTCGAACGCATCATGTTCGTCGCTTCCTCGACCAGCTCGTCGAGCCGTCTTGCATCGAAGCCCTCACAGCCGGGCCGCAATTCTAAGTCAGTTTCTACACACAGGATAATGCGTCGTTGCGATCCCTCGAACTGCCATTCATGCCAGCATCGCAACACGTGTCGGTCACAGGTCGGCGGTTCAGCAAGTCCACGATCCTGGTTCATGCGGCCGCCCAGCAATTGGCCGGAATTGTCGCGTTCCAGCGAAGCGAAGGGTTTAGGCGGAATTCAGTCGAACAGTACGGGCAGAGGATATCATTCTGCTCGCTCATATTGAGGTACACGTGAGGATGATCGTGTGGCGGCAACGCACCCATGCAATGGAAGGCGGTGACGCCGATCTCGATGCTGCTCGCTCCGATTTCGTTGAAGAACAGGGGTAATCCAAGAGGGGAGGGATGCGACTCCACGACTCAACCAACCGCCCCGTTCACCGCAAGCTGATCCGCATCCGTGTTCGACTGCCCAAGGGCTGACGTCGAATCTCGCTTCAAAGCCGCTTCCAGATCTGTCGGCGTTACGGCAATCGTTCGCGTCGATGCCGCGTTCTCGGCGTAGAGGTAGATTGCAACCCGACGATAGGCTGTCCGATCAATTGCCTGAATCTCTTCTTCGTCGATTTCGATGTCGTAGGTCCCCGGCGGCAGCTCGCCGACATCCCGGTTCAAAGTGAACGGACGTTGGAAGGTGACGGTGGACGGTCGAGTACGCATATCGACTGGCCCATCGCCTTAGGCGGAGGCTGCCAGTCGCTTCGCAGCGGCAATCGCATCCCTCACGTTAGTATAGCGATAACCACCCCAGTCAAAAACGGTCAGCTGGACCGGCGTGATGCCATATCGCTTTAGCTCAGCCTGTAGGTCGTCCCGCGATTGCATCTCTGGCGAACGCGTCGGACCGCCTTCGTTCTCCCAGCGATCGGCCGAGCCGGTGGAGGTAGGAAAAGCAGTTGGGGTCGTCATGACTCGTCTCCTGCGAGAAGCGGGAGCACATGTCTCTCAGTCACAAGCTGCCAGGAAAAAGAATCGCTGGTGATGCATTATTTATAGCACATCCTTAATCCTGACTCTACACTTGGGCTTGATTATTTTCAAATTATTCCCACCTGAATTTTTTCTACTAGTCGATTAACGACGGTCTTTGGTGCTTCCGCACCTTACTCCATCTTTAACGCCGCGAAGCGCCAATCCCGGCCTCGCGCACCAGGGAACTCGCCATGAGGTACTTCGGAACGGTCAAGGCGTTCGACGAGACGCGAGGGCACGGCTCAATCCAGCCTGAACACGGGCATGAGGAAATCGGCTTCGAGAGAGGCGCGGTTATGTGGCGTCGAAGCGCCGATCCGACCCCGGCCAGCAGTTCTCCTACGAAGTCGAAATAGGGGAGGGTCGGGAGCGTGCGTTCAATTTAAGGACGATCACCCCAAGCCACGGAGGTCTTCTATGCGAGCGATTCATGTAGCCTTAGCGGGAGTCGCGGCAATTTCGCTAATGGCGCCGGCCCTCGCTTACGGGGGGCACGGCCGCACCTATAGTCGACAGCTACAGACCCAGATCGACAATAACGTAATCCAGGGTAGGCTTTCGCCAGGCGACACCGTCAAGTTGCGCGCGAAGCTTGGCAAGCTTGTGCGGCTTGAACGGAGTTTTATGCCGAATGGCATCAGCGGCCCTGAATATGCGGTCCTGTTTCAGCGCAGCGCGGCGCTCGCGAAGGATATCCGTGTCGCCAGCAGCAACCCAAGCCCCCGCGACGACAATCCGGCGCTGACCTGGGTAAGTGGAAATAGCAATGGTCATTGGGTGCCGGATGCCCGCTTTGCCGGACTGCATCCCGGCGACAGGTTCAACGGTGATGCGAGGATCGGCCAGCACGTCACGCCGCGAATTGTGAGCATGCCGGTCCAGTACCGGAGCGATTATGCTGATACCGATCAAATCTATTACGGTTACGATAACGGCCGCGTCTATCAGATCGATCGGAAGACGCAGCTAATTCTCGCGCTGCTCGATCTCGATATCCTGCCTTGATACCCGCGAAACGGGAGCGACGGCTCTGTCCATGAGAGCCCTTAGGCACTGTGATGTTCCCCGCCGGCGAGCAAAACGGTGCAATCTGGATGCATACGTTGAACGGCCTTCACCGCCTCCGCCATGGTTGCCGCTTCCACAATTTCAGTGCGCCCCAATGCGGAGGGGGCGGTGTCGGCAGTTCCTGATCCGCTGGTGATCCAATACTTCCGCCAACGACCTTCTTGCCCACGTTTGACAATCGCAACTTTGAACTTGCCCATGTAAGCCTCCATCCGCTGCAATGATCGCATTGGGGGAGCAGCCGTCGAGCGGCTTCAGCCGCTGATGCCCGCAATGGTCAAGGCAGCGCCTCAGTGCAGTAGCGACAGAATTGGGTGGATCGCTCTAGTCATGCCATCATGCTTTTGATGCTCTCTGGCATCGGCCGCACGATGCGGTTGTGCAGCCGGAAGTTGCGGCTGAAGAGCACGTGGAATAGGAGCTTGGTCCACGACCGGTGATAGTAGAGTTGGTCGTAGAACTCAGGTGCCAAGGCGCGCACCGCGGGAAGGCGCGACCACGGCACCTGGGGGAAGTCGTGGTGCTCGTTGTGATAGCCCATGTTGAACGACAGCTTGTTCAGCGGGCCATAGTAGGAATAGGTCTCCTGACCTTCCCTAAAGACGAAGTGCTCCTGGATCCAGCGCGCGCCGACCGGGTGCACGCCGAGCGAGAAGATCGTCGAAAGAAACATGTAGAGGAGCGGCCACCAGCCGAAGAACCAGACGATGGGCACCATCGCGGCGACCAGCGCCGCGACATTGAGCAGGACCCAATTGTCGATGGTCCGGACATTCTTCACCGTGGCTGGTCGTAGAAACGCCTGAACCGCCCAGTACATGCCGAGCCAAAAGGTCTTGCGCCACCAGCTGTCGCCCACCCAGCGCGCTTCGCTGTGCGTCGGGATATCCGCATCGAGCCCGCGGATGCCGAGATGCTTGTGGTGCAGCAGGTGATGGTTGCGAAAGCCGATCGCGGCCGGGAAAACGATCGCGATATTGGCGAAGATCGAGCCGAGCCGGTTGGCGTTCGCCTTCCTGAACACGACGTTATGCGTGTAGTCGTGGATCAGCACGAAGAGCGCGTGGTTGGCGAAGGCGCCAAATCCGTAGGCGGCGGCGATGACGCCCCACCAGGGCGCGTCGAGCAAGGCCAGGCCGATCCCGATAGCGACCTGCACCACGACGATAACCACTGTCCAAACCGCCGACATTCGATTGCGCTTGAAAAGCCGGCGCATCTCGGGATGCTTGGCAAGAATCTGCTTCGCACGCTGCCGGTGCGGCGGCGACGTACCGGTTTCAGTGAACGCCGCGTGCGATGCTGCCATGGCGGCCATCCTTTCTACTCATCCGCATGCAACGAAGCGGCTACCGTTGGGTCACGCTGCCACCGGCAAATGGGATTCAAATGTCGAGCGCGTCACCGCGACGGTCAGACCTTCCGTCGATGACGTCTCGGTGATTTGGGCCTTCAGTTGCTTCGCCAACGCGCCGATGAGGGCGGTCCCGAGACCGGTTGAAGTCTTCAGTTCGTCCTTGGTGTTCCACCCGGCACCGTTGTCAGCGACGGTGAGCTTCCAGTCGGACTTGGCCATTTCAAACGTCACTCGAATTCGTGCGGAGGCGTGACGTTCCGGAAATGCGTATTTTATTGCGTTGATGATCAACTCGGTGACGATCAACCCGATGCTGACCGCATGGCTCGTGGGGAGTGCGCCAGCGGTAACTCCTACGGCGATATCGATATGCTGCTTGGGACCTACCATGGACGACGCGAGACCCGCGCTCAGCTTCGTCAGATATGGCCCCATCTCGATCTGTTCGATGCCATCAGAAGCGCTCAGGTGGCCTTGGACGACGGCTACCGACATTACTCGTTGGTGAGCCGCGCGCAGTTCATTCTTAGTTTCCTCCGATGAGACGGAGCCGGCTTTCAGCAACAGGATGCTGGCGATGATCTGGAGGCTGTTGGCGATCCGGTGCCGCATCTCGCGGAGTAGCGTCCTCTGCTGTTCCAGCAGCTCTTCGGTATGCTCGAGCAGCCGCTGCTTCTCCTGCTCTGCGACGCGACGCTCGGTAATGTCCTTGATGGCGAGGAGGACCATGCGGCTCTCGCCGCCTTCGTCCCGGATGGGGAGCGCGTTGAGCTGGATCGTCCGCTTGCCGAGATGCGGGAAGGTCTGCTCGAACTCGAAGCCCTCCACCGCCGTGTGTTGGGGCACCACGTTCATGAGCAGCTGGCGTAAGCCCGGTATGTCCCACTGGCCCTCTGAGAGGTCGAACAGCAAGCGGCCGTGCGCCTTCGCCGCATTCTCCCCGAATACTTCGTAGAAGCACCGACTGCCGGCCAGCAGATGAAGCGTGTCGTCGAGGACCAGGAACGGCTCGGGGAGCGTATCGACGATCGCCAGCGCAAGGGCTTGCGCCTCGGCACGATCGTGAAGCTCCCTCATTTGGTTTTGCTCCATGGGATAGCCGCGGCGACGCGGAGGCCGAGCATGCAGCTAGCGCAACCATCCTTATGGGCGCCCTACTTGATCTCAGCTGGTCAAAATTGACCATCAAAACCCGGAAAAGCTGTCTTTGGTGCAAGCCAATCGGCGCCTGAGTTGACCCACGTGCGTTGATATCAGAAGCCCCTTCTTTCTCTCCCGTGATAGAAGCGCCGTCGACCGTTGCGGGCTGATAAGGATCGACTATGCCAAAGAATCAGAAGGCCGCAGCCTTTGACGCGCACGCATTTTTGGAGGCGATGGGACGCGGCCGAACGGTTTCCAAGCACCAGCAGCACGACGTTGTCTTTTCGCAGGGTGATCGTGCCGACAGCGTCTATTATGTCCGGACCGGCAAGGTGAAACTCAGTGTTACCTCCGCGCGCGGCAAGGAGGCCGTGATCGGGGTTCTTGGTGACGGCGACTTCTTTGGCGAGGGAAGCCTGATCTCTCAGCCGGTACGGCTAGCGACGGCCACCGCGCTGGAGGAGTGTACGCTCGATCGGATCGACAAATCGAAGATGCTGCGCGTGCTACATGACGAGGCGAAGTTCTCGGATCGGTTCACGGCTCATCTTTTGACCCGCAACAGCCGCGTCGAGGCTGACCTCGTCGACCAGTTGATGAATTCCAGTGAGAAACGCCTGGCCCGGACGCTCCTCCTGCTTGCGAACTTCGGCAAGGAAGGCAGGCCTGAGCCAATCACTACGAAAATCAGTCAGGAGACGCTCGCGGAGATGGTAGGCACGACCCGGCCGCGGATCAGCTTCTTCATGAACAAATTCCGGAAGCTGGGCTTCATCGATTATAATGGGACGCTTAGAGTGCATAGCTCTCTGCTGAGCGTTCTGCTGCGCGACTGACGAGGCTGCCCGCACGATTGGTCAATTTTGAACAGCCGCGCTCCTTGTGTGGTCCTAACCAGCCTCGAATGGACAATGACATATCTGATTACGAGCGACTCTGCGACGAGGAGCTCGCGGCCGCGGATCGGGCCGAGGGAAAAGACGCTCGCATCGAACATTTGGAACAGGCCTACCGGTTTGCCAAAGAAGCATCCACCGAACGGGCAGCTCGCATGGGAAGCGCACACCTCTCCGCGTAACTGGGCTCCGAAGTAATCTGGTTATAGCCAACGAAGGCGAAGGCCGAAATCTTCGGCTTCTTGGCTGTCGGAGGGCCGTCGGAGTGGGCAACCTTCGACGGCTCTTTTTGTGGCGAACAGCGGACTGTTCAGCTCCCCTAAGTCAACCAGACATGTTCAAATAAGCGGCCAAGTCGCCGCCCTTTCTGCTTCGTGCAGTCGGGCGGTTGATCGGCACTTCTAACCCAACGTTCTTGAGTTGCTGAAGTGCTCACTCCATGGTCTTTATCCGAAGATCCATCCAGCGACGGCCAGAAACATGGCCGCGCTGCTCAACCCGGCAGCCCAGATGAGCAGCTCGGACGCGAACTCACCTTGAGCGGGGTCCATACCGACGTGGCCGTCCGTTCTTTGCATTAGCGGACCGCGGATCAGTTTGACCCATGCGATTACCGCCATCAGCAGCAAGACTGCCGCCAAGACCCCCAACACGTTTCCAGCCTCAACCATTGTCAGCGCACCGAAGCGTGTCACTCTTGTGGTTCGCCATGATCGGGGGCGGCAAAATATCTGCCAGGTTGCTCCCCAGAAATTCGGCTGACATGGCCTTCAAACTGTAGCGGCCGGCGAGGTCGTAATGCACGAGACGGGCCTCGGAGTTGGTCGCGTCACGAGCCATCTGCACTGACGCCCGCTTCCGACTGAGCCAATATTGTTGTTCCATCATGATCTCCTGCGCGAGCGTAGAGGGCCGGCCCTTCGTGGGGGCCGACCCGAATTTTGAATTCAGTTGACCAATTGCTCGCTAGTTAGCCGCGGGCGCTAGTTGTGCCGCGATCGAAGTTGAGGCTCGTGACCGCTCCGCGCGAGTCAATCTTGCAGGTGAAGCGGTAATCCATTCCGGCAGCGCGATAGCCATTGTTCGGGTAGCCGTTCCTATCAGCATTGCCGTAGCGGTTGTCATAGCCGTTGCCGGCATTGCGTTCGTCATCGCCGCGCGGCTCATTCCAGCCGTTGGCCCGGTTATTCAAGCCCGATGAAGCGATCCCGCGGACCCGTAGGGCGCCATTCATGCGGCGCTCCACATTTGTAATGCCGACGACGCGGAAGGCCTCGCCATTGCGGTAACCGTTCTGGCCGTAGCCGCTAGAGCTGGTCCGACCGTAGCGGTTGTTGTAACCGCCGTAACGACGGTCGCTGTTGAGGCGCTGCTCGACAGTGCGGGCGCACATCTCGACGGAATTCCGCTGGCCGATCTGCTCATAACCGTAATTGCCTTGCGGATACTGGCCATAGCCAGTCACAGCATTGACGATGGCGCCGACCACGCCGCCGTTGTTCCCATAGCCATACGGATTCATCTGGGCGCCTGCGGGAGACGAGACCGCGGCGAGCGCCGCCAATCCAGTCAGGCCGGTGGCGATCTTCGTGAAGTGGGTCATCGTGCTTCTCCAAATTTCAAATCGAGCACAGAAGAAATATTCTGAACTGATAATGATCCATAGATTTTGTAAAATGGATACGTGATGAACAGGCTGGGTAAGATAATTGTTCCGGCATTTCCGTACTGATATGTAAGAAAAGATCGAATATTAGCTAAGTTCATGGTTCAAGGCATATTTATTCTTATTCCACGCCTGCCCTTGCATTGTTGAAAGAATCGCCCTATCTAACTTTTTGTCACCAGTCGGTATCGACGGTCTTTGGCGCTTAGTCGCACCTTCCTCCCTCTTTGACGTCTCCTGGCGGCCACGCGCCAATCCTGTCGCGTGCCAACAAAGGAACTCACCATGAAATATTTTGGAACGGTAAAGTCGTTCGACCCCGTCAAGGGCTTCGGCGAAATCAAGCAGGAAGCAGGCGGTGACGACCTGCACTTCGAAAAGTCAGCCATTTCGTGGGGAAATGAAACTCCCCCGACGGTCGGCCAGCGCCTGAGCTACGAGCGGGGCGCCAACAGCGAGCGCCAGCCGCGCGCGCTGAACCTGCAGACGATCTAATCGGAACGGCGAGCGCCTCGCGGCGCTCGCCTGACGGTTTCTGGCGTGCGGACGCGTCGCGCTGCCGCCCTGGGCGAATATCCCGGGCGGCTGGGGCAGTCCTGCGTGCGACCCTTCAGATGAGGAATTCACAATGACCATTCTTTCCATGCTCGCGCGCAGCGCCAGCGCCGGCGCGATCGCCGGTCTCATGATGATCAGCAGTCCGGCCCTCGCCGGTGAGAACCCCAAGGTCGCGGCCGAAGTGATGGCTTTGGCGCGTGCCCAGTGGGCTTCCGAAATCTCCGGGCAGACTCCCGGACAGCAGCTCGTCTCGCTTGCTGACGATTACACAGAGTTCAACGCGGATTATCCCACTTTGCTGGTCGGCAAGGACGTGGCTAGCCGGATGGCCGCGGTCGTGCCCTACGACAAAGCAATGTACTCAGACATGCAGAACCCGCGGGTGCAGGTCTACGGCGATACCGCGATTCTGACCTACAATTTCGCCGGGATCCGCGCTGGAGCGGATGGCAAGAGCAAGCCGGCGATCGCCAAATCGACCCGCGTTTACGTTAAGGAAGGCGGCCAGTGGATGCTGGTCCACGCCAACTTCGCGCCAGTTCCTGGCCCAGCGCAGTAAGCTAAGGCCTTGGTTCGCGGCCGACAGGTCACGGACCGGACTATGCTCGCGTGGTATGCGCATGCTTACCCGCATGATGGTCAATCTGGCATTGCTGTCTTTGTGTGCGGCCTGATAGTCGCTCCTATGTGCGCCGTGGCTGCATTTGCCTTCTGCGTTTATCGCCCCGTCATAGTGCCTAAGTTGCTCATAGAGTTCATCGCTCTGTTGGCCGCCGCGATGTTCGCGTTGGTAGCGATTGGAGCAGTGAGCAGCGATGACAACGTCGCGTTCTTCATCGCGCTAATCGGGAGCATGGCCGTTTGGGAGGGGGTTCGCTTCGTCCTGCTCCGATATGGCGGACGAGCTAAGTCTTAGTGGCAGCTTTCCACCCAAAAAGGACACTAGGCAGGCCGCCGCCGGTGCTCCCACAATTCGCGCACCGCGAGGATCCCGGAGAAGAACGACGTCACGCTGAGTCCGTAAAGTGTCCAGATAAAGAAGAAGCTTCCGGGGAACTTGCCGATCGCGCCGCCAACGCCGGTACCTTTCATATGGATGAACGGGACGATCAACCCAAGGAGCGACCCTAGAAGCACGATGACGTAGCCCAATCGCTTTTCCGGCAGCGTCACCGTTCCGTACAGCCAGACAGCCAGGATTGGCACCGGAATGAGATCAAAAAGCGTTCCGGGTTCCATGCCGCGGACGATGTCATCCGTCAGGTGAAACGTCATCAAGAGGACCGCGAGCAGAGACGCAATGACCAGAATGACGTTGTGCTTCATCGGATATCCCCCTTCTTGGTGCGCTCTTCCGTCTGCCATCCGCGTGTCCGGTTTCCACCATTCGAGCCGCTAGCGCGACACTAAGCGGGTAGCTCGCGTAAGCGAATAGGAATGCGGCGGCTTACCCGGCTGGCGGCGTTGGGACCACGGCGCGGCTGGCTGGCGGCCGAGCTTCCGGCATGATTCGGATATGGCTGCCACTGAAACCCCACGCGATGACTGCGTCGATGATTGGTAGCAACGTTCTGCCGAGCTCGGTCAGTCGATAATCGACGCGCGGTGGCACTCCCGGATATTCGGTTCGTTCGACAAGGCCGCGCGCGGCGAGATCCTTGAGCTCCCGGCTCAATATTCGAGGCGTGATCGGTCTCCCTTGACACCCCGTAACCAGCGATCGACGGATCTCGCCATAGCGGCGAGGACCGTTGCGTAAGGTCCACAAGGTCCGAAGCTTGTATTTGCCGCCGGCGATCTGATCGAACGCAACCATCGGGCAGAGATAGCCCTGCCGCGCCTTCTCGTCGGAGTAGGCCTCGATCTCGGCGTCGCTCATGGTGAGCAGCGGATTTATGTGTGGTACCATAACTGTCCGTACTTTCGATTTCGTACCTACTGATTTATAGCGAGTCGCGCAAGTCAGTAGTGGAGGAAGCGATGCGTCTTTATGTTCACCGCCTTTCGCCGAACGGCCTCAAAGCGATCATCACCGCCGAGCATTGCGGCTCCCCAGTCGAGCTGATCGACATCGATCTGGGCGGAGGTGAGCAGCACGGGCCTGCCTATCGCGCAATCAACCCGAACGGGCGTGTCCCCACTCTCGTCGATGGTGATTTCGTCTTGTGGGAGTCCAACGCCATTATACAGTACCTCGCCGAAAAGGCCGGCGAGCGGTCGATCTGGCCAGACGATCTTCGAGCCCGTGCCGACATTGCGAGATGGCAGTTCTGGGATGTCGCGCACCTTGGCCCGGCGGCGAAGCCGTTCCAGTGGGAATTTCTGATCAAGGCCATGCTCGGCCTCGGCGATCCCGACGAGGCGGTCCTGGCCGCGGCAGAGACTCCGTTCCGCGCGTGTGCCGACGTGCTCGAAGCAACGCTCGGCCGGCAACCTTTTCTGAGCGGTCAGCGGCTCACACTCGCGGACATCTCGGTCGCTGCAACACTGGTCTATGCGGAGGCCGCGAGCATGCCGCTCGCCGACTATTCGGCGTTGCAGGTCTGGCGCCTGAGGGTCGCAGCGATACCCGCGTGGACCGCCGCGCGCCCGCAACCGAAGGCCGCCGCATGAGCACCGAGGCCCTGTTGCGGCGGTCAAAGCTCATCCTGCGGGTGGCGGCGAGCGTCGCCACGCTGCAGGCTGCAGCGCATGTGATCCTGTTCTTGCGTTCGCAGCCGAAGCCCGGCTCAGCGGCGTGGCCGCTCGTCCAGGCGATGCGCATGGAGACCGCGCCCGGCCATACGACCT